>ERZ838516.558-NODE-558-length-58444-cov-6.282502_pt1 | contig 58444 bp, 42 predicted proteins | sample MGYA00519910_ERZ838516 | MGnify/ENA primary metagenome ERZ838516 (study PRJEB31850, sample SAMEA3708837) | human gut metagenome | biome: human gut; feature: human-associated habitat; material: faeces | place: China | collected 2014 ... | reverse complement strand
GAATTTGCCGTATTTAAATGCGAAGCCACGGCAAATTCCGTTACTGGGCACGTATATGTGAACAGTAACGTTATACTAAAAAATATGGAATTAGATAGAAAAATCGTATTTGCTATCTGTTCGATCTTGTTTTATAGTATATAAGATATTTAATAGGAGTTTGATGATATATGACAGAGTTAAAAAAAGAAAAAAAGACCGGTCTCGTTCTGGAGGGCGGCGGGATGCGCGGTATTTACACAGCGGGCGTCCTGGATGTGTTTTTGGATCATGATATTTCATTTGACGGCGTGATCGGCGTCTCGGCGGGGGCAGTGCATGGGGCTTCGTTTGTGTCGGGGCAGAAGGAGCGGAGCATCCGTTATTATAAAAAATACTGCAATGACAAGCGTTTTATGAGCTTTAAAAACTGGCTGCGGACGGGAAGTCTGGTGGACGAGCAGTTCTGCTTCCATGATATACCGGAACGGCTGGATCCGTATGATTACGAGGCATTTGACCGGGGAAATACACGGTTTTATGTGGCATGCAGCAATGTGGAGACAGGGAAAGCAGAGTATCTGGAGATCAAAGATATGTTCAAAGATGTCGAATATTTCCGTGCGACGGCATCCCTTCCGTATGTGTCCCATATGGTCGAGGTTGGTGGAATGAAGCTTCTGGATGGCGGCTGCACGGACAGCATTCCGTTGCATGCGTTCGCTAAGATGGGGTATAAAAAATGCGTCGTTGTGCTGACCCGTCCGGCGGGCTACCGCAAGAAACCGGGCAATTTCTGGCTGCCGGAGGCGGCATATCACAAATATCCGGCGTTCGTGAGGGCGCTTCGCAGCCGCTATTATTTCTATAATAAGACGGTGGAATGGATCGATCGCCTCGAACAAGAGGGAAAAATTTTTGTTATTCGTCCGAGCGTGGCGCTTCCAATCGGCAGAACCGAACATAGTGTTGAAAAATTGCAGGAGACGTATGATATCGGCAGAAAGGATGCTGCCAATCAGATGCATGCAATGGAAAATTGGTTCAAATCTTATTGATTTATAGATTGATCTCTAGTATAGTAAAGATTGATGTAATGTGGCTGTGGACAATAAAAAGCGGGACAGCTGCAGCGTGACGATGAAAGAGCGATTCGTTCGGACCACATATGCCGCAGTGGCGGAAGACAGGTTTGGTATGTGTATCGCTATAAATTATAGAAGGAGAACACGCAATGGTTAAGATAGCAGTAGATGCCATGGGGGGCGACAACGCACCGGGTGAGATCGTGGCAGGTGCCGTGATGGCAGCCCAGTCGAGGGAAGATATTCAGATTTTCCTGATCGGCAAGGAAGAAGTCGTATCAGAAGAATTAAAAAAGCATACATATAAGAAAGAACAGATCGAGGTTGTCAATGCGACTGAGGTCATCGAGACGGAGGAACCGCCGGTCAATGCGATCCGCACGAAGAAAGATTCGTCCATCGTGGTCGGCATGAATATGGTCCGCAGGGGTGAGGCGGATGCATTCTGTTCCGCGGGCAGCTCCGGCGCGATTCTGGTCGGCGGACAGGTGATCGTCGGCAGAATCAAGGGCGTTGAACGTCCGCCACTGGCTCCATTGATTCCGACAGAAAAGGGCGTGTCCCTTCTGATCGACTGCGGCGCCAATGTCGATGCAAGACCGTCCCATCTGGTACAGTTTGCAAAGATGGGATCCATCTACATGGAACACGTGGTTGGAATCAAGAATCCGCGTGTGGCGATCGTCAACATCGGTGCGGAGGAAGAGAAGGGCAATGCGTTGGTGAAAGAGACATTCCCGCTCTTAAAAGAATGCAAGGACATCAATTTCATCGGCAGCATCGAGGCACGCGAGATTCCGCACGGCGGCGCGGATGTCATCGTTTCTGAGGCATTTGTCGGAAATGTCATCCTGAAACTCTATGAAGGTGTTGGTGCAACCCTGATTTCCATGGTAAAACAGGGCATGATGACGAGCCTGCGCTCAAAGATCGGCGCATTGCTTGTAAAACCGGCGTTGAAGACGACGCTCAAAGCATTCGATGCGAGCCAGTACGGCGGCGCACCGCTTCTGGGATTGAAGGGGCTGGTTGTCAAGACGCACGGAAATTCCAAGCGCATCGAGGTGTGCAATTCGATTCTTCAGTGTGTGACCTTTAAAGAGCAGGCGATTAATGAAAAGATCAAGGAAAGTCTGTGAAGCTTTCGTGAAATTATAAAATGTAGCGAAAAAACGATATGTTTTTAATCAATCTAGAATTCTAAATATTTTAAAATAAGTTCATAGAAAGGAAGAAAATTATGGAATTTGAAAAATTACAGAACATTATCGCGGAGGTACTGAATGTTGAAGCAGATGAAATTACGTTAAATACGACGTTTGTGGATGATCTGGGCGCTGATTCGCTGGATATTTTTCAGATTATCATGGGAATCGAGGAGGCGTTTGATATCGAAATTCCGACTGAGGAGGCAGAAAAGATTGTATCTGTGGGCGATGCAGTAGAGCAGATCAAGAACGCACTGAACTAATTCAATGTTTGTTAAAAAGTTATAGAGAAGTCTGTCAGGCAAAGGGGCTGGGCGGGCTGCCGAAGGGCAGGATCGCGACAGCTCCTTTCCAAAAAGAACGGATGTTTGACTCTGGCTCACAGACACAAATAGCAATGATTGCCGGAATCAGTCAGCAGCAGGACAGGCTGGAAAGAGAGAAATATATGGAGTATACATTAAATAAATTGGAAAAACGGATTGGCTATTCGTTTCAGGACAAGAAGCTTCTGGAACACGCGATGATACACAGTTCGTATGCCAATGAGCACCATCTTGGAAAACTGGGATGCAACGAGCGTCTTGAATTTTTAGGCGACGCGGTGCTGGAAGTGGTATCGAGTGATTTTCTGTTCCGCACGTTTCCGGAGATGCCGGAGGGCGATATGACAAAGACACGTGCGAGTCTGGTCTGCGAGCCGACGCTTGCATTCTGCGCACAGGAGATCGATCTGGGTGGATTTTTGCTGCTTGGAAAAGGCGAGGATGCGACCGGTGGACGGGGGCGCGATTCGGTGGTGTCGGATGCGATGGAGGCACTGATCGGTGCGATTTATCTGGACGGTGGTTTTGCTAATGCAAAAGAGTTTATTCATCGATTTATTCTGAACGATATGGAACACAAAAAGCTCTTTTATGATAGCAAGACTATCTTGCAGGAGATTGTGCAGGGACATACGGACGGGACACTTACATACGTTCTTCTGAAAGAAGAAGGACCGGATCACAACAAGAGCTTCGAAGTGTCCGCGATGCTGGACGGTCAGGAGATCGGCCGCGGCATCGGACGGACGAAAAAATCAGCGGAACAGCGTGCGGCGTACCGTGGGATCCTCACTATCAGAAAACCGCAGGAGTAGGTATGTATTTAAAGAGTATTGAAATACAGGGTTTTAAGTCATTTGCCAATAAAATTCTGTTTGAGTTCCACAACGGAATCACGGGCATCGTCGGGCCAAACGGCAGCGGCAAGAGCAATGTCGCCGATGCAGTGCGCTGGGTGCTCGGTGAGCAGAGAAGCAGGCAGCTGCGCGGCGGCACGATGCAGGACGTTATTTTTGCTGGTACGGAGCTTCGAAAACCGCAGGGATTTGCCTACGTGGCGATCACACTGGATAATGCCGATCACAAACTTCCGATTGAGTACGACGAAGTCACGGTTTCAAGACGTCTTTACCGTTCTGGTGAGAGTGAATATAAGATTAATGGAACGAGCTGCCGTCTAAAAGATATCAACGAGCTCTTTTACGATACGGGTATCGGTAAAGAGGGATATTCCATCATCGGACAGGGACAGATTGATCAGATTTTAAGCGGGCGGCCGGAGGAACGGCGCGAGCTGTTTGATGAGGCGGCTGGAATCGTGAAATTCAAGCGGCGCAAGGCGATCGCACAGAAGAAGCTGGAAGATGAAAAACAGAACCTGATCCGCGTGACGGATATTTTGTCCGAGCTGGAAAAACAGGTAGGACCGTTGGAACGGCAGTCGGAGGAGGCGAAGGAGTATCTGCGTCTGCGGGAAGAGCTGCGCTACCTGGACGCCAACCTGTTTTTGGCAGAATCGGAGGAATTGAAGCGCCAGATCCGGGAAGTGGAGCAGAAGGAGATGATTCTGACCGGCGATCAGGAGAGTGTGCGGGCGGAATCGGAGACACTGAAATCGGAGTACGAATTGCTCGGAACCGAGCTGGATGCGCTGGATGCGGCGATTGCCGCGGATCGTGAGGCGTGCAGCCGGGAAGACCTGGAACGCCAGGAGAAGACCGGACGGATCGGAGTTCTCAGAGAGCAGATCCGGACGGAGCAGATGAACGAAGAACATATCCGCAGCCGGATGGCGTCGATCGACGGCGAAATGCATCAGAAAGAGGAAGAACAGGCGGAATATGAGTCTGAAAAACAGGCACTAAATGCATCGGTGCAGATGATCGAAGCAAAACAGCAGGAAGCGGAGGCAGCAGTTCGTTCGATGGACGAGGCGGTCAGCCGGACGGAAACCTTGATCGAGACGGCAAAAGCCGAGATCATGGACGCTTTGAACCAGAAAGCGGAACTTGCCGCCCGCCGTCAGCGCTATGAGACGATGCTGGAGCAGGCGGATGTGCGTCGGGCGGAAGTGACGCAGAAGCTTTTGAAATTCAAGAGCGATGAGTCGGTTCAGGAAGAGCAGAAAAAAGAAGAAGAAGCCAAATTAGGGAAGGTGCGGGAATGTCTGGAAGCGTTTTCGGCGCAGGAAAAAGAGCTGCAGGAGCAGACGCGCACGGAGGAAGAACAGGAACGCCGCCTGAACCAGAAACTTTCGAGCCTTCAGCAGGATTACCACACGAACCGGACGAGGCTGGAATCGATGCGGAATCTGGCGGAGCGCTACGAGGGCTACGGCGGCAGTATCCGCCGCGTGATGGAAGTCAGGAACTGCGTTCCGGGTATTCATGGCGTTGTGGCGGATTTGATCAGCACGACGAAGAAATATGAGACGGCGATCGAGACGGCACTTGGCGGCAGTATCCAGAACATTGTGACGGATTCCGAGGAGACGGCGAAACGCCTGATTGAACATCTGAAAAAGAACCGGTATGGCCGTGCAACGTTTCTGCCGCTGACCAGCATGGAACGCCGCCAGAGTTTTGGACAGCCGGGGGCGCTGAAAGAAATGGGGGTTCTTGGACTGGCAAGCGAACTGGTCTCTGCGGATGAGAAATACAGCGGGCTGGTGTCCTATCTGCTGGGACGCGTGGTCGTGGTGGATCAGATCGATCATGCGATTGCGCTGGCAAAGAAATACCGCTATTCTCTCCGGATCGTGACGCTGGACGGCGAGCTTTTAAGCCCTGGCGGTTCGATGACCGGTGGTGCATTCAAGAACAGCAGCAATCTGCTGGGACGCCGCCGTGAGATCGAAGAACTGGAAGCTGCCTGCAAAAAGGCATTGGAACAGGTGGAAGCGGTACAGAAGGAGCTGGCAGAGACAGGGCGCAGGCTGACGGAAGCGAAGAGAACACTGGCATCCGTCCAGGAGAGGCGCCAGCAGATGCAGATCCAGCAGAATACGTTGGAACTGACGATCTGCCAGTTAGAGGCGAGACGGCAGGAGATTGCAGATTCCTCGCAGGATCTGTCTTCAGAAAATCAGGAACTCGAACTGCAGGTAGGCGATCTGCGCGGGGCGCTGCGGGAGCTGCAGACCGAAGAGACGAAGCTTGAAACGCTAAGCAATGAGAAGAACCAGTACGTGGAAGAGCAGCAGACGGGTCTTGAGACGGCGAAAAAGCAGCGTGGGGAAGCGGCGGCAGCCCTTTCGGAGATACAGCTTGGGCATTCCCAGGCGGAGCAGAAGGGCGCGTTTATCGAGGAAAATCTGCGCCGAGTATTGCAGGAGCAGGAACGTCTCCGGGCAGAGAAAGAGAAACTTTCCGGCGGTCACGCGGACAGCAGCGAGACGATCGCTGCCAGAGAGCGCGAGATTGCAGCGCTGGAAGCCGAGATACAGGCGTCCGGGGACAAGCGGACGCAGATGGAACTGGTAATCCAGAACAAGCAGCGTGAGAAGGAAGAAAAGGCGGGGCGGCAGAAAACTTTCTTTGATAAAAAGGAAGAGTTAAACGAACGTCTCCAGCTTTTAGACCGAGAGAACTTCCGTCTCCAGAATCAGAGAGAACGCCTGAATGAGCGCCTGGAGTCGCAGGTCGATTATATGTGGAGTGAGTATGAGCTTACGTATTCGCGCGCGGAAGAGCTGCGGAAGGAAGAGTTGACCTCGATTCCGGAAATGAAGCGGTCGATCAATGAGAAAAAGATGGAGATCCGCGCTCTTGGGAATGTCAATGTCAACGCGATCGAGGACTACAAGGAGATATCCGGCCGCTACGAATTTATGAAAAACCAGCATGAAGATCTGGTAGCGGCACAGGCAGCGCTGGAAAAAATTATCGAGGAGCTCGATGAAGGAATGCGGCGTCAGTTCCGGGAAAAATTTGGTGAGATCCGCCGCGAGTTTGATAAAGTATTTAAGGAATTATTTGGAGGCGGAACGGGTACGCTGGAGCTGTCGCAGGAAGAAGATATTCTGGAGGCAGGCATCCAGATTATTTCACAGCCGCCGGGCAAAAAACTGCAGAATATGATGCAGCTCTCCGGTGGGGAGAAAGCATTGACGGCGATCGCACTGCTTTTTGCAATTCAGAACTTAAAACCGTCGCCATTCTGCCTGCTTGATGAGATTGAGGCGGCACTCGACGATTCCAACGTAGACCGGTTTGCCGGGTACCTGCATAAGCTGACGCGCTACACGCAGTTTATCGTCATCACCCACCGAAGAGGTACGATGGTGTCGGCAGACCGCCTGTACGGTATCACGATGCAGGAAAAAGGTGTGTCCACGCTGGTATCGGTCAGCCTGATCGAGGCGCAGATGGAGCGGGAAGAGAAAAAAGCAGAATTATAATTGCAAAAAAGAGAGCAGAAATAGAAAGGGAGGCGCAGGCATGGGAGATAAGAAAAAGGGTTTTTTCGGCCGTCTGGTAGAAGGGCTGACGAAAACGAGAGATTCCATTGTAAGCGGAATTGATTCCGTATTCAGCGGTTTTTCCGCGATCGATGATGATTTCTATGAGGAGATCGAAGAGACGCTTATCATGGGCGATCTAGGTATCCAGACGACGATGGCGATCGTCGAGGATCTCCGGAAAAAGGTAAAAGAAAACCACATCAAGGATCCGGCAGAGTGCAAGGATCTTCTGATTGCCAGCATCAAGGAACAGATGGATCTGGGCGAAAATGCCTACGAATTTGAAAACCGCAAGTCGGTTGTGCTGGTGATCGGCGTCAACGGCGTCGGGAAGACGACCTCGGTCGGCAAGCTGGCGGGCCAGTTAAAGGATCAGGGCAAGAAGGTCATTCTGGCGGCGGCGGATACATTCCGTGCGGCAGCGATTGAGCAGCTGACGGAGTGGGCAGGACGCGCGGGCGTTGAGCTGATCGCCCAGCAGGAAGGTTCTGATCCGGCAGCTGTTATCTACGATGCGATCGCGGCGGCAAAATCAAGAAATGCCGATGTGCTGATCTGCGACACGGCAGGTCGTCTGCACAACAAGAAAAACCTGATGGAAGAGTTAAAGAAGATCAACCGGATCATCGACAAAGAATATCCGGACGCCTACCGTGAGACGTTGGTTGTCCTTGACGGAACCACCGGTCAGAACGCGCTTGCACAGGCAAAACAGTTTATGGAGGTGGCGGATATCACCGGCATCATTCTGACGAAGCTGGATGGCACGGCAAAGGGCGGTATCGCGGTTGCGATCCAGTCCGAGCTTGGTATTCCGGTTAAATACGTCGGAATCGGCGAAAAGATCGACGATTTACAGAAATTCGATGCGAATGATTTCGTCAATGCACTGTTTAAGAGAAATGAAGCATTGACAGAGAATGAATAGAGCTAAAAATAGCTGAGCATGCCACGGCTGAAACTGGTTTGGCGGAGAACAAATCTGCTTAAGCCGTAGATTCAGATAAACAGGACACACCCGGCAGACTGTCTGGTCAGAGAACCGACAAAAGCAGGGCGCATTCTGAGAAATACGGATAAATGGAGGAAAGACAATGAGTGAGACAATAAAGGAAGAGACAGCAGAGGCAGCACAGGCTGAGCCGCAGGGACTGACACTGGAGAAATTCGAAGAAGCAACCGAGGTTGTCAGCAAGGTTATTTCCGAGACAAAACTGGTTTACAGTGAATATTTTTCGAATTTGACCGGCAATAAAGTATATTTAAAACCGGAAAATATGCAGTATACAGGTGCTTACAAGGTAAGAGGTGCATTTTATAAGATCAGCACCCTGAGCGATGAGGAGAAACAGCGCGGTCTGATCACCGCATCGGCTGGAAACCATGCACAGGGCGTTGCATACGCGGCAAAACTGGCTGGCTGCAAGGCAACGGTTGTTATGCCGACGACCACGCCGCTCATGAAGGTAAACCGTACCAGAAGCTATGGCGCAGAGGTGGTTCTTCACGGCGATGTATTCGATGAGGCGCTGGCATATGCAAATGAGCTGGCAGCGGAGCACGGATATACCTTTATCCATCCGTTCAACGATCTGGACGTAGCCACCGGTCAGGGAACCATCGCGATGGAGATCATCAAAGAGCTTCCGACCGTTGATTATATTCTGGTTCCGATTGGCGGCGGCGGACTCTGTACCGGTGTTGCAACGCTGGCAAAACTGCTGAATCCGAAGATCAAAGTGATCGGTGTAGAACCGGCAGGCGCAAATTGTATGCAGGAATCCCTGAAAGAAGGAAAGGTAGTGACTCTCCCGAGCGTCAACACAATCGCAGATGGTACTGCAGTTAAACGCCCGGGCGATCTGCTGTTCCCGTACATCCAGATCAATGTGGATGATATCATCACCATCGAGGATTCCGAGCTGATCGTGGCATTCCTTGATATGGTAGAAAACCACAAGATGATCGTTGAGAACTCCGGTCTTCTGACTGTGGCTGCTCTGAAACACCTGAATGTGAAGAAGAAAAAAGTCGTATCCATCCTGAGCGGCGGCAACATGGACGTGATCACAATGGCATCCATCGTACAGCATGGTCTGATCCAGAGAGACCGCGTATTTACCGTATCGGTACTGCTGCCGGATAAGCCAGGCGAACTTGCAAAAGTCGCAACCCTGATGGCAGAAGAACAGGGCAATGTCATCAAATTGGAGCATAACCAGTTTGTCAGCATCAACCGCAACGCAGCAGTGGAGCTGCGGATCACCGTTGAGGCGTTTGGTACGGATCACAAGAATAAGATAGTGGAAGCGCTCAAGGAAGCAGGCTATCGTCCGAAGCTGGTAAAATCCAAAAATATCTATGATGTCTAAGGTGGAAATGAAAAGCAGTGTAGATAGAGCAGACAGGGGAGAATTGAAATGAAGCGGGAGAAATATGAGCCGGTGTTAAAAAATATTTCCTATTTTATAAAATGGGCGGAAGGCGCGATTGTGATTGGAATTGTGAGCGGCTGCATCGGCACGGCATTTGGAAAATGCGTCCTGTGGGTGTCAGCATTCTTTCAGAGCCACCCGTGGATGGTCTTTCTGCTGCCGCTCACCGGTCTTCTGGTTCTGGGCGTTTACCATGTGCTGGGAGAGGATAATAACCGGGGCACAAATATGGTGATTGAATCGATCTATTCGAACACAGAGATCAGTTTTGCGACTGCCCCGGCAGTCTTTGCAGGAACACTTCTGACGCACCTGGGCGGCGGTTCTGCCGGACGGGAGGGCGCGGCGCTGCAGATGGGAGGAAGCATCGGAACCCAGATCGGAAAATGGCTGAAATTTGATGAGAAAGATAAGAAGATTGCGGTCATGTGCGGCATGAGCGGTGTATTTGCCGCCTTGTTTGGCACACCGATGGCGGCGGCGATCTTTTCAATGGAGGTTATCAGCATCGGCGTTATGTACTATGCAGCGCTGGTTCCGTGTGTCTTTTCTGCCTTTACGGCGGCGGCGCTGGCGAGGTTCTGGGGACTGATGCCGGAGCAGTTTGCGATTGGTGCGGTTCCTGCGTGGAGTATTGAAACAGCGATCGTGGCTGTCGGTCTGGCGGCTGGCTGCGCGCTGGTGTCGGAGCTTTTCTGCATCGCGCTTCACACAACGGAACATCTCTACAAAAAATATCTTCCCTCGCCGGTCTGGCGGATTCTATCCGGCGCGGCGATTGTGATTGTTTTGACGCTTCTGACCGGTTCGACCCGCTACAACGGAAGCGGCGTCTCCCTGATTGAAAAATGTTTCGAGGGCGAGGGACTTCCATGGGATTTCCTGATAAAAATTCTCTTTACGACGGTTACGCTGGAGGCAGGCTTCAAGGGAGGCGAGATCGTGCCGACCCTGACGATCGGCGCGGCGTTTGGCAGTTTCTTTGCATTTCTCTTTGGACAGCCGGTCGGTCTTATGACCGCCTGCGGTATGCTGGGACTCTTCGTGGGAGTCACAAACTGCCCGATCTCAACGCTTCTGCTGGGCTTTGAGCTTTTTGGCTATGAGGCGATGCCGTTTTTCGTGCTGGTGATTGCAGTCAGCTTTAGTTTCTCTGGTTATTACAGCCTGTATGCGAGTCAGAAATTTATCTACTCGAAGACGAGGACGGAGTTTATTAACCGGAAGACGAATAAATAGGTGAAAAATGATCACCATGTTTTTGACTTTTGAACATTACAAAAAGGGTTCCAATCTATTTTCGGAACCCTAAAATGTCATGCTTTAAAGAAATTCATGAATCTACGTGCTCTATCATGATTTATTCATGAAAATCCTGCGGTTTCTCATCACGGAAATCAAGCAGGGCGCGCGGTGCAACCTGCAGAACACCTGCAATATCAAAGAGACTCTCTAAGGAAAGACTCGTTTTCATGTTCGGTGCCTCGATGTTGGATATATGAGTCCGGCTTAAATCGGTCGCCTCTGCTAAAGCCATCTGGCTCATGCCACGGAGTTTGCGGTAATAAGCGATGTTGAGACCTATCTGACGGTAATATTTTTCATAACGGTTTGTCTGCTGCTTGTTAATTTGTTTTTGATCGATTGCTGTCATATTTTTCAAGTGCCTCCCCGATCCGAAAGAATCATGCGTTATTGTTATTTCAGAGATAATAAATAATTACAACTGATATAACTATTGTAGCTGGAAATTGATTTTTATCAAACAATATAATGATTTAAATTTGCAATGTTATAAAATGCATATCCAATAAAATAATGCACATACATGGATTGCACCTAGGAAGGCTGTTAAATAATGCACAGAAAAAGATTGCAGAGGATAAGTGCAGATAAATAATGAGAAACTGGGGGCAGAATGAGAGCGGCGGGAAAAGGTGAAATAGAAAAAAAGTAAAACGGGCGCTAAAATTTGAGAAAAAATGAAAAATAGGGCGAAGAATCCGTATACAGAAAGGCGTTTGGGGAAAATGATGAAAGGATGCACAGGATTTACGAAAATTCTATCGCACATTCGGATTTTTTGTGGTAGAATATCTTTGATAAGGTGACGCAGCTTTTTACGGTCATCACAGATAAAATGTACATCAGAACGTACATATAGACAGGGAGAACCGAATTATGGAATTAAAGCGGGTATTACTGAAGCTGAGCGGAGAAGCGCTGGCAGGCGACAAGAAAACCGGGTTTGATGAAGCAACGGTCAAGGAAGTAGCCAGACAGGTTAAGACGGCGGTCGATGACGGAATCGAAGTAGGTATCGTGATCGGCGGCGGAAACTTCTGGAGAGGCCGCCAGAGCAATGCAATCGATCGGACCAAGGCGGATCAGATCGGAATGCTGGCAACGGTCATGAACTGTATTTACGTGTCGGAGATCTTCCGGAGCGAAGGCATGATGACACAGATTCTGACACCATTTGAGTGCGGCTCCATGACGAAGCTGTTTTCAAAGGACAGAGCCAATAAATATTTCTCAAAGGGTATGGTCGTATTTTTTGCAGGCGGTACAGGTCATCCGTATTTCTCAACTGATACCGGCGTAGCGCTGCGTGCGATTGAGATGGATGCAGACTGCATTCTTCTGGCCAAGGCGATCGACGGCGTCTATGACAGCGATCCGAAGATCAACCCGGATGCAAAGAAGTATGATACGATCACGATTCAGGAGGTGATCGACAAGCAGCTGGCGGTCGTAGACCTCACAGCTTCCATCATGTGTATGGAAAATCACGTTCCGATGGCAGTATTCAGCCTGAATGAAAAAGACGGAATTGTAAATGCAATGCGCGGAAAAATTAACGGTACAGTGGTTACCGCATAACTAGGAGGATTTTATGCAGGAGAGATTAAAAGTTTACGAAGAGAAGATGAATAAGTCCTATGACGCACTGCTGAATGAGTATACATCCATTCGTGCTGGACGTGCGAACCCGCATGTACTGGACAAAATCAAAGTAGATTACTACGGCGCACCGACCCCGTTACAGCAGGTGGCAAATATCTCTGTGCCGGAGCCGCGTATGATTCTGATCCAGCCGTGGGAGAAGAAGCTCATTAAGGACATCGAGAAAGCGATCCTGACTTCCGATCTGGGTATCAACCCGAACAACGATGGAAGTGCAGTCCGCCTGATTTTCCCGGAGCTTACTGAGGAACGCCGTAAAGATCTGGCAAAGGATGTTAAGAAAAAGGGCGAGGGCGCGAAGGTTGCAGTCCGCAATATCCGCCGTGATGCAAACGATCTGTTAAAGAAGCTGGAAAAAGGCGGCGAGATCACCGAGGACGAGCTGGCAGATGGCGAGGATCAGATCCAGAAGCTGACTGACAAGATGATCGCAAAGGTTGATAAAGCAGTAGAAGAAAAAACAGCTGAGATCATGACTGTATAAAAATACAATAGAGTTTAAATGTAAAAATCAGGCTGCCTCAAGCAGGGCTGGCCGGCATTGCAGATGCGGATGGCCGGCTGGTCCTGTTTTCTGGCTATTAAGGGAATATTATGGAGGAAAACTGGATGGAAAGGGACATCGAAAACCTGGTAATTCCGCAGCATATCGCCCTCATTCTGGATGGCAACGGCAGATGGGCGAAGAAGAGAGGTCTTCCGAGAACCGTAGGTCATAAACAGGGGTGTGTGACGGTTGAGCAGACGGTTGAGGATGCAGCGAGACTGGGAATCCGTTATCTGACGGTATATGGTTTTTCAACGGAAAACTGGAAGCGTTCTGCTGAAGAAGTAGGGGCGCTGATGCAGCTCTTCCGTTTTTATCTGAAACGGCTTTTAAAGATTGCCAAGAAAAATAATGTAAGAGTCAAAATGATCGGCGACCGCACGCGCTTTGACAGCGATATCATCGAGGGTATTAACCGCCTGGAAGACGAGACGGCGGCAAACACGGGCATGACCTTTGTGATCGCAGTCAACTACGGCGGCAGAGATGAGATCACGCGCGCGGTGCGCCATATGATGATGGACTGTCAGGACGGAAAGCTGGTGCCGGAGGACGTGACAGAGCAGACCGTTGCGTCCTATTTAGATACGGCGGGCATCCCGGATCCGGATCTTCTGATCCGCACCAGCGGCGAGATCCGCCTGTCCAATTATCTGCTGTGGCAGCTTGCCTACAGTGAGATTTATATCACGGACTGCCTGTGGCCGGATTTCAACCGCGACGAGCTTATAAAGGCAATTGAGCAGTTCAATCAAAGAGACAGACGCTTTGGCGGAGTCAAGGCATAAGGAGGAGTTGCCATGTTCAGAACGAGGCTGATAAGCGGGATTGTGCTTGTAGCACTCGCGATTTTACTGGTTACAAAGGGCGGTGTCCTTCTGTACTGTGTGACCGCCGCGATCTCCCTGATCGGTATGTTTGAGCTTTACCGGGTTATGGGGATTGAGAAAAAAGCGCCGGGCATCGCCGGGTATCTGGCGTGTCTGGGATATTATGGGCTGGTTTGGTTTGAAGGGCAGCATTATGTGACGCTGCTTGCGATTGCAGCCCTGATGGTGCTGATGAGCATTTACGTGTTCACGTTTCCGAAATATGGGACCGAGCAGATTACAGTAGCATTTTTCGGCATTTTTTATCTGGGAATTATGCTTTCCTACCTGTATCAGGTGCGGGCAATGGCGGACGGAAAATACCTTGTCTGGCTGATCTTTTTAAGCTCCTGGGGCTGTGACACCTGCGCATACTGCGCGGGAATGCTCCTTGGAAAACACCGTCTGGCACCGGTTTTAAGCCCGAAAAAATCGATCGAGGGCGCCGTCGGCGGTGTGGTTGGATCGGCTCTGTTAGGCTGCATTTATGCGTATTTCTTCGGTGCGAAGATGGACGAGGTCAGCAATCCGATGGTGGCATGCGCGGTGGCGTGTGCGATTGCGGCGGTCATTTCCCAGATCGGGGATCTGGCGGCGTCGGCGATCAAGCGGAACCACAATGTCAAGGATTACGGAAACCTGATTCCGGGACACGGCGGCGTGCTGGATCGGTTCGACAGCATGATTTTTACGGCACCGGCGATTTATTTTGCACTGACGTTTTTACGATAAAACGGAAGCATGTATGAAAATACAGAAACAGGAGAATAAGAAATGAAAAAAATTGCGATACTTGGATCAACCGGATCGATCGGAACACAGACATTGGAAGTGGTCCGGGCGAATAAAGATATAGAAGTAACGGCTCTGGCGGCTGGAAGCAATATTGATCTTCTGGAGAAACAGATCCGGGAGTTCTCTCCGAAGATCGCGGCGGTCTGGAACGAGGAAAAAGCAAAAGAACTGAAAGACCGTGTGCGCGATCTGGATATCCGTGTCGAGAGCGGCATGGATGGACTTCTCGCAGTGGCAACGGAGCTGGGTGCGGAGATTGTGGTGACAGCGGTAGTCGGAATGATCGGTATCCGCCCGACGATCGCAGCGATGAATGCTGGAAAAGATATTGCACTTGCAAACAAAGAGACCCTGGTAACGGCCGGGCATATCATTATGTCGCTGGCAAAGGAGAAGCATGTCCGCATTCTGCCGGTGGACAGCGAGCACAGCGCGATTTTCCAGAGTTTGAACGGTGAGACGGGAAATAAGATCCACAAGATTCTCCTGACAGCGTCCGGCGGACCGTTCCGCGGATGGACGAGAGAGCAGATGAAGGGTGTGCAGGTCGAAGATGCGCTGAAACATCCGAACTGGACGATGGGGCGCAAGATCACGATCGACAGTTCCACGATGGTAAACAAAGGTCTGGAAGTTATGGAGGCAAGATGGCTCTTTGGCGTGGAGATGGATCAGGTGCAGGTGGTTGTGCAGCCGCAGAGTGTGATTCATTCAATGGTAGAATACGAGGACGGCGCGGTGATAGCGCAGCTCGGCACGCCGGATATGAAGCTTCCGATCCAGTATGCGCTGTATTATCCGGAACGCCGCTTCCTGGCGGGCGACCGGCTGGATTTTGCAAAGCTGGCACAGATTACCTTTGAAGCGCCGGATTTTGAGAATTTCCACGGACTTTCCCTGGCATACAAAGCCGGACGGCGCGGCGGTACGCTTCCGACCGTGTTCAACGCGGCAAATGAGCGGGCAGTCCAGAAATTCCTCGATCGCGAGATCGGATATCTGACCATCACTGATATGATTGAGGCGGCGATGGAACACCACACCGTGAAAGAGAATCCGACGGTCGAAGAGATTCTGGCAGCAGAACAGGAAACCTATGATTTTATAGAGAGCAGGTGGTAGATTGGTAAGTTTGCTGGCGGCGCTGATTGTATTCAGCCTGATCGTGCTGTTTCACGAATTTGGACATTTTTTATTGGCAAAACGGGGCGGAATCTGCGTCGTTGAGTTTTCGCTCGGCATGGGTCCTAGACTTTTCAGTTTTGTGAAAGGCGGGACGCGGTACTCGCTGAAGCTGCTTCCGTTTGGCGGTTCTTGTATGATGCTGGGGGAAGATGAAGGGTATGATGCGCCGGGTGAGACGGAAAAAGGGAGTTCCTGCGATCAGAACCAGAGTCTGACAGATGGAAAAACGGATCGGCTCCTGTTGCCTCCGGGCGCCTCCGGGACTTATTTTAATGCAGTTTCTGCCTGGACACGTTTTAAAGTCGTGGTGGCAGGGCCCGTATTCAACTTCATTCTGGCGTGGTTTTGCGCCTTTTTCGTAATCAGCTGTGTGGGCTTTGACCCGGCATCGGTTGTCAGTGTCGAGGACGGCTATCCGGCACAGGAGGCGGGGCTGCAGGCGGGCGATACGATCGAGCGCTTAAATGGCACGCGCACCTATCTGTACCGCGACGTGCAGACCTATCTGCAGTTCCATCCGGGAAAGAGTGTCACGGTGGAGTATGTGCGGGATGGGAAATCCCACACGACGCAGATGGTTCCGCGTTATTCCGAGGAGGCGGGACGCTATCTTATCGGAATCAGTGGCGGCGTTTACCGGAAACCGGCGTCCGTGATTCAGACGGCGCAGTATAGCTTCTATGAAGTGCGCTATTGGATCCGTGTGACGTTCAGCAGCCTTGGCATGATTCTGAAGCGGCAGGTCAGCTCGAACGATATCGCGGGTCCGGTGCGGATTGTGTCGATGATCGGCACGACGGTCAAGGAGAGCCAGAGCTACGGACTTATGATTGTGCTTGTCAATCTGGCCAATATGTGTATTCTGCTCAGCGCCAATCTGGGTGTCATGAATCTGCTTCCGATTCCGGCGCTGGACGGCGGACGGCTTGTATTTATCATTCTGGAGATGCTGCGCGGCAAGCCGGTTGATCCGGAAAAAGAGGGCATGGTCCATATGGTTGGCATGGCGGCGTTGATGACGCTGATGTTATTTGTATTGTTTAATGATATTAGAAATTTATTGTAATGATAATTCATTTGATTCAAAGGCATGAAAGATTTGCTCGAAAGAGGCCGGAAATTTTGTGTCGGAGAAGAACGGTTTGGGAGGAACGATATGGGATACCGGGACGAGACGAAAGTGGTGCAGATTGGAAAACGACAGATCGGCGGCGGCAATCCGATTCTGATCCAGTCGATGTGTAATACGAAAACAGAGGATGTGAAGGCGACCGTCGAGCAGATTCTGGCGCTGGAGCACGCGGGCTGCGATATTATCCGTGTGGCAGTGCCGACAATGGAGGCGGCTGCTGCCCTGACGGAGATTAAACGCCAGATACATATTCCATTGGTGGCGGATATTCATTTTGACTATCGTCTCGCGATCGCGGCGATCGAGTGCGGCGCGGACAAAATCCGTATCAATCCGGGAAATATCGGTTCCAGAGAGCGGATCCAGGCGGTGGTTGACAAGGCAAAAGAGTATGGCGTGCCGATTCGTGTCGGCGTCAACAGCGGTTCTTTGGAAAAGCCATTGGTAGAGAAATATGGCGGCGTGACAGCGGAAGGACTCGTTGAGAGTGCGCTGGATAAGGTTGCCCTGATTGAGCAGATGGGTTATGACAATCTGGTTATCAGCATCAAATCTTCGGATGTTATGATGTGTGTAAAAGCACATGAACTAATTGCAAAAAAGACTCATTATCCGCTGCATGTCGGCATCACAGAGGCGGGAACGGTGATTGCGGGCAATATCAAGTCAGCGGTCGGTCTGGGACTGATTTTGAGTCAGGGAATCGGTGATACGATCCGCGTGTCCCTGACAGGCAGCCCGCTGGAGGAGATCAAGTCGGCAAAGCTGATTTTGAAGACGCTGGGACTTCGTCGGGGTGGCGTGGAAGTTGTTTCATGTCCGACCTGCGGACGCACGCAGATCGACCTCATCGGTCTGGCAAACCAGGTGGAGACGCTGGTACAGGGATATCCGCTGGATATCAAGGTTGCCGTCATGGGCTGCGTGGTCAACGGACCGGGCGAGGCGAAGGAAGCCGATCTCGGTGTAGCCGGCGGTATCGGCGAAGGACTTCTGATACGCAAGGGCGAGATTGTGAAAAAACTGCCGGAGAGTGAACTTTTACCGGCGCTCAAAGCGGAGCTTGACCGGATGGTGGAAGAGAAAAAAGCAAAGGAATGATAGAATGAAAACATTTCTGGAGGTATTTCCAGATTTACATATTGCGGAAAATGTGCGGGGACTGCTTGAAATGGTTGGGATCGAGAAGATCTCGACGAACCGTGACCGGAGCGTGATCCGCGTCTACATCGACAGCCCGCGCCTGATGCACAAGCAGAGTATCTACGATCTGGAAAAAGGCATCAAGGAGCAGTTATTTCCGGGCAAACGGGTGACGATCAAGATTTTGGAGAAATACCATCTGTCCAGCCAGTATACGCCGGAAAAACTCATGAATGTGTACCGGGACAGTATTTTGATGGAGCTGAAAAATTACAGTATCCTTCTTTATAATATGTTCCGTAAGGCGGAGATGGATTTTGAAGAAGAAGGATACCTGAAGCTGTCGCTGGAGGACACGATGATCGTGCGCGATAAGGCACCGGAGCTGGTGCGGATTCTGGAGAAAATCTTCACCGAGCGCTGCAATGTGCCAATGGTTGTGAAGACTTCCTACCGTCCGGTTGAGAAGAAGAATACTGAGCCGGAGATCATCTACATGAAGCCGCAGGCGGCAGGCGAGAGTGGCTCGGCAGGCGGAAGCGGCGCGGCTGCCGGGGCAACAGGTGCCAATGAGGCGTATATGGAACCGTCGGGGGCAGAACCTGCCTCTGGCGGTGTCGATCTGCCATTTGACGAGGGAAAGACTGTTTTAAAACCGGTTGGTAAGCTGAAAGCCGGAGGGAATCCGGCAGGAGGCAGAAACCAGGCGGGCAGCGCAAATGCTGGATCCGGCAAGGGCGGCGAGTACCGCCGTTCGGGCTATATGAAGAAGTCCGATAACCCGGATGTGCTGTTTGGGCGCGATTTCGATGAGGAGGCGAGCCCGATCGAGGAGCTGGAAGGCGAGGTTGGGCAGGTTGTCATCCGCGGAAAGATCCTGACCTGCGAGCTAAGGGAGCTTCGCAGCGGCAACACACTGTTTATGTTTTCGGTAACGGATTTTACAGATACAATCGGCGTCAAGATCTTTGCACGGGAAGATACGCTGGATGATTTGAAGACGGCGACCAAGGCGGGACAGTTTGTCCGCATCAAGGGTGTTGCCAACATTGATAAATTTGACGGCGAGCTGACGATCGGTTCGGTTTCCGGCATCAAGAAATGCGAAGATTTCACCAGCAAGCGGATGGACAACAGTCCGGTCAAGCGCGTGGAGCTTCACTGTCACACAAAGATGAGCGATATGGACGGTGTTTCCGAGGTCAAGGATATCATCAAACGTGCCAAACAGTGGGGCATGGACGCGATCGCTGTCACCGACCACGGCTGTGTGCAGGCGTTTCCGGATGCGAACCATGCGGTTGATAAGGGCGAAAACTTCAAGATCCTCTATGGTGTTGAGGGCTATCTCGTCGATGATATGAAGGAACTGGCGGAGAATGAGAAAGGACAGACGTTAGATCACACCTGCGTTGTATTCGATATCGAGACGACCGGTTTCAGCCCGATCAAGAACCGCATCATCGAGATCGGCGCGGTGCGTGTGACGGATGGAAAGATTGTGGACAAATTCAGCACATTTGTCAACCCGGAAGTGCCAATCCCCTATGACATTGAACAGCTGACAAGCATCAACGACGGCATGGTAATCAGCGCGCCGACGATCGAAGAGGTTCTGCCGGAATTTTTGGCATTCTGCGAGGGTGCGGTCATGGTCGCGCACAACGCGTCGTTTGATATCAGTTTCATCAAAGAAAATGCGAGACGGCAGGGACTCACATTCCAGCCGACCGTTCTCGATACGGTTTCGCTGGCGCGTGTTCTGCTGCCGAACCTGAACCGCTTCAAGCTCGACACGGTAGCGAAAGAGCTTAAAATTTCCCTCGAAAACCATCACCGGGCGGTCGATGATGCGGGGGCGACGGCAGAGATTTTTGTCAAGTTTATCGAGATGTTAAAAGCTCGTGATATCGAAAATCTGACGCAGCTCAACGAACTCAGCAAAATGACGCCGGAAATGATCCGGAAGATGCCGACCTACCATATTATTATTCTGGCGAAGAATGATGTCGGGCGAATCAATCTGTACCGGCTGATTTCCCAGTCAAACCTGACGTATTTTGCAAAACGTCCGCGGATTCCAAAGAGTCTGCTGGCGAGCCACCGCGAGGGGCTGATTCTTGGATCGGCGTGCGAGGCGGGCGAGCTGTTTCAGGCGATCCTGCGCGGGGTTCCGGAGGAGGAACTGGGAAAAATAGCGAATTTCTACGATTATCTGGAAGTGCAGCCGCTTGGAAACAACGCATTTATGCTGAGGGATGAGAAAAGTTCAGTCAACACCTGGGAGGATCTGCAGGATCTGAACCGCAAAGTGATTGAACTTGGCGAACAGTGGAACAAGCTGGTCTGCGCGACCTGCGACGTACATTTTCTCGATCCGGAGGATGAGGTCTACCGCCGTATCATCATGGCGAGCAAGGGCTTTAAGGATGCAGACGATCAGGCACCACTGTATCTGCGGACCACAGAGGAAATGCTGGGGGAATTTGAATATTTAGGCAGCGATAAGGCGGAGGAGATCGTTATCACAAACACGCGCAAGATCGCGGCGATGTGCGAGCGCATTTCCCCGGTACGCCCGGACAAGTGTCCGCCGGTTATTCCGAATTCGGATGATACGCTGCGTACCATCTGTTACAACCACGCGCATGATATGTACGGCGATAAGTTGCCGAAGGTGGTAGTCGATCGGTTGGAGCGTGAACTTCACTCGATCATTTCCAATGGATTCGCCGTTATGTATATCATCGCGCAGAAGCTGGTTTGGAAGTCGAATGAGGATGGATATCTGGTTGGTTCGCGAGGATCCGTTGGTTCCTCGCTGGCGGCGACGATGTCTGGTATCACGGAGGTAAATCCGCTGAGCCCGCATTATTACTGCCCGAACTGCCATTATTACGATTTTGATTCCGAAGACGTAAAGAAGTTTTCGGGTATGGCGGGCTGCGATATGCCGGATAAGATATGTCCAAAGTGCGGAAAACCGTTGAAAAAAGACGGGTTCGACATCCCGTTTGAGACGTTCCTGGGATTCAAGGGCGATAAGGAGCCGGATATCGACTTAAACTTCTCCGGCGAGTACCAGAGCCGGGCGCACAGCTATACGGAGGTCATCTTCGGAAAAGGACAGACCTTCCGTGCGGGGACGATCGGTACGCTGGCGGATAAGACAGCGTATGGTTTTGTGGCGCATTATTATGAGGATAAGGGAATCCGTAAGCGCCGGTGCGAGATTGAGCGCATCGTGTCCGGCTGCGTCGGCGTGCGGCGTACCACCGGACAGCATCCGGGCGGTATCATCGTATTGCCCCTCGGAGAGGAGATTGACACGTTTACACCGGTGCAGCACCCGGCGGACGATATGACGACACGTACCGTCACGACGCATTTCGATTACCACTCGATCGACCACAACTTGTTGAAACTCGATATTCTCGGACACGATGATCCGACCATGATTCGTATGCTGCAGGATTTGACGGGACTCGACCCGGTTAAGGATATTCCACCGGATTCGAAGGAGGTCATGAGTCTCTTCCAGAACACGGAGGCGCTCGGTGTCACGCCGGAGGATCTCGGCGGCTGTAAGCTCGGGGCGCTTGGCATTCCGGAGTTTGGTACAGACTTCGCGATGCAGATGTTGATCGATGCCAAACCGAAATATTTTTCGGATTTGGTGCGGATTTCCGGTCTGTCCCACGGTACGGATGTATGGTTAGGAAACGCGAAAGATCTTATCCTGAGCGGACAGGCGACGATTCAGACGGCGATCTGTTGTCGAGACGATATTATGATTTATCTGATTCAGAAAGGACTTGAAGAGGGACTTTCCTTCACTATCATGGAGTCTGTCCGAAAAGGAAAAGGACTGAAACCGGAGTGGATCGAGGAGATGAAAGCTCATGATGTGCCGCAGTGGTATATCGATTCCTGCCTGAAAATCAAGTATATGTTCCCGAAGGCGCACGCGGCGGCTTACGTTATGATGGCGTGGCGTGTGGCGTACTGTAAGGTATTTTACCCGCTGGCGTACTATGCGGCATATTTCAGCATCCGTGCGAGTGGATTTACCTACAAGCTGATGTGCCAGGGGCGCGATAAGCTGGAGTACCATTTGGCGGAATACAAGAGCCGGTCGGATTCTCTTTCCAAGAAAGAGCAGGACACGCTGCGCGATATGCGTATCGTACAGGAAATGTACGCGCGCGGATTTGAGTTCATGCCGATCGATATTTACCGGGCAAAAGCCCGCAATTTCCAGATCATAGACGGAAAGCTGATGCCGTCGTTAAGCAGTATCGACGGACTCGGCGAGAAAGCGGCAGACGCGATTGTTTTTGCGGCGGAGGATGGAAAGTTCTTGTCGAAAGAGGACTTTATCAACCGTACCAAGGTTACGAAAACGGTGTGCGATCTGATGGCAGAGCTGGGAATTCTGACGGGGTTGCCGGAGAGCAATCAGCTTTCGCTGTTTGATATGGTGATGTAAAAGAGCTGTACTAAAAAATAGGCTCAATTACTATATAATTATTTAAAAATAAACATATGAAGGAGAAGAAAAATGAAACGTTCAATGGAAACAACGTGCATCCAGGGCGGATGGCAGCCGAAAAATGGCGAGCCGAGAATTCTGCCGATCTACCAGAGCACGACCTTTAAGTATTCAACCAGTGAGCAGATGGGAAGACTCTTCGATCTGGAGGAAAACGGATATTTTTATACCCGTCTGGCAAACCCGACCAATGATGCAGTCGCAGATAAGATCCGTGAGCTGGAGGGCGGCGCGGCAGCAATGCTGACATCCTCCGGACAGGCGGCAAACTTTTATGCGGTATTTAATATCTGCGGCGCGGGCGATCATCTGGTCTGCTCGGCAACCGTATACGGCGGCACATCAAACCTGTTTGTCGTTACGATGAAAAAAATGGGCGTCGATGTTACGTTAGTTGACCCGGATGCGCCGGAAGAGGAGATCGAGAAGGCGATCCGCCCGAACACAAAGTGTATCTTCGGTGAGTCGATTGCAAACCCGGCTCTGGTAGTGCTGGATCTGGAAAAATTTGCCCGGATTGCACACAGAAATGGTATTCCATTTATTGTAGATAATACGTTTGCAACTCCGATCAACTGCCGTCCGTTCGAGTGGGGCGCAGATATTGTAACGCATTCTACTACAAAATATATGGATGGACATGCGATGACCGTCGGCGGCTGCATCGTGGACAGTGGCAACTTTGACTGGGAGGCACATGCAGATAAATTCCCGGGTCTGACGACGCCGGATGAGTCTTACCACGGCATTATTTACACGAAGAAATTCGGTAAGGCGGCTTATATCACCAAGGCAACCGCACAGGTAATGCGTGATCTCGGTTCCATCCCGTCCCCGCAGAATTCCTTCTTATTGAATATCGGTCTGGAGACACTGCATCTGCGTGTGCCGCGCCACTGTGAGAATGCACAGAAGGTCGCCGAGTATTTACAGAGCCGTGAAGATGTGGCCTGGGTGAATTATCCGGGACTTGAAAATGATAAATACCATGCACTGGCGCAGAAATATATGCCGAACGGTACATGCGGCGTTATTTCTTTCGGCTTAAAGGGCGGTCGTCAGGCAGCCGGCGAGTTCATGGATAAGCTGAAACTGGCAGCCATCGTAACCCATGTTGCCGATGCGAGAACCTGCGTGCTGCATCCGGCAAGTCATACTCACCGTCAGCTCTCCGACGAGCAGCTCAAGGAGGCGGGCGTTGATCCGAGCCTGATCCGTTTGAGTGTCGGAATTGAGAATGCGGATGATATCATCGAGGATATCCGTCAGGCACTGGAGGACTAAAATTCCAGAAAATGGCGATATATAAGCCTTATGCGGAATATCAGTGAGATGTTTCAATGCGGTTGTTAAAATAAGCGCTTGCAATGACAGGTCAGTCGGGATGACACATAAATCTGTGTCAGTCTCTGGCTGACCTCTTGTTTTATTTGCAAAAATCTGTCATACTATGAGAGATGGCACTGTAGTTTTAAATGATATGGCAGATGCCCGATGAACAAGATAGAGAAATGGACTGGTAGAAAATGGAGAAAATACTTAAAAAATTGAAAAAACTGCTGCGTCTGATTTTCGGTCGTACCACGCTGGGAACGCTGTTTCTGCTGATACAGATTCTTGTGCTCTTTGCCGGGTTTGACTGGTTTAGAGAGTACCTGATCTATATGTATGGCGGATCTGCGATACTCAGTGCCCTGATATTGATCTATATTATCAGCGATGAAGGAAACAGCACGATCAAGCTGTCCTGGGTTGTGCCGATTCTGGTATTTCCAGTGTTTGGAACGCTGTTTTATCTGTTTTTGACGCTGCAGCCCGGCACGCACCGTATTAACCGGCGGATCGAGGAAGTTGGGACAAAACTGCGTCCGTACCTTTTACAGGATCCGGAGGTGCTGGCACACTATGAGAGCATCAGCGCCAGTGGCGGCAATCTCGTCCGCTATATGAACCAGTACGGACGTTTCCCGGCGTATGAAAATACGGGGGCACGTTATTTCCCGCTGGGAGATGATATGTTTCCAGTATTATTGGAAGAACTCAAAAAAGCGGAACATTTTATATTTATGGAATATTTTATCGTAGAACACGGAGTGATGTGGGATGCGATTTTACAGGTGTTAGAGACGAAGGCCGCCGAGGGCGTGGAAGTCCGATTTATGTATGACGGCATGGGAAATCTCTTCACGCTGCCGCACGGCTATGAGAAGGCGATGCAGGAGAAGGGGATTCAGTGCAAGATTTTTGCGCCGGTGCGTCCGGCTCTCTCGAGTTATCAGAATAACCGCGATCACCGGAAGATCTGCGTGATTGATGGTCATACTGCGTTTACCGGAGGCGTGAACCTGGCGGATGAGTATATCAACCAGCGGGTGCGCTTTGGACACTGGAAGGACACGGCAGTCCTGATCAAAGGAAAAGCCGTGGATAGTTTTACGATGATGTTTCTGCAGCTCTGGGATGTGACGGAGCGGGATGGCGAGGAGTACCGCCGATTTTTATGTCCGCCGGAATTTCATATGCCGGAGGGGCTGGACTACGGTGGCTTTGTGATGCCATATGCGGACAGCCCGCTCGACGGGGAAAATGTCGGCGAGTCGGTGTACCTCGATATTTTAGGGCGTTCACGCCGGTATGTGCACATAACGACCCCGTATCTGATTCTTGACGATACGACGCTGGCGGCGCTCAAGTTTGCGGCAAAACGCGGCGTGGAGGTCATTATTATCATGCCGCATATACCGGATAAGTTATATGCGTACCTGCTGGCTCGCAGCTATTACGCGGAGCTTCTGCGGGCTGGTGTCCAGATCTATGAATACACGCCGGGCTTTATCCACGCGAAGATGTTTACGAGCGACGATGAGAAGGCGGTGGTCGGAACGATCAACCTTGATTTCAGAAGCCTGTATCTGCATTTTGAGTGCGCGTCCTATTTCTTCCGCAATGCGGTTGTGATGGATGTGGAAGAAGATTTCCAGAAAACACTTGCAAAGAGCGAGCGGATCACTCTGGAAAACTGCCGGAAGTATCCGTTTATCCGGCGGTTTGCGGGGAAGGCACTGCGGATTCTGGCGCCGCTTATGTAGGCGAAGGGAGAAAAACATGGAATGGCACGATGGAAAACACCGCTGCCGCTGGGCGAATCCAAAGAATGAATTGTATATCCGTTACCACGACGAGGAGTGGGGAAAGCTGGTTCGGGATGATGCGAAGCTCTTTGAGATGCTGATCCTTGAATGCTTTCAGGCAGGGCTTTCGTGGGAGTGCATTCTCAATAAGCGGGAGGCATTCCGCGCCGCGTTCGATGAATTTGACCTGGACAAGGTGTGCGGTTACGACGAGGCGAAGGAGGAAGCACTCCGGACCGCCCCGGGAATTGTACATAACCGGCTGAAAATTCATGCCGCTGTCACGAATGCACGGATATTCCGGGAAATTCAGAATGAATATGGGAGTTTTGACGCGTATCTGACTCACTGGACAGGAGATGCGGTGATTCATGAGACAGGCAAGGTCAGCTCGCCGCTCTCAGATGCAGTGTCGGCAGATCTCAAAAAGCGTGGGATGAAGTTTGCCGGGACGGTGATTATTTATTCGTATCTGCAGGCGGTCGGGCGGATTGAGTCGCATGAGGATGGATGCTTTCTGGGATATAAGATGTAAAATAACAAGATGGCAGGTGCAGGGAAACGGGCGTGCCAGGTTTTTTGCTTCATAGGAAATTACGTCCTATGAAACAAAAAACGCTCCGCGAGGATGCGCACTCGCGCGAAGCAGAAACATGTCGCAAGCGACCGCGCTTGGCGCGAGAATGTGCCAAGGCACATTCTTTTTCACGGGAGGACGGAGCGATGGGTTCCGAGAATGCGAATAAGAGTAAGAAGAAAAAGACTTCAAACATAATACAGATCTGCATCGGCGTGCTGGCGGTTATGCTGGCGGCACTGATTATCGTGATGATGGGAATTGTCTCCAGTATTCAGGGAACGGCGCGTGTGGTCAATTATGCGGGACTGGTGCGCGGAAAAACACAGCGTATCATTAAATTGGAAATTTCCGGTCAGCCGGAGGATGGTATGATTCAGGATATTGAGGCCCTTGTCGACGGTCTGCGGAATGGCAATGGAGAACTGGGGCTGGTGCGCCTCGATGACGGGGCGTTTCAGAGTAAGATGCAGGAGCTGGATGATTACTTTGCCGCGCTTCACGATGAAATCCTGCGTGTCCGAGAAGTCGGCTATGAGAATACAGAGATCATTGATAAGAGCGAGCGGTTCTTTGAAATCTGTGATGAGGCGACGGGACTGGCGGAGGCGTATTCCCAGCGGAAGGCATCCTCGCTGACGGTAATTGAAAAATATATCACGATTGATATTATTGTTCTGATGCTTCTGATTGGATATGAATTTATTAAGGCGGTGCGCTATGCGGCGATGAACCGTGTGCTGCAGAAAAAGGTTTATCTGGACAAGGCGACCGGACTTCCAAATAAGAATAAATGTGAAGAATTGCTGGATGATCCGAAACCGGCGGAAGAGGATGTGGGAGTATGCAGTTTTGACCTGAATAATCTCCGCCGAATCAACAACAGCATGGGGCATGAGGCGGGGGATGCCTATATCAGGCGGTTCGCCGTCTGCCTGCGCGCGTCCATGCCTGCGGAACAGTTCGTAGGGCGGGACGGCGGCGATGAATTTATTGCCGTTACGCATGGTCTGGATGAGGAGGCCATGCGGGAATGCCTCACCCATGTGCGGGAGGCGATGACAGAGGAGTCAAAGGGATATCCGGATATGCCGCTCAGCTATGCGGCCGGGTATGCACTTGCCAGTGATTTTCCGGGCAGCACGATGCGGGAGCTTTTCAGTTTTGCCGATAAAAATATGTATATCAACAAAAACCATGTAAAGCGCGAGGAAGCGGCAGCGGAAAAACGGCTGGATTTCCACCTGCTCAAGCTTTTAAACCGGTACGGGAGAAACTTTTCGGATTGTCTCTACTGCGACGCGCACATGGATACCTACCGGGCACTCCGTGCCAGTGCTGATTTCTTTCTGGCGTCAGACGGAAGCTATTCCGGTGCGGCGGAGCAGATAGCAGCGGAACGGGTGGCTCGTGCTGACCGCGCCCACATCCGCCAGAGCCTGCAGATTTCAGAGCTTTCCGGGAAGCTGCAGGCGGAGGGAGATCTACTCGAATTGCAGTATGACACGAACGGTCAGGGACTCTACAGCCGCCTGACGCTGATCCCGGTAGATTGGGATGAGGAAGGAAAGCTGCATCATTTCCTGCTGGCATTTGAGACGATCCGGAAAAGTTCAGAAGGGCGGGCAGATGCGAAGGAACAGCTGACGCTTTATTATGAACAGCTCAAACAGTCGATTCTGGAAAATGACAGCTATGTGGATGCACTCCTGGATCTGTCGGATATGATATATACAGTTAATTTGACAAAGGATATTCTGGAGAAGAGTGTTGTCCTGAATGGAAAAGACGAGGAATGCCGGGAGCTATTTATGGACTATCCGCTGCCGTGTTCTTACCGTGATTATTGCAGTGAATATATGAAGATGGTCACCCAGGAGACCTTGGGAAGCTATCGCATAGCAGATGATCCGGCTAAGCTGTTGAAGCGGTTTGAGGCAGGGGAGAAACATATTTCTGTGGAATACTGTATCCAGGAGGAAGATGGCACGATCTGCTGGGTACAGAAAACAGTTCTGATGACGCAGACGATCGTGTTTGATACGGAGCTTTCTTGTGAGATACCGGTGGTTCATGCGATCATTCTTCTGCAGGATACGTCGCAGATGCACGCGCGGGATGAACAGGAGCACGCGCGCCTGCAGGCGGCATTTGATGAAATGCGGACGGCAAACCGGGCGAAAACAGATTTCTTAAGCCGCATGAGCCACGATATCCGGACACCGCTCAATGGCATTATCGGGCTTTTGAAAATCGATGAGGCACATTTTGATGATAAGGAGATGCTGATGGAAAATCACCGGAAAATGCAGGTGGCGGCGGGGCATCTGCTGTCCCTCATCAATGATGTGCTGCAGATGAGCAAGCTGGAAGAAGGAAAGATCATTCTGGCACATGATTATATTTCATTGGCAGAGATGACGCGCGATATCGTGAGCATCATCATCGAGCGCGCGGTAGATGCGGGCATTCAATGGGAGTATGATAAAAGAAAAGCGGAGATTCCGTATCCGTATATTTATGGCAGCCAGCTCCATCTGCGCCAGATTTTCCTGAATATTTATGGAAACTGCATCAAATACAATCATCCGGGCGGAAAAATCAGTACCAGGGTGGAGGCGCAGGATGTACGGGACGGCTGGTGCGTCTATAGGTGGACGATCTCGGACACGGGAGTTGGCATGAGCCAGGAATTTCTGGACCACATCTTTGATCCGTTTGTACAGGAGAAAAATGATGCGCGCAGTGTTTATCAGGGAACTGGGCTTGGTATGACGATCGTCAAAGGGCTGATTGAACAGATGCACGGAACCATCGAAGTGACGAGTGAGGTCGGCATTGGAACGACGTTTGTGGTGGAAATTCCATTTGAGATTGCACCGCCGCCGGAGGAGCTTCCGGTTAAGGAAGCAGCGCCGTCAGGAGATATTCACGGTTTGAAGCTGCTTTTGGCGGAGGACAATGAGTTGAATGCAGACATCGCGGAGACACTTCTGACCGATGCGGGTGCCCATGTCACGATTGTGGAGAACGGGAAGAAGGCATTAGACTGCTTTGAGGCGGCACCTCCGGGGACGTTCGATGCGATTCTCATGGATGTGATGATGCCGGTGATGGATGGTCTGGCTGCGACACGCGCGATCCGGGCGATTCCACGGGCGGATGCAAGGCAGATTCCGATTCTTGCCATGACGGCAAATGCCTTTGAAGAGGATGCCAGGCAGTGCCTGGCGGCTGGGATGAATGTGCATCTGGCAAAACCACTGCAGATGGATAAGGTGCTGGCGGCGCTCATGGAGTGCTGCGGCAAAAAGAGGGATCTATAAAGTTTGGAAAGGGCGAAAAGGAACGCAGGCGGTACAGGTATGAAAGCAATCTCTATTTACACGATTACCCGAAATCAGAATACGGAATACCTTCAAAAGCTGGAACGACAGCTTTCGGGGCGGGATATGTTTCTGAAAATACGGGAATGGGAGCTGGACAGCATGAAAGCGCTTGTTTCGGAGTTGGAGAGACATATGCAGGCGGTGTACGCACTGCGTTTTTTCTATTCGTTTCAGATTCCGAGACTGGGGAAAGAGTTTGATCTGCTTCAGATCAAGGAAGAACAAATTTTAAACCTTGAATTAAAGAGCGGACAGGTGTCGGATGAGGCGATCCGCAAGCAGCTCATACAAAACCGGTATTATCTGGCGGCGCTGGGAAAGCCGATTCGTTCGTACACTTATATTAGCAGCCAGAACCGCCTGGTGCGTCTGACGAATCATGACCGCATTGTGGAGGCGGACTGGGAACAGCTTTGCCGGGATTTGCAACAGGAGAGTGCTGATTATCCAGGCGATATCGAAGACTTGTTTCAGGCGGAGCTGTACCTGATTTCGCCGCTCACAGAGCCGGGACGGTTCTTAAAGAAAGAATATTTCCTGACATACCAGCAGAGGGATATTGAACGCCAGATTTTAAAGAAAATCCGGGCAGACCGGACGGGATATTTCTGGTTTACCGGGCTTCCGGGGACGGGAAAAACGCTGCTTTTATATGATATTGCGATGAAACTCTCCGGGCGGCAGCGGGTGTGCATGATCCACTGCGGTGAAGCGGGAAAAGAGTGGAAGGTGCTGCATGAGCGGCTGCGGCGGGTGGAGTACCTGGCGGAGGATAGTGTTCAAACGGGAGCGGAAATCAGGATTGAAGCATACAGCGCGATCTTAGTAGATGAGGCACACCTTCTGTCGCCCAATACATTGGAAATTTTGCTGGAGATCGGCAAAACGCGTCCGGTTATTTTTTCCAGTAACTGTGAGGATATGATTTCGCCGGAAGAATTGGATCTGGGTGCAATAAAGCTCTTGGGGGAGCAGCCGGGAATCCAGACATTCCACCTGACGAATCGGATCCGTGCGAATGAAGAACTTTCCTATTTTATACAAAATATGATGCACCTGCCGCACGGACGTGGAATGCGGCATTATCCCCATGTCGCGGTGGTTTATGCCAACGATGAGTCAGAAGCAGCTAATTTGCTGAATGATTACATCCGTCAGGGATATGAGTGCCAGGAATCCGATTGGCAGGAAAAACTGGAAAAGCAATCCGATTCTGCCGTAGAAATACAATCTCGCCATACGCGAGAAGTCGATCGCATGGTGCATCGGCTGGATGGGCGCTATTATTATGATGAAATGGGATATCTGCGCTCGACGGAGCGCGATGTGAGACATCTTTTTTATCAGCTCAGCGAGGCAAAAGAAGAACTGGCGCTGGTGGTGATGGGAAATGAGAAGCTGTATGGAACGCTGCTGAACTTGTTTTAAGGTGTTTTGAAGGAAAGGTTTTATATAAAATGTTGGAATGTGCTCAAAAAGCATATTTCCAACATTTGTTGTCGTTCATTATGCTAAGGACAAGAAAAAAGCCTCAGGCAGACACCTGAGGCCAGTTAAACTCGATTTAGGCTCTTTCAACTAAACCGGATCTTAAGCAAGAAGTACATACATACATCTTCTGAGCTCCGCCATTAGTTTTAACCTTAACAGACTTAACGTTAGCTTTCCACATTTTGTTAGATCTTCTATGTGAATGACTCACTGCATTACCAAAATGAGCAGCTTTCTCGCAGATTGCACACTTAGCCATCGTAGCACCTCCTTAACCGATCATTGGACTTCCTATTAAAATCCATAACAAAGGTATAATAGCAGAAAATAGGAAAATATGCAAGTGAAAAACCAAAAAAAATAAAAAAAGTTTTCGACAGATGTCTATTTTCTATTTCCTTTTTAACGTGGGTGGTGTATAATATACGCGTAAGCCATGAGTCATGCGGATAAAAAAGGCTGAAAAACGGTGTTGTGCTTGCACATAAGCCGTATTTCAGACATTTTTATCCATAGGGCGAAGCCCGTGAGCGAGATGGAGCGAAGCGGAATCGAGCTGCATGACGGGGTAGAGAGACGCATATATTTCATCCCACGCGCCGACACAGGAGCCGTTCAGGCTCCGCATGTCCAGCCCGTGAGGTACTCATCCCACGCGCCGACACAGGAGCCGCCCCGGCTCCGCATGTCCAGCCCGTAAAAAATCATGGCATAAAATTCGAATCAAACAAAAACAAGTAAAGAAACGGAGGCTGTCAATATGAAAGGACGCATCGACAATAAAATGGGTTCGATCCAGATCGATCCGGAAGTAATTGCAATGTACGCCGGAACGACAGCAGTAGAATGCTTCGGTATCGTTGGCATGGCGGCTGTCAGTATGAAAGATGGTCTGGTAAGACTGCTTAAAAAAGAAAGCCTGACACACGGTATCAACGTAGCCATCAAGGACAATGCACTCAGCATCGATTTCCACGTAATCGTGGCATACGGAGTCAGCATCTCTACCGTTGCGGACAACCTGATCGAGAGTGTAAAATATAAAGTAGAAGAGTTTACTGGCATGAAGGTTGAGAAAATCAGCATTTATGTTGAAGGCGTAAGAGTGATAGATTAAGGAGGAACAAACCCTGTGGGCATGAATTATATAGATGCCGGGATGTTAAAGAATGCATTTCTGGCTGGAGCAAAGGGCCTGGAGGCCAACAAGGAATGGATCAATGAGCTGAACGTATTTCCTGTTCCAGATGGAGATACCGGTACGAACATGACGATGACGATTCTGTCAGCCGCCAGAGAAGTGGCAGCCGTTGAAAATCCGACGATGGAGGCGTTAGCAAGAGCGATTTCCTCCGGTTCCCTGCGTGGCGCACGAGGCAATTCCGGCGTTATCCTTTCACAGCTCTTCCGCGGATTTACGAAAGAGATTAAGACGGTAGATGTCATTACGACGAGTGTTCTCTCAGACGCATTTAACCGTGCGACGGAGACAGCTTATAAGGCAGTTATGAAGCCGAAGGAAGGTACGATTCTGACTGTTGCCAAGGGAATGGCGGATAAAGCGGCAGAACTGGCACCGCAGACCGAGGACGTACTTGAATTTTCAGAGAAAGTATTGGAGTACGGCGAATATGTTTTAAGCCAGACACCGGAGATGCTTCCGGTTCTGAAAGAGGCAGGTGTAGTGGATTCTGGCGGACAGGGTCTGATTCAGGTTATCAAGGGCTGTATTGAGGGCTTAAAAGGAAAAGTCGTGGATATCGACGCGGCAGTTACTCCGTCTGTATCGGGAAATGGAGCGGCAAAAACAGCAACAGGCGCCGGAAGCACGCAGGCAGCGGATATCCGTTTTGGTTATTGTACGGAATTTATTATCAATGCAGAAAAACCGGCGGATGAGGCGACAGAGCAGGAACTGAAAGATTATCTGAGCACGATCGGCGACTCCCTGGTAGTTGTGGCAGATGATGATATTGTCAAGATTCACGTTCATACAAACGATCCAGGTCTGGCGATTCAGAAAGCACTGACCTACGGTTCCCTGTCCCGCATCAAGATTGACAATATGCGCGAGGAACATCAGGAGAAACTGATCAAAGATTCCGAACGTCTGGCGGCACAGCAGAAGGCAGAAGAGGAAGCCAAAGAGAAGAAGGAAGAACCACGCAAGAAATATGGATTTATCGCCGTATCGGTCGGAGAAGGTCTTTCTGAGATTTTCAAAGGCATCGGCGCTGACTATATCATCGAGGGCGGACAAACGATGAATCCGAGTACGGAGGATATGCTGGAAGCAATCGAAAAAGTCCATGCCGAGACAGTTTACATTCTGCCGAACAATAAAAATATTATTCTGGCGGCAGAGCAGGCAAAGAGCCTGTCAGAAGATACCAAGGTATATGTAGTTCCGTCCAAGACGGTTCCGCAGGGTATCACGGCGCTGATTAATTTTGCTCCGGATCTGACGGCGGAAGAAAATATGGAACAGATGACCGAGGAGATGAGCCACGTTAAGACCGGTCAGATTACCTACGCAGTCCGCAATACATCGATCGATGGTATGGAGATCGCAGAGGGCGATATCATGGGGATCGGCGACAGCGGCATGCTGGCAGTTGGCAAGAATATCGAGGAGACCGCGATGGAGTCACTTCGTAAGATGGTAGATGATGAGTCTGAGCTTGTGACGATCTATTATGGTGAGGATGTCACGGAAGAGGATGCAGAGGCATTCTGTGAGAAAGCCCGCAAAGAATTTACATCCTGCGAATTTGAATGCCAGAATGGCGGGCAGCCGATTTACTATTATATGATTTCGGTAGAGTAGATTTAGGTCGTTTAAAGTGATTGAAATGCGTTAAATGAATCTGCACTATTGGCTGAGAAAATGCAGATAACGAGAAAATGAATTTTCTATGTGATGGCGCAGATAAAACATTTGACGTATAAAACAAAATAATTCATAAGTATGAAATGAGGCAGGTCAGGGGAGAGATCCCTGCGTCCTGTCTCTCTTTCATTCCAATGTATTCCCGGATTTTTTGTCCGGTAACTGTCCGCGTGGCTGATTTTCCGGAGAATATTCTGAAAAGCAGGAGGAGATAAATGGAACAGCAGAATATAACCGCTATCAAGGGCATCGGTGAAAAGACGGCAAAGCTATTTCAAAAAATAGGCGTGGAAACGGTGGAAGAACTGCTTCATTATTATCCGCGTGCTTATGATGAGTTTAAGGAACCGCAGCCGATCGCGGAACTGAAGGAAGATACGATCGCGGCAGTCGGCGGAATCCTGGCAAAAACGGCGGATGTGGTGCGGTATGGAGCGCGCCTGCAGGTTACGACGGCTGGATTGCGGGATAGCGGAGGCACACTGGCGCTGGCATGGTACAATATGCCCTATCTGCGCGGGACGCTCAAGGCGGGGGAACGCTTTATTTTCCGTGGCCGTGTGGTAAAAAAACGGGGAAGACTTACGATGGAGCAGCCGGAGATCTACCGCCCGGAACAGTATGCGAAAGTCGTGTCGTCTATGCAGCCGGTTTACGGACAGACGAAGGGACTTGGCAATAAGACGATCGCAAAGGCAGTCACGGAAGCCCTCACGATGCGCCAGATGGAACGGGAATATCTGCCGGCTGGTCTGCGGGAAAAGTACGGATTGGCGGAAATCAACTATGCGCTGGAGCACATCCATTTTCCGGCAAATCGGGAAGAACTGATGTTTTCCCGGAAACGTCTTGTGTTTGATGAATTTTTCATGTTCCTGATGTCAGTGCGCCTGCTCAAAGACAAAAAAGAAGATAAAAAGAGCGCATATCCATTTACGTTTTCTGGGGAAATGGCGTCGGTGGAAGAGCGCCTCCCATATGCTCTGACCGGGGCACAGAAAAAGGTAATCCGGGAGGTGTACGCCGATTTGTCCGGCGGGCATATCATGACCCGATTGATTCAGGGCGACGTTGGTTCGGGTAAGACGATTGTGGCGATTCTGGCGTTGCTGCAGGCGGCGGTAAATGGATATCAGGGGGCGCTGATGGTGCCGACGGAGGTACTGGCGCGCCAGCATTACGAGTCGATGACCGAATTGTTTGCGTCGCTGGGAATCACATATCGTCCGGTGCTTCTGACCGGTTCGATGACAGCAAAGGAAAAACGGCTTGCCAGAGAGTCGATTGAAAATCATGAGGCAGATATCGTGATTGGAACCCACGCGCTGATTCAGGAAAAAGTGGTGTACGACAATCTGGCATTGGTAATCACGGATGAACAGCACCGTTTTGGAGTGGCGCAGCGGGAAATGCTGAGCAAAAAAGGCGGCGAGCCGCATGTGCTTGTCATGAGTGCGACGCCGATCCCGCGGACGCTGGCGATTATTTTATATGGGGATCTTGATATTTCCATCATTGATGAACTTCCGGCAAACCGGCAGCCGATCAAGAACTGTGTCGTGAACCGTGAATTTCGCCCGAATGCCTACCGTTTCATCGAAAATGAAGTCCGTTCCGGCCGTCAGGCATACGTCATCTGCCCGATGGTCGAGCCGAGCGAGATGCTGGAGGCAGAGAACGTCATCGATTATACCGAAGAGCTGCGCCGCGCCCTGTCCCCGTCGATCCGGGTGGAATATCTGCACGGAAAGATGAAGGGAAAAGAAAAAAATGCGATCATGGAAGCATTTGCGGCAAATAAGATTCATGTGCTGGTATCCACCACGGTCATCGAGGTCGGAATCAATGTCCCGAATGCCACCGTTATGATGATCGAAAATGCCGAGCGTTTCGGTCTGGCGCAGCTCCATCAGCTCCGCGGGCGCGTCGGTCGAGGAAAAGACCAGTCCTACTGCATCATGGTCAACGCCTCCGGCGAGGAAGACGCCGGAAAGCGGCTGGATATTCTCAATAAGTCAAATGACGGCTTCTACATCGCCTCCGAAGACTTAAAACTGCGCGGTCCCGGAGACCTCTTCGGCGTCCGCCAGAGCGGCGATCTCGAATTCCATTTAGCGGATATATTTGCAGATGCAGATATATTGAAGGCAGTTTCGGATGAAGTGAAGAAATTAATGGATAAAGATCCGCTGTTGGAGGCGGAGGAGAATCAGGAGCTGAAACGGAAGCTGAATGGATATTTAGAGAGAGGATGGGAGAAGGTGAATTTGTGATGGCTGGGGGTCGCGGAAATCAGGCATCTATGATATGGTTAACATTTTTATGGATGATTTACTTGGAGAAGAGGAATATATTCGAGGAAAATCAGAAGTGAAAACACTTCGTTTGTCTGGAGAAAAGAGACAGCAACTCTTAGAAAATCTTCAGATGGTTGAGGTTGTAAATACCAATAGTGCTTTAAAATTATGGAATGTATACTTGAAATCAAGTGCTCCGCTATTAAAGGTTACATTTGATAGTGCAACTGCAAAAGATGAGCGAGATGTTACGTTCTTAACACAGATGCATCCACTCGTAAAGCAGGCGGCAGCATACGAAAGTACAAAGTTCCCATGTGAGATTGCATTATCAGCAACATCTGAAGAGATGGCCCCGCAGATCCGCCTGCTGCAGAATGCGGATCAGGAAGTGGTGGATAAGCTCCGCTCGGATATTCTGAATACAATTCCGGCATGGAGAAACCAGATGGTTCTGGCGCTGGGAATTGAGCATACGACCAGGGCATTAAACGCGCAGAATGCATTGGATGAAATGACGAATGAACTGTTTAGAAAAAATGCGGAAACGTTGAAAAAGATCAATGCGGATATCATTACATCGATCAATGAGGTCGTAAAAATTCACGAAAAAGGTTCCCAGAAACGCGCAGAGGCACAGGAAGAACTTGTCAAGATTGAGACAGAGTTAAAGGACGCTTTATTGAAAGCTGGTTCTAGGTAGGATGCTTATGAAGAAACATTTACGAATTACATGGAATGCTCCGGTTGTGCTGAGCATAGTGGCTGTGAGTTTTGCTGCCACGTTATTAAACTACCTCACGGGTGGAAGAAGCGGGATGCTTTTATTTATGACATACCATTCTTCCCTCCTGTCACCGATGACGTGGATCCGGATGTTTACACATATATTTGGACATGCGGACTGGTCACATCTAATCGGTAATATGAGTTATCTGCTATTACTTGGACCGATGCTGGAAGAAAAATATTCATCGAGGGTTCTTCTGGAGGTTATCCTTGTGACAGCGTTTGTGACGGGACTGGCAAATTATATCCTTTTTCCGGCGACTGCATTGTGCGGTGCCAGTGGAGTTGTGTTTGCCTTTATACTCTTATCTTCGTTTACAAATTTTCGCGAGGGTGAAATACCAGTTACGTTCATTCTGGTGGCGGTTCTGTTTATAGGGCAGCAGGTCTGGGATGGTATTACGATTCGGGACAATATTTCCCATATGACTCATATTATAGGGGGAATGATTGGCGGAATGATCGGGTATGGATTGAATTGCAAATCGCGGTTTGAGTAGATTAATAATACTTTTTTGTTTCATAGGACGCAATTTCCTATGAAATCAGAAAAACTCCTGCATACACAGAATGAACATTCATCTGTGTATGCAGGAGTTTTTTGAAATTTACAGCCGTTTATCAGCCGTCAATTCTCATTACATCTGTCCCTCATTATACCGCTTAATCAGCTTCTGGATCTTCGCAGTCGGTGTCAGTGCGTTCTCCAGAGATACGTTATGGTTCAGGGAGTTGATGATTGCAGCGATAAATTTGCTCATATCAGCTTCTACATACCAGTCACGTTTAAGAAGTTCCGGCGTGTGGTAGTTTAAGTTGGTGGTTACAACGCAGTCGAGGTAACCTTTTGCGAAAAATTCGTCGAATTTCTCAAGTCCGTTGGTGAACAGACCGAAAGTAGCGCATACAACGACGCGTTTTGCCTTGCGCTCTTTGAGGGCGCGGCAGGTGTCCAGCATGCTCTCGCCGGAGGAGATCATGTCATCGATGATGAGAACGGTCTTTCCTTCAACGGAAGAACCTAAGAACTCATGGGCAACGATCGGGTTACGTCCATTGACAACACGGGAGTAATCGCGGCGTTTGTAGAACATACCCATGTCAACACCCAGGTTGTTTGCCAGATATACGGCGCGGGACATAGCGCCCTCGTCCGGGCTGATAACCATCAGGTTGTCCTTGTCGATCTTTAAGGTTTTGTCATGGTTCAGTAATGCCTTGATAAACTGGTAGGTCGGCATGAAATTATCAAAACCGCTTAACGGAATGGAGTTCTGTACACGCGGGTCATGTGCATCGAAGGTAATGATGTTGCTTACGCCCATCTGAATCAGCTCTTCGAGCATCATCGCGCAGTCAAGGGATTCACGACCGCTGCGCTTGTGCTGGCGTCCTTCATATAAGAACGGCATGATAACATTGACACGATGTGCGGTAGCAATGGATGCGCCGATGATACGTTTTAAATCCTGATAATGGTCGTCCGGGGACATATGATTGGTAAATCCGCTCATTTTGTAGGTCAGGCTGTAGTTGGTTACATCGACCATGGCGTAAATATCGGTACCACGGACAGACTCATTGACGATGCCTTTTGCTTCACCGCTTCCGAAACGCGGGCACGCGCAGTCAAGCATGTAGGAATCAGCATCATAGCCGCGGTACTGTAAATTTTCCTGACGTTTTTTCAGGACTTCAATATCGTTGCGGCGGAAATTGATAATGTGGGAGTTGACTTTCTCAGCCAGATCCCGGCAGCTCTCCAGTGCGGCAATTTTAAGCGGCGCAACCGGAAGCGTGTCATTAAACACGTAGTCATTCGACATGATTATACCTCCAAACAGTGTAGGTCCTTCGATGCATGCGGGCAGAGCGTACAAGTTTGTCTGCCATTTGCAGGACATAATACAACTATTTTATACCATTTTACGATAAGAAACGTCAATAGCAAATGAGAAAATTACAAAAAAAATCAAATATTTGGCTTGCTTTTGAAAAAGAATGTGCCTTGGCACATTCTCGCGCCGAGCGCGGTCGCTTGCGACATGTTTCTGCTTCGCGCGAGTGCGCATCCTCGCGGAGCGTTTTTTATTTCATAGGACGCATTTTCCTATGAAATAAAATCCGCATCTGCGAATCAGAAGCACAACTTTACAAAAAAGCTGATTACTGTTAATATAATACTGGATTCTTAGGGTTTAAAAATATTTGAAATGAGGATTTTATAAATGAAAAAAGGTCATCTGATAAAATCGGTCGATCCGGGCTCGATTGCGGAGGAAATGGAGCTGGAGCCGGGGGACGTCCTTCTGACGATCGATGGAGATGAGATAGAGGATATTTTTGATTATGAATATAAGATAAACAGTGAGGAGATTACGCTGCTGGTCCGCAAGAAGAACGGCGAGGAGTGGGAACTGGATATCGTAAATGAGTATCAGGATCTGGGGATTACCTTTGAAAATGGTCTGATGAGCGATTATCGTTCCTGCAGGAATAAGTGCATCTTCTGTTTCATCGACCAGATGCCGCCGGGCATGCGTGAGACACTGTATTTTAAGGACGATGATTCCAGACTTTCGTTCCTGCAGGGCAACTATATCACGCTGACGAATATGAAGGATAAGGATATTGAGCGGATTATCCGGTTTAAGCTGGCGCCGATCAATATTTCAGTGCAGACGACAAATCCGGAGCTGCGCTGCAAGATGCTTCATAACCGTTTTGCCGGTGAGGCACTCCAGAAAATCGACCGCCTGTATGAGGCGGATATCCCGATGAATGGTCAGATCGTTTTATGCCGGGGCGTCAATGACGGGGCGGAGTTAGACCGTTCGATTCGTGATCTGACGAAATACATTCCGGCGATGCAGAGTGTTTCGGTCGTGCCGGTCGGTCTCTCGAAGTACCGCGATGGTCTGTATCCGCTTGAGCCGTTTACACCGGAGCAGTTGGGCGATACCATTGATTTGATAGAGAAATGGCAGAAGAAGATCTATGCGGAACACGGTATTCACTTCATTCACGCCAGCGATGAGTTTTACATGGGCGCCGGGCGCCCGCTTCCGGAAGCGGATCGCTATGATGGCTATATCCAGCTGGAAAATGGGGTCGGCATGATTCGCCTGATGGAAGAGGAGATAGCCGAGGCGCTGGAGCAGCTGCATCCGGGAGAGGCTGGCGAGGTGTGTCCGGAGGAGATTTCGATTGCAACGGGACGGCTGGCTGCTCCGTATATTGAGCAGTATGTAGAGCGCGTGTGCCGCCAGTTCCCGGGGAAAAAGGTACATGTATATGCGATCCGCAATGACTTCTTTGGTGAGCGGATCACGGTGGCGGGGCTGATCACGGCAAAGGATCTGATTGCACAGTTAAAGGAACAGCCGCTTGGCAGCCGCCTGCTGCTTCCAAGCGCCATGTTCCGAAGCGGCGAAGAGACATTTCTGGATGATCTGACCCGCACGGATGTACAAAATGCTTTACAAGTTCCGGTGGATATTGTAAAATCAAGCGGACGTGATTTTGTGGAAGCAATTCTGGCTCCTGTGAAGGAGGAAAGCTCCAGGCATGGCGAGTATGAGCCGGATCCGGAGGAATTTGTCGCTCAGATGGATGATAACTGGCAGGAAGAAGATCTGGATGGCGTACAGGTGTACGCATATGAGCCGGAAGACCTGGACGAGGATGCTCCGGACGAAGGCGTTTGTTTTGAAAGGGAAGACTCAGACCTGGAGGATGAGAAAGAAACGTGATGGCTGGAAATACAGTGGAAAACGTGCTCTCAGACACACAGAAAGAATGCGTCTGGATGTGAAATGCATCACAATGAATGAAACAAGTAACTGGATAATAAAAATAGCAGCTGTGGATTTACAAACCAGCTGCGGAGCATGAATAAATGGAGGCATAAATATGAAAAAGAAACCGGTGGTGGCGGTCGTTGGACGCCCAAACGTGGGAAAATCCACCCTTTTCAACGTCCTTGCGGGCGATATGATTTCGATTGTAAAAGATACTCCAGGTGTAACGCGTGACCGTATTTACGCGGACTGTACCTGGTTAGACCATTCTTTTACCCTGATCGATACTGGCGGTATCGAGCCGGATACGAAGGATATTATCCTGTCCCAGATGCGTGAGCAGGCGGAGATCGCGATCGCGACGGCGGATGTGATCCTGTTTATCGTAGATGTGCGTCAGGGCATGACCGATTCGGATTCCAAGGTGGCGGATATGCTGCGTAAATCGAGAAAACCGGTTGTTCTGGCGGTCAATAAAGTAGACAATCCGGCGAAATTTGGCAATGACGTCTATGAGTTCTACAACCTCGGTATCGGTGATCCGGTAGCGATCTCGGCAGCCTCTCGTCTGGGACTGGGCGATCTGCTGGATGTAGTCGTGGCACATTTCCCGGAGGGAAGCGGCGACGAGGAAGAGGATGACCGTCCGAGAGTGGCGATTGTCGGAAAACCAAACGTAGGTAAATCTTCTATTATAAATAAGCTTCTGGGCGAGAACCGCGTCATCGTATCGGATATCGCCGGTACGACCCGCGATGCAGTCGATACAGAGATTGTCCGCAACGGTACCGAGTATGTCTTTATCGATACGGCAGGTCTGCGCCGCAAGAGCAAGATCAAGGAGGAGCTGGAGCGCTACAGCATCATCCGTACCGTAACGGCGGTTGAGAGAGCGGATGTGGTTCTGATGGTCATCGACGCGAAAGAGGGAGTAACCGAGCAGGATGCAAAGATTGCCGGTATCGCACATGAGCGTGGAAAAGGTATTATCATCGTGGTAAATAAATGGGATGCGATCGATAAGACCGATAAGACTATTTATGAGTACACCAATAAGATTAAGACCGTTCTGTCCTTTATTCCGTATGCGGAGTTCGTGTTCGTATCCGCACTGACCGGACAGCGTATGAATAAGCTGTTTGAGATGATCGACATGGTGCGCGAAAATCAGACACTGCGTATTGCAACCGGCGTTCTCAATGAGATCCTGGCAGAGGCAGTGGCACTGCAGCAGCCGCCGTCTGACAAGGGCAAGCGTTTAAAGCTCTACTATATGACACAGGTAGCGGTCAAACCGCCGACATTCGTTGTGTTTGTCAATGATAAGGAACTGATGCATTTTTCATATACACGGTATCTCGAGAACAAGATCCGTGACGCATTCGGATTCAAGGGAACGTCCTTAAAATTCCTGATCCGCGAGAGAAAGGGGAAGGATCAATAATGGAACGTCTCATCTGTATTGTGATCGGCTATATCTTTGGTCTGATCCAGTCCGGCTATCTGTATGGAAGGGTGAATCATATGGATATCCGCCAGTACGGCAGCGGAAATGCCGGTTCTACGAACGTCCTGCGTGTGATGGGAAAGAAAGCGGGCGCGATCGTATTTTTAGGGGACTTTTTCAAGGCGGTGTTTGCAATGGCAGTCTGCCGTCTGCTGTTTAAGGGAAATGCGGACGTGGATCTTCTTGCGTTGTATGCGGGTCTGGGAGTCACACTCGGTCACAATTTCCCGTTTTACCTGAAATTCAAGGGCGGCAAGGGAATTGCCTGCATGGCGGGCATCATGACAGCGATGGATCTGCGGATTACGCTGACCTGTTTCGTGATTTTCTCCGTGACGGTGTTCCTGACCCGCTATGTATCGCTTGGTTCGATTCTTGTGTCGATCACCTTTTTTGCAGAGCTTGTGATCTTTGAGAGCATGGGTTCCTACCGGGTAAGCACGCCGAACCGCATCCAGTTCTATGCACTGGGCGCGATCCTGATGTGCATGGCGATCTGGCGCCATCGGAGCAATATTGGGCGTCTGTTGTCCGGCACAGAAAACAAACTGGGCGCGAAGAAATCATGAGAGAAGTTTAACAACACTTTACATAGTTGCCATAAGGTAATTGTTCACAGGTAGGCACTTTTGGAACCGAAAGTGCCGTAAGAAAACGTGGTGGCAGCAGGAATTTGCCGTATTGAAATGCGAGCCACGGCAAATTCCGTTACTGGGCACGTATGCGTGAACAGTAACGTCATAAGTAGTGGGAATGTATAAAAAATTCCAAATAACATTGACCTGTAGAGAGAAGAAGAGAGAAAAGCAGGTCGGGAGGTATCAGGATGGCAGCAGTAGGAATTATCGGAGCCGGAACCTGGGGCACAGCCCTGGCGGTGCTTCTGAACAATAATGGACACGATGTGACAATCTGGTCGGCATTTGATACAGAGATCCAGGAAATGAGCCGCACCAGACGGCACAAAAATCTGCCGGAGGTTGTACTTCCGGATCCGATCCAGATGACAGCGGATCTGCGCACCGCGATGGCGGAGAAGGATATGCTGATTATGGCGGTTCCGTCCGTCTATGTCCGCAGTACGGCGGCGAAGATGAAGGAATACCTGCGTTACGGTCAGATCGTTGTGGATGTGGCGAAAGGAATCGAGGAGCAGAGTCTTATGACGATGTCACAGGTCATCGAGGAGGAACTTCCGCTGGCGGAGGTAGCCGTCCTTTCCGGACCGAGCCATGCCGAGGAGGTGAGCCGGGGATTGCCGACCACCTGTGTGGCAGCGGCGCACCGCAAAAAGACTGCCGAGTTCATGCAGAGTGTGTTTATGAGCCCGGTGTTCCGTGTTTACACCAGCCCGGATATGCTGGGCGTGGAAATTGGCGCGGCTCTTAAAAATGTCATTGCGCTGGCAGCCGGTACCGCGGATGGGTTGGGATGCGGCGATAACACGAAGGCGGCGCTGATCACCCGCGGAATTGCGGAGATTTCCCGTCTGGGTATTGCAATGGGCGGAAAACAGCAGACCTTCTACGGATTATCCGGCATCGGTGATTTGATCGTAACCTGTGCGAGCATGCACAGCCGCAACCGCCGGGCGGGTATCCTGATTGGAAAGGGATACACGATGGATGAGGCGATGAAGGAAGTGCAGATGGTTGTCGAGGGCGTTTATTCTGCGAAAGCCGGCCTTCTGCTGGCACAGAAATACGGCTGCGATATGCCGATTGTTTCCCAGGTCAACCAGGTGTTGTTTGACGGGAAATCTCCGAAAGAGGCGCTGGCGGATCTGATGATGCGTGATCCGCGGATTGAATCGAGCGATCTTCCATGGAAGGGATAATTCAGACGGCAGTCATTATTCTGAATTTGAGTGATATAATTCAGAATAATAGCAATGAGATCTACTATGTTTTTCTGGAAAATGCAGGTGTCCACGTCAGGTGGACAAAAGCTTATAAAAGTGTTTGCTATAACCTGTAAGAATACTTAATATAACTACGAGATCTGGAAAAGAGAGAATTTAGCGAAAAAAAACGAAAATCCGCTAAATTCCCTCTTTTTTAAGTGGTTTTTGTATTGACAATTAGAGGGGTAAAATTTATAATTGCCTCATTCAAATAGTTGTTGTATTCCAGTGCAGCATAGAATTGGAGGAGAATATTATGAAAAAAAGAGTAGTTAGTCTTGGGCTTGCAGCTATGATGGCGATGTCTATGACCGCTTGCGGCGGTTCTGGAAATGCGGGCACTTCTGAATCAGCAGCAGAAGACGCACAGGGCGCAGAGGGAGCTGACGGCGAAGTATTTAAAATCGGCGGCATCGGACCGATCACCGGCGCGGCTGGCGCTTACGGCGAGGCTGTAAAGAATGGTACTGAGCTGGCAATCAATGAGATCAACGAGGCTGGCGGTATCAATGGTTACCAGGTAGCGTTCAACTTCCAGGATGATGAGAATGATCCGGAGAAGGCGATCAACGCATACAATACCTTAAAAGACTGGAACATGCAGATGCTTCTTGGCACCATTACTTCCAAGCCGTGTATCGCAGTTGTAGCAGAGACAACAGCAGATAACCTGTTCCAGCTGACTCCGTCCGGATCTGCTGTTGAGAGTATTTCCGGCGACAACGCATTCCGCGTATGCTATTCTGACCCGGATCAGGGACGTGCATCCGCTCAGTACATCGGCGAGCACAAACTGGCAACTAAGATCGCTATCATCTACGACAGCTCCAGCGAATACTCCGATGGTATCCGCGAGTCCTTCGTAGCAGAGGCTCCGAATCAGGGTCTGGAGGTAGTAGCCAGCGAGGCATTTACATCTGATAACAATACCGATTTCTCCGTACAGCTTGATAAAGCAAAAGAGTCCGGCGCTGATCTGGTATTCCTGCCGATCTACTATCAGGAGGCATCTGTTATCCTGAAACAGGCAAACGATAAAGATTTCCACCCGCAGTTCTTCGGCTGTGATGGTATGGACGGTATCCTGAGCGTTGATGGCTTTGATGAGTCCTTAGCAGAAGGTCTGATGCTTCTGACTCCGTTCTCCGTAGACGAGGAGTCCAGCCAGGACTTCGTAACTGCTTATCGTGATGCTTACGGCATCGACCCGCTTCAGTTCGCAGCAGATGCTTACGACGGCGTATATGCAATTAAGGCAGCTGCAGAGAAGGCAGAGATCACACCGGATATGAGCACTTCCGATATCTGCGATGCACTGAAAACAGCTATGACTGAGATCCAGATCGATGGTCTGACCGGTACAGAGATGCACTGGACGGCAGAAGGCGAGCCGCAGAAAGCGCCGAAAGCTGTAGAGATCAAAGACGGCAAATATGAGATGATGCAGTAATTAAAAATTTAAAAACTGCAGAACCGTTGCGGCTATATGTATGTAGCTCTGATGGGACTGTTACTGGATGTCCGGCGGCACAGATGGCTGCCGGGCATTTAGTAACAGCTTTCTTTTTAAAACGGTTCACTGCACATGCTTGCCTGCGACGACGACTGGGTGTTTGCTTTCTGCGGACTGCGAGACGGTCATGTTTGTTCTGCTAAATTCGGTCACAGGTAAACATGTGCAGCGAAATGCGTGTACAGGGAAATGCGAAAACGTAGAAACAAAGAGGTAGGTGTATACATATGAGTTTTCTTTCTTATTTAATCAATGGCATCAGTCTGGGAAGTGTCTATGCGATCATTGCACTGGGCTACACCATGGTTTATGGCATCGCGCGTATGCTGAACTTCGCACACGGCGATATCATCATGGTAGGCGGTTTCACAGTGTTTACGATTGTCACAACGATGGGCGGTTCTCCGGTTGTGGGTATTCTGGCTTCGGTGGTTGTGTGTACAGTGCTGGGCGTTACGATCGAGCGAGTTGCATACAGACCGTTGCGTGACGCGTCCCCGCTGGCAGTTCTGATCACCGCGATCGGTGTCAGTTATCTGCTCCAGAACGTGGCGCTTCTGATTTTTGGTTCCAATGCGAGACAGTTTACATCAGTTATTACTGTACCGGCATTAAAGCTGGCTGGCGGCAAGCTTTCGATCTCCAGTGTCACGATTGTGACGATTTTAAGCTGTATCGTGATTATGGCTGCCCTGATGGCATTTATCAATAAGACGAAAATGGGACAGGCGATGCTGGCGGTTTCTGAGGATCGCGGTGCGGCAACCTTGATGGGTATCAATGTAAACCGCACGATCTCCGTAACCTTTGCGATTGGTTCCGCTCTGGCGGCAGTAGCAGGCGTGCTGCTCTGCTCGGCGTACCCGTCCCTGTCTCCGTACACCGGTTCCATGCCGGGTATCAAGGCATTCGTGGCAGCGGTATTTGGCGGTATCGGTTCGATCCCGGGCGCATTTATCGGCGGTATCCTGCTTGGTATCATTGAAAACCTTGCCAAGGCGTATATTTCCTCCCAGCTTTCTGACGCGATCGTATTCTCTGTCCTGATTATCGTGCTTCTGGTCCGCCCGACCGGTATTCTCGGCAAGAAGATGACGGAGAAAGTATAATAGAGAAAATTATACGATGGTTCATGCCGGGGACTTTTGAAACGGAAAGTGCCGTGTGAAAACAAGATGGTGCATGAACTGCAATAAGCAAGAGAAAGTGCAGGTGTTTAAAATGAACGCATATAAAAATAAAATTCGGATTCAGAATGCGATCACATATGCGATTGTAATCGGCTGTTACATTCTGATTCAGATTATGATGGCAGGCGGCCATGTAAACAGTCTTTTAAAGGGTATTCTGGTTCCACTTTGTACCTATACGATTTTGGCGGTTTCCTTAAACCTCACGGTTGGTATCCTCGGTGAGCTGAGTCTGGGTCATGCCGGATTCATGTGTGCGGGTGCGTTTTCAGGTGCATTTTTTAATCATGCCATGAAAAATCTGATCGCAAGCAACCAGGTACGCTTCATTCTGGCGCTCTTTGTCGGTGCGGCGGTAGCAGCGGTATTTGGTATCCTCATCGGTATTCCGGTTCTGCGTCTGAAAGGAGACTATCTGGCGATTGTAACGCTGGCATTCGGTGAGATCGTTAAAAATATTATCAATGTTCTGTACGTCGGCATCGACGGAAACGGAATCCACGTTTCCATGAAAGATGTAGCTTCCTTAAAGCTGGCAGCGGACGGTCAGGTGATCATCAAGGGGGCACAGGGTATCACAGGTACACCGAAGACGGCGACCTTTACGATCGGCATTATCCTGGTACTCCTGACCCTGTTTATTGTATTGAATATCATCAATTCCCGGACAGGCCGTGCGATCATGGCGATCCGCGACAACCGTATTGCGGCAGAGTCTGTGGGTATCAATATCACGAAATACAAACTGATGGCATTTACCATCTCTGCTTCCTTAGCCGGTGTGGCAGGCGTTCTGTACGCACACAACCTGGCGACGCTGGCAGCGACCCCGAAAAGCTTCGGTTATAATATGTCCATTATGATCCTTGTATTTGTGGTTCTGGGCGGCATCGGAAATATCCGTGGTTCCATGATCGCGGCGGTTATCTTAACCCTGCTTCCTGAGATGCTTCGAAGCCTCAATAATTACCGTATGCTGATTTACGCGGTCGTCCTGATTGCAATGATGCTTTTGACCTCCAGCCCGAAGGCGATCGAGGTTCGCGAGCGCATCTTTTCATCATTCCGGAAAAAGAAGACAGAAGGGGAGGCGTAAATCATGGCAATGCTGGATGTGAAAAATTTAAGTATTTCTTTTGGCGGTCTGAAAGCGGTCGATGATTTCAGCATCACGATAGAAAAAGGACAGCTCTACGGCCTGATCGGACCGAACGGCGCTGGTAAAACGACTATTTTCAACCTTTTGACGGGCGTGTACAAGCCGGATGGCGGACGGATTCTGCTGGATGGAAAGGACATTACCGGTCACAAGGCAATCCAGATCAATCAGGCAGGCATCGCGAGAACCTTCCAGAATATCCGTCTGTTCAAGGAGCTGAGCGTGCTTGACAATGTAAAGGTTGGTCTTCATAACCATCATAAATATTCTACGCTGAGCAGCATTCTGCGTCTTCCGTCCTATTACAAGGTTGAGAAAGAGATGGATGAGCGCGCGATGGAGCTTTTGAAGGTGTTTGACCTCGACAAAGAGTTTGATTATAAGGCATCGAACCTCCCATACGGCAAGCAGAGAAAGCTGGAGATCGCCAGAGCGCTGGCGACCGAGCCGAAGCTTCTGCTTCTTGACGAGCCGGCAGCCGGCATGAACCCGAATGAGACGGCAGAGCTGATGAAGACGATCCGTTTCGTGCGCGATCATTTTGATATGACCGTACTTCTCATTGAGCATGATATGAAGCTGGTCTCCGGTATCTGCGAGCGCCTGACGGTCTTAAACTTCGGTCATATGCTGGCAGAGGGACCGACCAGCGAGGTGCTCAGCAATCCAGAAGTTATCAAAGCATATCTGGGAGAATAGGGGGAAGTTTCGTATGTCAAGGCTGGAAGTAAAAGATTTACAGGTATATTATGGTGTGATACAGGCACTCAAGGGAATTTCCTTTGAGGTAGAACAGGGCGATGTGGTAGCGCTGATCGGTGCCAACGGAGCCGGAAAGACGACGACGCTTCACACGATCACGGGTCTGCTGCCGTCCAAGGCAGGCAATATCACATTTGAGGGAACGGATATTACCCATGTACCGGGCTATAAGCTGGTATCAATGGGAATCGCCCACGTGCCGGAGGGGCGCCGTGTGTTCGCTTCCCTGACGGTTCTTCAGAACCTGAAAATGGGTGCGTATACGAGAAATGACAAGAAGGAAATTGAAGATACGATCGAAATGATTTACAAGCGTTTCCCGCGTCTGAAAGAGCGCAAGAACCAGCTTGCCGGAACTTTGTCCGGCGGCGAGCAGCAGATGCTTGCGATGGGACGCGCCCTCATGAGCCACCCGCGCCTGATCGTTCTCGACGAGCCGTCGATGGGTCTGTCCCCACTCTATGTTAATGAGATTTTCGATATTATCCAGGAAATCAACAAGGACGGAGTGACCGTTCTTCTGGTCGAGCAGAATGCGAAAAAAGCGCTCTCCATTTCCAATAAAGCATATGTGCTTGAGACGGGCAATATCGTTCTGAGCGGTGATGCGAAAGAACTGATGAATAATGAGAGAGTGAAGAAGGCTTATCTGAGCGAATAAAAATGTTCTGTGAGCCGGAGCTTTCCAAATGGGAATATTCATAACCCCCTTATGGTCTGAATACATTGTATCAGCAGACCAAGGGGGTATTTTTATGGATCATTTTAATGTATACAGCGATATCCAGGCGCGAACCGGCGGCGAGATCTATATTGGGGTGGTTGGTCCGGTTCGGACAGGGAAATCGACCTTTATTAAGCGCTTTATGGAACTTCTCGTCCTTCCGGGGCTGGAAGATGTCCATGCCCGCGAGCGCGCCCGGGATGAACTTCCCCAGTCTTCGGCGGGGAAAACGATCATGACAACGGAACCGAAATTTATCCCTAAAGAGGCGGCAAAGCTCTCGCTTGGGGACGGTGTGGAGGTGCGGGTCCGCCTGATCGACTGCGTCGGTTTCATGGTGGAGGGCGCTGCCGGTCATATTGAAAACGAGAAAGAACGCATGGTGCGGACGCCGTGGTATGAGGAGGAGATCCCATTTACAGCGGCAGCCGAGCTGGGAACGCGCAAGGTCATCACGGATCATTCGACGATCGGGCTTGTGGTTACGGCGGACGGCAGTTTCGGGGAGTTGAAACGGGAGAATTATGTTCCGGCGGAAGAGAAGACCGTGCAGGAACTGAAAAAACTGGGAAAGCCGTTTCTGGTGCTTTTAAACTCGCAGAAACCATATTCGGAGGAGACGCGGGCGCTGGCAGCCCGGATGACCGAAAAATATGAGGTGCAGGTGCTCCCAGTCAACTGTGAGCAGCTGCGCGCCGAGGATATCCGGGAGATTCTGGGGCAGGTGCTTCTGGAATTCCCGGTCACGGAGATCGATTTTTCGATTCCGAAATGGCTGGAGATTCTGCCAAACAGCCATTGGCTTAAATCGGAGGTCATACAGGCAGTCCGGGGGATGATGGATCGGACGGTACATATGCGCGATGTGGCGTTGGCGCTGCCGGAGGAAACCGGGGAAGCGATCCGTCGGATCCGGATTGTATCAATGAAAATGGATGATGGCAGCGTTCAGGCGGTGGTCGAGCTGGACGACGGGCATTATTATCAGATCCTCAGCGAGTATGTGGGAATGCCGATCGAGGGCGAGTACCAGCTGATGCAGACCTTGAAGCGGTTGGCGTCGATGCAGAGCGAGTATGAAAAGGCATCCGTGGCGCTCACGCAGGCGCGCAAGAAGGGCTATGGGGTTGTTACGCCGGAACGCGGGGAGATCGTCCTCGATGAGCCGCAGGTGGTGCGCCACGGCAATAAATATGGAGTCAAAATGAAAGCGCAGGCGCCGTCCATCAATCTCATCAAGGCGCAGATTGAGACGGAGATCGCGCCGATTGTGGGAAATGAACAGCAGGCAGAGGATTTGATCCGATACATCCGGGAGAATGCCGGAAAAGGTGAGGAAGGCATCTGGGAAACCAATATTTTTGGAAAATCAATCGCCCAGATCGTCGATGACGGGATTCAGGCGAAGATCTCCCAGCTCACTGAGGACTGCCAGGTGAAGCTGCAGGATACGCTGCAGAAAATCATCAATGACAGCAATGGGGGGATGATCTGTATTATTATATAATAGAATAGGTCTGGCTCTTGTTGGGAAAATGGTGCGTTGTCTGGAATGGGAATGTGGGACAGATAAGGTGATTTTATGAAAATTTTATCGAAACTTTATCGGCGAAATTGCAAAATTGTCAGAAATCAGTTATAATGAGGCTAATAGCAAAAACACTTTCCGCAAGGGGTATGCGGAAACATAAACGACAGAACAGGGGGCTGATTTTATGAGGCTTACATTTATCGGTGCGGATCATGAGGTTACAGGCAGCTGTCATTTTCTGGAGGCATGCGGGCTGAATATTCTGATTGACTGCGGTATGGAACAGGGGATCAACAAGTATGAAAATGCAGAACTTCCGATTCCGTATTCGGATGTGGACTATGTGTTGGTGACGCACGCCCATATCGATCATGTGGGATTGCTTCCACTTATCTATGCGAGGGGATTCCGCGGACAGATTATGGCGACGCGCGCGACCTGCGATCTGTGTGATATCATGCTGAAAGATTGCGCCCATATCCAGGAGTCAGAAGCGGAGTGGAAAAACCGGAAAGCCATGCGTGCCGGAAAACCGGAGGTGACACCGATTTACACGATGAACGATGCAGAAGGGGTACTGCATCACTTTGTCCCCTGCAATTACAATGAGATTATCCGTCTGAATGATAATCTGGAGATTCGGTTTGTCGATGTGGGACATCTGCTTGGTTCGGCTTCGATCGAGATCTGGATGAAGGAAGACGATTGTTCCAAGAAGATTGTATTTTCAGGTGATATCGGTAACAAAAACAAGCCGCTCATCCGCAGCCCGCAGTACATCCGTCAGGCGGATTATGTTGTCATGGAGAGTACTTACGGCGGTCGGTTCCACAAGAATACAGGCGATCACGTGGAAGAATTTGCCCGCGTGATTCAGGAGACGCTGGATAAGGGCGGCAATGTCGTGATCCCGGCATTTGCGGTCGGCAGAACGCAGGAAGTGTTGAATTACATCCGTATTATCAAGGAGAAAAATCTTGTAACCGGGCACGGCGTATTTCCGGTTTACTTAGACAGCCCGATGGCGGTGGAAGCGACCGGCGTGTTCAAGGACAATATGATGGATTGCTACAATGAAGAGACGAAGGAGCTGGTAAAAAAGGGCATCAATCCGATTTCTTTCCCGGGTCTGCATCTCTCGATCACCAGCAGCGATTCCATTGCAATCAACTTCAACGAGGAACCGAAGGTTATCATCTCGGCAGCCGGCATGTGTGATGCGGGCCGTATCCGCCATCATCTGAAACACAACCTCTGGAGACCGGAGTGTACGATTTTGTTTGCTGGCTATCAGGCAGTCGGCACACTGGGACGCAGCATTATTGAGGGACGCGAGGAAGTGAAGCTGTTCGGTGAGTCGATCGAGGTCAAAGCACGGATCGAGAAGATCGAGGGCATCAGCGGCCATGCGGACGAGACCGGGCTTTTGGAGTGGGTTGGCAGTTTTATGGAAAAACCGTCCCAGGTCTTCGTGGTACACGGCGATGACACAGTGTGCGATGCATTTGCAGAGACGGTCAAGGAAACTTACGGCATCAATGCGATGGCTCCGTTCTCCGGCAGTTCCTACGACCTGAAAGAGGGATGCTTCGTGACTGTTACGAAGGGTATTCCGATTCAGAAACCGGCAGTGAACGAAGCAACGAAGAAAGCGGCTGGTGTATTTGCCCGCCTGCTGGCAGCCTGCGACCGCCTGCGCCGTGTTGTTATGCATAACGAGGGCGGGGCGAACAAAGATTTAGCACGTTTTGCCGACCAGATCAACTCGCTCTGCGATAAGTGGGACCGCTAAGCTTCAATAATAGACATAAAGGAGATTTCTGACTTGAAAGTAACTATATACACAGACGGCGCCGCCCGCGGCAATCCAGATGGTCCGGGCGGATTTGGAACCGTCATTCACTATGTAGATCCGGCAGGAAAACTGCACACGAAAGAGATTTCCGGCGGCTACAAACGAACTACGAACAACCGTATGGAGCTGATGGCAGCTATCGTCGGTCTCGAGGCGCTCAACCGCCCCTGCGAGATCGAACTCTATTCAGATTCCCAGTATCTCGTCAACGCTTTTAACCAGCACTGGATCGAGGGTTGGATCAAAAAGGGCTGGAAACGCGGCAAAAATGAGGAGGTTAAGAATGTAGATCTATGGAAGCGCCTGCTCGCTGCCAAGGAACCCCATCAGATTTCGTTTTTCTGGGTGAAGGGGCATAATGGGCATCCGGAGAATGAGAGATGTGACTTTTTGGCTACTTCGGCGGCGGATGGGGACGAGCTGATGGTGGATCCGGGGGTATAGCTCGTTACAGCTCACACATGTGTGCCCAGTAACAGGATTTTGCCGATGCTTCGCATTCTAAATCGGCAAAATCTGCATTCGGAACTGTATTGTACGGAATTTTCAGTTCAGAAAATTCCTACCTGTGAGCAGTTACTATAACAACCCTTACGATATGTTTACATCTTTCGATCATCTATTTTCAAACCGTCTTAAATGTGCTATTTTAAAATTATCAAGTGAACAGGAATAGCAAAGGCGGTTGAGAGTAATTTGAAAAATAAAGGAATGATCGCTGCCCTCGGTCTGATTCTGGTGCTGGGGATTGTGACGACGGCGGCAACGCGGCGTTATATCCGGGAGCAGGCGGGAAGTGAGAGAAGCCTGACGGTCGGACCGGAGGCGATGTATGAGGCGGAACCATTTGCGGCGGAAGCAGCGGAAAATGGTCTGGCGGAGGATGCGCCGGAGCCATCTTCTAAAAAAATGGCGCATGTGGAAAGCGTGGGGACAGAAGATAGAGCCTGTATGCAGGCGGAAGGAGATGTTTCTGTCCAGTCTTTAGGTGAACAAAAGGAAAAACGTGCAGATAATCGGGCGGCTGCTAAGGCGGCAGAGAAGCAGAGCGCGGGCGATGAGTCGGATCATTCTGTGAATACAGGGGCGGTTGTGTCCCCGGTTGAAAATGGAATTGTATCTCCTGCGCGAGGCGCGTCCTCCGGGACAGGTGCAGGCTCGGACCGGACAGCGGAAGATTACCGGAACCGGCTGGGCGAGATCGAGAATACGATTCAAAACCTGGAAAATTCGGGAAGTGCGAATACGACCGACGCGATGCGGGAGGCGGTCGCGTATGAGTACCGGCTCTGGGATGCCGAATTAAATCAGATTTATCAGGCAATCATGGCGGTGCTTCCAGACGAGGAGACAGACACGCTGCGTGGTCGGGAACGCAGATGGATCCGGGAACGTGATACGGCGGCGAAACAGGCGGCGGAGCGCTACAAGGGCGGCACGATGGAAAATGTCGAGTACACGGCGTCGCTGGCAAATTCGACGCGGGATCGGGCGTATGAGCTTTTGGATTTGTATGAATCGTATCTTCCGGCAGAGTAGTGAAAAAATTAGAAAATGGGACTTTTGCGGCATATAGAATTGCGGTAAGGGTTCCATTTTTACACACTTTTTGTACACTTTTTGTACCGATAAACCTCTTGCGAAATGTAAATTCCTATGATAGGATATAAAGAATGAGGAAAATTTTACTTAAATAGAAGTAACTATAGGAGGAAGCAACGTGAAAAAATACGGTGTGAACGAACTTAGAAAGATGTTCTTAGACTTTTTTGAGAGCAAGGGACATCTGGCAATGAAGAGTTTCTCTCTGGTTCCGCATAATGATAACAGCCTTCTGCTTATCAACTCTGGTATGGCTCCGTTAAAGCCATATTTTACGGGTCAGGAGATTCCGCCGAGAACAAGAGTATGTACCTGTCAGAAATGTATTCGTACCGGCGATATCGAGAATATCGGTAAGACTGCCCGTCATGGTACCTTTTTTGAGATGCTTGGCAACTTCTCCTTCGGTGATTATTTCAAAGAGGAAGCGATTCACTGGTCCTGGGAATTTTTAACCGAGGTTGTCGGACTTGATCCGGATCGCCTCTATCCGTCTGTGTTCGAGAGCGATGACGAGGCATTTGATATCTGGAACAAAGAGATGGGTATTCCGGCAGAGCGTATTTTCCGCTTTGGCAGAGAGGATAACTTCTGGGAGCATGGCGCTGGTCCGTGCGGTCCGTGTTCTGAGATCTACTATGACCGTGGTGAGAAATACGGCTGCGGCAAACCGGGATGCACGGTAGGCTGCGAGTGTGACCGTTACATGGAGGTATGGAACAATGTATTCTCCCAGTTTAACAACGACGGTCACGGCAACTACACCGAGCTGGAGCACAAGAACATTGATACCGGAATGGGTCTGGAGCGTCTGGCAGTGATCGTACAGGATGTAGATTCCCTGTTTACGGTTGATACCAACAAAGCTCTGTTAGACCGTGTCTGCGAGCTGGCACATACCGAATATCAGAAAGATCATGAGACCGATATTTCTCTGCGTATTGTAGCGGATCATATCAAGTCTTGCACCTTCATGATTTCCGATGGCATTATGCCATCCAACGAGGGACGCGGATATGTTCTGCGCCGCCTTCTGCGCCGTGCAGCACGCCATGGTAAAAAACTTGGCATCGAGGGTGAGTTCTTAGCAGCTCTGTCCCGCACCGTTATCGACCTTTCCAAGGATGGTTATCCGGAACTGGAAGAGAAGAGCGCGATGATTTTCAAGGTTCTTTCTGAGGAAGAGGATAAGTTCAACAGGACCATTGATCAGGGTCTTGCGATCCTTGCTGATATGGAAGAAGATATGAACAAGAAGGGCGAGAAAGTGCTGTCCGGCGACAACGCATTCAAACTCTACGATACGTATGGATTCCCGATCGACTTAACCCGTGAGATTCTCGAGGAGAAGAGCCTCGGTATCGATGAGGACGGCTTCAACGCAGCGATGAAACGCCAGAAAGAACAGGCGAGAGCGGCGAGAAAGACGACTAACTATATGGGCGCGGATGTTACGGTATACCAGTCCATCGATCCGGCTATTACAACTGAGTTTATTGGCTATGATCGTCTGACAGCGGAATCCGAGATTTCCGTTCTGACGACCGAGGATGAGATTGTAGAGGCACTGACTGACGGTCAGACTGGTACAATTATCACCAAGGAAACCCCGTTCTACGGAACCATGGGTGGCCAGGAGGGTGACTTCGGTCAGATTACCGCTCCGGACGGCTCTGTGTTTGAAGTAAAAGATACCATTCATTTACAGGGTGGCAAGATCGGTCATGTCGGTGTTGTAGTAAAGGGTATGTTCGAGGTGGGAGAAAAAGTAACCATGTCGGTTGACAAGGAAAACCGTGAACTGACTTCCCGCAACCATTCCGCAACCCATCTGCTTCATAAAGCGCTGCGTACCGTACTTGGTAGCCATGTAGAGCAGGCTGGTTCCCTGGTAACCCGTGACCGTCTGCGTTTCGACTTTACTCATTTCTCTGCAATGACTCCAGAGGAGATAGAGAAGGTTGAAAAGATTGTAAATGATGAGATTGCAGCATCTCTGCCGGTTGTAACCGATGTTATGTCCTTGGATGAGGCAAAGAAGACGGGCGCGATGGCACTGTTTGGCGAGAAGTACGGCGAGAAAGTCCGTGTTGTCAAGATGGGGGATTTCTCCACCGAGCTTTGCGGCGGTACGCACGTATCCAACACAGGCACAATTGCATCCTTCAAGATTCTCTCTGAGGCTGGTATTGCAGCAGGCGTCCGCCGTATCGAGGCGCTGACCTCCACCGGTTTGATGAACCACTACAAAGAGGTAGAGAATGAGCTGCATGAGGCGGCGAAACTGGCAAAGACCACTCCGGCGGCACTGAGCAGCAAGATTGAGTCCATGTTAGAGGAGATCAAGACTCTGCACGCAGAGAACGAGAAGTTAAAAAGTAAGCTGGCGAACGACTCTCTGGGCGATGTTATGAACCAGGTACAGGATGTAAACGGCGTGAAGCTGCTGGCAGTTGAGGTTAAGGATGTAGACATGAACGGTCTGCGTAATCTGGGCGATCAGCTGAAAGAGAAGCTGGGCGACGGCGTTGTCCTGATTGCATCTACTCTGGATGGCAAGGTAAGCCTGATGGCTTCTGTAACTGACGGTGCGATGAAGAAGGGTGCACATGCTGGAAACTTAATCAAAGCAATCGCAGGTCTTGTCGGCGGCGGCGGCGGTGGTCGTCCGAATATGGCACAGGCTGGCGGAAAGAATCCGTCTGGTATTGCAGCAGCCCTTGAAAAAGCGGCAGAAGTAGTAGCAGAGCAAGTGAAATAAAAAAATCATAAAAAAATGTAAAATGTTGTTGACGTATCATTTTTTTATGATATAATCTTTTTAGTGCTAAAAAAATACCCATACAGTTGTATTAATATGCACTTATTACACAACTGGAGGGAGGTTAGGTGTGAGCTATGTCAAATGTAATCGTTAAAGATAACGAGAGTCTGGACAGCGCTTTACGCAGATTCAAAAGAAACTGTGCAAAGGCTGGTATTCAGCAGGAGATTCGGAAAAGAGAGCATTACGAGAAACCAAGCGTTCGTCGTAAAAAGAAATCCGAAGCTGCTAGAAAACGCAAATACAATTAAGTAACGCAAAAGTCCTGGTTTTCATATGAACCAGGACTTTTTTGTGCAATAGGAGAAAGAGAAGAAATGCGATGTGGCGGATGATGGAGTGAGGGGCATGAGAGAGAAGCAGGAAAATGAGAGACGGGGAAAGGGATTGAAACAATATATTGCGGATCGGCGTCTGGCAGCAGTCAGCCTTGTGCTGGGTGTTTTGATGGGGCTGATGATTCTTCTGGGAATCCGTTACAGCCGCAATGAGCTGATTTACCGGACGGCGGGACAGTTTTTGGGACAGTTGGCGGGCTGGGTGGTGTGTATGACGGTGATGGTCTGGGCGATTTGTGTGGGACTGGATGCTTTGGGGCGTGGCTGGCCTGAGATACGGGATTTTCAGTTCAGAAAATTCCTGCCTGTGAACAGTTACCAGAAACGGACGCAAGCACGGAGGGGGAAAGACTGCGAAGACCAGGGAAGCAGCCGCGATGTGGAAAGCCAGGGATGGGAATCGAAACAGCGCGCAGCGAAAAATTTGGATTTGGGGACATGGCTGAAATGGATGTTTCTCTCCTGGTGCGTCTATCTTCCGGTTTTT
>ERZ838516.539-NODE-539-length-59446-cov-5.270731_pt1 | contig 59446 bp, 49 predicted proteins | sample MGYA00519910_ERZ838516 | MGnify/ENA primary metagenome ERZ838516 (study PRJEB31850, sample SAMEA3708837) | human gut metagenome | biome: human gut; feature: human-associated habitat; material: faeces | place: China | collected 2014 ... | reverse complement strand
CCGCTGGACGTGCCATTGCGCGCTGCGGCGGCCGCGAATGCCGGCGAGCCGCGCCCGATCGTGGTGGGCGCGGGCCCGGCCGGGCTGTTCTGCGCGCTCTATCTGGCGCGGGCCGGGCTGCGGCCGCTCGTGCTCGAGCGCGGCGGCGACGTGGACGAGCGCCTGGCCGCGGTGGACGCGTTCGCGGCGGGCGGCGATCTCGACCCGCAGACGAACATCCAGTTCGGCGAGGGCGGCGCGGGCACGTTCTCGGACGGAAAGCTGACCACGAACATCAAGAACCCGATGGCGCGCCACGTGCTGCGCTGGTTCGTGGACGCCGGCGCGCCCGAGGAGATCCTTTGGCAGGCGAAGCCGCACATCGGCACCGATCTGCTGGTGGACGTGGTGCGCACGATGCGCCGCCAGATCGAGGACGCGGGCGGCGAGGTGCGCTTCCATGCGCAGCTTGCAGGCGTGCGTTTCGCGGGCGGCGCGGTGACGGGCGTCGACGTGCTCGACGGGCGCACGGGCGCGGCGGAGCGGATGGCTGCGCGGCGCGTGGTGCTGGCCTGCGGGCATTCGGCGCGCGATACGTTCGAGGCCGTGCACGCGGCGGGCGTGACGATGGAGCAGAAGCCGTTCTCGGTGGGCGTGCGCATCGAGCATTCCCAGGAGGCGGTGAACCGGGCGCAGTGCGGCGACGCCGCCGCGCATCCGGCGCTGGGGGCCGCCGACTACAAGCTGTCCGCGCACCTGCCGAGCGGGCGCGGCGTCTACACGTTCTGCATGTGCCCCGGCGGCGAGGTGGTGTGCGCCGCCAGCGAGGAGGGCGGCGTCGTTGTGAACGGCATGAGCCGTTTCGCGCGCGACGGATCGAACGCGAACGCGGCGCTGCTCGTGGGCGTGGGTCCCGAGGACTTCGGGAGCGACCATCCTCTGGCGGGCGTCGAGCTGCAGCGCCGCATGGAGCAGGCGGCGTATCGCGCGGCCATTGCCGCAGGCGGCGCCGCGTACCAGGCTCCGGCGCAGACGGTGGGAGATTTCCTGGCCGGACGCGCCGGCGGCGCGAGCGCGAAGGTGCGGCCGACGTACGCGCGCGGCGTGGCCTGGTGCGACCTGCGGGAGTGTCTGCCGGGATTCGCGGCCGACGCCATCGCCGAGGCCCTGCCCCTGCTCGATCGTCGGCTGCGCGGGTTCGCGGACGAGGATGCGGTGATGACCGGCGTGGAGACGCGCAGCTCGAGCCCCGTGCGCATCGTGCGCGACGACGCGCTGCAAGCGCGGGTGGAAGGCGCGCCCGACGACGCGCCCGAAAGCGGCCTCTACCCCTGCGGCGAGGGCGCGGGCTATGCCGGCGGCATCATGAGCGCCGCCTGCGACGGCCTGCGCGTGGCCCGCGTCCTCGCGGACGCGTTCGAATCGCGCTAGATCCGCGTTGGAATCCTGTCGAATCCGCGTTGGAAACGAAGGCTGCTTTCGTGGAAACCGCGTTGGATTCGCGTCGGATCCGCATAAGGTTCCGTGGTGCTTTTCGCTAGATCTGCGCCATCGAAACGTGAGACGGGCCCTCTATACTAAGAACGTGGAGCAGGTGCGCTGAGGATGCTATAGTGAGGGAGGCCGTCATGGGATCGAGTGTTCTTTTGGATCGAGAGGGGCAAGCGATGGATGTGAAAGAGGCTGCGAAGAAGGCAGCGGCTTACACGGCGGATATGGAAACGCTCACGAAGCCGGATGAGAAAGCCTTGTTTCTCAGCGGATCGGGATTCGCCATCGAATCGACGCGTTTCGACGATTCGCATAATTGCTGGGAGATCGGCGTCGGATTCGTCCGCGAGATCGACCGCCGGAGCAATGCGAACGGCATGGTGTTCGGCAACCAAGAGCCTCTTCGTGACTTGCGCACGTACAAGACGGTGACGATCTCGGACGATAGCGGCGAAGTCGTCTCGTACGAGTAACGGGCGTCATGAAAGGGATCATCGACGCAAACCTGCTGCTCGTACTCGTGGTGGGTTTGAACGATCCTCGGTTGCTGGGACGAAAGAAGCATGTCGCTGAATACTGCAAGGAGGACTTCGACGTTCTTTGCGGTGTTCTGAACGATTTCGATCGCTTGCTGGTCACACCCAACATCATAACCGAGTGTTCGAATCTGATTTGCGGAAAAGACGGGCATGGGGCAAATTCCAGTGAAGCGACCATCCTCGCCGAGCTGCTTGATGAAGGAGCCGTCTACCGCCTCGACGAGCGATATGTCGAGAGCGTCGTAGCGGCGAATCGAAACGAGTATCGCTATTTGGGCGTCGGGGACTGCTCGCTTCTGCACCTCGTTGATGCGCAGCATGCCGTCGTGACGGCGGACGGTGCCTTGGCTCGTGCAGCGCAGTCCATAAACCACGCTTCGGTCAACTTCAACCATGTTCGAACAGGCGCACTGTTGTACTGATCGCTAGAACTCGATGCCGCGGCGGGCGAGGACGCCCTCCTCGTAGTAGTGCTTCACTTCGCGCATCTCGGTGACGAGGTCGGCGACGGCTGTGAGCGTGTCGCTTGCTCCGCGGCCCGTGACGACGAGCTCAACGTTCTCGGGCCGTTCGAGCACGAGGTCCACCAGCGCGTCGGGCCCGAAATAGCCCAGGCTGTCGGCGACGTTCGCCTCGTCGAGCACCACCACGTCGTACGCGCCGCTCAGCATCATGTCGCGCGCGACGGCCAGGCCCCGCTTCGCCGCCTGCGCGTCCGCCGTCGCATCGGGTGCGCTCAACTCGTCGCCCGTTCCGAACTGTTCGCACGCAATGAGATCGCCGAACAGGCGAAACGCGTCGAGCTCGCCGGTGGGGCCGCACTTCATGAACTGGCAGAAGCACACGCGCAGGTTTGCGGCAGCGGCCCGCATCGCCAATCCGACGGCAGCCGTGGTCTTGCCCTTGCCGTCGCCGGTGTACACCTGCACGTATCCCTGCTCCATCGTCATGCTCCCAGCTCCCGTTCCCAATCGAAGTCCTCGGGCGGCGCCATGGGCAGCGTCGGGTCGTCGGCGTCGTCCATGCGGCCGTCCCACAGGCAGGCGCCCATGTCCACGTGCGCATCGTCGGCGAACGCGACCCCTTCCGCTTCCAGCATCTCGCGCTGAACCTCGGGGCCTCCGAAGGCGAACCCCTTGCACAGGCCCCCGTCCTTGAACACCACGCGGTGGCAGGGGATGCTGTTGACCTCGGCTCCCGGCTCGGGGTTCGCGCGCAGCGCATATCCCACGTAGCGCGCCGACCGCGGCGCTCCGATGAGCCGCCCCACTTGCCCGTACGTGGCCACCTTCCCGCGCGGTATGCGCCGCACCACCTCGAACACCCTGTCGGAGAAATCCCCCATGCCTTCTTCGCTCCTCGCTTCCGCCCGTCGTTTCGCTTCAGTATACGGCAACCTTGTACGGCGCGTGAGCCTTGCGCGCCGCCGTTGACGCTTGTCTGGCGCGAGCACGAAACGAACAGACGATTGCGGGTTCCCTTTTCCTACGATCCCCCTTATGATTGAGGCACGGCTGTTCCTCGAGAACCGCCCCCGCTTCTTTCGCACGGGAGGTAGTAGATGGATCCGATCAGCAACCGTCGTCCGGGGGGCTCGGATGGCGCCGAGCCTTTGAGCGCTCAGTCGAGCGCCTTCGATGCAATTGGGAGCTTTCCAAGGCCAACCGATCTCGTCGACGCCGAGGCGCTCGCCGACATGCGGGCGTTCAACGATCTCAAGGCGAAGCGCAAGAAGCAGCGCAAACGCAAGATCGTCGTGGGCATCGTGTCCGCGGTGGCGGTGCTCGCCGTGGCGGGCGGCGCGTTCGCCTGGTATTCCGCCGATCAGGCGGCCAAGGCGCTGGAGAATATGGCGCCGCAGACGGCCTTCGTCGAGCAGGGCACGTTCGTCGAAACGGTGTCGGCTTCCGGCAACCTGCAGCCCGTCGCCTCGGTGAGCGCCACGTCCGAGGTTGACGGTATCGTGGGGGAGGTGCTGGTAGCCGAAGGCGATGCGGTGGCCGAGGGCCAGACGCTGTTCACGGTGGTCAACGACGATCTGGACAAGGCCGTGAAGCAGGCTGCCCAGGGCATCGAAGAGGCCAAAAACGGCGTCGCCCAGGCTCAGAACGCTGTGAACGACGCCTACCATGCCAAGTCCGCCGGCCAACAGGCGGCGGCTCGGGCTCAGGAGCAGGCGCAGGCCGCCGCCGCAGCCGCCAAGGAAGCGGGCGCGGCAACACCGGCTTCCGACGCGTCGGGCGCCTCCTTCGACGAGGCCGGCGCCGATTCCGCCATCCGCAACGCCGAGCTGGCGCTCAGCAGCGCGAACCTGGCGCTGCAGAACGCCCAGAGCGCCTATGACGAGGCCGTCGCGCGCGCCGCCAAGCGCACCGTCACGGCGTCCATCGCGGGAAGCGTCGTCGCGGTCAACATCGAGCCCGGCAAGGCGCTGGGCGCGACGGCGAACGCGGCCGCCTCGCCGGTGCAGATCGCCGATCTGTCGCAGATGACCGTCTCCATCAACGTGAACGAGATCGACATCCTCAAGATCACCGCCGACCAAACCGCCGAGGTCGCGTTCACCGCGGCCCCCGACCTCACGCTGCCCGCCACTGTGGTCAGCATCGCCACCACATCGGCCGGCTCCGGCGACGCGGCGGGCGGTGCCATGTACGGCGGCATGGGCGGCGCGGTCACGTACGCGGTGAAGCTGCTCATCGCCGAACCCGACCCGCGCCTCAAGCCCGGCATGACCGCCAAGGCCACCATCACCACGACCACCATCGAGAACGCGCTCAAGGTGCCCATCTCGGCCGTGCAGTCCGACGGTGCGGGCGGCAGTTTCGTCATGGTGCTCACCGATCCTGAGACGCAGGGAACGGAGATGCGCGAAGTCGAGGTGGTCGCGTCCGACGGTCTTACGTCCGTCGTGAAGGGCCGGGTGAAAGCCGGCGACGAAGTGGTCGTGAGCGGCGGCATGGGCGGCGCGCCGGACGGCATGGGCATGGCGGTCGATGGCGCTGCCTCGGCCGATTCCGCCGCCGTTGCGGTGGGATAGCGCTATGGGATACGTCGTGGAAGCCGTCGACCTGCATCGCATCTACGAGAGCGCTTCGGGCTACACCCATGCCCTGCGCGGCGTGACGCTGTCGGTGGCGCAAGGCGAGTTCCTAGCCATCATGGGACCCTCGGGATCGGGCAAGTCGACGCTCATGAACCTGCTTGGCTGCCTCGACACGCCCACGCGCGGCCGTTACCTGCTGGAGGGTATCGACGTTGCCGACTATCGCGAGGACGAGCTGGCCGAGATCCGCGCCACGCGCCTGGGTTTCGTGTTCCAGTCGTTCAACCTTCTTCCTCGCGCCACCGTGCTGCGCAACGTGGTGCTGCCGCTCATCTACACGGCCTGCCCGCGCAAGGAGCGCGAGCTGCGAGCGCACGCGGCGCTACGCAGCGTGTCGCTGGACGAGCGGCTGTACGACCATCGCAGCAACGAGCTGTCGGGCGGCCAGATGCAGCGCGTCGCTATCGCCCGCGCCCTCGTGAACGATCCGGCGCTCATCCTGGCCGACGAGCCCACCGGCAACCTCGACACGGCCACGGGCGACATGGTGCTGAACACGTTCAAGCGCCTGCGCGACGCGGGCAAGACCATCGTGCTCATCACGCACGAGCCCGACGTGGCCGCCCACGCCGACCGCGTGGTGCACATCCGCGACGGGCGGCTGTACGAGGGCCCGCAGCCGAGCGCCGCCGGTCGGGAAGGGGCGCGCCCATGAAGATAGGCGATCTGTTCTACGAGACCTGGCACGCGCTGTCCGCGAACAAGGGCCGTTCGTTCCTCACCATACTCGGTATCGTCATCGGCATCGCGGCCGTCATCGCCATGACCTCGCTCATCGCGGGCGTGCAGAACATGCTCATGGGCGAGATGGGGCTGTCCCAAGCGCGCCAGGTGTCCATCAGCGCCTACTCGCCGCAGGGCATCACGTTCGACGACCTGGACAAGCTGGAGCAGGGGATGCCGGAATACGAGGTCATCACAGGTGCCTCGTACGCATCGGCCGAGATCACGATGGCCGACGGCCAGAAAAACCACGCCACGGTCATCGGCGCGCGTCCCGATTACTTCACAGCGAACGGGACGAAGCTTAAGGAGGGCCGCTTCTTCACCGAGAGCGAGGAGCAGAACGCCGCGCGCCTCGTGGTGATGGGCGGCGGTGAGATGACCGTGCAGATGCTCGGCGTCCCCGACACCGAGGCGGTGGGGAAGACGGTGCGCCTGGGCAACGACGACTACACGGTGATCGGCGTGTTGGAAACCTCGTCCTTCATGGGCGGCGGAGGGACGTTCTACGCGCCTTACACCACGGTGGAGACGCGCATCGGCAATGCGAGCGGCATCCAACAGATCGTCGGCTTCGCGCGCGAGGGCACCGACATGGATCGGCTCGTCGAGACGACGCAGACCTTTGTGGCGCAGTACTTCAATCTGGAGCCCGAGAACGTGTACGTGTCGTCGCTCGACGCCGTCATCAAGCAGATGGAAACGATGATGACGTCGTTCTCGCTGCTCATGGGCTCGGTCGCGTCCATCTCGCTGTTCGTGGGCGGCATCGGCATCATGAACATGATGCTGACCAACGTCACCGAGCGCATCCGCGAGATCGGCCTGCGCAAGTCGCTCGGGGCGCGTCGTCGCGACATCACGAAGCAGTTCTTGCTCGAGGCTATCATGCTGTGCGTGGCGGGCGGCGCGTTCGGCATCCTATTCGGCTTCCTGGCGGCGTTCGGGCTGGGCCAGGTGATCGGGGCGGTGCAGGCGGGCATGACCGTCACGCCGGTGCTCGCGCCGGGCGTGGTGTTCGGCGCCGTGGCCGTGTGCGTGCTTATCGGCGTCGTGTTCGGCTACTACCCGGCTCGCCGCGCCGCCAAGCTCGACCCGGTGGAGTCCCTGCGCTACCAGTAGAAGCGATGTCTGCCCCGCCGCCTTGGCGCAGGCGAGGGCCCTAGTCTGTCATCCTGAGCGAGCGAAGCGAGTCGAAGGATCCCGAGCGGCGTCAGCGGGAAAGGCCGTGGCCGGCTCCTCGCGGGATCCCTCGACTTCGGCCTCCGTTCAGGATGACGAGGGCATGCCGGCGGTCGGCGGAAACGTTCCTGTTCGCGTCGTTCGCCGACCCAAGAGATGGTAGAATGCTTTGAGCATGAAGAAGACGTCTCGGATCGTGGGAAGCCGGGTGAGAATCCCGCACGGTACCGCCACTGTGTTTCGGTCTTGCCGATCAGCCAGAATACCGACCGAGAAGCGTGTGTGCGCAAGCGGCGAGTTACCGCGAGCGCTACCCGTCGGGCCCGAGCGCCCTCGGCTTGTCTGCGTAGCGAATACGGGCTGCGCGATCTCCCTGCTCGGGAGGTCGCGCAGCCTTTGTTTTGCTGTCTTTCTTCTGCGAAGCGAACGTACGAAAGGAGAAGGAAGACAGTGAAAGAACATGCAAGCACGCGTGCGGGGATAGCGCAGCGGGCCTGGGCCCTCTTGCTGGCCGTCGCGCTCTGCCTGGGCCTCGTGCCCGGTGCAGCCTGGGCTGCCGAAGGTCAGACTGCTGCAGCGGGGGCGGAAAACGCTCAAGCGTCCGCCGGTACGGTCACGCTGACCGTCACCGCCGGCAGCAAGAACGACTACGGCACGGGCGAGGTCACGTACCCCACATGGGTCAACAAGCAGTACGCCCTCGGCGAGGTGCTGAAGACGGCCCAGGCCGCGGGCGGCACCGGACACGGCAAGGGCGATCTCACGATGGAGGACCTGCTGGACACCGCCGTGGCGAAGGGCGACCTCAAGGCTTACGACGCCTCGGAGTCCTCGTACGGCAAGTACCTCAACTCCGTGACCTCGAAGGACGGCGCGAAGCTGGCCGGCTGGAGCAGCGACGACTCTTCAGCCGGCCTATATTGGTCCCTGTTCGACAACGGCGGCTTTGCGAACTCTTCGTTCGACCAGGTCAAGCTTGTCGGCGGGAATTCCTACCAATTCTGCTGGGTTTCGTATTCTTCGGCGACCGCTCCGTCCGACTGGAAAGCGTATTACGAGAAGAATCCTGCCGACCAGGCGAAGGGCGACGATGGCTTGCCGATTTCCGAGGTTGCGACCCTGACGGTCACCTCAGGGAGCAAGACCGACTACGATGCGGGGGAGACGACGTACCCGGCGTGGGTCAACAAGCAGTATGCACTCGACGAGGTGCTCAAGGCGGCCCAAGCCGACGGCGGCACCGGGCATGCGAAGGAGGATCTCACGATGGAGGACCTCCTGAACGCAGCCGTGGCGAAGGGCGATCTGAAAGGCTATGATGCCTCTTCGTCTTCATACGGCGGGAAGTACCTCAACTCGATCACCTCGAAGGACGGCGCTGTGCTTGCGGGCTGGAACAGCGACGATTACTCGCTCGGCCAGTTCTGGGCCGTGTTCGCCGCCGGCGTCTCGTCGAGCACCCCGTTCGACCAGGTGAAGCTTGAGGAGGGTGCGTCCTATCAGCTTTGCTGGGACACCTTCTCCTCCGCGGTGGCTCCTTCGGACTGGACGGCCTACTACGCTGAGAATCCTCCTGCGAAAGCAGACGCGGGCGACGGTTCGACCGATCCTGGCGATGCGATCGATCCGCCCACCGACAACAATATCGCACATGGTATCGATCTGTCCGCTATGGCTTCTTTGATGAACGGCATTGCGGCCTCGTACGAGGGAACGACCGAGGCCTGGAAGGTCATGGACATGGCGGCGATGGGACGCCTGGCGGCGGCTCAGGCGAGCGCGTTCATTCCGGTTGGACTTGAGGGCATGAAGAACCCCGCTCCCGATTCGGCTGCGACCGCGTTTCAGCGCAATATCATCGCGTTGAGCGCCGTTGGCGTCGATGCTACTTCTGTGCCCGACGGCGGTGGCGTGTACGATGCGCTGGATGCGATGGCTCAGAAGGTGACGGCGGCATCGCCCGTGAACGTCCAGGCGTTCACTCTGCTGGCGTACGCGAGCAATGCCTATGAAGTGCCAGTCGATGCAAAGCTGTCCGAGGATGCTCTGATCAGCGTATTGTGCGGAAGCCAGCTTTCCGATGGCGGCTTCTCCTACAGTGGATCGAAGGCCGATGCGGATATGACTGCAATGGTGATCACCGCGCTTTCGCCCTATGCTTCAAACGATGCAGCCGTTCGCAATGTCGTGAACAGGGCGTTGAACGCTCTCAAGGGTTTGCAGCATGATGATGGGGGTTTTGGAGCGACCGGGATCGGCGTTGATTCCGGCACCAATACCAATTCCACCGCGATGGCCGTTGTCGCTCTGTGCGCCGCCGGTATCGACCCTTCCACGTCGTGGGCTACCGAAAGCGGTGCCACGCCGTTGAGCGCACTGCTATCCCAGGCCGCCTCCGATCGTTCGGGTTTCATCTACCAGGGTTCGGTAAACGATTTCGCCACCGAGCAGGGCTTCCGGGCGCTGGTGGCTTACCAGGGTCTCAAGAACACCGGTGCCGCGTACAACATCTACACGCAGGCTAAGCTCGGCCAGGCGGGGCTGCCCGCCGAGAAGCAGGAAGAGGAGAGTGCTCCCGCTCCTGCTGACAAGCCTGTGGCCGACAAGAAGGCGCTTGCCAAAACCGGAGACGGCTCTGCGCCGTTCGCGGCCGGTACCGCGGTGCTCGCGCTCGGCGCGCTTGCGGCGGGTATCGCCGCCACGCGGCGCATGCGCGTTTCCGACGAGCTCTCGTTGCGTCGATAGGATCACGGCGGTATGAGCGAAGATTCGAACGAGAAGACCGGCGGCTCGGGTGTCGAAACGCTCGAGCCGCGTGAGCGGGCCGAAGCGCCCGACAACCGCATCGCCCCCTCCGCGCCTCGCGGCGAGGAGGGGGCCTCGGTGGGCGGGGCATCCGCAACGGCGGCGTCCGCGCCCTCGTCTCGCCGACCTCGCAAGGCGCTGCTCGCCACCGGCGTCGTTGCCGCTGCGGTGGCCCTGTGCGCCGTCGTGGCGAGCATGGGCTTCGCCACCGGATGGCTCGGCAACCCTGCGCCGTCCGATCCGGTGCCGATGCCCAGCGTCGTCACGGATGCGCCCTCTGACGGAGACGACGCGTCGAAGGACGACGAGACCGATCGCAAGGATGCCGCCGAAGAGGCTTCGGAGGGCGCGGACGGGGAAACGGGCGCCGTCGTCGAGGGCGAAGGCGCGGCGGGTGCCGACGGCTCGGCCGCTTCGACGGCCGGCGAGGCGCCATCGGGCACCGACCTTTCCGCGTCGGAGGGCGCTGCTGCACCGGCTCCGGAGCCTGCTCCCGAACCGGCCCCGGCTCCCTCGGCTCCCAGCACCGTCACGGTGACGGTATACATCGACAGCTCCCGCGCCGCGTCCAATGGCTACCCCTCATCCTTGGGCGGCGGCACGGTCACCCTCAACCAGGGCGCATCCGTCTACGATGCCCTCTGCGCTACCGGAGCGTCGGTGGGCGGGTCGAGCGGCTACGTCAGCTCCATCGGCGGCCTTGCGGAATTCGCTTGCGGTCCCGGCAGCGGCTGGCTGTATTTCGTCAACGGATCGTCGCCCGGATACGGGTGCGGTTCGTATATCCTAAGCGGTGGAGAAAACATTACGTGGATATACACCTGCGATTTGGGCAACGACCTGTAGATGTGCGGCTAGAGGAAAGTGGGGTACCGTGTTCAGCAATCCGAAAGTGGCCAAGATCATGGCTGCATTGGCGATCTTCTTCGCCGTGCTCGTGGTGATCTCGATCTTCCAAACGGTGCACGCCTAGGGGCGCGCCTCGTATGAAGCGCACGGCGTTCGACCTGTTCCATCCCGTCGTGGCGTTCGGCTACTTCGCCGTCATGTTCGCGCTCAGCATGACGGCGATGCAGCCGGTCTACTTGGCCATCTCGCTTGCAAGCGTGCTCTCCTACAGCGCGGTGCTGTGCGGTTGGCGGGCGACGGGTCGCTCGCTTCTCTGGCAGCTGCCCCTCGTCGCCGTCGTCGCGCTGGCGAACCCGCTGTTCTCGGCGTCCGGCTCCACCGAGTTGTTCCGCCTCGGGCTGCGCGCGTTCTACCTGGAGAGCTTCGTGTACGGCGCATGCATGGGCATCATGCTGATCAGCGTGATCGTGTTGTTCTCGAACGCCTCCCAGGTGCTCACGTCCGACAAGGTCATGACGCTGTTCGGCGGCGTCGCGCCCACGATAGGCCTCATGCTGTCGATGACGGCGCGCCTCGTGCCGCAGTTCGTGCGGCGCGGCAACGGCATCGCCGACGTGGAGCGCGCGTGCACGGCGGCGCGCCCTGCCGAGGAGCCCGCAGGGAAGCTCGCTGTCATGCGCGGCTACCTGCGGAGGACTTCGGTGCTCATGGGCTGGGGCATGGAAGACTCGCTCGAGACGGCCGGCGCCATGAAGGCGCGCGGCTGGGGGGCCGCCGCGCGGCGCACCACGTACGCGCGCTACCGGTTCCGTCGCTTCGACGCCGCGGCGCTCGTCTTCGGCGGCGCGCTCGCGTTGCTGGCCGCAGCCGCCGCCTGGGCGGCATGCGCGCAATTCCGTTTCTATCCGACGATCGGCGGGCTCGCGCCTTGGTGGAACTATCTGCCGTACGCGCTGTTCGCGTGCCTGCCGCTTGCGATCACCGCGAAGGAGCATCTGAGATGGCGAGCGTGAAGGCGATCGAGGCGCGCGGTTTCTCGTTTCGCTACCCTGAGTCGACGGCCGGCATCGGCCCGCTCGATTGGGCGGTGGAGGAGGGCGCGTTCCAGCTTCTGGTGGGCGCCACGGGCAGCGGCAAGACCACGCTGCTCGGTAGCTGCAAGCCGGCCATCGCGCCGGTTGGAGCGCGCGCGGGCTCGCTGCAGGTGTTCGGACGATCCGTGGAAAAGCTGGATGCGCGCGAGGCCGCCGCGACGGTGGGTTACGTGGCGCAGAGTCCCGAGAACCAGATCGTGTGCGACAGCGTGTGGCACGAGCTGGCGTTCGGGCTGGAGAACCTCGGCGTGGAACAGGACGAGATGCGCCGCCGCGTGGCCGAGGTCGCTCACTTCTTCGGCATAGAGCCGTGGTTCCGCCGCTCCGTCGCCGAGCTGTCGGGCGGCCAGAAGCAGATGACCACGTTGGCCGGCACGCTGGCGATGCAGCCGCGCCTGCTGCTGCTTGACGAGCCCACCGCCCAGCTCGATCCCGTGGCCGAGAAGAACTTCCTGCACGCTCTGTTTCGCGTGAACCGCGAGCTGGGCATCACCGTCGTCGTGGCCACCCACGCCCCCGAGGCGATGGCCGAGTACGCGACGGACATGGTGGAGCTGCGAGAGGGCACGCTGATCCGCCGCTTCGAACCGCGCGCCGGGGTGTCGGCCCTCCGTCGTTCCGAATCCGTCCCGGTGGCGCCCGCCTCCGCTCAGGATGATGAAGCCGCATACGCCGTCTCGTTGCACGACATCCATCTGCGCTACGCACGCGATGCCGACTGGGTTCTGCGCGGCTGCGATCTGCGCGTCACCGCCGGCAGCATCCACGCCGTCGTAGGCGGCAACGGCTGCGGCAAGTCCACGCTGCTGCGTGCCATCGCCGGGGTCGTCAAGCCGGAGCGCGGCCGCGTTGAGAACTGCCTGGCCGCGCGCCAGGCGCTGCTCCCGCAGGATCCGAAAACCCTCTTCGTGTGCGATACGGTGGCCGAGGAGCTGCGCGAGTGGCAGGCGAACTGCGGCTACGACAACGCTGCGATCGATGGCGTTCTCGCGCGCTTCGGTCTGGACGCGCGCGTCTCCAACCATCCTTATGATCTGTCGGGCGGCCAGCAGCAGTTGCTCGCGTTCGCGAAGCTGCTGCTGGCCGATCCCGACCTGCTGCTGCTCGACGAGCCGACGAAGGGGCTCGACGCGCCGTCGAAGCTGCTGGTCGCCCGCACCCTGCGCGATCTCGCGCAGGCCGGGGCGACCGTCGTCCTCGCCACGCACGACCTGACGTTCGCCGCGCTCGTCGCCGATGCCGCCACCATGCTGTTCGACGGGGAGGCCGTGTGCACCGAGCCGGCCGCCGCGTTCTTCGCGGGCAACCTGTTCTACCGCCCGACCGAGGATGCGTTCTCCCGGCTGTGGCGCGAGGAACGCTCGTGACGCGCCCGCCTTCCCGCGCGGCGGCGCGCCTCCTCGCGCTGCTCGAGGTGCCGGCGCTCGCCGCCGTGCCTCTCGTGCTGGGCGTGTGCGCGTACTTCCAGGTGGAGCAGGGCGCGCTGCTCACCGTGGTCGTGGCCTTCGCGGCGGTGGGCGTGTTCTTCGCCAGCTTCGAGGCCTCGCGCCCGGCGTTGCGCCAGATCATGCCGACCGTGGTGTTGGCGGCTCTTGCGGCGGCAGGTCGCATGCTGTTCGCTCCCGTTCCCGACTTCAAGCCGGTGTCGGCCATCTGCATCCTCGCGGGAGCCGTGTTCGGCCGCCGCAGCGGCTTTCTGGTGGGCGCGCTCGCGGCGCTCGTGTCCAACTTCTTCTTCGGCCAAGGGCCGTGGACGCCGTGGCAGATGTACGCTTGGGGCCTCGTAGGCTACCTGGCCGGCGTCCTGGCCGACCGTGGCTGGCTCGACCGGCTGCCCGTGCTGTACGCTTACGGGTTCCTGTCGGCCCTGCTGTACGGCCTGCTGCTGAACGGGTGGTACGTCATCGGCTTCGTGCAGCCGTTCTCCTGGCCGGCCGCGCTCGTCGCGTTCGGCGCCGCGCTGCCGTTCGACGCGACGCATGGCGTGGCCACCGTCGTGTTCCTCGCGGCGCTCTACGTTCCCTGGCGGAAAAAGCTCGAGCGCATCAAGAGGAAGTACGCGCTGATCTGACGGATGCCGCCGATTGCGGCGCGGCGGCCGTGCGCGTGCTACAATGCCTCCCGATCATCGAAGAAGGGAGCTCCCATGCCGCCACTGTCCAGCTCGAAGCGCGAAGCCGTCGCCGCCCTCAAGCGCGGCGAGGCGGTCATCTTTCCCACCGAGACGGTGTACGGCCTGGGCGTGTCCGTCGAGGCGGCGGCGAGCCCCGAGGCGCTCTACGATCTGAAGGAGCGCGACCGCGGCAAGCCCGTCTCCTGGCTCGTGGGCGGCGTCGACGACCTCGATCGCTACGGAGCGCACGTGCCCGACCTGGCCCGACGTCTGGCACGAGCGTACTGGCCGGGCCCCCTCACGCTTATCGTGGAAGCCGGCGACGCCGTGCCTGCGGCCTTCCGCTCGGCGGCGGGCTCCATCGGCCTGCGCATGCCCGACAACGATACGGCCCTCGAGCTCATCGAGGCGGTCGGCTGCCCGCTGGCCACCACGTCCGCGAACATCTCGGGTCTGCAAGCGCCGGGGGCCTTCGACGCGCTCGACCCCCGCCTCGCCGCTCGCGTCGGCGTGGTGGTGCCCGACGACACCGACGACGATAAGAGCGGCGTGGCGTCCACCGTCCTCGACTGCACCGTAAACCCCCCGCGCATTCTCCGCGAAGGCGCCGTCGCTGAAGCCGATATCCGCGCGGTGAGGTAGTCTCTCGGCCGCCGCCGCGGCGGTCGGCGCGCTCTCCGCATCCGCCCTCCCTGCCCACACGCCCCTCTTTTTTGGCACAGATTCACCGCACGATTTTCGGCGCATGATTTCAGTGCGTGCGCATAAAACCCCAGGTCAGATTTTTCGCATCAGGAAAAAATCGTGCATAACGGTGAATCTGTGCCAGCAAGGCGACGGCTCCCAAGCTCCACCCTCGTTTCCCTCGCCTCCTCAAGCCTCCTTGAGCCTTCCGCCTTGCCGAACGCGCCCGGCTCGGCGTCGACGTTCGCGTAACGCTTCCCTCCGAGCGAGCCGCGCTTGGGTATAATGGTTGAAAACTCCTGGGGAGGGGATTTGTATGGATACAACGGTCGCAGTCGCGCCGATCGGCTTTTTGTCTCATGACGGAACGTCCACCATCAAAGGCCTCGTGTGGGAGCCCGAGCGCACGAGGGGCAGCCGCCGTGTCGCGCCGCGCGGCGTCATTCAGATCGTCCACGGCATGGTGGAGCATGTGGGCCGCTACGACGAGTTCGCGCGCTTCCTCGTGGAACAGGGCTTCGTGGTGTGCGCCGCCGATCACATCGGCCACGGCAAGAGCGTGGCCAGCGCAGACGAGCTTGGCTGCCTGCCCGTCGACGGCAAGGAGACGCTCATCGAGGACGTCCACGAACTGCGCAAGACCGTCACCGCCCGCTACTCCCGCCAAACCCCTTACATCATGTTCGGCCATTCCATGGGAAGCTTCGTCACGCGCGCCTACCTGGCGCGCCACGGCGAGGACGTGGCGGCGGCCGTCATCTGCGGCACGGGCCAACAGCCCCTCGTCCTGTCGAAGGCGGGCAACGCGCTGGCGCGCTTCCTCGCGAAGACGAAGGGCGCCGACTACCGCAGCAAGCTTCTGGACGGCATGGGCGTGGGCGCGTTCGCCAAGCAGATCGAGAACCCGCGCACGCCGCACGACTGGGTCTGCACCGATCCGGCCGTCGTGGACGCCTACATCGCCGACGAGCTGTGCGGCGCCATGTTCTCCGTCGGCGGCTACGCCACGCTCACCGACCTCACGGGCGAGGTGGTGTCGCCGTCGTGCGCGGCGAAGGTGCCGAAGGGATTGCCCGTGCTGTTCGTCGCCGGCGCCGAGGACCCGGTGGGCGCGTGCGGCAAGGGCGTGCGTGCGGCGGCCGACCTGTTGCGCCGCGCCGGTGTGCGGGATGTGGAGGTGAAGCTGTACGAGGGCATGCGCCACGAAATCCTCAACGAACCGGGGCGGGCTCAGGTTTATACTGAGGTGGTCGGTTGGATTGAGGAGCATGCATGCCAAAGTACGTCGTAGCGCTCGACCAGGGTACCACCTCGTCGCGCGCCATGCTCGTCGACGCGAACGGATGCGTCGTCGATGCGGTGCAGAACCCGTTCCCGCAAGTCTACCCCCAGCCCGGCTGGGTGGAGCACGACCCGCGCGACATCCTGTCGTCGCAGCTGGGCGCGCTCACCGAGCTTCTGGTGGCGCACAACCTGGGCGCAAAGGACATCGACAGCATCGGCATCACGAACCAGCGCGAGACCACCGTGGTGTGGAACCGCGAAACGGGGGAGCCCGTGATGAACGCCATCGTGTGGCAGTGCCGCCGCACGGCCCCCATCATCGACGAGCTGACGGCCGACCCGCAGACGGCGCGCATCATCGCCGACAAGACGGGCCTCGTGCCCGACGCCTACTTCTCCGCCAGCAAGATCAAGTGGATCCTCGACCACGTGGAAGGCGCGCGCGAAGACGCCGAAGCCGGCAAGCTGGCCTTCGGCACCGTCGACACGTGGCTCATCTGGACGCTCACCCAGGGCAAGGTACACGCCACCGACGTGACGAACGCCAGCCGCACCATGCTGTACAACATCCACGAGCTGCGCTGGGATCCGTGGCTGCTCGACCTGTTCGGCATCCCGGAGTCCCTGCTTCCCGAGGTGCTCCCTTCGTCGGGGGAGTTCGGCCGCACGGCTTCCGCGGGCATCGTGCCGAACGTGCCCATCTGCGGCGTGGCGGGCGACCAGCAGGCGGCTCTGTTCGGACAGTGCTGCTTCCAGCCGGGCCAGGCGAAGAACACGTACGGCACCGGCTGCTTCCTGCTCATGCACACCGGCGGCGAAGCGTGCCGCTCCACGAACAACCTCATCACCACCATCGCCGCCTCGGGTCCGGGTGCCGGCCCCGAGTACGCGCTCGAGGGCAGCGTGTTCATGGCCGGCGCGCTCATGCAGTGGCTGCGCGACGACATGGGCGTCATCGACGACGTGGCCGAGACCTCGGCCATCGCCCGTAGCGTGAGCAGCACCGACGGCGTGTACGTGGTGCCCGCGTTCACCGGCTTGGGCGCACCCTATTGGGACGCCGATGCGCGCGGCGCCATCTACGGGCTCACGCGCGGAACCGGCCGGGCGCACATCGTGCGCGCCGCGCTGGAGTCGCTGGCCTACCAAGTGCACGACCTCGCGGTGGCTATGGAGGCCGACGCGGGGGTGCGCTTGAGCGTGCTCAACGTGGACGGCGGCGCGTCCGCGAACGATTTTCTCATGCAGTTCCAAAGCGATATCTTGCGCACGCCGCTGCGCCGCCCGCAGAATGCCGAGACGACCGCGCTCGGCGCCGCGTTCCTCGCAGGGCTCGCCACCGGGTTCTGGAAGGACGCGGAAGCCCTGTGCGCCCTACGCTCTTCGGACGACGTGTACGAGCCGGGCATGGAGGACGAGCGCCACGCGAAGCTGCTGGAAGGCTGGGCTCGCGCCGTGAAGCGCACGATGTCGGACGCCCTGTCATCCTGAGCGGAGCGCCGAAGGAGCGAAGTTCCGACGCAAAGCCAGTCCTTTAGGGAAAGATCCCGTGCGGCGCCAGCCGTCACGTGACGAAAGAGAAGAGGAAGGGAACCTCACATGAAGATCAGCATTGCAAGCGACCATGCGGGCTTCGAGCAGAAGCAGGCGCTGGTCGGCTACCTGGCCTCCAAGGGCCACGACGTGATCGACCGCGGCCCCGACTGCGACGACCGCGTCGACTATCCCGACTATGCGGCGCGCGTGGCGCACGATGTGGTCGACGGCATGGCCGAGCGCGGCGTGCTCGTGTGCGGCACGGGCATCGGCATGGCCGTGGCCGCCAACAAGATCGACGGGATCCGCGCCGCCAACGTCACCAGTCCGCTGTTCGCCGCCCTCGCGCGCGAGCACAACGACGCGAACGTCGTAGCCGTCTCGGGTCGCTTCATCGACGAGTCCGTGAACCGCGAGATCCTCGACGCTTTCGTCTCCACCTCCTTCGGCGGCGGTCGTCATGCAGGTCGCGTCGAGAAGATCGCCGCTCTCGAAAACGAATAGCCCGCACGCGCGCAGCGCGGATCGCGCTGTGCTAGCATGATCGCTTCGCCTCGCCCTCATCGAAAGGAACACCATGGCCCTCCAGTACGTATCCCAGACCGATCCCGCCGTCGCCGATGCCATGCGCCAGGAGCTTACGCGCGAGCGCGACTCCGTCGAGCTCATCGCTTCGGAGAACTTCACGTCGCCCGCCGTCATGGAAGCCGTGGGCAGCGTGCTCACGAACAAGTACGCCGAGGGCTATCCCCGCAAGCGCTACTACGGCGGCTGCGAGAAGGTCGACCTCGTGGAGGACCTCGCGCGCGAGCGCGCCTGCCAGCTGTTCGGCTCGAACTTCGCCAACGTGCAGCCCCATTGCGGCGCGAACGCGAACCTGGGCGCGTACGAGGCGCTCATCGAGCTGGGCGACACGGTGCTGGGCATGAGCCTGGCCGAGGGCGGCCATCTCACGCACGGCTCGCCGGTGAACTTCAGCGGCCGCCACTACGACTTCGCCAGCTACGGCGTGGACGCCCAGACCGAGACCATCGACTACGACGAGGTGGAGCGTATCGCCAAGGAAGTGCGCCCCAAGCTCATCGTGGGCGGCGCCAGCGCCTATCCGCGCGTCATCGACTTCGAGCGCATGGCCGCCATCGCGCGCGAGGTGGATGCGTACTTCATGGTGGACATGGCTCACATCGCCGGCCTCGTGGCCGCAGGCGCGCATCCCAGCCCCGTTCCGCATGCCGACGTGGTGACGTCCACCAGCCACAAGACCCTGCGCGGCCCGCGCGGCGGCTTCATCCTGTCCAACGACGAGGACATCGCCAAGCGCATCGACAAGGCCGTGTTCCCCGGCTCGCAGGGCGGCCCGCTCATGCACGTCATCGCCGGCAAGGCCGTGGCGTTCGGAGAGGCCATGCAGCCCGCCTACAAGGAGTACATCGACCACGTGGTGGAGAACGCGCGCACGCTGGGGCAGGGCATGATGGACGGCGGTTTGCGCCTCGTGTCCGGCGGCACCGACAACCACCTGTGCCTCGTGGACCTCACGCCGGCCGACGTCACCGGCAAGGATGCCGAAAAGCTGTTGGAGAGCGTGGGCCTCACGGTGAACAAGAACTCCATCCCCAACGAGCCGCGCAGCCCGTTCGTCACGAGCGGCATCCGCGTGGGCAGCGCTGCGGCCACCACGCGCGGCTTCACGGCCGACGACTTCTACGAGGTGGGCCAGCTCATCGCCGCCACGGTGTTCAACGCCGAGAGCGAGGCGAAGCTCGCCGATGTGCGTGCGAAGGTGGACGCCCTCCTTGCCGCGCACCCTTTGTATCCCGAGCTCGATTACTAGTTCCCGAACCGGATCGCAAGAAAGAAGGCTTATCCCATGCACTACGACCGCGTCACCGTCGTCGACCACCCGATGGTCCAGCACAAGCTGTCCAAGCTGCGCAACAAGAACACGTCGTCGAAGGACTTCCGCGCCCTCGTGCGCGAGCTTGCCATGTTCGAGGGCTACGAGGCCACGCGCGATCTGGCGCTTGAGGACGTCGAGGTTGAAACGCCCATCTGCAAGGCTGCGTGCAAGCAGGTGGCCGGCAAGAAGATGGTCATCGTCCCCATCCTGCGCGCGGGCCTCGGCATGGTTGAGGGGCTGCAGGAGCTCATGCCCTCCACGTTCGTCGGACACCTCGGCATGTACCGCGACCCCGAAACCCATGAGCCGCACGAGTACTACGCGAAGCTCCCCGACAGCATCTCCCAGCGCGACGTGCTGGTGGTGGACCCGATGCTGGCCACGGGCGGTTCGGCCACGGCGGCCATCCACTATCTGCGAAAGCTCGGCGTGAAGAACATCAAGCTCGTCGTGCTCGTGGCGGCGCCCGTCGGCATCGAGGCCGTGCTGTCCGCCGACCCGGACGTGCAGATCTACACCTGCGCCATCGACGAATGCCTGAACGAACATGCCTACATAGTCCCCGGCCTCGGCGACGCCGGCGACAGGATTTTCGGCACCAAGTAACAGAAAAGCCGCAGGTAGGATCTCCCTTTCTGAAGATCGCCCGCAGAATGGCTGTTGGCTTGGGAGCGGGGCCGGTGTTTTCGGCTTGGCGGTTTCGATAACCTTGAAGGGTGAGCGGCGGCGCGGCGCCCACCAAGCGAGTTCCGCAGCGAAGCGAGGACTGTCCGAGCGACTGGGCGTTGCGCCGCCGCCCACCCGGTCGCGCAGGTTGAAAGAGGTAAGCAATGGAACCACTCGACCATCGCCCCAGCTGGGACGAGTACTTCATGACGCTGGCGAACGAGGTCGCCACGCGCACCACGTGCATGCGCCGCGCCGTAGGGGCCGTCATCGTGAAGGACCGCCGCATACTGGCCACCGGCTACAACGGCGTGCCTACCGGCATGCGCCATTGCGCCGAGACCGGCTGCCTGCGTCAGCAGCTCGGCGTGCCCAGCGGCCAGCGCCACGAGATCTGCCGCGGCCTGCATGCCGAGCAGAACGCCATCATCCAGGCGGCGCGCTACGGCATCAACATCACGGGGGCGTCCATCTACGTCAACACGCAGCCGTGCATCGTGTGCGCCAAGATGCTCATCAACGCCGGCATCGACGAGATCGTCTACCAGAACCCGTACCCGGACGAGCTGGCCATGTCCATGCTCGAGGAAGCCGGCATGAAGCTGCGCGTGTTCGACCTGTAAACGAGATAGGGGAATGGGATAGGGGACGGGCGTGTCAGGGGGACGGGTGATTTGACACGCCCTCCTGACGTAAAATGAGCCACTAGCCCCGTCCCCCTGTCTCATTCCTGTCCTTTTCCGCTTGGAGAATATACGGTTTCGCTTACCGTTCCCCCGCGCTTTATGCAGTTTTTTGGCCGGTTTATTCTTCCACTCACCCAAATTTTGTAAGTTTTTGTAACCCTGCCGTCAGCCGAACGTGAAGTTCCGTTATCATACGAGTCGGCTTGGTAGGATGCGTACTTGTGCGCTCGACGGTCAAGAAGAAAGTGGGACATGGCAGTAGCAATCGTTCTGGGGGCGCTCGCGGGCGCTGCGGGGTTCGCTCCGCTGTTCGCCGGCTTGCGTATGACGAGACGAGTGACCGACACCAGCAACCTGGGGCACGCCGGTGCCCTTCTTCTAGGTGTGCTGCTCTCGGTCGCTGTGCTCTTCGTAACCGCCATCGCCTGCGCGCTCCTCGCGCGCGAGTTCGTCCTGCCCTTCGTTCTTGCCGAGGTCGTGGCTCTTTCCGTCGCGGCTATCGGGTTCGGCGTCAGCAATCTAGTGCGGAAGTAAGATGGAAAGGTAAAGACACGTGAATCCTCTTGAATCCCTAGCGGAACAGGTACCTCACCTGCAGCATTCTTTCGATTCCGCCTTCGTGTTCGGGTCGGGATCGTTCGGCATGACGCAGTACGTGCTGTGGATGCTCATCTGCTTCCTCATCACGCTCGTCGTCGTGCTTGCGGCCAGCAAGCGCCTCACGATCATCCCCACGAACAAGTTCACCAACATGGTGGAGTACGGCTACGAGTTCGTGAAGAAGGACATGGGCGAAAGCGCCATCGGCCACGGCTACAAGAAGCACCTGCCGTTCTTGGCCACGCTGTTCTTCTTCATCCTGATCAGCAACTTCGTGGGCCTCATCCCCGGCTGCAAGACCCCCACGGGGTCCATCAGCATCACCTGGGCGCTCGCGGCCATCTCGTTCATCTACTTCATCTTCTGGGGCATCAAGGCCAAGGGCCTCGGCGGCTACCTCAAGTCGTTCGCGCCGTCGGGCCTGCCGCTGGTCATGGTTCCCATCGTGTGGTTCCTCGAGCTGTTCTCCACCGTGCTGCGCGTGCTCACGCTGGCCGTTCGACTCTACGGAAACATGTTCGCCGGCCATATGGTTCTCGGCATTTTCGCGCTGCTCACCAGCGTGTTCATCGGCTCCGCCATCCAGGGCGCGGGCGTCGGCGTGGGAAGCATCTCCATCGCGTGGATGCTGTTCCTGTTCGCCATGTACGCGCTCGAGGTGCTGGTTGCGTTCCTGCAGGCCTACGTGTTCACCATCCTCAGCGCGGTGTACATCGGCCTGGCCACGTCCGACCACTAGGTCGACCCCGCGCCCTTTCCGAAAGGGGAGGGCGCACGCGCCTGCGCGCGGCAACGTTTGGTGTTTGACCGGCTATTCCACGGCTGGTTGACATAGAAGGTGTCCATGGTTCTCGGGAGAAGCCCGAGAACGGTAAAAGGAGGAAACTGTGGAAATTACACTCGCTCTTGCGGCTCTGAAGCTCGTGGGCTACGGCCTGTCGACCATCGGCCCCGGCCTGGGCATCGGCATCGCCTGCTACGGCTGCTGCGTCGCCACCGCTCGCCAGCCCGAACTGCAGGGTCGTCTGTTCACGAACTTCATCATCGGTGCTGCTCTCGCCGAGGCTCTGGGCCTCATCGGCTTCGTGCTTACCTTCATCGTGTAACTAAGCCTCATTCGGATACCGTGCCGTATAAGGCTTACATAGGAGGTAACGTACGTGAAAGCTAAAGCGAAAGAAACATCGGCCCGCATCGGGCTTGCCGCGCTTGCCGGCGCCGGCATGACGTTTGCTTTCCCTGCGCTCGCGTTCGCGGCTGAAGGAGAGTCATCGGGCGGCCTGAGCGCCATCTTGCCCGACATGGCGGAGTTCATCCCCATGCTCGTGATCTTCATCCTGCTCTGGATCGTTCTGGCCAAGTTCGGTTGGCCGAAGTTCGAGGCCATGCTGGAGAAGCGCGAGATGACCATCAAGGATTCCCTTGAGAAGTCCGAGCAGGCTCGCGTCGAAAGCGAGCGCGTGCTTGAGGAATACAAACGCCAGCTGGAGGATGCCAAAGCCCAGGCCGCCCAGATCGTCGCAGACGCGAAGAAGACGGGCGAGGCCGTGAAGGCCGACATCACCGATAAGGCGCAGTCCGAGGCCACCGCGATGATCGAGAAGGCGCACAACGCCATCGAAGCGGAGAAGAAGGCCGCCATCTCCGAGCTGCAGGGCTCGGTTGCCGACCTGTCCATCTCCGTTGCGTCTCGCCTGATCGGCGAGGATCTCAACGATGCCGAGCACCGCAAGATCATCGAGCGCTACGTGAACGAGGCGGGCAGTTTCAATGCCAACTAACCGCCAAATTCTCAAAGAGAAGGTCGCGACGTATGCGTCCGTGCTTCTGGACGGCGCATACGAAGCAGGCGGTCAAGACGCCGTGCTCGAGGTCCGCGACCAGGCCGAGCGCATCCTGCGCATCGCACGTTCGAACATGGATCTCTCCGACGCCTTGGAGGACAGCTCCTATACGCCCGAGCAGAGGGGTCAGCTGGTGCGCAACCTGTTCGCATCCAGCAATCCCGTCCTCGTCGACGTTCTGGCCGTCATGGCCGAGCGCGAGGACTTCGCGTTGCTGTCGCGCGTATGGGCCAGCTATGGAGAACAGCTCGAACGCAAGCTGAACGTCACTGTCGTCGACGTCACGACCGTCGTCGAACTGGACGATCATCTGCGCGAGGTCATTACGAAGAAAGCTGAGGCCGACCTGGGAACGAACGTCGTGTTGCGCGAGCATATCGACAAGTCCCTGCTCGGCGGCATATTGATGAGTGCCAACGGCAAGCGAATCGACGCCAGCGTCCTGTCGCAGTTGGAAAGCGCTCGCAACGTGCTCAAACTATCAACAGATGGAGGTGAATGCTAGTGACTGAAATCACCGCACAGTCTATTGACGAGGCACTGCGCAAGCAGCTCGATGCGCTCAATACGAGCGTCGAATCTCGCGAAGTCGGAACCGTCATCCAGATCGGCGACGGTATCGCGCGCGTCGACGGCCTCAAGGACGCCATGGCGGGCGAGCTCCTCGAGTTCGTGGGTTCCAACGGCCAGACCGTCTACGGTATGGCCCAGAACCTCGAAGAGGACGAAGTCGGCGCCGTGCTGCTTGGTGACGTCACCGCAATCAAGGAAAACGACCAGGTGAAGACCACCGGTCGTATCGTGGAGATCCCCTCGGGCAAAGAGATGCTCGGCCGCGTGGTGAACCCGCTCGGCATGCCGATCGACGGCAAGGGCCCCATCAAGGCCGAAGGCATGCGCCCGGTGGAGTTCAAGGCTCCCGGCGTCATCCAGCGCCAGCCCGTCGAGGAGCCGATGCAGACCGGCATCCTGGCCATCGACTCGATGATCCCCATCGGCCGCGGCCAGCGCGAGCTGATCATCGGCGACCGCCAGACCGGCAAGACGTCCATTGCGGTTGATGCCATCATCAACCAAAAGGGCAAGGACATGATCTGCATCTACGTCGCCATCGGCCAGAAGGCGTCCACGGTCGCCGGCCTGGTGGAGACGCTGGAGAAGCACGGCGCGATGGAGTACACGATCATCGTGAACGCCTCCGCGTCCGACTCCGCTCCGCTGCAGTACATCGCCCCCATGGCGGGCGCCGCCATCGGCGAGTACTTCATGTACAACGGCGAGAACGGCCAGCCGGCCACGGCCGACAACCCGGGCCGCCACGTGCTGTGCATCTACGACGACCTGTCCAAGCAGGCCGTGGCGTACCGCCAGATGTCGCTGACGCTGCGCCGCCCGCCGGGACGCGAAGCGTACCCGGGCGACATCTTCTACCTGCACTCCCGCTTGCTGGAGCGCGCGGTCAAGATGTCCGACGAGTACGGCGCGGGCTCGCTCACGGCGCTGCCCATGATCGAGACGCAGGCCGGCGACGTGTCCGCCTACATCCCGACCAACGTCATCTCCATCACGGACGGCCAGATCTTCCTGTCCACCGACCTGTTCTTCCAGGGCCAGCGCCCTGCGGTCAACGTCGGCATCTCGGTGTCGCGCGTCGGCGGCTCCGCGCAGGTCAAGGCCATGAAGCAGGTTGCCGGCACGCTGCGCCTCGATCTCGCGTCCTATCGCGAGCTGCAGGCGTTCACGCAGTTCGGCAGCGACTTGGACAAGTCGACCCAGGATCAGCTGAACCGCGGCGCCCACATGACCGAGCTGCTGAAGCAGGGTCGTTACGTGCCGATGCCCGTCATGGATCAGGCTATGTCCATCTACGCAGGTGCTCATGGCTACCTCGACGACATCCCGGTGTCCGACGTCGTCCGCTTCCGCGGCGAGTTCCTCGACTTCATCCACGCTTCCAAGCCGGAGATCGTCGAGGCCCTCGAGAAGGCGCAGAAGTTTACCGATGAAATCGAAACCGACCTGAACGCCGCTATTGAAGCTTTCAAGCTGCAGTTCTCGCCCTCGGCTTCCTAAGGCAGGTAGACTATGCCCAACCTTCACGACATAGAAAGGCGTATCGGCTCCGTCTCTTCGACGAAGCAGATCACGCGCACCATGGAGATGGTGGCGGCTGCGAAGATCCGTCGCGCTGGAGAGCGCGTGGCGGCTGCGACGCCGTACTCCGAATCCATGGTCGAAATGTTGGCCAACGTTGCCAAGCGTGTAGGTGGCTCCGATAACGCGCTGTTGCGCAAGCACGACGAAGTGAAGAACGTGCTGTTCGTCGTGGTTGTGTCGGACCGCGGCCTTGCCGGCGGTTTCAACAGCAACGTGCTGCGGCACGTCGAGCGTCTCATGAAGGAAAAGCAGGCCGCAGGCGCGTCCGTCCAGGTCGTCGCCTGCGGTAAGAAGGCCGTCGGGTACTTCACCTACCGCAAGGTGGAGCCGGTGCTCGGGTTCACGGACCTTTCTGCCGATCCGACGGTGGAGGAGGCCGCGTCCGTCGCGGCGTACGCCATCGACGGATACGAGAACGGCACGATCGACGAGGTGTTTGTCGTGTACAACCACTCGAAGAACGCTGCCGAGCAGGTGCTGCGCACGGAGCTCGTGCTGCCCGTGGACACGGCTGCGCTCGATGCCGAGCTGGCCGCCGAAGGCGTGCAGCAGGAAGCGGGCGAGGCGAAGCTCGAGGGCGATGTGATCTTCGAGCCCAGCGCCGAGGCCGTCCTCGACCGCTTGCTGCCGGCGTATGTGCGCACGACGCTGTACCATGCGCTCATCGACTCGGCTGCTGCCGAGCAGGGCGCGCGCCGCAACGCCATGATGTCGGCTACGGACAACGCTACCGAAGTGCTCGAAACGTTGACTAGATTGTATAACCGCGTACGCCAGGGCGCTATCACGACGGAGATTTCCGAGATCGTCGGTGGCGCAGCGGCTTTGGAGGATTAAATGGCTGAACAAATGCTTACGAAGGAGGAGCTCGAGGCCAGCAAGGGCGCTACCGGTCGCATCGTGCGTATCGTCGGCCCTGTCGTTGACGTCGAATTTCCCCCTGATCAGCTGCCGGCGATTTACAACGCGCTGACGGTTGATGCCAAGACCCTGGCGGGCGACTTGCACCTCGTGCTCGAGGTCGAGACGCACCTGCCGGGCAACCTTGTCCGCTCGGTGGCCATGAGCTCGACGGACGGTCTCGTCCGCGGCCTCGAGGTCGTCGACACGGGCAACCCGATCATGATGCCCGTGGGTCCCGAGACCCTGGGCCGCATCTGGAACGTCATGGGCGAGCCCGTCGACGAGAAGCCGATGCCCGAGGTGAAGGGCTACATGCCCATCCACCGTCCGGCTCCGGACTACGACGAGCTGTCCACCACCACCGAGATCTTCGAGACCGGCATCAAGGCCATCGACCTCGTCGAGCCCTTCGTCAAGGGCGGCAAGACGGGTCTGTTCGGCGGCGCCGGCGTGGGCAAGACGGTTATCATCCAGGAGCTCATCAACAACCTGGCCCAGGAGCACGGCGGCACGTCGGTGTTCACGGGCGTGGGCGAGCGTACCCGCGAGGGTACCGACCTCTACCTGGAGATGAGCGACTCGGGCGTCATCAACAAGACCTGCCTCGTGTACGGTCAGATGAACGAGCCTCCGGGAGCGCGTCTGCGCGTGGGTCTCGCGGGCCTCACCGAGGCGGAGTACTTCCGCGATCAGGGCCAGGACGTGCTTCTGTTCGTGGACAACATCTTCCGCTTCACGCAGGCCGGCTCCGAGGTGTCCGCTCTGCTGGGCCGCATGCCCTCTGCCGTGGGTTACCAGCCGACGCTGGCAACCGAGATGGGCGACTTGCAGGAGCGCATCACGTCGACGTCCACCGGCTCCATCACGTCCGTGCAGGCCGTGTACGTGCCCGCCGACGACCTGACCGACCCTGCGCCGGCCACGACGTTCACGCACCTCGACGCGAAGACGGTTCTGTCCCGTTCGATCTCCGAGCTGGGCATCTACCCGGCAGTCGACCCGCTGGAGTCCACCTCCCGCGCGCTCGACCCGCAGATCGTCGGCGAGGAGCACTATCGCGTGGCCGTGGGCATCCAGGAGCTTCTGCAGAACTACAAGGACCTGCAGGACATCATCGCCATCCTCGGCATGGACGAGCTGTCCGAGGATCAGAAGAAGATCGTGAACCGTGCCCGCAAGGCGCAGCAGTTCTTCGGCCAGTGCTTCCACGTGGCCGAGCAGTTCACGGGCTTGCCGGGCAAGTACGTGAAGCTTGAGGACACCATCCGTTCCTTCGCCGCCATCCTCGACGGCGAGTGCGACGAGATCCCCGAGCAGTGCTTCCGCATGAAGGGCTCCATCGAAGACGTGTACGCCGCGTACGAAGAGATGAAGAAGGCCTCGTAATGGCTGGGTTCATGTGCGACATCGTGACGCCGGTGGCGAAGCTGGTCTCTGATGAGGTCGAGCTCGTCGTCGTGCCCGGCGTCGAAGGCGAGATGGGCTTTCTGAAAGGCCATGCTCCGCTCGTGTCGGTGCTTGCTGACGGCGAGGCGCGCGTGAAGGCGGTCGGCGCCTCCGAGACCGTGCATTACGCTTTGCAGGGCGGTTACGTCGAGGTGACGGACGACAAGGTCATCATCTTGGCCGATCGTGCGCTGCCTGCGGCCGACATCGATGTCGAGCAGGTGCGCGAGCAGCTGGCCGGCATCGAGGAGCAGCTGTCCGGACTCTCCGAAGAGGAGGCTCGCAAGACGACGCTCGCAGCCGATAAGGCGTGGTGCGACGTTCAGCTGAGGGTCGCCAAAGCGGCTTAAGGCGGACGCGTTCGAAGACGCGCGGCTTCGGTCGCTTGGCAACGCAACGGCCGATGCGCTGCGGTTGACGAGCAAGATGTGGAAGAGCCCCCGCACGGGGCTCTTCCTTTTTTCCGGCTATGTTTTCGAGGCGTTGGCGTCCCGAAGAGGGATGGTCTCGGACAATGCGAGAGGTTCGGATTCGAGAGTGGTATGATAAGGGGGAAATCGTTGTGCGCCGACGGGCTGCGGCGCAAAGATGAAGGAGAACGCTCGTGAGTCGTCGGAAGTCCCTTGAATTCTCCGGATGCGTGCAGATCGAGGGCGAGGAAGACGGCTATGACGCGCTGACGGGGCTGCCGGATCGTACGACCTTGGAGCGACGCATCGAGCGGTGCCTTGCCCAGAAGGGTCGTCCGTTCAGCCTCATCGTCATCGATATCGACAATTTCAGGTCGTTCAACGACGCGTACGGCTATGCGGTGGGCGACGCGATCATAGCCCGGTTCGGACGCTATCTGCAGACGAGCCTCTCGACCGGCGTCGAGATGGTGGGACGCGTGGGCAGCGAGGAGTACCTCGCCATCGTCGACGGCGCCGACCGGGACGTCCTGGACGGCCTCACGAGCGATCTGCTCTCCGTGCGCCTGACCATCGACGGGGAAGGGCCTTCCGGGGAATCCACGTCCGTCAGCCTGACCGCCGGCGCGGGCGTCGTGTCGTGGGACGGGGAAGCTGCCTTGACGCCGGCGGCCCTCATCCATCAAGCCGAGGTGGCGCTGCGCAAGGCGAAGCAGCTCGGCCGGAGCCGCCGCTACGCGTTCGAGACCGACGATGCGGAATTCGCGCGTCTGCGGGAGGATATGCGGCTTTCGATGGAGCTGTCCGTCGAGATCGGCGATGCGCTCGAACGCGGGGAGTTCGAAGCCTTCTTCCAGCCCCTGTTCAGGCCCTCGAACGGCCGGATCGTGGGGGCCGAAGCGCTCGCGCGCTGGCGGCATCCGTCGCGCGGCCTGGTCAGCCCCGCCGTGTTCATCCCGCCGCTCGAGCGCAGCGGCGCCATCGTCGACCTCGATCTGGCCATATTCGAGCAGTGCTGCCGCTTCCTGCGCGACCGTCTCGACAAGGGCGCGGTCATCGTGCCGCTGAACTGCAACTTCTCGCGCTTGCATTTCTTGGACGACTCGTTCGCCGACGCGTTGAAAGGCATCGTCGACCGCTACGCCGTCCCTCCGTCGTATCTGTGCGCGGAAATCACGGAAAGCGCGTTCGTCGAGGATTTCGACACCGTGATCGGCCAAGTGAAGCGGCTGCACGAGCACGGTTTCAGCGTGGCCATGGATGATTTCGGCAGCGGGTACTCGTCGCTGGGCATGCTGCAGAACCTGCCCATCGACGAAGTGAAGATCGACCAGCTGTTCTTCCAGCGCGACCTTTCCGACTTCCGCAACGCGACCGTGGTGTACTCGATGGCGAACATCGCCAAGGTGCTGGGCCTGGTCGTGGTTTGCGAGGGCATCGAAACCGCCGAGCAGGTCGAGTTCGTGAAAGGCATCGGGTGCGACATTGCCCAAGGCTTCTTCTTCAGCCGCCCGGTCGACGAGGCTTCGTTCGGCGGCTTGCTGGAACGCGCCCTGGCGCACGAGCCCCAGAAGCGATCGCCGCTGCGCAAAGAGGACGCGCGGTCGTTCATCGTGCGCTTGTTCGATCATGCCTTCGTAAGGCAGGATCTCGATGCGTTCGCAGACTGTTGCTTCGACGACGTGCAGTGGCAGGATCGGTTCGAGGAGGGCTGCTTCTCGGGCATCGACGCGGTGCGCGCGCATCTCGAGCGCGCGATGAGCGGCCGGGAGCTCTCCATCGCGTACAAGGCCATTACGGTGAACGAGCTGTCCGGCGACCTCGTCGCGGTGAGCGGCGAAGCGGTATTCACCGGAGACGTGGACTACCAGGGCGTCTTCTACTTCGGTGCGTCGTGTTTGGCAACCGATGCCGGGGTCCTTCTGACCAAGATGAAGATCGACCGAGTCAACCGTTCGGGTCATTCGCATAGATCCTTGCAGATGGCGGCAATGGATATGGAGCGGTTGGACGAAGGCCCCGCGCTTGATCAGTTCTACGGGGTCGTGCCCGTGGGTATCATTCGCTACGATTTGTCGGGCGACATGCTGATAACTTATATGAATCAAGCTATGTTCGACATCCTCGGCTACACGAAGGAGCAGTTTTACGGAGAGGTTGGAGCCAGCCTTCGAATGATCGTGCATCCCGACGATCTCGACTATCTGTACAAGAAGAGCGTCGAGATGATAGAGACCGGCGAGTCGGAGCCGTTCTCCTATCGTTTCATCAGGCGCGACGGCTCCGTCGCACGCGTGCTGTATCGGCAATGCAATCTTCCGGGCATCGACGGGCGGCCCGTCACCCAAGGCATGTACATCGATCTGGACGAAGCCGAGCGCTATCTGACGGAGGGCGAAGGGGAATAGGGGAGCCCCGCGGAGCCGCGATGCGAGGGCGGCCGCGTCGATCTTCGCGCAATCGGGGATTTCTGTCGTCTGCTCGAGGTTCGAGGTTTGGACGACCCCAGCACCCGCCGGCGCCGGTTTGGCGGCGAAATCCGCACTTCGAGGTAAAAATCGAACGGTTGGTAATCCTGGAGGGGCCCGGCTGCGGTGCTTCCAGCCCGCCGAGTGCGATTGGGAACGTTTCCCCAGGTCGGTCGGATACTCTAAGCATAAAACAAAGCGAATCAGTGTGATTACCAAACCGTTCGTTTTTTACCGCTCGACGCCGTTTCCGCCGTCAAGCCTCCACCGGCGCCCTGCGGGAGTCTGACGGGCTCCCGCAGTCTTTCGGTTTGGGCGCGAATCGATGCCTATGACAATTCCTTCAAGGTCTACCGCCGCGAAGGCATGCAAAACCCCTGGTGGCGAAATCCCCCTGCGCCTTCCGGGGGTCCGATCCCGCCAGATATTGTCATGGGAGACGATTTGCGCCCAAGGTGGGGAAGGATGCGCGAGCGCTCGGCGAGTCGTGCGAAATCGGGCAGGTTTCTGCGCGATTTTGGCACGACTCGGTGCGCGCGAGCGAAGCGGTGCGTCCTACAATGGATCGAATCCTAAACGAAAGGGGTTCGTATGAACGCAAGAACGTGGAAGAAGCTGGGCGCGTGCCTGTGCGCCGGAGCGCTTGTCGCCGCGCTGTGCGCGGGCTGCGCTTCGAAGGCGTCCGACGATGCTGCGCAGCCGCTCGTCAACGGTGTGACCGATCGACAGGAAGTGGTGTACTGCCTGTACTTCGGCCTCACCGACAAAGACACCGGCAAGCAGGAGCTCACCATGGACGAGGCGAAGGATATCGCCATCCCGCTGTTCATCGAGGCGGGGTCGGGCTATACCGTGTACGAGGCCGAAGGAGGCTTCGCCAAAGAGGACGGGACCGTCGTGCAGAACGACACGCTCGTGTTCGACAGCACCCACGGCGACGAGCAGGCCATCCTCGACCTTATCGAGAAGGTCAGGCGGGCGCTCAACGTCGAGAGCGTGTACTGCGAGTCCAAGCTCGTCGGCTGCCAGATACGCGGCGGCGTCATATCGGGCGTCTCGTAAGCGGCGGATCGAGCGCTGCGAACGCCGCCTGCTGCTGCGGGCGGCGTTCGCGCAAAAACCATCGTTTGTTCGCTGTTTGAAGACGGCGCTTTACGACGAATGCTGTTAGAATGTCATCGATACCACGACGCGCATCCATGACTGACAAGAGGCACAAGATATGGCATTCGTCCACCTGCACAACCATACCGAATATTCCCTGCTCGACGGCCACACTCATATCTACGACATGGTGAAGAGAGCCGCCGACCTCGACATGCCCGCGGTGGCCATCTCCGATCACGGCGTGATGTCGGGCGTTCCGCAGCTGTGTGAGATGTGCGACAAGGTGGAAGCCGAGACGGGCAAGCGCGTGAAGCCCATCTACGGCTGCGAGGTGTACTTCACCACCGACGAAGAGCTGCGCAAGGACACGAAGCCGAAGCTGTACCACCTGTTGCTGCTGGCCAAGACGAACGAGGGCTACCACAACCTGGTGAAGCTGGTCAGCGAGTCGCACGTGGACAACTTCTACTATAAGCCGCGCACCACCTTCAGCATGCTGCAGAAGTACGGCAAGGGCATCATCGGCTCGTCGGCTTGCATCGCCGGCATCATTCCGAAGCTGCTCGACAACCGCCAGGTAGACGAGGCGGTCGAATGGGCCAAGAAGTTCGCCAGCTGCTTCGAACCGGGCGATTTCTACATCGAGCTGCAGAACCAGGGCATCCGCACCGATGCCGGGTTCACACAGACCGAGCTCAACCACATGCTGACCGACGTGGCCAAGGCCGCCGGCCTCAAGACCATCGCCACGAACGACTTCCACTATCTCACGCGCGAGGACGCGCGCGCCCAGGACTACATGCTGTGCATCGGCACGGGCGCGGCGTTCAACGACGCCAACCGCATGCGCTTCGAGAACGACCAGTTCTACATGAAGACCGAGGAGGAGATGCGCGAGGCCCTCAAGGACTTCCCCGAGGCCTGCGACACCACGGTGGAAGTGGCCGAGAAGGTGAACGTGGTGCTGGAGCGCGACTCTATCCTTCCGCGTTTCCCGTTGCCCGAGGGCGAGACCGAGGAAAGCTACTTCCGCAAGCGCGTGCAGGAGGGCTTGGTCAAGCACTACGGCAATCCTGTTCCTCAGGAGGCGCAGGAGCGCGCCGACTACGAGATGGGCATCATCATCCAGCAGGGCTTCCCGGCGTACTTCCTCATCGTGCAGGAGTACATCGAATGGGCGCGCAGCCAGGGCATCGGCGTGGGTCCGGGCCGCGGTTCGGCCGCAGGCGCCATCGTGGCGTACGCCATGGACATCACCGCGCTTGACCCGCTGTCCAACGGCCTGCTGTTCGAGCGATTCCTGTCGCCCGAGCGCGTGGAGATGCCCGATATCGACGTCGACTTCGAGCAGGGCCGTCGCGAAGAAGTGATCAACCACATCAAGGACGTGTACGGCGAGGATCACGTGTCGCAGGTCATCACGTTCGGCACCCTGCAGGCCAAGAACGCCGTGCGCGACGCCGCGCGCGTGCTGGACTACCCGTACAGCACCGGCGACAAGATCACGAAGATGATCGGCGACGAGCTGGGCATCACCATCGACAAGGCGCTGGCCACGAACCCCGACCTCAAGAAGGCCTACGAGACCGAAGAGGACGTGAAGGCCGTCATCGACGCCGCGCTGTCCATCGAAGGCCACGTGCGCGGCGAGGGCGTGCACGCGTGCGCCACCATCATCTGCCGCGACCCCATGGCCGATCACGTGCCCATGAAGCGCGACACCAAGGGCGGCGGCATCATCACCCAGTACGACGGCCATTACACGCCCGAGCTGGGTCTGCTGAAAATGGACTTCCTCGGTCTGCGCACGCTCGACGTGCTCACCATCGCGTGCCGCAATATCGAGCAGCGCTTCGGCACGAAGGTGATTCCCGAGGACATCCCCATCGACGACGAGGGCGCCTTCAAGCTCATGCAGTCCGGCAACATGGACGGCCTGTTCCAGGTGGAGGGCGCGCTGTACGTCAGCCTGTTCGCGCGCCTGCCTCCCACGCGCTTCTCCGACATCGTCGCCTCGATCGCTCTCAACCGTCCGGGCCCGCTGGAATCCGGCATGGTCGAGGACTACATCAAGGTGGCCAGCGGCAAGACCTCCATCCACTACTACGACGAGCGCCTCCGCCCCATCCTGGAGGAGACGTACGGCACCATGGTCTACCAAGAGCAGATCATGCAGATATCCATGGCTATGAGCGGCTTCTCGGCGGGCAAGGCCGACAAGCTGCGCAAGGCTATGGGCAAGAAGAAGCTCGACGTCATGCGCGCGTTGCAGGAAGACTGGAACACCGGCGCGGTGGAGAACGGCTATCCGCTGGAAATCGCGAAGCAGATCTGGGAAGACGCGGAGAAATTCGCTAAGTACGCGTTCAACAAATCGCACTCGGCCGCCTACGCCATCCTGGTCATGCGCACGGCGTACCTGAAGGCGCACTACCCGAACGACTTCATGGCGGCCGTGCTGTCGTCCTACATGGGCAACACCGACCGTTTGATCCGCTACATCGCAAGCTGCAACCACTCGGGCATTCCCGTGTTGCCGCCGGACATCAACTCGTCCAACGCCGAGTTCACGCCCACCGACGAGGGCGTGCGCTTCGGCCTGGTGGGCGTGCGCGGCGTGGGCGCGAACGTGGCCGAGGCCATCATCGAGGAGCGCGAGGCGAACGGGCCGTTCACGTCGCTGCACGACTTCGTGAACCGCCTGGACGCGAAATGCTACAACCGCAAGACGCTGGAAGCGCTCATCAAGGGCGGGGCGTTCGACTCGACGGGCTACACGCGCAAGCAGCTCATGTACTTCGTTGACGAGACGCCGCTGCTGGAAAGCGCCTCGAAGCGCCAGAAGGATCGTGAGAGCGGCCAGGTGTCGATGTTCGACCTGTTCGGCGACGATCCCGATTCGGGCTTCGAGGAGGAGGTTCCGGAACCGGACGGCGTGGAGTGGCCGAAGCGCCAGCTGTTGACGTTCGAGAAGGAGATCATGAAGATCTACGTCTCGGACCACCCGCTGCGCCCGTACGAGGGCACCATCGCGCGTATGACCAAGTTCTCGCTGGGAGACCTGGCCGAGCGCACGAAGGAAATCAAGTCCGCGGTGTTCGTGGGCATGATCTCGAACGTGGTGACGAAGCTGACGAAGCGCGGCACGAAGATGGCCACATTCACCTTGGAGGATACGACGGGCCACGTGGAGTGCATCTGCTTCAAGTACGACGACAACGCCGAGGCTATCCAGGAAGACGCCATCGTGAAGGTGAAGGGCAAGTTCGAGGCGAACGACCGCGGCAATCAGATCATGGCGTTCGAGGTGGAGGTCATCGAGCTGAACGAGGCCGATGCGCGTCCGTCGCACCTTGAGCTGAAAGTTGCGTCCTCGGACTTCGACCAGTCGAAGTCGCTGCGGCTCAACCGCATCTTGAAGTCGTATCCGGGTCGCGACGGCGTGGTTCTGCTCGTGCAGCAGAGCGATGGCCGCAAGTTCCGCGCCGAACTGCCCGTGTCGGTGGATTCCCGCAGCCCCGTCATGCGTTCCGAGATCCAGGATCTGTTTGGTTCGCAGGTGTGGAGGGCTTCTTGATGCTCCGTCGTTCTGCGAACGACGGAGCTCCTCGACGCTGCGAAGCGCTGGGGCGCCCTATCTCGCGGCGATGCCGATGGCTCGCGTACGTATCGTCGTATCGCGCATTGCCCAGTCGCTCAAACAGTCCTGCTCGCTCGAAGGCCCCGCTGGGGCCTTCGGCTCGTGCGGAACTCGCTTGGTGGGCAACGCGCGATACGACGTAGCTTCGCGGCGCTTTTAAACAATTTGGCAAGCGGATAGCGCCCCCTCTTCGCAGAGGGGGCGTGTTCGTTTATGATGTCGGCTATGAATACGCAAACCATCACCCCAAACACCGCGCGTAAGCGCGAAGCAGCGGCCGCTGCGGCAGCTGATAAACCCGTGCGCGACCATACTCTGGCGTTGACCTTGTCGTACAACGGCGCGCCGTTCAGCGGCTTCGCTCGTCAGCCGGGTCAGACCACCGTGCAGGGCGACCTCGAGGATGCCCTGCGCATGCTGTTCCGCCGCGACGTGGAAACCACGTGCGCGGGACGGACCGATGCGGGCGTGCATGCGCTCGGCCAGGTGGTCAGCTTCGACGTGGACGACCGCGACATCGCAGGACGCTCGCTGCCCAGCTTGCGCCGTTCTCTCAACGCGCTCACGCATGACGCCATCACCGTGCGCGAGGTCGAACCGAAGAAGCTGGGCTTCTCGGCGCGCTTCGACGCGCAGGCGCGCGAGTATCACTACCACCTGTGCGTGGACAGCACGTGCCCCATCTTCATGAAGGACTTCTCGTGGTTCGTCCCTGGCGGCCTCGATATCACGGCCATGGAAGCAGGTGCGCAGTATCTGCTGGGCGAGCACGATTTCAAGAGCTTCTGCATGGCCGCCTCGGCGGAAGGCAAGCCCACGCACCGCAACGTGCGCGAGATTTCCTTCCATCCCGAGACGGTGATGGGCGAGAACCTCATGTCCATCAAGGTGGTGGGCAACGCGTTTCTGCACTCCATGGTGCGCACCATCGTGGGCACGCTGGTGATGGTGGGGAAGGGCCAGCGCGACGCCGATTGGGTGGGCGAGGTGCTGGAGGCGTGCGATCGTCGGGTTGCGGGGGAGAACGCCCCAGCTCAAGGGCTTGTATTCTGGCGAGTCATCTACTGACGTGCTACAATAGGCCTCCGATAAACCGAAGGCGGCGTATCATGTTCAGCACATCAACGGCAAAGCGCGTGGCGCGCGAGGCGGAAAAGATCGTATCGCTCAAAGAGGATATGGACACCGTCTCGTGGACGCGCGTGCTCGAAATAGGCAATCAGCTCCAAGAGAACGTCGACGAGGCCGAGCGCGTCTCGCTGGCGCGCGAGCTCGTGTCCATCGCCCAATCCAACCGCTCGCTGTACACGCGCTTGGGCCTCGATCCGGAACCCTCGTCCTCGCGCGTGATGGCGTCGGGTATCGAAGTGATGGAGGGCGGGCTTGCCGAGGCCGCCATCGAAAAGCGGGGAGATCGAGGGGGACGGCGTCCTCCGATCATCGAGGCTCCGTCGATCGAGCCGGAGGTTTTCGTGGAAGAACCCAGCGAAACCGATTTCCAGGCGGCCGGCGTGCAGGCGGAGTGCGATCTCGTGGCGAAGAACGATCCCGACGAAAGCGACTTCATCGAGGCGGCCGAGGCCGTAGCGCGCGTCGATTCGCCGTCCGCTCCTTTGTCCGCCGATCCCGAACCCGTCGATCCTGCGCCCGTTGCCGAGCCTGCCGCGCAGGTTGAGGCGACGAAGCCGGAAGAACCCTCCTCGACGCAGCCGCAGCAGGAGCCGCGACCAGAGCCGGAGCCGAAGCCGGAGTCCGTGGCGGCGCCCAAAGAGAAGCCGCCTCGGCAGCGCCGTTTCGCGCGTTTTCGCAACCTGTACGAAAGTCGCGACGGCGGCCTGTGCGTCTTCGAGGACGAGCACGGCCACCTCGTGGCCGTTGACTCGTCGAAGCTCGCCTAGCGAACGCGAAGGGCCCCGTAGGGCCCTTCGTTCGTTTACGCCGCCGGTTTCTTGGGGACGGTCTTGTCCACGAAGTAGATCTTGTACCACATGAGGAACATGTAGACGATCCAGATCTTGCGCGAGCGGTCGATCTTGTACCTGTGCTCGTCGAGCAGGCGCACCAGCTCGTCGGTGTTGAAGAACTGTTGCGCGATGTCGCCGGTGAACCATTCCTTGACCTGGTTGTAGTAGCGGTCCTGGCGCAGCCAGTCCACCATGGGCACGGGAAAGCCCAGCTTCTCCTTCTGCGCCCAGTCTTTCGGGATGGCGCGCTCGGCCGCCTCGCGCAGGGCGATCTTCGTCTGCTCGCCGTTCGCTTTGAACGGGGTGGGGATGGTGCGCGAGACGTTGAACACCTCCTTGTCGAGGAACGGCACGCGGCTTTCCAGCGAGTGGGCCATCGACATCTTGTCGGTTTTCAGCAGGATGTCGCCCACCAGCCAGAAGAAGAGGTCGACGTACTGCATGCGCGTCGTCTCATCGAGGTCGGACACCTCCGCGTACGCAGGCGCGATCAGCTCTTGCGGCGAGCACGCCTGCACGGGGCGCTTCAGCAGGCGGGCGCGCTCCTCGGGGCTGAACGCCACGCCGTTGGCGTTGGTGTAGTACCAGTCCTCGGGGGTCTCGCTCGCGCGCTCCAGGTAGTTCGCGCCGCGCACGCCCAGCGCGCGAGCCGCCTTCGACGCGCCGCGCAGCAGGCCCTTCGGCACCCAGGACAGCTTCGCGTTGGCGAACGGCGTCTGGTAGATGCGGTAGCCGCCGAAGAACTCGTCGGCGCCCTCGCCGGACAGCACGGCCTTCACCTTCTTCGCGGCCTCCTGGTCGACGAAGTACAGCGCCACGGCGCTCGGGTCGGCGGACGGCTCGTCCATGTGCCACTGCACGCGGGGCAGGCTTTCCCAGTACTCCTCTTCGCCGATGTGCTTGGAGTTGTTCTCGATATGCAGTTCGTCGGCCAGCTCGCGCGCCCAGGAGATCTCGTCGCGCTCGCCCTCGTACTCGGCGAAGCCCACGGTGAACGTCTTGATGTCGGGATTCTCCTTCGCCAGGCATGCGGCCATGTAGCTGGAATCGATGCCGGACGACAAGAACGAGCCCACCTCCACGTCGGCCACGTTGTGGTAGCGCACGCTTTCGCGCATGGCGGCGTCGATGGCCTTCACGGTGTCCTCGCGGCTGCGGTTCTGGTCGAAGTCGTACGTGGGGCGCCAGTAGCGCTCGGTTTCCGTCGTGCCGTCGGCGCGCACGGTCATGCAGTGTGCGGGCTCGAGCTTGTAGATGCCCTTGAAGAACGTCTCGGGCAGCGCCGAGAACTGGAAGCACAGGTACTGCTCCAGCGCCTCCTCGTTGAGCTCGCGCTCGTAGGCGGGGTGCTCCAGGATGCATTTGATCTCGGAGGCGAAGATGAACTGCGAGCCGGCCTCGCCGTTCTGCACGGTGTAGTAAAACGGTTTGATGCCGAAGAAGTCGCGCGCGCAGAACAGCTCGCCACGCTGCTTGTCCCAGATGGCGAACGCGAACATGCCGCGCACCTTATCCAACAGCAGCTTGCCCCAGGCCAGGTACGACACCAGCAGCGTCTCGGTGTCGGACTCGGTCTTGAACGTCCAGCCGTCCGCGGCCAGCTCGTCGCGCAGGTCGCGGTAGTTGTAGATCTCACCGTTGAACACGATGGCGTAGTCGCCGATGGTGAACGATCCGGGAGCGGAGCCTTCCGTAGCCGGCGACGTCACGATGGAGTCATGCGCGCCCGTGGCGCGCACCATGGGCTGGCTGCCGTTCTCGAGGTCGATGAGCGACAGGCGCCGATGCCCCAGCGCCACGCCGTCGGCAAGGTACTGGCCCTCGCCGTCGGGGCCGCGGTGCGCCATGATGTCGCACATGGCCTTCAACGTGGGCGCGTCGGTTTCGGTCGCGCCGGTGAATCCGCAGATACCGCACATGAATGATTCTCCTTCTCGTTTGGTCTGCACACCATGATAGCCCAAGCGCCCCGCAACCCCCAAGCGCCCTGCCCGCCCCCTCGCCAAAACCGCAGATTTGGAGGGAGCTGGCAGCGAGTAGTCACCGTAGGAACGCATCTTCGCCCGTAAAACACGCCTCGCGCGCTGTGGCGTGTTTTACGGGCGAAGATGCAGCGCCGCGCACGTTCGCAGACCCGGGACGTTCTTTCGGTGCGGCAGCGGCGAGACCGGCGTCCGAATGCGAAGCGGTTCCCGCGCGGCGGTGCGCGCGTCGGAGGACGCTTCCGTAGCACCTCTTCGGGCGTCGGTTGCTGGCAAAACGGATCTTTCGACAAAACGTTGTTGGCGACCAGGGTTTTCCCGGTATAATGATGCATCTGGATCGCGGCGCAGGTGCACGACGTGGATGGGCGCCCGTATCCGATCCCTTGCGGGCGCGTTCCGCGAGCGGATTTTCCGGGGAATACCAACTGAACGTTAACGGAGGTTTTCGATGGCTTCAACGCATGCGCACGCGCGCTCGGCCTGGTCGGGCAAGTGGGCGTTCATTCTGGCTGCGGCGGCATCCGCCGTGGGCTTGGGGAACATGTGGCGCTTCCCCTATCTGGCGGCCAAGTACGGCGGCGGCACGTTCCTGCTCACCTACCTGGTGCTGGTGTTCACGTTCGGCGTATCGCTGCTGTTGCTAGAGACGGCGCTCGGCCGCAAGACGGGCCAGTCCGCCATCGGCGCGTTCAAGCAGTTCGGCAAGAAGTACGCCTTCATCGGCATCCTGGCGTCCACCGTGCCCTTCATCATCACGCCGTACTACTGCATCATCGGCGGCTGGGTGACGAAGTACGCGGCGGCCTACCTGATCAACGGCCCGGAGGCGCTGGCCGACGGCGGCGACTTCTTCACGGGCTTCATCTCCAGCAACGCGGAGAGCTTCCTGTGGATGCTCCTGTTCATGGCCATCGTGTTCATCGTGGTGTCGCTGGGCGTGAAGGGCGGCATCGAGAAGGCGAACCTCGTCATGATGCCGGCGCTCATCATCATGGCCGTAGGCATCGCGCTGTACACGCTGACCATGCCCGGCGCCGTCGACGGTGCCCTGTACTACCTCACGCCCGACTTCAGCAAGTTCTCGCCGGAGCTGGTCATCGGCGCGCTCGGGCAGATGTTCTACAGCCTGTCGCTGGCCATGGGCATCATGATCACGTACGGCTCCTACCTGGACAAGAAGTCCAGCCTCACGCAGAGCGTCGCCCGCATCGGTGGCTTCGACATCGGCGTGTCGTTCCTCGCCGGCCTCATGATCGTGCCGGCCGCGTTCGTGGCCATGGGCTCGGGCGAGGCCGTGGCGGCCAACTCCGGTCCGTCGCTCATGTTCGTCATCCTGCCCACCGTGTTCGCCGATATGGGCGGCGCGGCCACCGTCGTGGGCTTCCTGTTCTTCCTGCTGGTACTGTTCGCAGCTTTGACCAGCGCCATTTCGCTGACCGAAACCTGCACCTCCATCGTGCAGGACGGTGCGGGCTGGTCGCGCAAAAAGGCGCTGTGCGCCGTCATCGGCGTGGTCACGGTGGCCGGCATCTTCGTGAACCTGGGCTACAACGGCTTGTCGTTCATCGAGCCGATGGGCGAGGGCACCACGCTGCTGGACTTCTTCGACTTCATCTCCAACTCGGTGATCATGCCTATCGTCGCGCTGCTCACCTGCATCTTCGTCGGTTGGATCATCAAGCCGAAGGCCATCGTCGACGAGGTGAAGATTTCCAGCGAGTTCAAGGTGGAGAAAGCCTGGACCGTCATCATCAAGTACGTGGCGCCGGTGCTCGTGGTGGTCATCCTCGTTGCGTTCGTCGCGCAGACGTTCGGGCTCATCAGCTTCTAGCGTTCAGGCGCATACGAGGCATTCGCGCGGAGCGCCCTTCGGGGCGCTCCGTTTCGTTTCGGGCGCGAGCGGCGCGGATGGGGCTCGTGCTTCGTGTGCGTTCCGGTTGCGTCCCGGTCGTGCCCCGGCCGCCGGCCCGGTCGCCTGGCCGCGTCCGCGCCCGGCTTCGCTGCCTGGTCCGCTGCCCCGGTCGCGTCGCCCCGCTCAGCCGCGTCCCTCGCCTGGCCGCGCCTGGTCGTCCCGCCCGTGCCATCATCGCCCGCCTGTGTCGTCCTGCCCAGCCGTGCCCTGGCCGCGCCGCTTCGGCCGGATGCGTGTTTTCGCAAGGCCATGTGCAGCAAAAACGTCGTTTTGGCACGGCCGGCTCGCTCAGGCGCGGCATTCCGAGGCGATGGCGGAACGCGACCTGGGGTTTCGCTTCGGCATCCTTCGGGAAGATGCGTCGAGGGATGCCGAGTGGTGCCAAACCGTTGATTTTGCCGCATATCGGATCCGGTTTTCGTTCGGGCGCGATCCCGCTCCAAGCGGCGTTACGGCGGCAGCGATCGGTTTTCGCAGGGATGTTGCGTTCGGTTCGGACCGTCCGGCTCCCAACCTCGCACGACCTGGTGTAACGTCGCGGGTTGCGCGTCTTGGGGCGCGGAGGCATCCAAGTGCGCTCGAAGTGCAACATCGCGGGCAAAACCGTGCAACGGACGCGCTGAACGGTTTTGCGCCGATAGATGGCATGACGGCGGAAGCGAAGTCGAACAGCGGAAATCGAACGGTTTGGTAATCTCGACGAGGGCTCGGTCGCGGCATCTCGGACCCGCAGAGCGCGATCGAAGGAGTTTTCCCAGGTCGGATGTTCGAAGCGTAAATAAAAGCGAATCGATAGGATTACCAAACCGCCCGATTGCTGCCACGAAGCGGGGATTTCGCCGTCAAATCGGCATCGACGGGTGTTGACGCATGCCGCCGTGCACGTAGGGCGGCATGCTGTCGGTCAAGACGGCGCGCTTCGAGTGCTCCGCATGAAAAAGATACCGAAGCGTCGGAGAATGCGAGGGGAGGCCGCGCAGGGCGCAGGTAGTTTGCTATCATGGGACGACACATCTGCATCGTATGAGAAGGAAGTTCCATGTCGCTATCCATCGGTATCGTCGGTCTGCCGAACGTCGGCAAGTCCACGCTGTTCACGGCCCTCACGAACAAGGGCGGCCTCGCGGCCAACTACCCGTTCGCCACCATCGAGCCCAACGTGGGCGTGGTGCCCGTGCCCGACGCGCGCCTGGACGCGCTGGCGAACATCGACCATCCCACGCGCATCGTGCCCACCACCATCGAGTTCGTGGACATCGCGGGTCTCGTGGCCGGCGCCAGCCAGGGCGAGGGCCTGGGCAACCAGTTCCTCGCGAACATCCGCGAGACGGACGCCATCTGCGAAGTCGTGCGTTTCTTCGGTGACCCCGACGTGGTGCACGTGGCGGGCCGGGTGGACCCGAGCAGCGACGTGGACACCATCAAGACCGAGCTCATGCTGGCCGACATGGCCACCATCGAGAAGGCCCTGCCGCGCTTGGAAAAAGAGGCGAAGCGCGACAAGGACGGCGCCAAGAAGGTCGAGGTGGCGAAGAAGGTGCTCGCAGGCCTGGACGAGGGGCACCGCGCCCGCACGTTGGGGCTGGACGAGGACGAGCAGGCTGCCATTTACGATCTGCACCTGCTGACGATGAAGCCCATGCTGTACATCGCCAACGTGGACGAGGACCAACTGGACGCCGATCTGCCCGAGATCGACGGCTGCCGCCCCGTGCCCATCAGCGCGAAGGTGGAGGCCGACCTGGCCGAGCTCGAACCTGCCGAGGCGAAGGAGTACCTGGAGGCCATGGGTCTCGAAGAGAGCGGCCTGGCGCGCCTGGTGCGCGAGGCGTATAAACTTCTGGGGCTGCAGTCGTACTTCACCACCGGCGAACAGGAAACGCGCGCTTGGACCATCCCCGTCGGTGCGAAGGCTCCGCAGGCGGCGGGCGTCATCCACACCGATTTCGAGCGCGGCTTCATCAAGGCGGAGACGGCCTCGTACGAAGACTACGTGGGGCTGGGCGGCGAGAAGGGCTGCCGCGATGCCGGCAAGCTTCGTCAGGAAGGCAAGGAGTACGTCGTCCAGGACGGCGACGTCATGCACTTCAAGTTCAACGTGTAAGGAATTCGTCCCGAACCCCCTTTGAACAGGGGGTTCGGTTTTTAACGGAAACGTCTAATGCATGCCGGGGTATACGGCTCCGGTGGCGGGCGCGGGCGCGTCGCCGCGATCGGGCGGAATCACGCCGAACTCGACCAGCAGACCGTAGAGGTCGGTCCCCTTGATCTTCTCGATTCCCTCGTGCAGGGCGAGCTTTTCGAGGGGATTCATCTCCATGTCGGTGATGGGCTTGCCGTCCCTGATCAACGTGGTGGCGTTCAGCAAATCGCGGATGTCGAACGCGCTGCCCCATACTTCGGGCACGCCGCGGTCGACGTTGCACAGCGTGTAGACGGCTTCCATGCCGGTGCGCATGGAATACTCGGTGGTGAAAATGGTGTCGCGCGGCGTTTCCGCGAATTGGCCGATGAACGCGAAGTTCACCGCGCCTTCGGGCACGACGTCGGGTCGGTCGCCTGCGGCGCGCGGCATGAAGAATGCCGTGATGTAGGGCATCATGCACGGAACCGTGTTGGCGCTGTTCTCGGCGAGCTCCTCGATCTGCGATTCGGGAACGCCCAGGTGGTACAGCCACTCCATGCATATTTCCTTGCCGGTGCATTCGCGCAGGGTTTTCTTCACGTAGTTGCCGGGCACATCGGTGAACAGGCCGTATATCCAGCCGCACAGCTGATCGCCGGGCTGGGCTCTGAACTGGGGTTGCCTGTTGAACGTCCAACTTAAAAGCCAGTTCGAATCTTTTACGGTAACGATGCCGCCGGTTACGACGCCGCCCGAGAACGGATCGCGACGGCAAATGCTCTCGATATAGGGAACGATCTTCTCATCGAGCGTCGTGACGGTGGCGCTCATCCAGTTGGACTTCTCCGGATCGCCGATGAATTTTTCCGGATTCCCGAATGCGGAATCCTGCCGTGCGATACGTCGCCACAGGTCGAATCCGGTTCCTTTTTCCAGCACGGCGTTGAACTGGGCCGGCTCGTCTTGCGATCCGAAGGACGAATTGGCGACGCAGCTGCCGTTGGTGATGAACAGCAGGTCGTCGTCGGTGAGGTGAAACGTCTTGTCGGCCCCTTCGCATATCGTCTGCACCTCGGTGGCTACTTTGCGCTCCGGGGTGCTGGAGAACGTGATGTCGACGACCTCGGTGTTCAGATGGATCTGCACGCCCTGGCCTTTCAGGTAGTTCACCATGGGCAGGATGAGGGATTCGAACTGGTTGTACCGGGTGAAGCGCAGTGCGCTGAAGTCGGGGAGCCCGCCGACGTGGTGGACGAAACGCTGGATGTAGCGCTTCATCTCGAGCGCGCTGTGCCAGCTCTCGAAGGCGAACATGGTGCGCCAGTACAGCCAGAAGTTGGAATCGAGCACATCGTCGGAAAAATAGTCGGTTATGGGCTTGTCGTCGAGTTGCTCTTCGGGGGTGAAGAACAGGTTCATGATCTCCATGCACGCCTTGTCGGACAGGTTGAATGTATTGTCGAGGCCGGCGTCTTCACCCCGGTTGACCGTTGCGCGGCACAGGGAATAATTGGGATCGCGCTTGTTCAATTGATAGTAGTAATCGAGGATGCTCATGTTCTCGTCCTCGATGGAGGGGATGGATCGGAACAGGTCCCACATCACTTCGAAGTGGTTGTCCATCTCGCGACCGCCGCGCATAGTGAAGCCGAGCTGGGGATACTCCCACCCGTCGCAGGCGCCGCCCGGTTCGGCGTCGCGTTCGAACAGGTGCACGCGCGAGCCGTCCATCTGAGCATCCCTGATCAGGTAGCACGCGGCCGACAAGCCCGCCAGCCCGGTGCCGACGATGTAGGCCGATTTGTCCTCGATGCCCTCCGGCTTTGCCGGGCGGGCGAATGCTTCGTAGTTTCCGCTGGAATAGTACACAGGCTCTCCAATCTCTCGACGTAGGGGTACGGCCCCCATTGTGATGCGGGGCGTCCGAGGGCGAAGAGGGCGTACCGACCTGATGCGGCTTCGTTTGGAAGGGGTAACGTGGGGGTTCGGGTTGTCGCATGCCGCGGTGTCGAAGAACCCAGAACGGCTTGCATTGCGTTCGGCGTCGGCTTCGTAGCTTTGTTGCCGCTCGAACGATTGCGGCCGGCTTGTTTTCCGTTTGTGTATACTGATCACGAACAATGCGCTGAAGCGTGTCGGATGGTTCGAGCGGCCGCGCGTGTCGAGCGCGATCGGGTGAGCATGGTCGGGGAGCGAGGATTATCTATGGACGAGATCGGGAAGCTGGGCTTCGGGTTCATGAGGCTGCCCGTCGTCGAGGGCGACGGCGGCAAGGAGATCGACATCGAGCAGGTCAAGCATATGGTAGACCTGTTCATGGACGCGGGCTTCACCTATTTCGACACGGCGCGCGGCTACCATAACGGCCGGTCGGAGGCGGCGCTGCGCGAGGCCGTCGTCGAGCGCTATCCGCGCGAATCGTTCCAGGTTGCCACGAAGCTGCCGGCGTGGCTGGCGAAAAACGCCGATCATGCGCGCGCCATGTTCGACAAGTCGCTGCGCGAGACGGGGGCGGGTTATTTCGACTTCTTCTTGCTGCATAACCTGGGCGAGGAGCGCACGCGCCTGTTCGACGACTTCGGCCTGTGGGACTTCCTGCACGAGAAGAAGGAGGCGGGTCTGATCCGCAACCTGGGCTTCTCCATCCACGACAAGGCTGCCGTGTTGGAAGAGGTGCTGGAGGCGCATCCCGAGGTGGACTTCGTGCAGCTGCAGATCAATTACGCCGACTGGGAGAGCGAAACCGTCGAATCGCGCAAGTGCTACGAGGCTGCGCGCGCCCACGGGCTGCCTGTCGTGGTGATGGAGCCCGTTAAGGGCGGCTCGCTCGTGCATCTGCCCGAGGAGGCGGCGGACGTGCTGCGCGCCGTGAATCCGGACGAGTCGCTGCCCTCGTGGGCGCTGCGGTTCGCCGCGTCGCTGCCGGGCGTGCTCACCGTGCTGTCGGGTATGTCCACACCCGATCAGGTGCGCGATAACACGCAGATCATGCGTTCGTTCCATCCGCTGGCGCACGAGGAGGACGAGGCGCTGGCGCGCGTGCGGGCCATCCTCGACGGCGTGCCTACCGTGCCGTGTACCGACTGCCGCTACTGTTTGAAGAACTGCCCGAAGGGCGTGCGCATCCCGGCGGCCCTCGCGTCGCTCAACATCCTAGAGCTGTTCCACGACATGCACCGGGCGCAGGAGAACTACGATTGGAACGCGTCGAGCGGCCCCGCGTCCACGTGCGTCGGGTGCGGCGCGTGCGAAAGCGTGTGCCCGCAGCATATCGAGATCGTGAAGGAGCTGGGTCGCGCCGCCGAGCTGTTCGAGAAGAAGCCGGCATGACGCTGACGGGTTCCGGCCAGGACGTGGGCGTCGAGGCGCTCGACGCGTTTTTCGCGCGCACGCCGCGCTTGGCCGTGGCGTTCTCGGGCGGGTGCGACTCTTCGTTCCTGCTGGCCGCCGCGTTGCGCGCCGGATGCGACGTGAGAGCGTACGGCGTGCGTACGGCGTTCCAGCCCGCCTTCGAGATCGAGGACGCGCAGCGCCTCGCCGCCGAGCTGGGGGCGGACTTCGAGCTGGTCGACGCCGACGTGCTGGCGCAGGGCGAGATCTGCGCGAACGGGCCCGATAGGTGCTACCGCTGCAAGACGTTCATCTTCTCCACCATCCTCGCGCGCATGGCCGAGGACGGCTTCGAGGTGCTGGCCGACGGCACGAACGTCACGGACGATCCGGCGAACCGCCCCGGCTTCCAGGCGCTCGCCGAGCTGGGCGTGGTGTCGCCGCTGCGTCGCGCGGGCATGACGAAAGACGACGTGCGCGCCGCGTCGCGCGAGCTGGGCTTGTTCACGGCCGACAAGCCCAGCTTCTCGTGCATCGCCGTGCACGTGGGAGAGGGGCGGCCGATCACGGCGGCGGCGCTCGCTGAGACGGCCGAGCGCCTGGGCGTGGCCGACGGGAGGCGCCCGTAAGCGCGACGCGCCGGTTGACGATTCGTCGTAGGCTGCAGCCGCGCTGGTCGAGCGTGCTACGATGATTCGACATCAATCGTCGGCGAAGGAGAGCCTGCAGAATGAAGATCGTGGATTTGCGAGATTGTCCCGCCAGCGGCCTTTTCTACGGTGGGCGCGCCGGACAGAAAGAGGGCATTCTCGTGGACGGCGTCCCGTGGATAGCGAAGTATCCGCGTACGACGCGCGACCTCCAGGGCAAAAATCTTCCGCCGTACACGTCGAGCCCTGTATCCGAGCATCTCGGCGCGCGAATCTACGCGTCGCTCGGCATTCCCGTTCATGAGACGATGCTAGGCTACCGAAACGGCAAGATCGTCTGCGCGTGCAAGGACTTCACGTTTCCCGGAAAGCGCCTATTCGAGTTCAAGGATATCAAGAACGCCCTTTCCGACGATGACGGGGGATTCGATTCGGCTCCCTCGGACGGCGAGAGCGTCTTCCTTGGCGACGTGCTCGCCACGATAGAGACATCCGACCTCCTGCGCAGCGTGCCCGGGGTGCTCGAGCGTTTCTGGGATATGTTCGTGGTGGACGCGTTCATCAAGAACCCCGGCCGGAGCAACGGTAACTGGGGCGTGTTGATGGACGCGTCGTTCTCCTACGAGCTCGCGCCGGTGTACGATCTGGGCAGTTCGCTGTTCGGCAAGCGCGGCGATTCGCTTGCACGGCGGAGGATGCTCGACGAGTCGGATATAGATCAGGATGCGTTCGGGACGAACGTGTCATGCTATCGCCTGCCTTCGGGCGATGGGAGGGGAGCGTCCATTCACCCCTTCTCCTACATGGCGCAAACAGTCAATCCCGATCTCGATGCGGCGATCAAGCGGTTCATGGGCTCCGTCGACATGGACCGGATAGACGCGCTCATCGACTCCGTTCCGGCGGAGGCATACGGACGGCCTATCATGTCCGAGGCCGTTCGAGCCTCCCACAAGCTTCTGCTTCGTCGAAGGATCGACGAAGGCTTCGCCCCTTTGCTCGCGCGCATCGTGGAGCGCGAGGGCTAGCCGTCGCTCGTTCCGGGGCACGCGGCGGGTGCGTGCCGGGCTTCGCGCGCGGCTTGCGACGGCGTATACTGACGCTAAGCGCGACGCGCCGCTTCGGCGAGCGCGGCGGCGCCTTTGCCTCAACCGAAAGGATCGCCATGACCTCCTACGTGTTCACCCATGCAACCGTGCTCGACGGCACCGAGGGCATGGAGCCGCAGCCCAACATGACCGTCGTGGTGAACGAGGGCATCATCGAGAAGGTGGGTCCGGCGGCCACCACCGTGGGGCCGTTCGACGCTCGCGAGATCGACCTTGCCGGAGCGTATCTGGCTCCCGGCCTGGTGAACCTGCACGTGCACCTGTGCGGCTCGGGCAAGCCCACGAGCGCCGGCGCCGCAGGCGACCTCATCGACAAGGTGGTGGGCAACCCGCTGGGCAGGTGGTACCTGCGCCGCACGCTCAAGGCGCATGTGCGGCAGCAGCTGGCCAGCGGCGTGACCACCGTGCGCTCGGTGGGCGATCCTGGGTTCGCCGACGTGGACGTGCGCGATGCCATCAACGCGGGGAAGCATCCGGGTCCGCGGCTGGTCACGTCCGGCGTGGGGGTCACGGTGCCCGGCGGCCACGGCGCGGGCCTGTTCGCGCACGTCGCGTCCACGCCGGAAGAGGCGCGCGCCATCGTGCGCGACTGCTTCTCGCACAAGTGCGACTTGGTGAAGCTGTTCGTCACGGGAGGCGTGTTCGACGCCGAGGTGGAGGGCGAGCCGGGTGTGCTGCGCATGTCGCCCGAGGTTGCGCAGGCGGCTTGCGACGAGGCACGCAAGCTGGGCCTGCGCACCGCCGCGCACATCGAGAGCGCCGAGGGCGTGCGCGTGGGCCTCGAGGCCGGCGTGGACACCATCGAGCACGGCGCCCCGCTGGACGACGAGCTGATCGCGCTGTTCAAGCGCAACGGAGCCGGGCGCGCCTCGTCGCTGACCTGCACCGTCTCGCCTGCGCTTCCGTTCGTGGAGCTCGATCCCGCCAAAACGCATTCCACCGAGGTGCAGAAGGTGAACGGCCGCATCGTGTTCGAGGGCATCGTGCAGGCGGCGAAGCAGGCGCTGGCGGCGGGGATCCCCGTAGGTTTGGGAACCGATTCGTCGTGCCCCTACATCACCCAGTACGACATGTGGCGTGAGGTGGTGTACTTCGAGCGCATCGTGGGCGCGTCGCGTCAGATGGCGCTGCATACGGCCACGCTGGGCAACGCGCGCATCCTGGGGCTGGGCGACGAGACGGGCTCCGTCGAGGCGGGCAAGGCGGCCGACCTCATCGTGCTCGACCGCAACCCCCTGGAGAACCTGGAGGCGCTTCGCGACGTGCGCATGGTTATGGCTCGCGGCGTGCTGGACGAGCATCCTCGCGTGAAGCGCCTTGCCGAACTGGACGTCGAGCTCGACGGCTTCCTGCCGAAGCCCGTCTAGCGGCGCTGCCGGCGGGCGAGGTCGGCGAGGAGGGTTTCGAAGCCTTGCTGCTGGTCGGTGAGCTCGCAGCTTGCCAGCAGGTCGCGGGCGCTTTCGAGGGTGGCGGTACCGGCATGGGGCGAGCGGTGCAGCGCCATGCCGCACTCGATGACAGCGGCGGCGAACGTCCAATCTCCGTTCGGGCAGTCGGTGCAGCTTTCGTCGTCGACGACCAGCGCCTGCTCGACCGCTTCGACGGTTCCCGCAGGGCGGTAGCGCATCGTGCACGTCAGCCATTCCCCGTCGTTCGCTTCGGAGCGGCGACCGTCCTGCCGGTCGTCGGCATCGCTTCCGTATTTCAATGCGGACGCGCCCGCCTCGAACGCCGATCTTGCGGGGACGATCTCGTACGCTACGGTGAACGCATGGCCCGCGCCCACCTCGCCCGCGTCGGCCGCATCGTCGCGGAACTCCTCGTCGGCGAGCGCGCGGTTCTCGTAACCGATCAGCCGATAGCCCTTCACCCGGTCGGGATTGAATTCCACCTGGATCTTCACATCGTCGGCAAGCGGCACGAGGTTCGCACGGAGGTTCCGGCCGAGCACCCGCCGGGCTTCTTCGGCGCAGTCGACGTAGTGGTAGGCGCCGTTGCCGTGGTCGGCCAGCGTCTCCATCTTGTTGTCCTTGTAGTTGCCCGAGCCGAATCCCAGCACCGAGAGGTACACGCCGGTCTCGCGCTTCCGCTCGACGAAGTCGTGCAGCTCGCTCTCGGACGAGATGCCCACGTTGAGGTCGCCGTCCGACGCCATGACGACGCGGTTCACACCGCCTTCGATGAACGACGATTCCGCCAGACGGTACGCCTGCTCCAAACCGGCTTCCCCGTTCGTCGACCCTTCGGCGACGAGGCCGTCGACGGCGCGCATGATACGCCGCTTGTCGTCGCCCGGCACGCCTTCGAGCAGCACGCGCTCGCCGCTGGCGTAGGTTACGACGGACACGCGGTCGCGCTCCGTCAGCCCTTCGACGAGCGTGGCGAACGAGTCTTTGACCAGGGGGAGCTTGTCAGGGTCGTCCATCGACCCCGAGACGTCGATGAGGAACACGAGGTTGGCGCCCGCGGACGAAGCGTCGCCGTCCTTCTCGGTGGCGAATCCCATGACCAGCAGCTTCGTCTGGTCGTTCCAAGGACAGTCGCTCATCTGGGTCGATACGCCGAACAAGTCGGAGCCAACGGGCGCCGGGTAGGCGTAGTCGAAGTAGTTGAGCAGCTCTTCGGTGCGCACGGCGCCGGCAGGTACGACGGCCGGCGCGTATTCCTGCGCCACCATGCGGCGCAGGTTGCAGTACGAGGCCGTGTCGACGTCGGCCGACAGCGTGGACAGCGGGCTGGTCGCAGGGGAGAGGAACCCCGGCTCGTCGAGCGCACGGTATTCCTCGGTGCCGCCGGGAGAGGGCGAGGGGTTGTACGGATAGGGAGGAGGGCATGAGGAGGCTGTCTCGGGCAGCGCGGAACCGATGGCCATGATCTCCAATTCGCTTGCAGCCGATCCCAGCTGGCCGCCCGCCTGACCGTCGGGGCTGCATCCGGCAAGCGATGCGCCGGCGATCAGGGCGGCGAAGGCGATGGAGCCCGCGGCGAGCCTGCCGCGGCTGCGGTTGGAAGCGTGCATGATGTTCTCCGTTCGTCGGGCTTACGCGGGGTCGGCCAGGTACGTGACGCCGTTTTCGTCGTATCGGATGGCATAAGGGTGGGCCGGGTCGCTCGTCGCGAACACCGTGCACGGCGAGGATGCCGTTACGCCGGGGCCGGTGGCGACGGTGCGCTCCAATTCTTCTCCGACGATTTCGGGGCTGGCAGGTAGGGGGCCGTCGTCGCCGAGGGCGACGCGCAGACGCTCGCCCGAGGAGAGCGTGACGAACGGGTGACGTGCGTCTCCGTCGGACGGAGCCGCGCCCGATTCGCTTTGCGCTTCGTCGGCCGAGGAGGGGGCGGCTGATTTCAATTCGTCGTTGATGCTGGCGATCGTCGCCGCACCGCCGGAACTCGGGGGCTGCGTGAGGGAGGAGGCGTAGGTGAGCGCGCCGATGCCCGCAGCAAGCACGAGGCAGGCGGCGAGGGGGATCAGCGCGCGCCGCGCCGACCGGCGCTTCGGCGCGCGCCGCTCGCTTGCGGCCAGCAGCTCCGCCAGCATGCGCCGCCGGGCCTCTTCGTCGGGACTCATGCTCTCGTAGGCATCCGCCAGACACTTCTCGAGCGATTCTTCCGCGTGGAAACGGCTATCGTCCATGTCTCTCACCTCCCAACATCGTCTTCAGAAGCGCCCGCGCCTCGCTCAGATGGCTGCGCACGGTCGAGGATGGCACTCCGGTCAGGGCCGCTATCTCTGCCGTGCGATACCCCTCGTAATAGAACAGGTACACGCAGGTCTTGTACTTCTCCGGCAGGGCCAGCACCGCATCCAGCGTCTCGTCCTGCCGCGCGCGCCTCTCGTCCGCGATGTCTTCGGGAAGGGCGGTCTGCCGCGTTCGGTGCGCGCTTTTCAGCACGTCGCGGCAGTGGTTCTGGGCGCATACTATGAGCCATGCCTTCTCGTGCTCGGGGTCGTTGAATCGGCGCGGGCGGTCGATCAGCTTCATGAACACGCTCTGCGTCGCGTCCTCCGCGTCGGCCGCGCTGCCCAGAAACGAGTAGCACAGCCTATACACCGTCGCGGCGTGGCGGTTGAACAGTGCGGCTATGTCGACGTTGTTCTGCAGCGGTTTTCCCTTTCTGACTGCAACACGATCGAGCGGCGGGTTTTGTCGGATGAATTTGGAGGATATTGTAGCGGAAGGCGATGCTTCGCTCCGCAAGCCTGCGAAACCTTGCGCGCAGCCCACGCGGTTCTTGCGTGCAGTCCATGCGGATCTTGCGCGATTCTAGCGCGGATCGTACGCGGATACCACGCGCAGCACGCGTCGATCCAGTGCGGATCCAACGCGGATCACGCGTGGATCCAACGCGGATCTAACGTCAAAAATATTGTTTGATCTGGGAAAACTTTTACTTCACAGACAGCGTGCGAGGCACTAGAATCATGGCTGTCAGCAGTGTCCGTTTCCGGCGGGTGGCGCCTTCGAGAGGAGGTGATTACCCGATGGATAGTTTCAATCTGATCGCAGGACTATGTTCCATCTTGTCATTCTTCATGGCAGCCTACGACTGGGCGCGACGAAAGCGGAAGGCATCGAGGAAACAGAAAGGACGGCGGGAGTCCTAGTCCCTAACCGTCCCCGAAACGTACCGGCGTCACCCGTCCGGAGCTTCAATCCCACGGGCACCGCTGACACCCTGCATTATACATGCTTCCTGCCGTCGCGCAAGACGTGTTCGAGGAACAATGCAGTATCATGGGAATACGAGAGCAAGCCGGAAACGGGCGGGGAGGAAGCAGCAGTGACGGATCTATCGCAGGCGCACCAGGCGCTCAAGCAGCACTTCGGCTACGAGGCCTTTCGACCGGGGCAGGAGGGTGTCGTCGAGGCGATCCTCGGCCGCCGCGACGCGCTCGCGGTCATGCCCACGGGCGCGGGCAAGTCGGTGTGCTACCAGGTGCCCGGCGTGGTGATGGACGGCTTGGCGCTGGTGGTGAGCCCGCTCGTGTCGCTGATGGGCGACCAGGTTCGCGCGCTTCTGGACGCCGGCATCCGCGGTGCCTACCTCAACTCCACGCTCACGCCCGGGCAGCAGTCCACCGTCCTGCGCCGCGCGCTGGACGGCGCCTACCAGATCATGTACGTGGCGCCGGAGCGACTTGCCGATCCGAGGTTCCTCGAATTCGCGCAGAGGGCGGCCATCCCGCTCGTTGCCGTGGACGAGGCGCACTGCGTGTCCCAGTGGGGCCAGGATTTCCGCCCGTCGTACCTGACCATCGGCGATTTCATCGCACAGCTGCCGAACCGTCCCGTCGTGGCGGCGTTCACGGCCACGGCCACCGCGCGCGTGCGCGCCGACATCGTGCGCCTGCTCGACCTGCGCGACCCCTACGAGGTGGTTACGGGCTTCGACCGCCCGAACCTGTACTTCGGCGTTGAGCGGCTCGATCCGAAGCGCAAGATCGCGCGCATCGCCGGCTACGCGCTGGAGCATGCGGGCGACAGCGGCATCGTGTACTGCTCCACCCGCAAGGACACCGACAAGGTGCACGCCGCGCTGCTGGAGGAGGGCGTCCGCGCCGCGCGTTACCATGCGGGCATGTCGGCGGCCGACCGCGCTGAGAGCCAGAGCGCGTTCATCGCCGACGACGCGCCGGTGATGGTGGCCACCAACGCGTTCGGCATGGGCATCGACAAGTCGAACGTGCGTTACGTGATCCACCACAACATGCCCGGCAGCATCGAGGCGTACTACCAGGAGGCCGGTCGTGCCGGCCGCGACGGCGAGCCTTCCACGTGCCTTCTGTACTGGAGCGACGGCGACGTGTCCACCTGCCGCTTCTTCATAGAGCAGGAATCGGGCAACGAGGAGCTTTCGCCTGAAGAGGCCGAAGCCGTGCGCGCCTCGCGCCGCCGCCTGCTGGCGGCGATGACCGGCTACTGCCACACCACCGGCTGCCTGCGCCGCTACATCCTCGATTACTTCGGGGAGCAGAAGGTTCCGTCGGCTTGCCGGCCGACGGAACGAGCCGACGCTGCGGAGGCTTCTGGCGCCGAACCTTGCGGCTCCAAGTCCTCCTCACGGCCCGAAGGCCGCCACGTCGGACTTTCACCGCAATCTTCGGCGCCAGAAGCCTCCTCGCTGACGTTACGAACGACCGGCGACAGAGGTTTTTCCTGCGGCAACTGCTCGAACTGCGCGGGGGAGTTCGAGTCGATGGACGTCACCGACACCGCGCTCGCCGCCATGCGCTGCGTGCAGGAGCTGCGGGGTCGCTTCGGCAAGGGCATGGTGGTGGATGTGCTGCGCGGCTCGCAGAACGCGAAGCTGCTGGACATGCATCTGGACGAGGCCGCGTGCTACGATACGGTGAACGCTCCGGCTGCGCAGGTGAAAGAAGTGATCGAGCTGCTGGCTGCAGGCGGCTACCTGCTGATTACCGAGGGGACGTACCCGGTGGTGGGTCTGGGGCCGCGTGCCCGCGAGGCTGCCGAAGAGGGTTTCAGCTTGTCGATGAAGCGCGTTCTGCGAAAGCCCGAGCGCACGCGTTCGGCTGCAGGCGGTTCGCACGTGTTCGGCTCGTCGGGAGCGCCCGCGAACGATGCCGACCCCGAGCTGTTCGAGCGTCTGCGCACGCTGCGCAAGCGCCTGGCCGACGAAGCGGGCAAGCCTCCCTACATCGTGTTCTCCGATGCGGCTCTGCGCGATATGTGCGCGAAAAGGCCTGCAACCGACGAGGAGTTCCTTGAGGTCAGCGGCGTGGGCGCTACGAAGCTCGCCCGTTACGGCGAAGCCTTCCTGTCCGAGATAGCCGCGTTCGAGCAGGGGCTTGCAAACGGGCGATGATCCGCCTCGCCGCTTCCGACCCGTGCGAAAAATCCGCCCCGCTCTCGCTTGCCCTCTAAGCTTGCTCCTCATCATCTCGTTACGCGAGCGACATGCAACCGCCACGCGTGGCGCGCAGGGGCACGCTATCATCGCTTCATCAAACAACAAGAAGGAGCGATGGGCCATGATCAAGGTCATCAAGCACGAGAACATGGGCAGAAGCGACCGGGGATGGCTGCACAGCCTGTTCCATTTCTCGTTCGCCGAGTACTACAAACCCGATAACATCAAGTTCGGCGCGCTGCGCGTGGTCAACGACGACCGGTTCGACCCGCACGGCGGGTTCGGCATGCATCCCCACGACAACATGGAGATCATCAGCTACGTCGTGGACGGCCAGCTCACGCACCGTGACAGCCTGGGCAACGGGAGCCGCCTCGAGCGGGGCGACGTGCAGTACATGAGCGCAGGAAGCGGCATCATGCACAGCGAGTACAACGATACGAACGAGCCGCTGCGTTTCCTGCAGATATGGATCTTGCCTGACGAGAAGAACGCGGAGCCGAACTATGGCGACCACCGCTTCGACTGGGAGGACCGCGTGGGGAAGTGGATGCCCGTCGCCTCGGGCGAGGAGGGCTTCGCGCCTATCCGGATCCACCAGGATATGAAGGTGCTCGTAGGCGTCATCGGCTCGGACGAGACGCTGTACTACGACCTCGACCCGGCGCGGCAAGCCTACCTCATCCAGATCGAGGGCGAAGGCATGGTGAACGGCAACGAGCTGGACGCGGGCGACGCGGCCGAGATCACCGCCACGCGCGAGGTGTCCGTTCGCGCGAAGACGCCGTCGCACTACATTATGTTCGACATGGCTGCTGACGAGGCGTAACGGCTTTGGCATGCAGAAGGCCCGCGGCAACGCCGCGGGCCTTCGTTGCGCGTTTGCGCAGGAAGAAGGGTGATTTAGAGCTTCGGGGCCTCGGGCGCTTCGGGGGCTTCCGGTGCGGTCGGCGCGCCGGAGTCGCTGCGGACGCCATTGCCGTTGCTGACGCTCGCGCTGCCGCCGGAAAACGTGAGCGTCACGTCTCCGCTCATGGTGCGAGCGCTCACATGCCTCGACGCTGTGGCGCTGCCGGCCGGCGAGTGCACGTCTCCGCTGACCGAGGAGGCCTCGATGGCGTATTCGCCGTCCGAACCGGAGAACGAGGCGTTCACGCTGCCGCTCACGGCATCGAACTTCGCGTCGGTGGCTGCCACGCCCGCCGCCAGGATGTCGCCGCTACCCATGCGGGCGTCGAGGGTCGCCGTGTTCACGCCTCGAAGCAGCTGTCCGCCGCTCGCCGTGTCCAGCTTCACGATCTCGGTCGCCTCGACGTCGGAGAATTCGATGTTGCCGCTCATCGTGGTTGCGCTCAGGTATGCGCACTGGACGCGCTGCACCTGCACGTTGCCGCTGGCGGCGTTCGTCACGATATCGTCCGCGGCGAGGCGGGAGAGCGAGATGTTGCCGCTCGCGGTTTTCGCCGTCACTGAGCCCAACCTGTCCAGATCTGCGGCATCCACATTGCCGCCCATGAGGTCGATGTCGAGCGTGCCCGTGTAGCTGCGCGGCACCTTCAGAACGGTAGAGTGGTCCTCGAACGATCCGATCATCATGATGTCGATGGCCGGCTCGCGCGAGCCTTCGACGGTGACGGTGCCGCCGTTGTCGTCCACGTCGAAGCTCTTGCGCTCGTTCGTCCAGTACGTCACCTCGATGGCGTCGCCGTCGGTCGGCTCGATGCGCACGTCCTCGCCCATGTCGCGCAGGACGATGGCGGTGTGGGGGTTTTCCGTCTCGGGTGCGAACGTCTTCGTGGAGGACGTCCAATTGCGGGATTCGGTCGAGAGGTTCTCGAAGTTGAACCCGGCCGCCGCGAACGCGCCGAACGATATGGCGCCTCCGCCGATGACGAGGATGGTTGCTATGACGAGCAACGTCTTTTTGCCGCTAGACATGAGCTGCTCCTTCCGGCGCGATCGGGCTGGCATCGTTGCGCTTCAGCTTGATGAACAGCCCCTTCACCCAGCGGGCGAACGAATGCGTGAGGTTGACGAGCCCCTTGCTGGCGGCCAGCACGCCGAACCAAGAGAACAATCCCAGGCCTGCACCGGCCAGGCCGCAGCCGAAGACCCAGATGCCCGAGAGCGGAAACCCCGTGGCCGCGCACCAGGCCAGGCCGAACACGCCGATGGGCGCGCATAGGAGCAGCGTGAGCACGACGGCCCACAGCGCCACGACGACCGACCAAATGGCCAGGTAGATGGCCAACACCATGCAGGCGAACGCCAGCGCCAGCGTCACCCAGATGGGGGAGAGGATGGCAAGCAGCACGATGTTGAGCGTGCGGCTGCCGGTGTTCGCCTTCGCGATGGCCTTGGGAATGGGCGGCGTTTCGGCGACGATCTGAGCTGCGATGGCGTGCACCGATCCCAGCGCGGCCACGGCTTCCTTGGCGGTTTCGCCGTCGGTGCCCGCGACCGGGGGCAGGCCGGTGGAGGAGGTCATGCGCAGCATGGCGGAAATGTCGGTCCCGGCGGGCTCGGACAGCGGGGCCAGATAGCCGATCCCGGCGGAAGCGCCCAGCGTGCTGGTCTTCCTGGCGAAGCGCTGCCCGTCCCACGCGCAGGAAGCCCCGGCGGAGGCGAGGGCGGCGCTGACGACGGCGGCGACGCCGTTCATGTTGGTCGCGCCGGAGAAGTCGAGGCCGGTGATGTCCTTGGAGACGCCGCCCACGGAAACGGCGAAGCTGCCGTCCTTGACGGAAGCCCACGCGGAAGCGTCGGCCTCGCCGTCGGAGAGGATGCCGCCCTTGAGGATGGCGGGGGTGGGGGTTTTGCCCCAGCGTCCCACGCAGAGCTGCGCGGGGCGGGGGGACTGGGAGAAATAGAGTTCGGCGGCCCGGTATTCCGGGGCGTCCATGCCGAAGTCGGCGGCCACGCCGTCGATGCCGGTATAGGCGCGGAGGCGTTCCTCCATGTCGATGACGCCGGAAGCGCCGATGATGAGCAGCGTGCCGAAATTGCGCCGGGCCGCCGCCATCGGCTGGAGATTGATGCCGACGCGGACGACGCGGTCCACGCTCAAAGCTCGTGCCATGATAAAACTCCTGTCAGTTGCCGCGGATGCCGCAATCGGGCTGTTCCGCATGGGTGATTGCCACAGTGCCTTCCGCCGCCTTGCCCTGCGGGGACGAGGGCCCCCGCCGGAAGGTCAGCGTCAGATCCGCCCGCCCGCTCCAGCGCAGATCGTCAGGTACGCCGGGTGCGGAGGAAGCCGGAGGCGTGATCACGTCCCCTGCCTGCACCAGCGCGATGTTGGCGTGCCAGAGCGGTTCGCGGTTCTGGGAAATGTGAAGCCCCGCCTTCAGTTTCAGGGCCATGTCCTCGCAGGCGGGGCCGAAGAAGCTGGCCGGGACCGTCAGCGTCTCAAGGGTGAGCACGCGGCTCATGCCCTGCCCGTCCTCGGTTTCGTAATGCCGCACCTGCGATTTGGATTCGGAACGCTTCGTGATGCCGAACGAGCACCACGTGGCCCCGGTTTCCGGATCGGCCTGAGGCACGGCGATCCGTTCGCGGACGAGATCCCGGGGAAGCCCGGTGATGCCCGCGATCACGTCCCCGATCAGCCGCTCGATGTCCGAACGGGCCAGACCTGGTTCGGGCTGAAGGAAGCCGCCTGTCGCGCTAGTGTTCATGAACGCTCCTTTTGTGATCCGGGGCCTCCGCATTCCGGAGCGCCCCTCCCCCTTGCGGCGAGGGGCTTGTCATCAGGGCTCGGCTTTATGCGCCGATCGACCTGCCCCTGTGCGGCGAGGGGCCTTCCCATCGGGAGGCTGTCCCCACAATGCGGCGCAACGCCCCAAAAGCGCACCCTGAACAAGTTCCGGCGGTCGGAAAAAGCCGAAAACGCCGGGCCGCGGGAAACCGTTTGCGGCGGAAAACCGCCCCCGGAAAAGGGCATCGAAACAGGGGGCTAGGCAAGGGGAAAGGGATGAAGGCACGGATGAAAGCCGGAGCGCCTCCCCACGGGCGGGAAAGGGGCAACCTGTCCGTAGAGGGCCAAAGGAAAGGCCGGAACGCCTCCCTACGGGTGGGAAAAGGGCGTGCGTAGGGAAGCTTATCGGATCGGGCTATGGGAACGCCCCGCGGACGGGAAAGGGGGTATCCATTCCATAGCTGTCCATGTTGATCGTAAGGACGCCCCACGGGTGGGAAAGGGTTCCCCCGGACGGGAGGGTCCCGGAGCTGCGCCTCGGCCTCAAGCGCTTGCAGGGCCCCTCCAGGCGGGGATGAAGGTCTCA
>ERZ838516.477-NODE-477-length-63854-cov-6.989843_pt1 | contig 63854 bp, 45 predicted proteins | sample MGYA00519910_ERZ838516 | MGnify/ENA primary metagenome ERZ838516 (study PRJEB31850, sample SAMEA3708837) | human gut metagenome | biome: human gut; feature: human-associated habitat; material: faeces | place: China | collected 2014 ... | reverse complement strand
CACGTTTTCTTACGGCACTTTCGGTTCCAAAAGTGCCTACCCGTGAACAGTAACTGCCCCAGAACATTCCCAAATACCGTTTCCGCATTTCCATATCCAACGGTGCATCTGTCATAACTTTCGTATTCAAATAAGGAGTGCCCTCCCTCCGAAAGACACTCCCGTCTAAGCTAAAAATCATTTAAATCGTTCCAAAATTTTCCGTACTTCTTCTACATTCATCCCCAGCTTCTCTTTAATCTGGTTTTCCGTGTAGTTCGCGCGAAATAATTGGTAAATATTAAATATCCGTTCGGCTTCTTCTTTCTTTCCAGCTTCCCGTCCAATCCTTTCTCCCTCTTTCATACCTTCCGCATACTCCGCCTTCCGGATCAGCTCCTTCTCCCGCTTATCATCATATTCAAAAATACACATTTCAATCGCCTCCGCCCGATTCTTTCTTAAAAAATCAGCCAGTATATTTTCCTCGATACACTCCGTCACTGCCTGTTCGACTGCCTGATTAATATCTTTATACTCATCCGTATATCTACGAATCTTATTCACCAGAAGCATATATTCTTTCAAAAGCTGGCACGCCTCCAACACTTCCTGTTTCTTATCAAGGTTAATATTCAACACCCTTACCATCAATTCCAGCTCTGGTTTATCCGTCTTCTGCTGAAACGAATGCGACAGCCTCAGAATCGTCTCCGCCTCCTGCTCCGTCTCCCCATTATAAAACACAACAAAATGCGGTGTCGGCACCTTTACCAGCGCCGATGCATAAAGCGTCTGATTCCGCACCAGCATCTGGTACTCCTTTGCCACATACATCAAAAAGCGCAGCGGCATATTCGGATTCCAGGTGGACTGATGTTCATAAAGGTTCAGCTGCATATCAAGCAGAAACGCCTGATCATTCTTCATGTTCATATAAACCGCATTTTTCAGCGTCACAATCTCAAGCTCCGATGCATCTGTGTAATGCGAATGATTCACCGCATTATAAAGACTCAGCAGATTCTCCCTCGTGCTGAAAATCATCCGAAACAGCGTATCCTTGTGATTCCGCTTCACTTTTACAGAATTCCTACTTCTCATTCATTCTCCCTTCTGGCAGGAGAATTTCCACTTTTCTTTTAACCCTTTGAAAATCTCCTGCTCTTCAATTGTTGTTGACTTGGATAAGCATAAGATTTTCTTAGATTATTTTTAGAATATAGATAAATATATGAAATGTGGTAAAGAAAAATATATGCTTGTTATGTTAAATGTAGCATATCCTTACAGGAGATGCAAGCAGAATAACATCCTTTTTTAACAAACTTTTGATGTTTCAAATTCATGTCCTTCTTCCCTTCTTCCCAGACATCCCCGCCATCACAATAACAAACCAGAAAAACGGCTGCCTGCAGTTCATCAGCGTAAAACTCTCTGCCAGAAGTGCCAGCACCGCCGCCCTCTGCGCTTTCTCACATCGAATCACATTTTTCACAATCCAATACACCAGAAATGTGGTAGGAATCAGTCCATACGAAAACCAGACATCAAAAAAGCTGGAATGAATCTCATTAACATGAAAAACATCAAACACGCCCGGACTCAGAAGCTTCTCAAATCCATCATACGGAATAAAACGTTCAAAAAAACCCTCTCCCGCTCCATAAAACAGATACTGAGGCGTCAATACCAGCCGCTCCGCACTTCTGTCATACAGCAGATCATAGAGATTTCCATTTGCCAGCTTCCATATTTTCTGCTGGATTCTGGAAAGAAGCGTATAATCCGTCTGCGAAACATCAAAATTTACCCCTGGCCAGATCAGATAGACGCCCAGCGCCAGCATCACTACAACAGCTGCCCCGCCGAACCACCAGAGTTTTTTATACTTTGAGTGCGTGCATCTTTCCCAGAAAAACTGCCATGTCAATATTACAAAAAAGGCAAGCAGTCCCACAAACATACCGGTTGATTTTGCTTTTCCAATCAGAAAAACCCCCAGAAAAAATATTCCCCAGCACGCAATCCATGTCTTGACTGTATACTCTGCCTTCCGCCGGTATTCCATAAAAAGCACCAGAATCATCGTAAAAATGAAAAATGCAAACTGGTTCGGATCATTAAACGTTCCCATAAACCGGGAACCGCCCCAGCTCTCATGAAAATAGCGTCCGCGTCCGGAAATCAAAACAATTGTCTGAAACACCAGGTTGATCCGGCACATCCAGCAAAGTCCCCGCATAAACGAATCCGAATAAAGTGTCCGGAACGTCCAGATCAGGAATGCAGAATAAATCCAATAAAGCGTATGTAACGGAAAACTTCCTTTTCCTGTCCGAACAAAATAAATGCCATTAATGACAGCTGCAAATATCAGGAAGACCACCCAGGGAAAATCTTCCTGATACCAGATTTTCTTACCACTTCTCCACGCCATGATAAGCGCCAGGGCACCGGACAAGGCGAAAAACAGATCCGCGATGCCGATGCTGCCGCTGGGGAGAAGGTAGAATTGTTTGGTGAGGACGGCTGTGTAAAATAAAACTTCAACCATCCTGTTTCTCTCTAATTTCATTTGTTCTTACTTTATCCTAATCCCACAAATTTTCCGGATATAATCCACTCTCTATCATCTGTCGGAATCCCTCCTGCGCCGGTTCTATATCTTCTTTATAAGTAATTCCAATCCATCTGTCCGGCGTATTCAAAACTTTTACGGAAGCTAACTTCTTTTCAAGCAATTCCGCCACAATATTTGGGAGAAGATACTCCTTCTTCTCCGGATTTTCCCCTAATGCATCAAGGAATCTGGCAAATCCTTCATCTATGTACCGCAAAAAATCCGGATATCCGGCCCACATATTCATGGATACCATCGTATCCGGTGTGATCCATTTGCTTACCTTCGCATTATCACACTGGATTTTTCCATCTACACACTGAATTCCCGTCGTTTCAACGACCTCTTTCAAGAATCCCGCCTCATCTGCCACGCAGACACCTCTGGTAACCGCTCCGTTTTCACTCAGCGTATTCTTTAAAGAAAAGCCTGCCATTGCCAGATTTATCTTATCCGCATCTGTATTTCCAGAAAGCAGGAACTCATGAAGCTTCGAAAAAGCTTCTTTCCCATAATAATCATCTGCATTGATGATCACAAATGGTTCTTTCACAACATCTTTACAAGCCAGAATTGCCTGCCCGGTTCCCCATGGTTTTACTCGTCCTTCTGGAACATGATAGCCTTCAGGCAAGTCTTCTAACTCTTGATAGACATATTCCACAGGCATAACCTTAGATAAGCGATTTCCAATCACTTCTTTAAATTCTTTCTCAATGGCTTTCCGAATTACAAATACAACTTTTGTAAAACCAGCTTCCTTCGCATCGTAAATCGAAAAATCCATAATAATCTCTCCATTCGGAGCCATCTTAGCCAGCTGCTTGATACCGGTTCCAAAACGGGAACCTATACCGGCAGCCATGATGATGAGGGTTGTGTTCATGTTTTCCTCCATAACTATAAAGATGCAAATTTACAGAGTTGTTTCTTTCTGAACTATTCTCTTCTGTTCTCCCCATTTTTTACAGACTAACAGCATCAATTCTGAAATCATTACCGACCAAACGATTGACATTCCTAATTTTAACCAATATCCATTTAAAGGAAATAATCTTTGAATCCAATCTTGAATAGGATAATGGATGCAATAAATTGGAAGTGCCAATTCACCCAAATGAATGCATATCGAATAAATATGCTTATTTTTTATATAATTTTCATCATTCATTAATGTAAAAAACATCACTATAATTAAATAGGCAATTATCTCCGCTGAAATATCAATTCCACCATTTCTAAAAAAAACAGTAATAAAAATAAAGCCTATAAATCCAATCACACTCGCTATACGAAATAACATTTTAGGGAAATCATCTTTTTCTTTATAATATCTTGTCATATAAAACAATGCGCTTCCAACAGTCAATCCAGCGATTCCTCTAAAGCACTGAAATATTCCGCCTTCCCAAATTGCAATTTTTTTCATATAATCCATGCACAATGAATATAACATAATAGGAATAAACCAGCATAAAAAATACTTATAAATTTTTTCATTTTTGACCATTAAAATTATAATCAACGGCAAAAACAAAATCAAATGCGTAATATACCACAAAGGTGGATCATAGGTATAAGAAGAATTTGCTATATCACTTCCTTTTAACAATAATAAATTATATATTAATGAAAAGGAAGCTACGCCTCTGTCATTTTCAGAGCATTTTGTAATAACATTCAAAAAGCTGAACAGCACCCCCCTACTGCATAAGGATACAATTTTTTTATTTTACTTTTTACATAAAAAAACATTTCATCGTACTCAACTTTATGTTTTTCCATTTTTTTGACAAAATGACTCGTTGTATAATATCCCGTTAATATAAAATAGAACTCTACAAATGCCCATCCTCCCAAAAAAATCGTACGATCCATCAATGTATATGAATGATGACATAATATTATAATTGCGCCAACAAACCTACACAATTCAATATATTCACACTTATTTTTCATTCATTCTCCTATACGTTTTACTTTTGCACACACAAAGCATGTACACAATTCTGTCTATAAATAAAATATTAAAACTTTTTCTTCATACTTTTTATTAATAGCTTTCACTATTTTATCTTGTCTCTGTGTATTCTTCTGGTGTATAATGAATAATTTTTGTACCACCCTCTTCAAACTTGAATGGGACATGTACCAAATCTTTCATTGCTTCTTTCACTCTACTTTGTCGTTCTTCCGGAACATAAAAAACAAGAAATCCGCCTCCTCCAGCACCTAAAAGTTTCCCTCCAAAAGCACCTTCTTTTATTCCAAGTTCATATAATCGATCAATAGAAGAAGTAGATATCTTCGAGCCCGTTTGCTTTTTTAACTTCCATGTAGTATCTAACAATTTTCCAAAATCATCAATATTTCTATTTTTATTTACCAATACCTGTTCCGCTTCATCTACCAAATCATACATTTCTGAAAGATATTCTGATTTACTTTTTGCAGCCACATTATTAACTGCTTGTATTTCAGAAGAAAATCGCGTGAAACCAGTAAAAAATAACAACAAATTATTTTCTAATTGTTTCTTCCTTTCCGGTGAAATCACAATTGGCCTTACATCATATTCATTTCCAGAAAAATCGATCCGATTCAAACCTCCAAATGACGCAGCTATTTGATCTTGCCATCCGCCTGCCTCTTTACAAAGTTCTCGCTCCAAATAAATAGCTTCATCTGCTAATTTCTTTTTATCCGCATATTTACCCTTTAATGCATAAAAAGCATTTAACATTCCCACCGCAAAAGAACTGCTTGTTCCAAGTCCCGATCTAGCTGGCAAATCTGCCTCATATACTAAACGTATCTCATGCATATTAAGCATATTCATTGCATTTCGAATTGCCGGATGCTTTATCTCATTATTTTCATTTACATATTCCATTTTCGAATACGTCAAATGTGTTTTATATTCAAAGAAACGCGGTAAATGACGGACATTTACATAACAATATTTATCAAACGTCGTAGATAAAACTGCCCCTCTATTTTCATAAAAATATTCTGGGATATCTGTTCCACCGCCAAAAAAAGACATCCGAAATGGTGTTTTTGTAATTATCATATAATTTTCTCCTATATAAATTCAAACTTCATATTTTATGAAGACAATTAGCTTTTTAGAATATCATCCATTAGTTTATCCAATGGATATCTTTCAATAAATAAATTGTATTGATGAATACTCTCTTTTCTAATATCATCAATAGTCTTTTTCCGAACATCATCTTCATAATTTGTAAGTTCCATAAGATATTTAGCACACTCTTTTTCACTTTCTAATTGATGATATTTTTCTTTTAATCCAAGTCCAGTTGCTGCAATTTTTGTACAAATAATAGCCACTCCATATGACATTGCTTCTAATGTCTTACACTTCAATCCAGAATAAAAAGTATCAGGATTGATGTATATATCATATGAGGAATAGAACTTTTTCAAGTCATCAATATATCCTAAAATTCTTATATTATCTGGAACCTTTAATGATGAAAGCATATTACAAACCCCACCCGCAATATTTAATTGTATTTTTTTGTTATTTGCAAGATCCGATATTAATTTCTTAATAGCAAAATAATTAGGCGGATTTGAAGAAGCCAAATATCCTACTTTTATTAAATCTTCTTCATATTTATTATCATTCCTTTTTTCATCAATATAATGGCATGCAGGAACGAATGGATATGTAATTACCTTCGTTTGATAATTTGTTATTTTTCTAAAAAACGTTGCATCGTCTTCCTGTGATGCCAAAACAATATCTGCCCGTTTAAGTGCACGTGCTTCTTCTCTTTCCGTATTTACCCCAAACCAAAAACTCCACTCTGGAAAACCCGCTTTTTTTAATGATTCATTATGTTTTGTAAATTTGTCATGTGTATATAATACTTTCTTTGCATTTGGCAAAACCTCAAATGCTTTTGAATAAAATAAATAATTTGCCATGCAAAGATCGTAATGATAATGTTCATTCATTCGGACTATCGATTGTAAAAATTCATCATCAACCCAATCATCTATATAATCCCCATCCGCACAATTAGGTGAAACATTAGTATGCGAAAAATATGGATTTGATGCATGTTGATAAAAAACTCTATCCCAAACTTTTCTATTTATATTATCAGGTCTAAACTCATTATAATACAAAAACAAATGCATTTGATATTTTCTCTTTTTTAACATTTCGGCAATATTTTCAATGTTATGAATTGCTGCATTTTCAGAATACCATGGCACAATTACAAGTGCTTTTTTCCCTTCTCCCACAGGTTCTAATTCAAATATTCCTGTATCAAAATCCATGCAATATAATCGATTTGAATTACCATCTATTTGAACTTCTCCCTCATGTAATTTATTCCATATAAAAGGTCTATGCATGAATTGATTAAATTTTGTCCATATAAAATCACCCATTCTTGTATGATACATGACCCTTAGAATATTTTTCGTTAAATCATGTTTTCTACGACCATCTTCATTTACAACTATCCCTGTTTCAAATTGTTTTAAAAATGGATATACAGTTTTATAGTAATAATCTCGCATTTCCCATCTTTGGAATCGTGCATTATCTAATCCAACTCCAGCTTCTTTTCCCTCTTTATAAAATTCTTTTGCCTTCTCTAAAAATTTTTTTTGCGTTTTATCATCCAAACGATTATAATGGAACAAAAAATCAAAATACCCATGCAAATAAAAAGCATTTTTAAAAATCTCAAATTTTTTATGCTCCATCAGCCATTTTTTTATCTGTGCATAATTCTTAAATTCTGCATCCCAGTTCTTCGATGATTTACTTGAAGAATTTGTTGTCATAACTCGATAGTCATATACCGCATCAGGTATACACACAACTGTTTTGGTGGATGAATATATCATAAATTTAAAAATTCCATCTTGATACGCTGCTCCAGCCGATTCAATCATTCTAATTTGATTATTCTCTAAAAAATCTCTGCGATAAAGTGCCGCCCATATAGATGATTCCATTAACATCAAATCGTTAGAATAACATGGCTCTACTATCACCTCAGGCTCATAAAAAGGAAATGGGGGTTTTACTTCACAACTTCCACCATCTTGATATAGTTTTTTAAACCCCGCCTTAACAACATTGGCCTGATGTTTTTCAGCTGCTTTGTATAAAACTTCCAACATATTGGGCTCAATAAAATCGTCTGTTTCAACAATTGCAACATATTTTCCTGAAGCCTTATCAAATCCACTATTAACAGCTTTTCCGTAACCTCCATTTTTCTGATGAATAGGTTTTACACGATGATCTTTTTCAGCATAATAATCCATTATTTCTCCGCACTTATCAGGCGAACCATCATCAACTGGAATAATTTCGATATCTTTTAGCGTTTGATTTAATACACTCTCAATGCATTGTTGAAAATATTCTTCGACTTTATAAGTCGGCATTATTACTGATATTAAAGCCATTTTTTCTCCTTTATAACTTACCTCATTATCAAAATCTTTGCACTTTCATATAAAGCACTGATCACATCAGCACAATATCATTTATTTATCACATTACCTATTTCATCTTCCGTAATCCAATCGCTCACAACTCCATCACCTAAATATTTACTTTTATATTCCTCAAAGTCATTTTCCACCGCCCAAAAAATCTTGATTCCAGCTCTCCTAATATCTTTTATTTTCTCATCATCAGCATATTGTAAGTTTATATTAACTGCTTTAACTTTGTATTTATTACAATTCGAAAGCAATTCATCAAACTTGTCTGGATAGACTGCATGCTGTCTTAACATAATATTCTTAAATGGATATATTTTTAATACATCCTCTAAGTCCTGGACATCATAGCAAGAAACAACCAAATGATTCAGCATTTCATCATTTTCTTTAAAATGTTCAATAATCCACGTATATGTTTCTTTTGCATCCTCTTTTACATCCAAAACCATATACGCGTCCGAATGGGATTTCATCCAATCTACAACATCTCTGAATGATAACGGTGTATATTTTGACAAGATGCGAGCTTGTTTAAATTGTTCTAAAGTCGGCAGGTATTCTCTTGGTATCTGCTCTTGAAGATATTCACTCGGCTGGCGTTCAATCTGCTGTAAATATTCAAATTCAGGCTGCCCTAAGTCTACTTGTGTCCAGTCATGCCTCAGTACAATTTCATCATCCGAAGTAAATCTCAAATCAATATCAAATAGCCTTGTCTCATTTTGATAGGACTGATTGAGTGCTTCTAACGAATCTGTATATATGTTTCCATCTATTCCCCCTCCAGCATGAGCAATCACATTATAGTCATAAAATTTAGCTTCCTGAGTTGGTTTGCTGCAGGAACATAATACACAGCATCCGCATAACATTAATATGTATTTCCAACATTTCATCTTTCGCTGCCTTTATATTCTTCCCTTATTTTTTCTTTAATACTTTTTGTAGAAACTGATTTTGTATATGGAAAATAAACACACGAAACTCCTTTTTGTTTCAACTTTTCTTCTATTTCATTGTACATCTTCGTATTTTTCCAATCGTCTCCATGAAATAAAACGTTGTAATTAATTTCCGTTAATACCTCCAGCTTGTTCATTGTTTTCTGCGGAATTACTTGATCTACACATTTCAATGACTTTACAATACGAAGTCTGTCTTCAAAAGGAATAATGGGAAATTCTCCTTTATACTCTTTTACCAGTTCATCTGTGCTTACACCTACAACAAGGTATTCACAATTTTCCTTTGCTTTTTCCAGTATATTTAAATGCCCTACATGGAACAAATCAAAGGTGCCTGTTGTATACCCGATTTTGAATTTCTTTTTCTGCATAAAACAATCCCTTTATACTAATTTTCATCGCATTTCAGTTTACTTAGATACTCCTTGTAATCCATCTCTGTATCGAAAATTACCCCTCCATGCGTATTCGATACATTCTGAGGCGTCATATAATCTCCATACCTATTTGTCAGATATGCGTCATACCCAGCCGGTACCGGCATTTTCAAATATTCAAAGTCCATCCAAATTGTCTCATCATACATATGGCGGTCTCTGATTCTCTTTTCTGTATCAAAAATAAAGTTTAAAGGTGCCACCTTATCTGCATCTTTCTCTTTGACTGACCGGAACATATCATCTATATATTTCCAGCAATTGTCTGTACTCAGATTTTCTTTCAACTCCTCTGGAATTTCAAAATCCTCCGGCCATTCAAATTCTCTTCCATCTGTCGTTTCAACAATAAATTGCTTTAATACATCACAGTTCCTTCTCTGCTTCTCTACAACCTGTACATCATTTGAAACATTCTCTAAAACAAACAGATCGATAAAAATACCCTGATTAAATTCTTTATTCTGTCTTTCTTCTACGCTTAGGATTCCAGTTGTATAGCTATTTCGAATCTGAGCATGTCCATGTACATACTTTTTATCCGTGTACACATTCTGAAAAAAATACGGTTCTGTGAAATATCTGGGAGCAATCTCACATAACTTATCATAGTCTTCCCGGAACATTGCAAAATCCATATCATCATCCCAAGGAATGAATCCTTTGTGGCGCACTGCTCCCAACATAGTTCCTGCATCTGCGAAGATTTTTAAATTATTTTCCCTGCACACCGTCAGCAGGCGATCTGCCATCTCCAATTCAATCGCCCATACTTTTTTCTGCTGTTCTGTTATTTCAAAACCGAATTTTGTTTCCGGATCAAAAAATGACTTTATTGGATATGTGTTCCATCCATGCGGCATTACCAAAAATCCATGCTCTTTTCGCTCAGCTGTCTTGATATCCAACACAATAAAATCTGTCAGACTGTCATGAAGAACTAAATTTTCTCCCCATATACGTGCTTCCAAATAATATTGACCATCCAAAAGATAATTTTTATCAATATGACATTCCATGACTCCGCAATGCTCAGATAAAATCATTTTTTTATATTCCAATGCGGTTGATGTCCGATAAACTGGTGTATGATCCTTTGTAACAATTCCAAATGCAAAACTTAACGGCATATTTTTGGTTCTGCTTGCATATTGAAAACGAATTGTTATCTTATCTCCGGTATCAAAACAAGCACTGGATTTTCCTTCTTTGTCCAGCAGTTCAATCGAAGTAAAATGAACCAGTCCTGTTCCTTCTCTTTTCGCCTCCGGAGCGCTGAAAATACTCAGTGAGCTGCAGGTCTCATCAGTAAAAGGATTTTCCTTCTCCTTTTCCTTCATCTCTCCTTTATTTCCACTTAAGCTGTTTAAATACGCTCTTGATACTTCACGGACGGTTCCACAACCTCTGACAACTCCTTTTTCTAACCACAAAGCATTGTCACAGATTTTTCGAACCGATTCCATCGAATGAGATACGTACAGAAGTGTCGTTCCTTCTTCTCGCATCTTTTTCATTCTTTTCTCACATTTTCGCTGAAACGCATAATCGCCAACCGCAAGAACCTCATCACAAATCAGAATATCCGGCTTAACCACCGTCGCGATCGCAAATCCAAGTCTTGCTGCCATACCGGAAGAATAATTCTTAATCGGCATATCTAAAAATTTTTCCAGCTCTGCAAATTCTACTATTTCATCAAAATGCTCTTTCATGAACTGTTCGTCATGCCCTAAAACAGCTCCATTTAAGTAAATATTTTCCCTGGCTGTCAAATCACCATCAAAACCGGCGCCCAATTCAATTAAAGGAGCAATCGTTCCGTTTACCGTTACTGTTCCTTTATATGGTTTTAAAATTCCGCAGATCACCTTTAACAACGTCGATTTTCCAGAGCCATTGATTCCTATGATTCCCCAGGACTCACCTTTTTTTACACTGAATGATACGTTTTTTAATGCAAGGAACTCCTCAAACATTAATTCTCGCTTTACAAGCTTAATAAAATATTCTTTCAGATTATCTATCTTTTCAGAAGCCATATTAAATCTGGCTGTTACATTCTTTACTTCAACTGCTATTTCATTTTTTTCATTCTGTTTCATTTCTTCCTCGTCTAAATATATAAAATAAATTTATCCTGTGTTTTAGAAAAAACAATGCTTCCGACAACCAGCGATATAAGTGCTACCGTAAATCCGTAAAGAATCCACTTAATATCAGGGAATACTCCTTTTAAAACAATGGTCCGGAATTGTGCTACATATGAATACATTGGATTAAATATTTTAATTAAATGCTGTACTTGTTCTGGAAGCTGCTCAATTGGATAAAAAATTGGTGTAAGATAATTCCACGCTGTTAAGACTGCTGCATAGATATGCTGAATATCTCGGAAGAAGACACATCCCTGAGCCAATAGCAATCCAAGTCCAATACTAAATATATAAATTTGTATCAGCACAACCGGAATCCAAAACATATAAAAATTAAATTTCACACCGCACACAATAAATACAATCAACATAGCTCCAAGAGAAAATAAAGTATTTACGAAACTGCTTGTTATTTTGGATATTGCAAATATATATTTAGGTACATATGTCTTTTTTAGCAATGCACTATTTCCTATAATTGACCACATGGCCTGACTGGTTGCATCTGACATAAAACTAAACAATGTAGAACCAATAATCAAATATACCGGATAGTTTTCAATATTAAAGCGAAACATTTGTCGAAACACAATTACCATAATAATCATGATCATTAATGGATTCAGAATGCTCCATATATATCCCAGAAAACTTCTCCGGTATTTCAATTTAATATCTTTTATTACCAACTGCTTCATGAGCGGTTTATATTTTTTAAATAATTCTATTTGTTTCTTTCCCATTCTCAATTCTCCTAATGGATACTAACCTCTACTTTTTATTATTTTTCAATCCAGAGCTTTTCGTTTTTTAATATTTCGTATTTTGTCTTATATTCTTTTTGAGTTTTTCCATATTGAACCATCAGACTCCGCCAAGTATTTATGCAATACATAGCTGCTTTGAAAAGCTGTCTTTCTTCCCGGACTGCCGCTCTCTTCTTTTTTGCCCCAGTATCCCGCAATTCAATCCGCTTCTTTCGGAAAATCGAAAACGGTGCATCATACGGACGTAAGATACCTACTTCTTTATCTGCTGGCAGGAACCAGCCGTTAAAAGTTATCTTTTTCCAAAACTGTTTTTTATTCCGATCCGGGTTATAGCACCTCTGTAATTCTTTTAGGGTTGGCTGCTCTTCCAATTCCATCGGCTCTGTATCCGGAAGATGCTTTCTCAACTGATTGTTCAACCGCTCTGCGTCTGTCCCCATCAGCCATTCTGGACCTTTCATGAAATCTATCATTCCCCGCCAGGAGAAATAGGCTTCTTCATAACGCATCTTTAAAACAGCTGTTATGATAAATTTAGAGATCCATTTCCACATCTGAATTCGTGACATATCCGGTTCATGCAGTGCTGCAAATATCAGGTTATTCCGCACATCGTAATATGCGTTGGTTCCCAGAAAATTCACTTCAAACCCTTTATGCCAGACATTGAATCCATTTAAGAAAACAATGCCTGTCTCTCTGTTTCGAATCTCATATTCGATATCATCCCGGTGAATAAACAGCGGAAGCGGCAAATTATCTTTTCGAACTATATTCAGGGAATAGCAGCAACACCACCAACCGGAATACATCCGATACTCATCCTGCGGTGTCTCAATCAATGGCTTCCGGCAGTTCTGAAAGCTACGCATATCTGTCATAACAAGACGGTTAGTCACATTGAATCCTTCAAACCACTCTCCCATTGCCTGACAAATATATGGATAATCTTCCCGAAGCAGCGTACCTCCCAAGCGGATATCCTCCCACTCATCCTTCCGCATCCCCAGGAACCCATACGCCCGCACAAAAAGCTCCGGATCCATGATGGCATCATCATCCATCAGCTGTACATGCGTTAATCCGAGACGTTCTTTTTCCTCGATCGCCTCAATCATGCCTCTGGTAAAACCACCCGCGCCACCGACGTTACGGTTTGGTATGATTCGAACGGTTTCTGGATATCTGGCTGCCAGGCGGCTGATTTCTTCATGTTCCGAAAGCGTTCTTCCGTTGTCTACCAGCCAATAGCAGAGTTTTAAAGAAGCATTTTCCGGTCGTTCCAGAAATTGCAGGATACTTTTCAGATTTCGGAGGACATATGGCTCTCTCTTAAACGTGCAAACTACCGCTGCGATCCGCACCTGTTTTTCATTCCGACAAGTTCCCTCATACCAGCCTTTTATATGATTTGATATATCAAAACCGATATTTTTCTTTGTATCCTTTATCGTTTTGGCAGCTGCATTTTCTGCTGATTCTGTCTCCGCGTCTTTCACGTTCTCCGATTCTGTCTCTTTCCCGGCACCTATCTTTTTCACCGAAAACCAGAAAACTCCTTTTTCCGTCTTCGAATATGGGAACTCCAGATCCAGAGTTTCTTTCCCACCCATCAGCATCTTTTCCTGAATGACATTCTCATCCAACATCAGACGAATTGCCTGACAGCCATTCAATTCCAGGTGCAGCGTCAAACTTTCCTGGTTTGTGTACTTCTTTCTTTTTTCGATATAGAAAAGGTTGAAATATCCATTGAAATCGACCCATTCTCCATTTCGATGGAAATACAGTTCTTCTTCCCTGCAGATATCTGCTTCCGGAAATCGTATATTTTGTAGACGCATCCGCTGTGTCTCCTTTTCAGTCCTTTTAGGAACTGCCGTTCCTCATTCCATGTTTTGGGATTATATAGTTTCTAATCTGTCTTTATATCTCTGACGGATCTATCTTCATATTTAGAACTTCCTTCTGCTCCGCCCAAGCGCCCACACCGCCGCCCGGTATAGCCCATACCGGCTTACCCGCAGCAGCTTCACCGCCTTATTTCGGTTCGCATGGTAAATCTCCGGATAGTCCCGAAGTAATTCATCTTCAAACTGCACCAATGCATGCTTTACTTCCTTGCCTGCCGGAAGGCTCAGAAGTATCTTCACTCTCCCAGCTGCCACCCTGGCGATTCCATTTTCAAGATACTGTAGCTTTTCCTGACTGCATGGAAGCTTCTTTCCGTCTTTTCCGGTAAGTGTTCCGCCCTGATACAGCCGATAAAATGACAGCAGGGATTCCATCACCCGGTCATAATTTTCCTTATTTCTGATCATCTTCTCCGGGCTGACACTCTGTCCTTCCCGGCCGATCCGGTACTGATAGACAAAGTCCGGGATAAAGGATACGGTCTTGACCCACGGAATCGGATACAGGATGTATTCGGCATCAACGTAATAGCAGTGTTCATCGATCGAAAGCGGCATCTTCCGCAGGATCTCTGTTTTCCATGTGATTCCATGCATTTTCATGTAAATCTGATCTGCGATTCCATCGAATTCATAGGAAATCCCATATTTCACCCCTGAAAATGGTTCCGGAATTTCTGCTTTTTTCGGAAAGGAGCTTTCCTCTCCGCTTCCGTTGTCAAATCGCCAGTAGAAACCGCTGACCAGCACATCATCCCGACAGTTTTTCAGCGCGGCAATAAGATGATCCAATGCCTCCGGATCCACCCAGTCATCGGCATCGACTACTTTCATATATCGCCCCGATGCATTCTGGATGCCGCAGTTGATCCCAGATCCATGACCGCCATTTTCTTTATGAATGACACGGACAACGGTCGGATAGCGCTCCGCATATTGATCGGCAATCGCACCGGTTTGATCCCTTGATCCATCGTCTATAATCAATATTTCCAGGTATTCGGACCAATCCATACTTGATTGAAAATCAGACATTCTTGCCGATACGGTTTGAATGTTTGATTCCGTTTCATTTCCTGTCCAGCTCTGATTTTTCTTTTTCAAATCCTGGTCTTTGCATCCTGCGCACAGTGAATCCAGGGTATATGTGATATATTTTTCCGCGTTATACGCCGGGATGACGACTGTCAGAAGCTTTTCCATTGTCTGCGACTCCTTCCGTACTCTCTTTGAGCATCATGATCTTCGGTGTCATCAGGATGAGCTTCAGGTCGAGAAGCAGAGAGTAATTTCGTATGTAAGTCAAATCCAGTTTCAGTTTGTCATAGGACGTTGTATTGTATTTTCCATAGACCTGCGCATATCCGGTCAGTCCGGCTTTCATCTTTAAGCGGTAGCAGAATTCCGGGATTTCTTTCTCGATCTCCGCCGCCAGCTCCGGGCGTTCCGGACGCGGTCCTACGATCGACATCTCACCTTTCCAGATATTGAAAAGCTGCGGCAGCTCGTCCAGGCGGGTTCTCCGAAGGAAATGTCCCACCGGCAGGATCCGGTCATCGTGTTCCGCTGCCAGTCTCGCCCCGGTTTTTGCCTCCGCGTTCTGGATCATCGTCCGAAATTTGCAGATCTGAAATTCTTTTCCGCCCTCTGTGAGACGGGTCTGCTTGTAAAAGACCGGACCGCGGTCGGTCAGGTAGATCGACAGCGCCACCAGAAGGAAAAATGGGGATAATACCACGATTCCGATGCTCGAACAGATGAAATCCATCGCCCGCTTAATAAATCGCTGAAGATCCGATATGCCATCATTTCTCGATAATAGCAGAGGACTGTCAAAGATATCTAATTCCTGGGAAGTCCGGATCAGAATGTCCGATAATTTCGGCACCGTGTAGGTCCGGATATCCTGCTCAAAACATTTCTTTAAAAGCGCATTTCGATCCTTCGCCGGAATATCTCCGATGATCAGAGCGTCGTATTTTTTTGCTTCTTCCAGAATCGCTTTCATGCCAACCCGGATATGAATGGCTGTTTCCAGATAGTATTTATCTTCTCTGGAATGAATCTTTTCCATCAGATGAAAGGCCGGACGGTCTCCGCATACCAAAAGCATTCTTCTTGGCGGAAACAGAATTCTGTATATCTGCTGAAACAGGAACGTCCAGATCAGTGCAATCAAAAGCTGGACAACCGTCATCCCAAGCAGTATCCGGGGATCATGAAATTTTTTATCTAACAGAGAAATCTGAATATACGTAATCAGATTTAAAAGTCCGATCGAAAGGATCTGAGAACAGAGCAGATTTCCTTTTTTCAGGTATCCGATCCGGAATCCCCCGTAAGTCAGCAGGAAAAATAGTAATAGTCCCGCATACAGGGCGATCATCAGCCAGTTTCCTCTTCTCCAGAACGGAAATTCGATCATTTTGTTGAAATATCCGTTCCAGACATATCCATAAGCGCCAACTTCTGCCCCCATCAGGAGCAGCGCACCTATCAGACGGAACAGTCGTTTGAATGGTTCATATTGTCTCAAAATAGTTCCTCTTCTTTTTGTTTTTATTCAGGCCGAACTCCACAGAACCCAACGTGTAATTCTATTCCAGGTAATCTGCCTGTTTCTTTTTATAGGAACACTAAGCATCCTCAGAAAGCGTTCCTCTCAATTTTTTCTGATAGAGTATTCCACGCACGGATGCCGGAATCAGACTTGCAGTAACGCGGATCACGCAGTTTCGCAGATACTCTCTTCTATTTAAAAATCCACTTTTAAAAAACGTTTTCTGCAGATTCAGAGCGGCCCTGGCATAGGACAGACCGCCGCGGCGTTTGATCATCCCATTGTCCGTTCTCGCATACACCAGAATATCCGAAAGATTTTCTGCTTTATATCCTGCCTGCAAAAGACGGACCCACAATTCATAGTCCTCCGCCCCCGGAACCGGATGATAGTTTCCCACCGCCAGCACAGCTGAACGCCGCATCATGACGGCCATATGGTTCATCGGATTGCGCTTTCTGGCAAACGTTAAAATTTCTTTATATTGGCAGGGAAGTGACCGAATTCCAGTGATTCTGCCCGGCGGAAACAATTTTCCATTCATCCCACTTCCAATTTCACCTCTATCTGGCGCATTTAGGTTATCTACATTTTCCTGTTCTGGCACTTCTGCTGCGACAAATTCTGCAATTTTTCCGCTCAGAAGTCCGAGTTTCCCCTGTTCTGCTTTCTTTCCCAGCAATTTGCCCGCTGCTTCTTCTGCATATCGTTTCAGCTGCTTTTCACAGCGATCCGGACAGGCAATATCATCACTGTCCATGCGGGCGATCCATTCATTTCGGCACGCTTCTACACCTGCTGCCAGCGCCCGTGCGATTCCGCCGCATACAGGAAGGCGAAGCACCTGCAGAACTCCCGGCCATTCCCGGTCAATCGTCTGGATCGTTTCATCCAACACTGGTGTCAACGGTCCATCGCATACCAGGACAAATTCATCTGGAGGAATCGTCTGATTCATCATGCTGGCTGCCGCCTGATAGAAATACGCTGGATTTTCTTTGTGATATACCGGCATCAGAACCGAATATTTCATACACTCATACTCATTATTCTGCTGCCAGCTTTGTTCCATCGTTCTCCGCTCCATGTAATCTTGTTATCTTTTTTGATGGGTTCTTTCCAGAGACCGATACCCGGCTAAAATCGTTTTCCTGGAAATCTCCTGAAAGATTTTTAGGGTTCAGGGGTCCTTTCTTTGGGAAAACTGCCTCCGGATCATCTTCCATCCGGATTGCCAGCTCTACCTGTCGTGCTTCGTTCAGCAGTTCTGCCTGAATCGTCACGATTCGTTTCCGCAGCCGCTTCCGGATGATCTTTGGCAGCATCTCACCAAGCACCCCTTCCGCCCATTCGATCTCCCCCGCGTCATTTGCCCGCACCAGAAACCGCCGGACGGTGTGGGAAGAATCCTCCCGAAGAAGTTCTTTCAAAAATTTCTCTTCCTCTTTTTTCAGGGGGACTGCCGTTCCATATGGATGTGCTTCCGAACCAGCATTCAGAACTCGCACCAGCCCCGCCAGACATTTCACTCCGTCTTCCAAAACAGGCTCATCCGCCGTGTCCACAAACACATAGCCCGGAAACATGACTTCCGTATCTACATAGTAGACACCGCCCATCCGCCAGGTCCGTTCTTTGGACAGCACAAAACAAGGCTTTTCAGCCTTATCCCGATAAAAATGATTCAGTTTTTCCGCCGCTTCTGCCTCGCGTCCCACAGGCGTCTGCACCACGTACCACATACAGGCGTTCTCCCTTTCCTATTTGCGGTTTTCGCAGAATATCTAGTTCTGCGAAAATCTTCAATCATTATACGATACTTTCAAGGTTAATTCAATAGAAGTTTCTCCCAAGAATCTCTTATGAAATTATTAAGTCATCATTTCTGAACAAAAATTTCTGAAATTCTCATATAATATTTCCCTTTGCTTTTGAAGTTTTTGTCAATACGGCATTTGGGTTCTGCATATAAAACCTTTTATTTTCGCAGAACTAGATATTCTGCGAAATTTTTTATTCTGATTTTTCTATCTACAAGCTATTATGTTGCATTTATGATATAAAATTTATCTTTTGAATTGGTAGACTTTTTAGACAATTTCATCGAACGATAGTACTCCACGCCTTCGCTCTCTCCCAGAAGCTTCATGTGGAATGTTTCGTATAGACAGCAAAAAAGCATTCCAAATGAGTTTTTCCTCATCAAGAATGCTTTTTGCATTCAAGGCTGATTGATATGCCGCATTGTCCGGGTTGACAAACATTCCCATATTCACCTATCCCTTCTGAAATCACATAATTTTATTTTTTCATTTAGGAAATCAACTAGCAAGCACGCGAAAAAGGATCGGGCAAAAAACAGCGGCCACACAGTTTTTCTCCCCTGTATAGCCGCTGGCCTTATCTGCACAGAAAAGTCACAGATTCTTCTGCTTCTTCCCATGCCGTTTTTATTTATTTCATAACAATATTCACAATCCGTCCCGGAACATAAATTTCTTTTACGATATTTCCAGTCAGCTTGTCCCTGATAGCCTCTTTACCAGCGGCGATAGCATCTTCTTTGGAGATGTCTGCCGGTACGGTGATGGTCGCACGGACTCTTCCGTTGATCTGAACGGCTACCTCTTTCTCGTCATCCTTCATCTTCTCTGCATCGCACTCCGGCCAGGAAGCATGGAAGACACTGTCGGTGCCGCCGAGCTCCTGCCACAGCTCTTCACCCAGATGCGGTGCGAACGGTGCCAGCAGGATAGTGAAGGTCTTGAGGGTTTCTTTGTCGATGCCGCCCTCTTTCTTCGCCAGATCGATGAGCTTGTTGTTGTACTCCATGAAACCGGAGATAACGGTATTCAAGCTGAACTGCTCGAAACGCTGCTCAATGTCGAATACCAGTTTGTGGCGCAGTTTAACCATTTCCTTGGTCTCTTTGATGTCTTTGTCCTTGCTGGTCATAACCAGGTTGTAGAAACGGTTCAGGAAACGGGATACGCCCTCGATACCGCGGTCATCCCACTCTGCATCCAGTTCCGGCGGTCCTACGAAAAGCTCATAGAGACGCAGGGAATCGCAGCCGTAGTCGCGTACCAGATCGTCCGGGGATACGACATTTCCTTTCGACTTACTCATTTTGATACCATTCTTACCAGTGATCATACCCTGGTTGAACAGCTTCTTGAACGGCTCGTCGAAGTCAATAACACCGATATCGCACAGGAACTTGGTGTAGAAACGGGAATACAGCAGATGCAGTACTGCATGTTCAACACCGCCGATGTACATATCAACCGGCAGATATTTGTCTGCTTTCTCACGGGATACCAGTTCTTTATCGTTCTTGTTATCTACATAGCGCAGGAAGTACCAGGAAGATCCAGCCCACTGCGGCATGGTGTTTGTCTCACGTTTTGCCGGAGCGCCGCAGCACGGGCAGGTGGTGTTGACCCACTCGTCGATGGCTGCCAGCGGGGATTCGCCGGTACCAGTCGGCTGATAGCTTTCTACCTCCGGAAGTTTTAACGGAAGCTGATCCTCCGGAACCGGTACGTTGCCGCACTTCGGGCAGTGTACGATCGGGATCGGCTCGCCCCAGTAACGCTGACGGGAGAATACCCAGTCACGCAGCTTATAATTGACTCTCTTGTGACCGATACCTCTCTTCTCAATCATTTCCGGCGCTTCTTTTTTCAGTACGGAAGATTCCATACCATTCCACTCGCCAGAGTTGATCATCGTGCCGGACGCCTCGGTATACGCCTCAGTCATGTTCTCGATCTCTTTGCCATCTTTTGCGATAACCTGGATGATCGGGATATTAAATTTCTTTGCAAACTCGAAGTCACGGTCATCGTGTGCCGGTACGCACATGATAGCGCCTGTACCGTAGTCAGCTAATACATAATCAGACAGCCAGATCGGAACCTTCGCACCGTTGATCGGGTTGATTGCATAAGTTCCGGTAAATACGCCGGTCTTTTCCTTATCCTGCAGACGGTCTACGTTGGAACGCATGGAGGAATCGAAAATGTATTTCTCTACTGCCTCGCGGGTCTCATCGGTTGCCAGGCTCTTTGCCATCGCGTGCTCCGGAGCCAGTACCATGAAAGTTGCACCGTACAGGGTGTCCGGGCGGGTGGTGTAAACGGTGATCTTCTCATCGCGTCCCTCTACGCCGAAATCAACCTCTGCACCGTAAGATTTACCGATCCAGTCAGTCTGCATCTTTTTAACCTTCTCCGGCCAGTCCAGTTTGTCCAGATCATTTAAGAGGCGGTCTGCGTACGCGGTAATCTTGAGCATCCACTGACGCAGGTTTTTCTTGGTAACCGGGGTACCGCAGCGCTCACAGCAGCCGTTGACAACTTCCTCGTTTGCCAGACCTGTCTTACAGGACGGGCACCAGTTGATCGGGAATTCTTTCTCGTATGCCAGGCCTTTTTTGAACATCTGGACGAAGATCCACTGGGTCCATTTGTAGAATGCCGGATCTGTGGTATTTACTTCCATATCCCAGTCATAGATGGCTGCGATCTCGTTGATCTGACGTTTAATATTTTTAATGTTGGACTCGGTCGAGATAGCCGGGTGTACGCCCATCTTGATCGCGTAGTTCTCTGCCGGCAGACCAAATGCGTCCCAGCCCATCGGATGGATCACGTATTTGCCGCGCAGCAGCTGATAACGGCTCCATACATCTGAAATAACGTAGCCTCTCCAGTGACCAACGTGCAGACCACTTCCGGACGGATATGGGAACATATCCAGGCAGTAATATTTTTCTTTCTTTCCATCGTTTACATTGATGGGATGTTTTTCCCAATTCTCGCGCCATTTTTTCTCAATGGCGGTATGATTGTACTGTGACATCTTTGTTCCTCCTGTTTTCTGCTTAACCCACGCTGATTTTTTGCTATTTCCTGTCAAAATCCGGCTCCAGTCTCTAAAATGATGATTCATTATTGCAATCGACTGGTCCGTTGGCAGTTGCATAACATCCAACCCTTGCGGACATTCTTTCAATCCGGTAACGTCAAAAACGCCCTGCGTCTCTACATTACCTGTATAGAGACGCAGGGCGAAAATTCCAACTGCGCGGTACCACTCTATTTCACACGGAATCCGTGTGCTCCTCATCGTCCTGTAACGGCGGATGACCGGCTCTGTCTACTCGGGTATTCAAAAACACTTCTTTCAACAGGCTGCTCCCGGACCAGTTCGGCGGCTTCCTTCCGCTGCCTCACACCATCCGGCAGCTCTCTGTAGAAATTTCGCGGCTTACTACTTCCGTTCATTGCATTTGTGCTATCTGGTAGAATAGCATAAATGGGAAGAAATGTCAAGTAACGTGACCTTCTCAAGCAACTTGCACGTGACAGATTGTTACTGTTCACGCATACGTGCCCAGTAATGGAATTTGCCGTGGCTTCGCATTTAAATACGGCAAATTCCTGCTGCCACCACGTTTTCTTACGGCACTTTCGGTTCCAAAAGTGCCTACCCGTGTACAGTAACGACAGATTCGACAATCTTTCAATCACCGTCAAACCTACACCTGAATCCGCTCTGCCACTTCATCGCCCAGTGCCAGCCGAACCTTTCCATTTCCGATGATCAGACCATCCAGCACACGTCCAAGGACCCGGATACGGCTTCCTTCTTTGATTCCATAGCGCTCCAAAAAGTTCATCACATCCGCATTTCCAAACATCCACTTAATTTCACAGGACTCTCCCGCCTGCACCTTTGCCAACGACTGCATACAACGACCTCCTGACTGATATTCCGCTTTCTGTAACTGTTCAGTACCTTCACAGTCACGCGCAAAAATCCATTAAAAATTGCCTACGGCAATGGGATTTTTGCCTGCTGGTCCATGTTTTCGTACGGTCAGCGCAGTAAATGCGCAGACCTACTGAACAGTTACCGCTTTCTTTACTATTATTATACGCAGTCAGACTATTGTTAGTCAATGGTAATAATTGTTAGTTAATTCTAACAGTATTTAGCCGTTACCGTGAACCATCTCCACACTTCTCCGTCCATCTCCCGGCGGATTCTGCCGCGCAGGCGGAGGTAGTCCAGATGCGCCATGCACTCTCCCACCGCAAACCACTTCTGGGACGGTGGAAATTCTTCCCCGCTGGCGGCACGGATCTTCCAACGCATCTTTCCAGCCGTCTCATATGCCGTCATGCCCGGATGTTCGGCAAGCAGCGCCTCCGTCTCCGCCAGACGCCGCTCATGGTGTGCCAGCAGCGCCTCGATGCGCGCTGCATAATCGCCCGTCTTCCGGTGTCCCGGCAGGGCAAGGCGGACCGGATATTTTCTGACCAGGCGCAGGCTGTCGAGATAATCGCCCAGCGGATCCTCCGATTCCAGCCAGGAAGTAATATTCGGCGATATATCAAACAAGATATGATCGCCCGTGAACATGATGCCCTGCTTCTTTGCCCAGAACATCGCATTGCCCGGCGTATGCCCCGGCACGGAGATCATTTCCAGCGTGTAATCTCCTACCGTGTATTTCCAGCCTGCCTCAATCGGAACAAAACGGTCATCAACCTGATCCAGCTTATAGCGGACTGCCGGATTGAGCGCCTGCGTTTTCTTCATTTCATCCCCCGGAAATCCCCCGGCACGGAATTGCTCCGCCAAGCGAAGCGGACGCTCTGGTGTAAAACCGTCCTTTAAGATCGCCAGATCGGTTCCGCTGATATAGATGCGGCTGTCCGCCCCTGCCGCCTCCCTGGCAAGTCCTGTGTGATCCGAGTGCAGGTGTGTCAGAAGAATATCCAGCCGATCCGAGCTGCTGCCAAGCGCCCGAAGCCCTGCAAACAGCGCCTCCCGGCATTCCTCGCGCCGAAATCCGGTGTCAATCAGAAGATCACGCTCGTTTTCTTTTCCCTTGATCAGGTAACTGTTGAGTTCCCGCAAAGGATTCTGCGGCAATTCCACACCGATCCGCCAGATTCCATCTGCCACCTGTTCTACAAGGGCTTCCCTCTTCTCTATGTTCTTTGTGATTTCTTCTCTTTTATTTTCTTTAAGCATATTTTTCCTTATTGAATCTATTGAATCCTCTCAGCCTTCTGCTTTCTCTTCTCTATGATCCATCGTCCGGAACAGATGTGCACAAATCAAAATCGCCACCACAATCGACAGATAATCAGCCGCCGGCTGTGCATAGATAACTCCATCCAGGCCAAACATCGCATTCAGCACGAAAATCAGCGGAATAAAAATCAGTCCCTGGCGGCAGATCGTAAGAATCAGCGACGGAAGCGCTTTTCCCATTCCCTGGATCGTATTGATGCAGAGGAATAAGATACCAAGGAATGGCGCAGAAAGCTGGAGGGCAACCACCATCTGAATACCATACTGGACAACTTCCGCATCATTAATAAACATCTGAATCATTGTCTTTCTTGCGACAATCATAAACAATGTCAGAATCGTTCCCATAATAATCGATACAAATCCTGTAAATTTGAATACCGACATCAGGCGTTTCTTGTTGCGCGCTCCATAATTATAACCGATCAGCGGCTGGATTCCCACGCAGAGACCAATCTGCAGCAGGACAACAAGCATATTGGATTTCATCGCAACCCCCATCGCCGCTACCGGTGTGTCACCGTAACCGACCAGCGCCTGGTTCAGGATAATATTGGCAAAGCTCATCAGGATGTTATTTAAGGATGCCGGAATACCGATCCCTGCCACGCCGGAAACGATTCCATCTCCCATCTTAAAATCACGGAAATGAATCGACAGTGTCGATTTTCCCCGTAGATAATAAGCAATATAGTAAAGACAGGCCGCAATATTGCCGATAATCGTCGCAAGCGCTGCACCGGTCACTCCCCAGCCAAGCACCAGGATCATGATCGGATCCAAAATAATATTTACTACGGTACCTAACAGGTTTCCGACCATCGATTCTCTCGATGCGCCTTCTCCCCGCAGAATATTCGCAAATGCAGTTGAAAACATAATAAACGGCGCGCCGATTGCAATAATCGCCAGGTACTGTCTCGCAAAACCGATCGTATTTACACTGGCACCGATGAGATGCAGAATGGTTTCCATTCCAAGTACAGACAGGATAGCCACTATCACGCCCAGCCCCAGGGATCCATAGCAGCAGAATGAACTGATATGACATGCCCGATCTTTATGGCGTTCTCCCAGTGCTCTCGATATCGCTGAGCTGCCGCCGATACCGAACAGATGGCCTAATGCCATAAAAATCATAAAGACCGGCGTTGCCAGCGAAACTGCCGCCACCTGCAGCGGATCCTTCGTCTGACCGATGAAAAATGTATCCGCCATGTTATAGATAACAACCACCAGCATGGAAATCATGGTCGGAACCGCCATGGTTGCGACCGCCTTCGGTACGGGTGTTTTTTCAAATAAATCTGTATTTGTTTTCATTTGTCGTAACTCCTCTCTTTCTATATTTGTTGTATTCTTTACAGTCACATTCTCGCGCCGAGCGCGGTCGCTTGCGACATGTTTCTGCTTCGCGCAAGTGCACATCATTGGCACGTTAGTGCCTTTTTGTGTAATAGGGGATTCCAAGGAATTTCCTATTACATAAAAATACAGGCACTTCTGCCTGCTGTGTAAAAGACCAACTCTTATTTAAACACTTAATTTTATCATAAACACCTATTTTGTCAACTATTTCCGTATTAAACCTATCTTAAACTCATCTTAAAACCCAGCTTAAAAATTGTCTTTTGGAATTGTCTTTGGAAGTTGCAAAAAAGCGCTTTCTGGGATATGATGGAAACTAGAAAATTATGAATTTCATACCGATGGAGGATTTTTACTATGTCTAACAATTACGCAGGCAAATTTGTAAGTGCTGAGACCGCCGTCAAGGCCGTTCAACCGGGCGACTGGGTGGATTATGGCTTTGGCGCTGGATTTCCGGAGCTTCTCGACCGTGCGCTGGCAGCACGCAGGGATGAGCTGACCGATGTCAAGATCCGCGGTGGTTTAGTCATCCGCCCGCGCATCGAGGTTGTCGAAAGCGACCCGGATCAGAAAGCATTCAGCTACTACAGCTGGCACATCGGCGATTATGAGCGCAAGCTGCAGACCCGTGGGCTCTGCAAGTTTATGCCGATGATGCTGCGTTCCCTGCCGGAAATGTACCGCCACCACATTCGCGTGGATGTTGCCTTTGTACCGGTTTCCAGACCGGATGCGGACGGCTGCTGCGGACTGGGTATTTCCAACTATGCATGGCGCACCATCTTTGAGAATGCGCGCACCGTCATCTTCGAGATCAATGAGCGCCTCCCGCGCTTACAGGGCGTCGATGGTTCCCACCGTGTCCACCTCTCAGAGGCAGATTTCATCGTCGAGGGCGAGCATGAGCCGCTTCCGATCCGCACCTACCGCGATCCGAGCGCCGTTGATATTGAGATTGCCAAACGTGTCGTTGAGGAGATCCCGGACGGCGCTGTCCTTTCCCTGGGCGTCGGCGGCGTTCCGTTTACCGTTGCCAATATGCTGGCACAGTCCGACAAAACCGACCTCGGCTGCCACACCGGCACCATCAGCGATGCTTTTTTAGCTCTCTATAAGGCTGGCAAGCTGACCAACAAGAAGAAGGAAATTGACAACGGTTATTCTACCTGGAACCTTGCCATGGGCTCTCAGGAATTATATGACTGGCTGGATAATGAGCCGCAGCTCTTCCATCCGGCTGACGTCGATTACGTCCACTCCCCGTACCGCATCGGTGAGATGAAAAATGTCATCAGCATCAACGGTGGTGTCGAGCTGGATCTGATGGGACAGGAAAATGCCGAGTCTGCCGGCACCCGACAGCTCTCCGGTATCGGCGGACAGATGGATTTCCTGGAGGGCGCATTCCGCTCCGAGGGAGGCAAGGGCTTTATCTGCCTTGCTTCCACCCACAAGAAAAAAGATGGCTCCTTAAAATCCAACATCGTACCGTTCATTCCGGGCGGCAGCACCGTATCTGCACCGCGTACCATGATTCAGTACGTGGCGACCGAGTACGGTATCGCAAAACTGACCGGGCTTACCTTAAAAGAACGAGCGGATGCCATGATCGCCATCGCACACCCGGATTTCCGTGATGAGCTGCGCCGGTATGCGGAGGAGAATTTTAAATAAAAATTGAAAAGATACATCGGAACCGAAACATCAACATTCCATGTTATCTTTGATTCTTTGAAAACCAGAATTTTCAACATAGAAAAGCCGTAACCTTATACTTTCGCTCATGAGTTTAATCCCATAGGCAAGTATATCTGGTTACGGCTTTTTATTTTTTATGCCTCTTTCTTCGCCCCTATAACAACCACAACCACCATAAACCGGCAGACCAGAATAATCATAGACGCAAAGAGCTGCCACAGCGCGATATGCAGAATCAGGCTGACTGCGTACCCACACAGTGCTGCTCCCATTACCATAGCATATCCACAGCACAGTTCGGAGTGATACGAATGTCTGGGCGAACCTGCGGTGTAGCTTTCCATCAGTCCATAGAGCACCACATATTCCAGCATACACGGAATCAGCGACCAGATGGTTCCGTCCGGCCGCCTCCAGAACATGGACAGGAAGCTAGAAAAAGCAGTCACCAGCACAAGCGCCGCCCCTGCTGCCCGGTACACTCTCATCTCTTTTGCATCCATCTGGAAAAATCCCGCCTGCCGCTCTTTCTGGAGAATCCCGATATATAAAATCAGGAACCCGATGCAGGGCGGCAGCAGCATCACATGGAACAGATTAATATGAATCGAAGCAAGAATCAGACCGGCTAAAATCTTATGATCTCCCGTTTTCACTTAAATGCCTCCTCTTTCAGCAGATATTTCCACACATCAATAAAGCGAAGCTCCCTTCTCTTCCTGTATTCATTTTCAAATGAAAGAACCTGCTCCCCGCCATCTTTGGCGATATATGAAAGCACTGCAACTCCTGAATGAAATACCTGCGGCGACTGGTCTTCCTCTTTGCCAATCCAATGGCTCTGGAACGTCAGCACATCACCCGTTTTTACTGTCAGCCGTTTCGGCTCTTCCCCTTCTTTTTGAGCTGGGATAGGCTCTCCATTTAAGGTCATCGAAAAATTTTCCATCTCCCCGGCTGACGCAATGCAGCCTTTTACTTCGATGGTTCCATCTTTCTGAACGGTGTAAACCTGTGTGGCCGTTCCATCTGAATTGGCGCTGGAACTTGGATTTTCCAGAGCGCTCCCGCCCTCCGGATTTGCAATCAGTACCAGATTACCAATTTTTACGTCCGCTGTGTTTCCATCTGAATAGAGCACCTGCGCCCGCGTCAGGATTCTCCACTGACGGATCCCGTTATGCTGCGGATCTTCAATCGAAAGCGTAGCATCCAGGCGATGAAGCGCATACTGTCCCGCTGACTGGACTGTCTCCCGCATTTCCTGCATTTGAAGTTCAGGCAACTCTGAAAAACGAATTTCTCTCACACAGATCTCATCCGTCACATCCGTCAGATAGGCAAAATTTACCTGTGTATACCATACATCCGAAGTTCCATCTGTCTCATCCACACTTTCTTCCCCGAGCGCATATAAGGACACTGTATTATCCAATCCCATATTCGCATTCAGATCTTTCACGCCTTCGTCTAAAACTCCAACTTTCACATCGGAATCGGTACTTTCTTCTTCAAGCGCCTCACTTGACACAGATGGAACGATTCCATCCTCCGAAGTTTCTACTCCGTCCAGCCCACAGCCCAGATAGGCCGACTGGCTGTAGTGCAGAAACAGCGGTTCTTTCAGCCGGAACGTATACTGGGCGATCAGACCCGCCAGCAGACAAATAAGCGCCAGCACCAGCCAGATACGCACGATCATCCGCTCCGGATGTTTCCGAACTGTTTTTGCCTGTTCTTTTACTTCCATGAGTTCCCCGCTTTTCTCATTTTTCTCTATCATAAAAAGGCCACCCACCTGTCTGTATAAGTTGTTCTCTTTGCAACATTATACCTTTTTACAGGTGGGTAGTCTTTTCTATTTTCTTACAATTTATAGCCTTCTTTTTGAAAATTGCAAAAGCACGCAATTCGTAGCAATTTGGCATCCGCATTCACTGCCTTAACTTCTCGCCTGTCCCATCGATAACATTCGCAGCGCTTTGGTGAATTCAAGCACAGCCTATAACCATATCGATCCGAAAGACCTTCCAGAAAGAGAAAGCCGCCGCTGACAGCCTTGATGAATCGGTATCGATCCACTCAGCCGCCTGCGGCGGTTTTCTGCTTATTTATATAAGAATATCATATTTTTGACCGAAACGGTAAGCGCTTCTTTTATTTTCGGCATTTCGCGCATAGGCAGGCGATTCTGTTTTGTCTATCTTTTACAACCAAATCGCAGACAATTCCGGGCTCAATCCAATGCCCCATCCAAGCCTTCCAATCAGCTTTATGCACTCTCATAGCCATTTACGCACCTACATTACATCTGCCATTATTCAGCTTCTGCCGCTCTCGCCTCCACTTCTCTCTTCTGTACATCGCCCGGAGCCTGCTCATAGCGGCTGAACTCATAGGAGAATTCACCGATACCGCCGGTCATGGAACGAAGGTCGGTGTTATAACCAAACAGCTCGGACATCGGGATATCTGCCTCGATGATCTGTTTGCCGTGATGGTTGGAGTTCATACCGAGAACACGACCTCTTCTGCGGTTCAGATCGCCCATAACATCGCCGGTGAATTTATCCGGAACAGTTACTTTCAGAGATGCGATCGGCTCAAGGAGAACTGGATTCGCTTCCATGAACGCTTTCTTGAATGCCAGCGTCGCTGCCATCTTGAATGCCATCTCGGAGGAGTCAACCGGATGATAGGAACCATCTAACAGGGTTGCTTTCACACCGACAACCGGATATCCAGCCAACGGACCCTTCTGTACGCATTCCTGAATACCTTTCTCAACTGCCGGGAAGTAGTTCTTTGGAACGGCACCGCCAAATACCTTCTCTTCGAATACATATGGTGTCTCCAGATCGCCGGACGGCTCGAAGGACATCTTAACATCGCCGTACTGTCCATGTCCACCAGACTGTTTCTTATATTTGCCCTGTGCTTCTACTTTCTTGCGAAGTGTCTCGCGGAATGCAAATTTCGGTTTGCTGAGCACAATGTCTACTTTATATCTTGTCTGCAGCTTGCTGACAACGACTTCGAGCTGCTGCTCGCCGATGCCGTAAAGTAAGGTCTGACGGTTCTCGGTATCGCTGACGCTTCTGAGTGTCAGATCTTCGTCCATCATCTTCGCCAGTGCACTGGAGATCTTGTCCTCATCGCCTTTGGTCTTAGCTGCGTATGCCATGTAGGTATACGGGGTAGAAATCTTCGGTTTGTGGTATACAATCGGAGCCGTGCGGACTGCGATGGTATCGCCGGTCTGAGTAACGTTTAATTTGGCAACCGCGCCGATATCGCCCGCCTTTAATTCCGGAACCTCGATGACATCCTTGCCGCGGAGAACATATACTTTCTGAACTTTCTCTTCAGCGTCTTTGTTTACATTGTAGATAAGGGTATCTGGTTTTAAGGTACCGGTACAAATCTTCATCAGGGAGTATTTGCCGATGAACGGGTCAACCACAGTCTTGAAAACACGTGCCGACAGGGATACATCGTCATTATATTTAGCGGTAAAGCGCTCTGCGGTCGATACATCGACACCGACACACTCGAACTTGTCCGGTGACGGGAAGTATTTATCGATCGCCTGCAGCAAATATGCGAAGCCCTGTGCATTGATGCCGGAACCCATCATAACCGGAACGATATTGCCCTCACTTACGTGCTCGCGCAGCGCCTCTGCGATCTCTTCCTGTGTAAATTCTTCACCGGAGAAATAGCGCTCCATATATTCTTCACTCGTCTCTGCCACTGCCTCGATCAGCGCATCACGGATGATGCCGAGGTTCTTCTTGGTGTACTCCGGAATCTCGCATTTCTCATATTCGCTTAAATGGGTGAAACGGCGGCCTTCCATCTTTACCGCATTGACAAAGCCGACAAATTTTTCATTTTCACGGATCGGCACCTGGAACGGCGCGATCTTACGGCCAAACTGTTTCTCCAGTTTTAAGATCAGCTCACGGAAGCTTGCCTGATCGTCATCCATGTTGGTAACGAAGAACAGGCGCGGCAGGTTGTACTCTTCACAGAGTTCCCATGCCTTCTCGGTTCCGACTTCGATGCCAGCCTTGCAGTTTACAACGATGATTGCTGCATCTGCTACACTGATAGCTTCCTCTACTTCTCCCACAAAATCAAAATAGCCAGGGGTATCTAACAGGTTAATCTTGATCGGTCCATCTTCTCCTTGATACTCCAACGGAATCAGCGTGGTGGAGATAGAGAACTGTCTCTTGATTTCTTCTTTATCATAATCGCTGATGGTGGTTCCTTCCGGAACTTTTCCCATTCTCTTGGTAGTACCTGTTACCAGTGCCAGCGCCTCTGCTACCGTTGTCTTGCCGGCACCGCCGTGCCCCAGTAACACTACATTGCGGATTTGTTTTGTCCCATACACGTTCATAGTTAAGTCCTCCCGTCTATTTATTTTGATGTTTTCTTCTTGTATTTTAACCTCTGTTCATATTGTACAAGAAAATAGAGAAAATTTCAAGTAAAACAACACCTTTATACAAAATTTATTCGTTTTATTTTGAAAAGCATTGAAAATGCGACAATTTCCCTGTTCAAAGGCGGTGAAATCAATCGCATTTTCGCAAATTTAGTAATAAACAGATGTAAAAAAATTTCTTTTTCACTTCAACGCGTAAAATCGTTGACAAGTGACTTGTTCTATTCTACAATAATTTCTAGTTTCATTTTTTACTATACTACCTATGAAAGAGAGCGTAATTGCTATGAATACACCGATTAATCATCTTACCGCCGGTTTCATCGGACTCGGTCTGATCGGCGGCTCTATCGCCAGAGGTTTGAAACGCAGCGCCCCGGATATTCAGATCATGGCTTATATGCGGACCCGCGAAAAATTGGAACAGGCACATGCAGACGGCATTGTTGACCTGATTCTGGACGGCGTGGACGAGCATTTAAGCGAGTGCGACATCATTTTCCTGTGCACACCGGTTGAATTTAATGAATCCTATCTGCGCCAGATCCGGCCGTTCTTAAAGGAAGGCGCGGTTGTGACTGACGTCGGAAGCACCAAGACCAGCATTCATGAGACCGTTGCCGCGCTTGGCATGGAAAGCTGCTTCGTCGGCGGACACCCGATGGCTGGCTCGGAAAAGACCGGCTACGAGAGTTCAACCGACCATTTGCTGGAAAATGCATACTATATCATTACCCCGACACCGCACACCCCAGCTTCCCACACTGACCGTATGGTGAATGTGGCAAAGGCGATCGGTGCGCTGCCCCTGGTGCTGGATTACCATCGTCATGATTTCATTGTCGCGGCGATCAGCCATCTGCCGCACCTCATCGCCTCCAGCCTGGTCAACCTGGTACACGACTGCGACAGCGAGGATCAGATGATGAAACGGCTGGCTGCCGGAGGTTTCAAGGATATCACCCGTATTGCCTCCTCTTCTCCGGTCATGTGGGAACAGATCTGCATGACGAACACAGGCAATATCACTGAGGTGCTGGATCGCTACATTGATTCCCTGACGACATTGCGGGAAGAACTGTCCGACCACCAGTCTAGAGCCATCTACCAGCTGTTTGAGTCCTCCCGCGACTACCGGAATTCGTTTGCAGAAATTCCAAAAGGATCGATACAGCCGGAATATGCCTTCTCCGCCGACGTGGTGGACGAGCCAGGTGCTATCTCCATCATTTCCTCGATCCTCTCTGGTAAAGGAATCAGTATCAAAAATATCGGCATCAGCCACAACCGTGAGCATGGCGAGGGCGCGCTGCGGATCAGCTTCTACGACAAGGCTTCGATGGAAGCGGCGTGGGCGCGTTTGAAGAAATACAATTACACGCTGTTCGCGTAGACTGCAATGTATGTTTCAAACTTAACTTTCAACATTAATGTTTAGGCAGGTACAACTATGAACTCAATGAAATTTACCCATACATCTTCTCTCCGGGGCGAACTGACCGTTCCGGGAGACAAGTCCATCTCCCACCGCAGCGTCATGTTCGGCGCTCTTGCGGACGGACTGACCGAAATCCACGGCTTCCTGCAGGGCGCAGACTGTCTCTCCACGATCTCCTGTTTTTCCAAAATGGGAATCTCGATCGAAAATCAGGGCGAGACCGTTCTCGTCCACGGACGTGGACTGCACGGGCTGACTGCCCCAGACTCCGTTTTAGACTGCGGCAACAGCGGCACCACAACGCGCCTGATCTCCGGCATTCTCTCGGCCCAGAAATTTGACACAACACTGACCGGCGACGCTTCCATCCAGAAACGCCCGATGAAGCGCATCATCGATCCTCTCTCCCAGATGGGCGCAAAGATCGAGAGTGTCAATGGAAATGGCTGCGCGCCGCTCCATATCACCGGCTCACCGCTGCACGGCATCCATTATAATTCTCCGGTTGCCTCCGCCCAGGTCAAATCCTCGATTCTGCTGGCAGGTCTGTATGCCGACGGAGAAACCCGCGTGACCGAACCGTACATCTCCCGCGATCACAGTGAACGGATGCTGTCCGCATTCGGCGCAGACATCCACACAGAAGGAACCACCGCGATTTTACAGCCGGCAAAACAGCTCTATGGACAGAAAATTCAGGTTCCGGGCGATATCTCCTCCGCTGCCTTTTTTATCGCAGCCGGACTCATCGTACCGGATTCAGAAATCTTAATTAAAAATGTCGGTATCAACCCGACCCGCGACGGCATCCTGCGCGTCTGCAAGGCGATGAACGCGGACGTCGAACTTCTCAATGTAAACACCGCCTCCGGCGAACCGACCGCCGACCTGCTCGTCCGCTCCGGTAAGCTGACTGGAACCGCGATCGAGGGTGCGATCATCCCGACTCTCATCGACGAGCTTCCGGTGATCGCTGCGATGGCGTGCTATGCCGAGGGAACCACCGTCATACGCGATGCCGCGGAACTGAAGGTAAAAGAGTCAAACCGCATTGCTGTCATGGTAGAGAATTTAACCGCTCTGGGCGCGGATGTAACCGAGACCGAAGATGGCATGATCATCCACGGCGGCAAGCCGCTGCACGGTGCTGTGATCGACAGCAAGAAGGATCACCGCATCGCCATGACCTTCGCCGTTGCCGCACTCGGCGCTTCCGGCGAGACCGAAATTCTGGATGCAGACTGCGTGAACATCTCCTATCCGGGATTCTATGGGGATCTAGAACGATTGTGTAAATAAAATGTGACTATGCATATTTGAGACAAAAAGGGCAGGAAAAGCTTCAAATCGCTTTCCTGCCCTTTTCTTTTGTCCTACTGCCCATATTTCGCAAAATACCGATCCAGCACCTGTCTTGCGATCGGCGCAGCGACCGCACCGCCGGAACCGGACTCTTCTGCCAGCACACAGATCGCCACCTTCGGCTTGTCTGCCGGAGCGAAACCGACAAACCAGGAATGTGTCTCCTTACCTGTCTCAAACTCGGCGGAACCGGTTTTTCCGGCCACCGTATAGGATGCCCCCCGCATCGCGGAACCCGTACCAATCTCGACCACCTGGCTCATGAGATGTGTTAGAAATTGTGCGTCATTCGCAGACATCAGGGTTCCATAGGCGGACGGAAGGAACTTCTTGACCGTCTGACCACCCACATTTTCAACATGATCGATCATATATGGCTTCATCAGCGTGCCGCCGTTGGCGATCGCCGATACGATCATCAGGTTATGCAGCGGCGTAATCTGGGTTTTCCCCTGTCCGATCGCGGTCTGAAGCTTTTCCCAGTCATCCGAACTGCCGTCGAGCGAAAACGTGCTCTGATTGTACGGAAGTGTGTACGGAAGCTCCGAATTAAAGAGCATCTGATTTGCCAGCGCCCGGAATTTTTCTGAATTAATCTGCATTCCAATCTCCGCAAACGCACCGTTGCAGGAATTGGCAAATGCCTGAATCAGGTTCTGCGCCCCGTGTGCCGTCCCGTGGTAACATTTAATCGTATAATCGCCATTCTGGTAAGAGCCATTACAATTATACACATAGTCCTGCCAGGTATTCGGGTTCTCTTTCATATATTCCAGCACCGTCAGCATCTTGAACGTCGATCCCGGCGGATATAAGCCCTGCGTCGCGCGGTTGACTAACTGCGCCTTCGTATTGTCCGGCGATATCAACTCTGCCCAGCGCTCATCGACGAGATTCGCATTGAAATTCGGCTGGGAAACCATCGTTAAAATCTTTCCCGTATCCGGTTCCATGACGATCACCGCGCCCCGATGTTTTCCGATCGCGTCGGATGCCGTCTGCTGCAGATCCACATCGAGCGTCGTAATCACATTGTCGCCCAGATTTTTCTTCCCCTGAAATTCATTGATCGTTTTCTCAATCAGATTCACATGGGAGGAAAGCAGGTAGAAATTCGCCAGCGACTCCAGACCTGTTTTTCCATTTTTGCCGGAATATCCGACCGAATGGACAAACAGATAATCATACGGATAATAGCGTTTCTCGCTTCCGTCACTTGCAACGTTCGTCTGCGCCAGCACCGTTTTATCATTGCTCATAATCGAACCGCGGGTCACCCGGTCTGAGAGGAGATCGAGTCTCGCATTATAAGAGCTGCCGATCACATTTTCACTCTTAAACTGGATAAACCAGCCAAAATAAACGGCCATCGCGATAAAGAGCGCCGCAATCCCATAGGTCAGCCACAGAATATGACGGTTTGAACGCGCTCTCGCATTTTCAGTTCTTTCCATTTCATCCTTCTGCCTCATCAAGCTGCTGCTCCTCCTCTTCTTCCTCATTCCGTTTCAGGACATATAGTCCCTGTATCACGCCAAACAGGATAAATGTGCTGAGAATCGAACTGCCTCCATAACTGACAAGCGGCAGCGTCACGCCGGTGGACGGAATAAACTTGGTCACGCCGCCGATCGTCAGGAACACCTGCACCACATACTCAATTCCCAGACCAAACGCGATCAGCTTGTAAAATAATGCCTGCATCCGGGTCGCAATCAGCATGAACTGCATGAAGCAGCCCAGACAGATCAGGAGAATACAGAGCGCATAGATGCCGCCCAGCTCCTCCGAGATCGCCGCGAAAATGAAGTCCTTCTCGACAACCGGGATCTTCTTCGGCATCCCCTGGTAAAGTCCCATGCCAAACCAGCCGCCTGTGCCGATCGCAAAGAGCGCCTGCGTAACCTGATATCCTTTTCCTGCGATGTCACTCCACGGATCCTGCCATGCTTCCACGCGGACACGCACATGCGAAAACAGCTTATACGCCAGCATCGCAGCCGCACAGCCGCTTCCAAGACCGCCAGCCAGATACAGCCAGTTGGAGGTTGCAATAAACAGCATCAGGACATAGGCGAGGAAAAAAATCAGCGCACTTCCCAGATCCTTGGATAACACCAGAATCAACACGTGCGCCGCCGCCACGCCGGTCGTGATCGCCACATTTTTAAACTCCGTTGAGCGGTAAAACATCGTCGCCACGAAGAATACAAAGCTGATCTTAACAAACTCGGACGGCTGGAACGAAAATCCGCCGATACTGATCGAAAGCTGCGCGCCGAAGCTGGTATTGCCGATCACACAGACAACCAGCAGCAGCGCCAGACCTATCAGGCCATACACCCACGGTATCTTAGCGAGCTGCCAGGTTCTATCTATCACATATGGTATAATCATTGTGATAACCGCCGCAACTGCCATGATGATAAACTGGCGGACCGCCTTGTCCATCGAGATGCGCGTCAGCATGATAAAACTGGTGCACAGAAGCATACACGTGTTGTTCAGCAACAGTCTCGACGCATTCCGGTAAAACAGCCGGTATAAGAGCTGGTACAGGACAAAAAAGACAAACTGCGCGCCGAAAAACAGCACAACTGCCTCATCCTCGGTTTGTAGATAAATGATCGTACCCGACAGAAGAAATATCAAAAACAGCGGTACATTCTGCAGACGACAGAGCCGGAGTTTCGACTCGTCATCCGGCAGTGAAAAAAAGCGGAAATTGTAATATGTATAAATCAGTATCAGCAATATCATCAGATACCTGGACATCGTTGTCACAAGATTTATCATGGTGATCCTCCTTTTCATGTGTACCCGGAAGATTCCCGGTACACACGCTACTCTACGCCCCTCTTAAAATGACCTCTTGTAAATTCGCCCTCCAGCTCCACCGGTTCCTGATGGAGGAAGGTCTTCACGTAGGCATCCAGCACTTCCCCGGTCTGTGCCGCACTCTCCGACGTAAATGCCAGACGCAGCACCTCCGGCTGCAGGCGGTCTATCTGCTTTTTATCCTTCAAAAGCGACAGGGGGCTGGAATTGTAGATCGTATTGCAGCAGAAACGGCACTGGTTCCTTACCGGAAATACCTTCTTTTTGCGATCCCGCAGATACAGATATTCCGGACATTTACTGCATCCTTCCACTGTTTTCCGGATGCACTGGGCGGTTACCATGACCGGGATCGAACCATATACGAGAAGTTCCCGTTCCCGGCTGTCGCGCGCCTCCAACTCCCGGCTGTTGAGCTCGACCGGAAGGGTAAAACGCATCGAAAGCTCCGGCGCCATCTCCCGCACAAAATCCTCCGCCCGGTGATTCATCGTATAAATACCATAATCCATCACAAGCGGGATGGAAATCTTCCACTCGCGCACCAGTTCCAGCTCTTCCCATGCCCGGATGACAAGACCGTCAAATCCCGCCGATTCCAGCCTGGAACGATGTGTTTCAAAATATTCCTTTGCCCGATCGCGGAAAATATGCGGCATTACCAAAAGACACTGCTTGTCTGCCTCATGGCAGCGCGATACCCATTCGTTCCACTGTTCGACGCCAAATTCAGCACTATCCAGATAGATGGCTCCGACTTCCGGTACGGATAACGCCACTTTTAACTGTGCCGGGTGTTCAACCGAAACGTGGATGTGGTACAGAGCTGTTTTATTCCCTTTTTTATTCTCAAACAGCATTTTCTGGCTCTGTACAGGTAAACCCACTGTGAGTTCAACGTCCTGAGCCGGGCTGGTTTTTTCTGATTCCGAACCTGTCTGGTTATTTTCTTCCAGATTCTTTTCTTCCGGATTTTGCCACCCTTTTCCTGTCCCGCACGCCCTATTTTCCGGTATCTCCCGGCGGTATGGACGCAGTATCTCCTCGGTCAGCTGCTCAAACGCAGAGCGGCGGAGTTCATTTAACTCCTGCACCGGCACAAAGGGGCTGCCGCCTGTCTCCACTTCCAGATTTTCAAAATAATACGGCGTATTTCCCGTTTTTCCGAGCTGTTTCTCAATCCGTTCCTTGCTCATCGGCTGTTTCACTGCCGTCTGGACAACTGCTCCGATTCCGCCTGCCATCCGGCTTTCTCCCGTCAGCGGATCTTCGTATTGAAGCGTCAGCTGCAGCGGTTCGCCTTCACAGACACGCGCAAACCCCTGAACCGGTTCTTTCACCTCTGCTTCCACATACGTTTTATCCAGATACTGGTAAAGTTCCCGGTTTTCCTGGCGGAATGCCGGTTTCTCATGGCAGGCCACCATATCGCGTCCATTGTGCTCGGTATAATAGCCTAACGTCTGACCGCCACGGTCAAACAGATCCAGCAGCTCCTTCCGGTCTTTCGGGTCAACCCGGTAACCTTTTCTGCCATTCTTTAAATATAAATCTACATATTTCCGGTACAGGCGCACCACGCCTGCCGTATAGCGCGGACTCTTCATGCGCCCCTCGATTTTCAAGGAATAAACGCCTGCTTCCAGAATATCCGGCAAAATATCCAGCGTACAAAGATCCTTGAGACTGAGCACATACTTGGAATCGCCCGGATTTAACACGCCATTTTCTTTCTTTTGTTTTTTGTTTTCATTCGGGTTGTTCTCATCCAGCCGCCGAAGGACATCAAACGGAAGCCGGCAGGTCTGAGCGCATCGTCCCCGGTTGCCGCTTCTGCCGCCGATCAGGCTGCTGAACAGGCATTGTCCCGAATAACAGTAACAGAGAGCCCCGTGAACAAAGCTCTCTATCTCCACGCCCGTCTCCTGATAAATGCGGCGTATCTCTTCCAATGAAAGTTCACGCGCTGTGACGATGCGGACCGCGCCCATTCTCGTCATAAGCGCCGCGCCCTCCGGTCCGGTAATCGTCATCTGTGTGCTCGCATGAACCGGCAAATCCGGAAAATGCTCCCGGATATAAGAAAATACCCCCATGTCCTGCACGATCACGGCATCCAGTCCCGCCTGGTAATACGGAAGCAGATAGTCGTATAAGTCATCCATCTCGTCTTCCTTTACCAGCGTATTGACCGTCATATAAAGCTGGCGCCCATGCAGATGCACGTAGTTGATCGCTTCCAGCATCCCCGTTTCATCCGGATTTTCCGCATATGCCCTGGCTCCGAAACGGCTGCCGCCCATATAGACTGCGTCCGCCCCCGCAGCAACCGCCGCTTTCATGCTATCGAAGGAACCCGCCGGTGCCAGAATTTCCACCTTTTTTTTCATATCATTTCACCCATTATAACCGCAGAATTGCATCTTTCAGTTCCACCGTTCCCTGTCTCTTGGGAAATGGCTTCCGCTTCATATATGCCTCCACCTGTGCCTGACGGACAGCTGCCAGTTCCTCACGTGCTGCCCCTGCCTCCTGGAGGCTCTCTTCCAGATCTTTCTTTATCGTCTGTTTTTCCTGCTCCAGCTGGCTCAGCTGCTCTTTTACACTTTGTTTTTCCTGTTCCGTCTGCATCAGACATGCTTCCAGCTGCGATTTTTCCGTCTGCACAGCTGTCGCCGCCTGTCTTGCTTCTTCAAGCTGTTGTTTAAAAATCTCCAGCTTGTCCTGCAAAGAAGCGATTTCACTCTGGGATGACTCGACCGCCAGACGCTGATCTTCTGCCTCCTGTTTCCAAACCTCTGCTTCTCCACGGAAATCGTTTGCTTCCTTCTTTGCATCCGCAATCTGTTCCAATGCCTCTTTCTTTGCAGCTTCTGCCTGCTCTCGGGCTGTCTGCTCCGCCCTAACAGCGCGATCCTGGGCTGCTTTTTCCGCAGATTCCACGCGATCCTGTACCTCTCTCTTCGCACGTTCAATCTGCTCCTGCGCTTCTTTTCTTGCAGACTCAACCTGTTCCTGTGCTGTTTTCTTCACAGCCTCGATCTGCTCCTGCGCTTCTTTTTTCACACGCTCGATCTGTGCCTGTACCTCATTTTTAGCAGCTTCCGCCTGCTCAGCTGCCTCTTTTGCCGCCTTCTTTGCCGTCTCCAGTTCTTCCTCGCTGACGGTGCGCTCATTGCGGAGACTCTCGAGTTTCATCTGGGTGCTGACCATCTCATGTTTCAGACGGTATGTCTCTTTTTCCATGCTCTCTTTGTCGGATGCAAGTGCCTTCGCACTCTCTTTTTCTTTAAAATAATCATCCGCCAGATTCAGATAAGTCATAATACTCTGATAGTCTTCCGGCATTTTCAAAAATCCCGGCTGCGCCTTGAGCTGGAAAATCTTCCCATTCAGATACGTGGCAATCTGCTGTACATATCCTTCCGTCTCACTGCCGCCCAGGCTATACACTTTTCCATCAATTAATACATCTATATACTGTTTTGCCATCGCATTCTCTTCTTTCTATCTATAATAAATATGGTTCGACGTTGTCACGTCACCCACACAGAAATACCACCTTCAAATCAATCAAATATCAAATCTCAGAAATACCGTTTTTTGCTTGATTCCAGGTATACCCGAGATGCCGATACGCTGCTTCGGTCGCCATCCGCCCACGCGGAGTCCGGTTGAGCAGACCGTTCATCAGAAGATACGGTTCATACACATCTTCCAGTGTCCCAGCATCCTCGCCCAGCGCTGCCGCCAGCGTCTCCAGTCCGACCGGACCGCCGGAAAACTTGTCGATAATCATATGTAAGATCGCACGGTCGTTGTTGTCAAGTCCCAGCTTGTCCACATCAAGGATATCCAGTGCAAAATCCGCGACTTCTTTCGTAATCACGCCGTTGTACTTGACCTGTGCAAAGTCCCTCACACGTTTTAACAGGCGGTTTGCCAGACGCGGCGTTCCTCTCGAACGTCTCGCAATCTCATAGGCGCCCGTCTTATCAATCTCCACATTCAGAACTCCCGCCGTCCGCAGGACAATCGTCTGCAGCTCTTCAGGCGTATAAAAATCCATCTTCTGCACGATGCCGAAGCGGTCGCGCAGCGGCGCCGTCAGAAGCCCCGCGCGTGTCGTCGCGCCTACCAGCGTAAATTTCGGCAGATCCAGACGAATCGAGCGCGCCGTCGAATCTTTTCCCAACATGATATCGATCGCATAGTCCTCCATCGCCGGATAAAGCACCTCTTCCACCTGGCGGTTTAAGCGGTGAATCTCATCCACAAAGAGGACGTCTCCCTCCTGGAGCCCGTTGAGAATCGCCGCAATCTCCCCTGGTTTCTCGATTGCCGGACCGGAAGTAACCTTCATACGGGTTCCCATCTCATTGGCGATAATGCCGCTAAGTGTCGTCTTTCCCAATCCCGGCGGTCCATAGAAAAGAACATGGTCAAGCGCCTCGCCGCGGGATTTCGCCGCATGGATAAATACCTTTAACGTCGATTTGATCCGCTCCTGACCGATATATTCGTCTAAGGTCTGCGGGCGGAGACTTCCCTCAATCCGCTTATCCTCCTCCGTCACCTCGGTTGTAATCGTCCTTCTGCTCATACTTGTTTCCTGTCTTTCCTGTTTTTCTCTCTCATTCAATTAAGCCATGACAGTTCCATTTTCTCATATCTGCCACACATTCCAAATTTTCATCTGACGCACAAGCACCACTATTTTTTATGATCCTGCAATTTCGAATGTCCGACACATAGGTTGTTTTACAAAAACGCCAGATATTTCAGCGATGCCTTCAATACCGCCTCGGAATCCATCTCTTCCGTCACATTGGCGCTCTTGACCGCCTTCACCGCCTCGGCATTCGTATATCCCAGCGCCACCAGCGCCTCCACGGCTTCCTTCGCCGCATTGCCTGAAAGCCCGTTTCCCGCAGCCGGCGAAACCGCCGCACTGCCATCTAACAGCGGTGTCAGCAGATCCTCTGCCTGTACTTTATCCTTCAAATCGAGAATGATCCGCTGTGCCGTCTTTGCCCCAACGCCCGGTGCACGGGAGATCGCCTTCGCATCCCCAGTCATAACCGCAAGACGCAGATCCTCCGGACGCAGCGCCGACAAGATGCCAAGTGCCCCCTTCGGACCAATGCCGTTGACCCCCAGAAGCTGGCGGAACATCTCCAGATCCGAACGGCTTAAAAAGCCGTACAGGCTCATATCATCCTCCCGCACCTGCAGGTGCGTATATATCTTTACCTCTTCCCCGAGCGGCGGTAAAACTTCCAGCACCGACATCGGGACAAAAATCCCGATCCCCATCATGCCGGACTCGACCACGATACGGTCCTTTGCTTTCTCCGCCAGGATGCCTTTTACATACGAAATCACGGTAAATTCCTTTCTTTTCTCACTGGTTCAAGATCTGGTTCAAACTAAAAAAAGAACGCTTCAAAATGCCTCCAAATCTTCTTTTCAGTATACCATAGCACAGTTTTCATTGCAAGGAAAGTGCGGAATTTCGAACATATATTCTGCCCGGTTGATTGAATTTCATTTTTACACATTATCGGGAACCTATAAATGAAAAAGCTTTTCAATTGTAATATCAATGATTACAGTCAAAAAGCCTTTTCAAAGGATGAGAATTATTATACTATTTGCATTGTGCATACATGTACACTCCTGCGCTTTCATCTCGGTAATTGAATTGCCGAGGATTCCCGCTTATTGTCCTAAATCCGGCTTATAAATACATTTCTTTTGGATTACTTGGCGCAAATCTGAAAAACCTTGGTAGAATCCGGCTCCAATCGCTGCCATCAGTGCATCTCCATAAGCTGCCCCTATGTCTTCCTTTTGTCATTTTGCACAATAAGCAATTTTCTTTTTTGACAAGAAAAAGCATTTTTCACAGTTCTTTTTTACGAATCTTTCCACTTTCAGTCTTTGGAAACTCCTTTAGAAATACAAATTCGCGTGGAATCTCATAATCTGCCAGTCTTTCTGCCAAAAATTCCCGAATTGCCATATTGATACAACCACTTTTTTCGCTGTCACTTCCGGCAATTTCTTCCCTTTCAGCTTCTTTCTCCCACACAATCCACACTTTCAGATAATCGCGCCCATGCTCATGGACTGCCTTCACTGCCGTCTCTGCCACTCCCGGAAATGTCCGCACCTCTTCTTCGACCCGGAGGGATGACACTTTTCTCCCATTTATGTTGCAGATATCATCATCCCGCCCATCAAAATAGAAGAGTCCCTCTGCATCTGTGTGACCGCAATCCCCAATCACCGCGTCATTTCCAATTCCAAGAATTCCATACCGCGTTTTTACATGGAAATGGTCGTTTTCAATCCAGACATCCACCTCTGGAAATGCACGACCAACCAGCGTCGTATCTTCTTTCATCTCACTTCCATGGATATAGGTAATATAGTTCAGCTCGCTGGCGCCATAATACAATGTAATCTCCGCTTCGGGAAATGCCTTTTTAAACTGCACTGCCTCCGCACCGCCCATACTCTGGGAGCCGCTGACAAAAGAAATAATCCGGTAATTGACCGCCTGTTCCCGCTCATAGATACGCCGCAGCGCCCGCATCTTGACAGGAATCAGATAGACGCAGGTCGCCTGTTCTGCCTCGATCATCCGCTTCCAGAGGCGCGGATCAAAGGAATCCGCCGCAACGACGCTTCCGCCGGACGCAAGCTGCGCCATATAAAGGTTCAGGTTGCCCGTAAACGCCAGGCTCCCCTGCATAAACGTAATGCTTCCCTCTCCCATTTTGAAAATTTTATTCTGAAGCTTAAAAAAATCGTGCCAGCTTTCAAAGGAGCGGAACAATACTTTCTGACGACCGGAGGTTCCCGACGTCATCACACCCATATATGCCCCTTCCGGAGGTGTCACGTCACGCAATTCATCGGAAATTTTTACATCGGACGGTGCAATCACCGGAACCGTATTTCCGTCTCCATATGCCAGAAACTGAATAAGCTGATGCGCGATCGTCGGTTCCTGGATCCAGTGGATGTGACGTTTTCCCTGTTTTTCTTCTATCTCTTTCGGATGTTTCCTTACACGTTCTGCCGCCTCGATGAGCTCCCCGAACGTATAGCGCTCTGTCTCCGTGATCAGGGCTTCCCACTCTGGCGGGTATGCCCGGAGCGCATCCAGATATGTATTTATACGTTGTGTCTGTATTTCTTTCATGATTAATTCCTGTCTTTTACTTATTTTTATATAGAACTTTTTACCAATCTGAGCTTTTAAATTTACCACATTTACTTTTTATATCATTCAAACACTGTCTTCATCTACTTCATTACTTTCTCCACCAGAATACTGCTTCCGATCCCTCCGGCGGCTGCCACGCAGCACATTCCCAAATGCCCATTTTTATATTCCAGTGCTTTCATCAGATGCAGCAGAATCATTGCGCCGGAGACTCCATATGGATGCCCATAGGCAAGTGCCCCGCCCCAGATATTATAACGGTCTTCAATCCCCGGAAATGCACGTTCAAATAGAACATCAATAACGGCAAACGCTTCATTGACCTCAAAAGCATCGATCTCCTGATAAGAATGCCCCGTTTTTGCAAGTATCGCCTTAGCAGCGCTGACGGCTGATTTTGGGCTCATCATCGGATCATCCCCGATCGCTGTACCAAACCGGAAACGGCATTCTGCTTTCCGTCCCTGTTCCCGCAAAAACCGTTCCGAACAAAGTACCACAAATGCCGCGCCATCGTGCATCAGGCACGCATTTGCCGCCGTGATTTTCGTGCCATTTGGAAGCAGATACGGCAGGCGGTCGATCAGACGCTGGCTCATTGTCGGACGGATTCCCTCATCCCGGCTGCTGCCGTCGATGGAAACCGTTATATCCTCCAATATTCCCTCTTTGCGCGCCTGCGCCGCCCTCTTATGGCTCCGGAGCACCCAGGTGTCCATCTCTTCCTTAGAGACATTTTCCCGGATCGCAGTCTCCTCCGCGCCCTCTAACATAACCTGCTCGCCGCGCTTTCCCGGCACAAACTGTGCAACCGTATACACCTTTCCACCGTCATATTCCGGATGGTTCGGGGACATCATGCGGTACGGCTGTACCGAAGAACTCTCCATTCCCCCGGCAATGACCAGATCCGCCATCCCGCTCTCAATCTTGGCTGCTGCCGCGCTGATCGCCTCCAGCGCCGACCCGCACTGCAGATCCAAAGTAACTGCCGGAATCCGCTCTGGAAACCCTGCCGAAAGTGCCGCCAGACGCGTGATATTGCCGCCTCCCCCGACCGCATTTCCTCCTATTATATAGTCGATCGCATCGGTTGGAAGCTCAAATCGCGAAACCACCTCCCGCAGCACCTCCGCCCCTAGCTTTTCCGCCGGGATATGACGGTACATTCCATCTTTCACCCCGATGTAACTGCGCAAACCGCCCAGAATATATACGTGATTCATACTTTTCTCCTGTTTTTCTTCTATTCCTAATTAAAATTAAAGGGATGCGGCAACGGACTCCTCATGCCTCCTGGCTGCATTTCTGCACTAAAAGGCTGATTCTGTTCACTACCACATCCCATCTTTATTTTCTATCTAATTTCCAAATAAGCCCGTCCGCTTCAGCGCCTTTCCAAGTGCTACCGCTGCCACACACTTAACGATGTCCAGCGGAATAAACGGAATTATCGACTGCACGATAACTGCACCCCACGGCTGTCCGGTCACGTGTTTCATCCAGCCTGCACCGAATGCGTAAATCACCGGAATACCAACTACAATCAGGAACGCTGTCTGGAATGCAACATTTTTCCATTTCCGGCAAAACAGGGAAATCAGAAACGCTACAACCAGAAATCCGATATAGTAACCGCCGCTCGGTCCAAGCAGTTTTCCCGGTCCTGCGCTTCCGCCGCTGAATACCGGCACGCCGCATAAGCCTAACAGCAGCCAGCTCGCCATAACTAAAATGGTATCCTGTGGTGCAATCAGCAGACCGATCAGGTTGACAATCATCGTCTGCGCTGTGATCTTTGCATCCGAAAACGGAAGCGGAATCGCAATATACGAAGACACACTGATAAGAGCCAGCATCATCGCCAAAAGTGTAAGCCGCTTCGCGCTCCATGCGCCGTGTACGTTCACTGCACTTGTCTCTGAACTCATTATATATACCTCCTCAGTGATAAAATTCTAAGCCGTGTAATGCATTTTCCTATGAATCACACACAGAGAATCTTTGCTAGAAAAGAGTATATCGGAATTTCAGCGGATTGTCAACCTTGTTTTTATAAATGGTTTACATATGCACCCATAGCTCCTCTGCACCCACTTTATCATCGGCATCCCTATTTTTCTGTAATCGAAAGAATTTCCTTTCCCTCTTGCTTCGTTCTCAGATACACCGCGTTTCTTCCCTCCTGCCCCGAATCCGACAGATATACCTCCTCATCAGGACGAAGTGGGGCAAGAAAACGTACTTCCAGAGCGGTCTGTCCCTTCATCCAGCCCTTCTTCCACAGACGAAGCAGGCAGGCATTCATAACAAGAAACCCCGGCAGAACTGCCGCTTCTCCCTGATGGATCGGATTGGTATCTGCCGCCTCCCGGAGATATTCTTCCATCTGGCTGCGGCTAAATGCCAGCGTATCATCATCCTCACTGCCCAGTTCCGTAATTGTTTTCATGAGCGGCATTTTCTCTTTTTCCGGGACAAGGACGCTCTGGCGCGGTTTTACCAGCAGCACTTCCATCTCCTCATTTTCCCGTTCCTTTTCCTCCTCCGCTGCCGCTATGCGGACCCGGATTGCCGAGCGGCCTTTTTTGATGATTTCTGGAGTTAATTTGGTATGGCAAAACTCATTCTCCCCCTGTTTAGGCTGCCAGTCCAGATGAAGTGTAGTTGTGCCTATCATCCATCCCTCGTATCCTTCCAATGTGGAGAGAGCGCGCTCAAAGCAAAGAAGCTTCTTTTTCAATCTATCATTCACGGTATTTTCGACCTCTTCGTTATAAATTGTAAATCTGACTCGCATGCACTTTTCTCTGCTCATTATACTAGATCTGTTCCAGAATCACAATATCCGAATCTCCCGCGTCTCCCCCTGATCCACCGGAATAAATCGGTCTTTTAAGCCCGGCGTCAGCCAGATCGTGCCGCTCTCGTCAACTAGGACTGCCTCATAGTCCTGATGCGCCGCCCAATGTGCCGCTGCCTTTTCCCGTCCCATGACAAACAGGGCGGTCGAAAGCCCATCGCAGCGCAGTCCGCACGATCCGATGATTGTCACAGAAATCAGCCCGCTATGCGCCGGCGCCCCAGTGGACGGATCCATGATATGCCAGTAAATTGTTCCGTCATCATCCGTGAAATAGCGCTCATAGCCGCCGGAGGTAATGACCGCCTCATCCTGCACCCTGACTCCGCCCAGATAGCCGTCGCTCTCCGGATCCTTGATGCCGACATACCATTTCTCGCCATCCGGTTTTGTTCCGATCGTCTGGATATTGCCTCCAAGACTGAACAGTGCGCTTGTCACGCCGTCCTCCTTCATAGTCTTTACCACCTCATCTCCGGTAAATCCCTTTCCGACACCGCCTAGATCCACCATCATTCCCGGCTCGATCGACGCCGTATCTGCTTCTAAACCGACCAGACGATAATCGACCGATTTAAGCAGGCTTTCCCGCTCGCTCTCACTGGGGACCCGGTAATTTCCCGTTGTAAATCCCCAGCTTTGCACAACCGGGTAAATTGAAATATCGAGTGCACCATCTGTTTCCGCTCCCAGCGCTAGCGCCTCCTGCATCAGATAACGCGTATCATCGGAAAGTTTCGCTGTTTTCTCCTGATTTAGATAGAAAATATCGCTGTTTTCCTGCGTTGTCGAAAGCTCCCCTTCCAGCTCTTCCACCCGCCGTTTCACTTTTTCCTGCAAATTTGCACTTCCACCGTAGGCATCAAACTGCATCACAGTATCCATCGCAAACACCGTCCAGTTCTGCCCTTCTCCCGGATTCTGGTTCGAATTTGAGGGATTTTTCTCTAAATTTTCGTTTTTTTCTACTGCTGCCACATTTTCTGCCGTCTCTTCCGTAGACGCAGATAAACGAGGACGGTCATTCTGGACCGCCCCCGTTTGATCCGGCTGCGATGAAGCACCGCAGCCACACAGCAGCAGGGTTAATAAAATCCACCACTTCTGTTTCAATTTTTACTCCTTTAAATACAACTACTCTTCTTCAGAAACAGACTCTTCTTTCTCAGAAGTATCGCCTTTACCGCCGTCAGATTCTTCCTTATCAGAAGTATCATCTTTTACGTCACCGGTCTCATCCTTCTTGGAATCATTGTCCTTAGATTCGTCCGTTTCATTCTTCTTGGAATCGTCACCAGTTTCGCCGGATTCATCTTTCGAATCATCCTTGTCAGCATCGCCTTTATCTGAAGTTTCGTCTTTCTTCTCATCCGAAGTATCCTTGGACTCGTCCGAATCCTCTTTCTTGTCCTCGTCTACTTCCGGTGCCTTGTTCGCATCGTCTGTCTCGTTCTTCTTATCGCCATCCGGTACATCTGCCTTGTTTTCGTCATTCGTCTTCGGCTCTGCCGGTGTTTGCTCCGGTGTGGTTACTCCCTCGGTTGGGGTGGTGACGATCTCGCTTGGGAGGACTTCGTCGGCAAGAAGCGTTTTGGATTCCTTGATTAATTTCCAGTTTTTATCAAGTTTGCACTCAATCGTTCCGTTATTCTTAGTGTAGATAAGAATTTCATTATCCTCTTCTTCACTCAATCCGGACGCTGAAACCTTTAAACAATCATAATTATCATTGCTATAAGATGTATCCGTTGCATGCGGTGCAAACTCACCACTTCCAAGGAACGAGGAAACGGATGCCTTGCTATACTCTTTTCCATTCACCTCAACCGAATCAATCTCCTTTAAGAAAGTTTTTAACTTTTCCCCCTCAACTCCATTGAAACGGATCAGTAAATAATCTCCTGTCCAACTACTCTCTTTTACAACACTGGAAACCTCAATTTCTGTATCCGCTTTCTGGCTCTCAACTGTAACCGTGATCGACTGATTCTTGTAACCTTTTGCTTCGATCACAACCTCATTCAGACCACTATCCAGTGCGCTTGTCTGAATTGTCAATGTTGTACCATTTACTGCAAATCCAAGCGCAACATCTTTCTCCGCATCATTGCCAGTTACTTTTACAGACTTAATTGCTTTCAGATACTCTTCATCACCAGTCAGAACCAGCGGTTTTCCCTCATCAACCGTAGTGCTACCTGTCAGTTCCGGTGCTGGAAGCAGTTTCTCTTCGTCACCCGCTAACTTCATATCCTTTGTAACTGTAAAGGTAAGCTCTTCGTATCCTTCTGCCTGGATCGTTACGTCGGTGCTTTCTTCGGTGCTGAAACCGTCTAAAGTGAAATCGATGCAATCAAACTCCTGTACATTGTTATATGGATCATCTGCATCTGTCATCTTCCATGTAGGGTTATACGAACTAAGGCTGTAAGCTTTCGTATACTCTTTATTTCCAACCTTCACGGATGTAATATTAGCCAGGTAATCTTTTACACTCGTTCCCTTTGAAGCTTTAAAAGAAGCACGTCCAAAATCCGGATCAAATGACCAGCTGGCTTTATGTTTGCTGAACTCCACTACTTCTGGAGCTGCCATCTCTTCCTGAATTTCTTCCTCTTCCTTCTCCACCACAAATTCACATCTCAGCGCCTCCGTGTAATAATTCGAACGAAGAGTCAGCTTATAGCTTCCCGGCTGAACCTGATGGAGAATCAGCTTCTTGCCATCCCCGGATACTTCATAGTAAACATCGTTGCTGCTGGACACGCCCTTCGTGTAGATATTTCTCTCAACCGCATCTTCCTCGTCAGAAAGCAGGGTAACAGATTTCAGGTTCTTCAGGAAATCTCCCTTGCTGCCATTAACGGTAAATTCAGCATCTGCAAAATAGTAAGTCTTATTAGAATCTTCTTTTTTCTCAGCTGCAAACGCCTCTTTATCATCCACATAATCAACGATCAGCGATAAATCGTTTTCCAGCACCTTATCGTATGTAAATGCGATACTCTGGCTCTTATATCCCGTTGCATCGACAGTCAGCTTATACTCCTCACCAGCCTTGAATACATCCGCCTCTATGGTAATGGTGTCAGCTTCTTTATCGATGGAATATTTGTCCTTGCTGAGTGCCTGCCAGTTTCCGTTGACAACGATACTCTGAACCGCCTCGATATACTCTGTATCCTCTGTCCGCAGGACTACCGGCTCGCACTCTTTGTTCTGTACAACTGTAATCACCGGTGCATCCTGACGGGAGAAGTTTCCATTGTACTGGATATCGCCGAGCAGACCATCTTCGAGAACTTCTTTTGCCGTTGCCGGATGGTTCGGATCCAGTGCTCCATTTTCACGGTAATCTGCAAATGGAAGCATTCTGTTCTCTTCGTATTTCTGATTCTCGCTCTTATTTACGTAGTCTGTCCATCTGAAGAAATCATCATCTCCAGTATCAAAGACAGCATCCGGAATCGCATTGTACCACCACTCCATCACTGCCTTGGACGCATCATTTTCCATCTTGGTCTGTTCAAGGAGATGTGCATTTACAAGCAGATCTGAATCAAAAATCAGGTTTGCAGAGATTGCAGAGCTTCCTGCCGCTGGAGCTTCCACTTCCGCTGGAACCAGTCGATGCGGTGCTGATACCGTCGAATCCGTATGCCGCCATTTTCTGACCATTGGTCTGTTCCTTCTCTTTTACCGGCTCTGCGCCCGTTGTCACCTTGAAGCTCTTAGAGAATGACCGGAAACCATTTGCATATACAGTGATCTTGTAATTGCCCTTGTATGGCAGATGGTCTGTATTATCATTGTACAGAACAAATAAATCCTGGCTGTAGAGATACCAGTCATCGATCATCTTAAGGTCGCTTACTGTTCCGTTCGGATCTTCCAGGGTCACACGCTCGATCGGTGTCTCAATTGCATATACCAGATCGCTGACTGCAAAATGGAGATTCTTGCCGGACTGCGGTGTTTCCTTAAGCTCCAGCGTCGGTACTGTCTCATTGACGACATGAATCGGGACGAGCGCGGAACCGCCTGCCGACGATACAACCCGCACATAATAACGTCCATTATTGTAGAAATTGCTCTGTCCTGTCTGGATAGTCAGCTGTCCAACGCGTCCCTGTCCGTGCGCCACATTCTTTTCACTGTCAAATACGAGACTCGAATTGATTGTGTTCTTCTGCTCATTGTATTCAACCAGTTCCAGTTTGCGGATGCCGTCAAACCACTCTTTTTCCTCGTCTGTATTATAGTTAAACAAAATGGTAACGGCTGCTTTTCCATTTTTTGGAAGAACCGCATCCGGCGAATAGCTCGGATGAGTCTGTTTCTCTTCATTCAAGTTATAAGTAGTCTTTTTCGGAGAAATGCGGGCATTTCCGTTTTCATCGTAATTGGTCAGATAATAGTCCCAGTAAGCAACCGGCTCATGCGTCAGAATCTTCTCAGGCAGATAGCCGTCGTTTTCCTCATATACAGCATCTTCCTGGCTCTCATTGCTCAGAACCACCGTCTCTTCCTTTGCCGCATCTTCTTTGCTGCTGACGGTTACTTTGCCCGGTGTGCCAAGAAGCGCCAGTTTTGCCATACGTCCGTCATCTGTGATCGGAGTTAAAAGATTGGTTACATCTTTTCCATCGACCTTAACGACCGTATTGCCTGCATTGTATCCCTCATCAAATGCGATCGGAAGCCACCAGCCCAGGGAATTTACTTCGGTAAGCTTTGTCTTCGTCTCATCTACCAGCGAAACCATCTGCGGCTTGTCTGGATTTTCAGTGTTTCCGTTATCTCCTGTATTTCCGCCATTCTGGTTTCCGTCATTCCCGGAATTACCGTTATTTCCAGAATTACTGTTATTTCCAGAATTACTGTTGCTTCCAGAGCCCCCCGAATGGCTGCCGCCGGAACTGCCAGAATTCCCTGAACCGCCTCCTGATACGCTGCTTCCGTTGCCGTCTGCTGCCGGGCTGCTCGCGTAACCTCTATCCGCACGGGTCTGGACCTCTCCATTTTCATTGACCCACTGTCCATCCGCATTGACGCTGTAGCCGTCCGGCGTCCGACCTTCGGTGTGCATCTGACCATAGTTTTCTGCACTCAAGTTATCAAAATAATAGCATTTTCCATCAATCCACTGCCATCCGGTCACGGTCATACCTTCTGTTCCATCGGATGCAGTGCTGAAGAAATACCATTTTCCTGCATTGTCCTTCCACCAGCCGCGGCGCATCTGTCCTTCCACGCCATCGGCAGTTGTGTTCATATAGTACCGGCGTCCATCGACGGTGATCCATCCAGTCATCATCCGTCCGGTCTGCGGATCCAGATAATACCAGCCATTCTCGGTCTTAACCCATCCAGTCTTGAGCGTTCCGTCCGTTCCCTGATATTTCCAGTCCTGTCCTTCCTGAATCCAGGCGCCGGTCTGTACTCCGGACTCCGATGCCGGTCCGGTTGAAGCATAAGCAGTACCTGCCTGCGCCGCCGCTAACACGGTCACCGCTGCCAGAATTGCCTGCCGGGATCTTCCCTTACCTTTCATACATATTCCTCCATATAATCTTTTGTAATATCTTACTCTCTGCACCGGATTAGGCATTCCTAACTCAGGCGGCCGAGGAGGTTAGTATATACTAATCCAATAAAATCTGTCAATTATTTAAATCTGTTTAAAAATGAGAATTTTTATCTATTTTTTAATCGAATTTTATTCTCAATAAAGCATTGGTTTTTTAGTTGCTAAAACTAACATGCAAATTTCTTTTTCCATTCAGCACATGTTAAGTCTCATTTTGCAGCGATTTTTCCTCCTTTTTCCCTGATATTGCCTCGCTTGTCATGAATTTTAAAAAAACATATTTTGAGAATTTTTTTCTGTTTGCTTCATTTCGTATATTTTTATCCTTTTCGCACATACTCCATCTGTAAACATTTTGTCCCATTCCAGTCCCTTCGCGGTCACTGATATTGGCTTCTCTGATAGGAGATTTACACGATGCAGATTTCTTCATCCATTGAAAATAACCGGACTTTTTTTCAAAAAAAACTCCGACCGGACATCAGTTTTGATGTCGTAGATCGGAACCTGATGATCGGCGGGCGCGATGCCTGCCTCTACTGTATTGATGGTTTTACCAAGGACGATACGCTTTTAAAAGTGCTGCAGGCGATGAGCAGCATTGAAACCGCCCAGATGCCTGACAATGCAAACGATTTTGCCGCCCTCTACCTCGCCTACGGCGAAATCGGGCTGGAAACGGATTCGGACGCGCTGATTATCCAGCTTCTCTCCGGTGTTCCTTTTCTTCTGATCGACGGGTATGCACAGGCACTCACAATAGACTGCCGCACCTATCCCGCCCGCGGAGTCAGCGAACCTGAAAAGGATAAGGTATTGCGCGGCTCGCGCGATGGTTTTGTCGAAACGCTTGTGTTCAATACGGCTCTGATCCGGCGGCGCATCCGCGATCCGAAGCTGCGGATGGAAATCATGAATATTGGGGAAAGTTCGCACACCGATATCGCCATCTGCTACATGGAAAACCGGGTGGACACCAAACTTTTAAACCGCATCCGCACCCGGATTCAAAAAGTGCATGTCGATGCCCTCTCGATGAACCAGGAAAGCCTTGCCGAATGTATTTATCCGCACAAATGGTTCAATCCATTCCCAAAATTTCGTTTTTCAGAGCGTCCGGATACCTCCGCTGCCTCGATTCTGGAAGGAAATATCATCATTCTGGTGGACAATTCGCCATCCGCAATGATTCTGCCATCCTCTGTTTTCGATATCATCGAGGAAGCCGACGACTACTATTTTCCACCGCTGACCGGCACCTATCTGCGCCTGTCGCGGACGGTCATCTTTTTCCTGACCTTATTTCTGACACCGCTGTGGCTGCTTTTTATGCAGAATCCCGGCTGGATCCCGGAATGGCTCGCTTTTATCCGTGTCACCGACGAGATCCATGTGGCGCTGATCTATCAGCTCCTGATCCTGGAATTTGCCATCGATGGTCTGCGGCTCGCGGCAGTCAACACCCCCAGCATGCTGACGACACCGCTCAGTGTCATCGCCGGTATCGTGCTTGGAGAATACTCGGTCAAATCCGGCTGGTTCAACAGCGAGACGATGCTCTATATGGCGTTCGTCACGATCGCCAACTACTCGATGACGAGCTTCGAACTCGGCTACGCACTCAAATTCATGCGCGTCCTGCTCCTGATTCTGACCTTTTTCCTCAATCTCTGGGGCTTCATCGCCGGAACACTCATTGCCGTCGGCTGCCTTGTCTTTAACCGGACAATCGCCGGAAAAAGTTATATTTACCCGCTAATTCCATTTCACTGGAGTGAATTAAAAAAGCGGCTGCTCCGGAACCGGCTGCCGCATGAGGAGAAAAACGGGTAAGAATGTCGCATAAAATGTCCGCATACCCACAACTGCCCGGATGGTTCCGGGTACTGGCTGTGGTTTATGCGGACATTTTAACTTCTATATCTATCTTCTATTTTTCTTTCTTATACACTACCTCTTTCAGCACCTCCAGCGCCTCCTCATACCGCTCTGCCCCCATCGAGGCACAGGACAACAGGAGCTTCGGATATCCCTCTTGAAAATGATGCTCCTGTTTTTCCAAAAGACTCCCGACCGACTCCACCGGGCGGACGGCGACGCCTACCTGTGCCGCACGCCCGGCAATTTCCGCCGATGTAAGCGGGCTGTCAAGCTCCATGAGAACCAGAAAACCGGCATCGCCCAGATGCGTTCGCGCTTTTTCTCCAAAAATGTGCCGCACCGCATCACACAGACACTTTGCCTTTGCCGCGTACAATTTCTTGGACTTTCGGATCTGGCTTTCCAGATGTCCGTCCCGGATAAACTGGCAGAGGGCAATCTGCTCTGCCTTGGACGCCGTCTGGTTATAAAAACGCCCCCGCTCCTGATACCGTTTCAGCAGATCCGGCGGCAGGACCATGTAGCTCATGCGGATCGATGGCAGAAGCAGCCTTGAAAATGTCCCCAGATACACGACGCCCCGCCCGCCGGAAAGCCCCTGCAAGGACGGTGTCGGGCGGTTATAATAGCGGAACTCACTGTTGTAATCGTCCTCAATAATCAGCATATCCTCGCGCGCCGCATCCTTTAAAAGCTTCATCCGGTCGCCCACCGGCATGACCTCGCCCCAGACTGTCATCTGCGATGGGGTCAGATAGCAAACACTTCTCCCTGTATGTCTCATCGCCTCTGACATCTGTTCGGATAACCCTGTTTTCATCTCTCTTGCACATACATCTGGCTTTTCTATTCCGCACAAATCCTTTTTTGAGGACTCAATCCTCCTATCATTATTTTCCCAATATTCTCTTATATCCCCGGTCCAAAACCCATAATCCTCAAAAATCTGGCGTCCCTGCCGGAACGATGGATTAAAAAACCATATGTTGTCCCGATCCCGCAGCATCGGGCACAAAATATGCAAGAGACTCTGCACACCCGCCCCTACTACGATACTATCCGGTGTACAGATCACATTGCGGTGGCGCCCCAGATACGCGCAGAGCGCCTCCCGGAATTCCCGCTCTCCCTGCGGTTCGCCGTAAGAAAGCAGCCGTTCATCCTGGCGCAGAGCGCTCTTGACATAGCGCCGCCATAAATCGAACTGAAAGCTCTCCCGATCCACATTCGAAGATGCGAAATCATACCGGATTTCCGGGCGTTCCTCCTGACACGTCGCACCGTGCTCTATTTCCTCCCGGTTTGCAGCCGCCAGCACCGCATCCGTTACATAAAAGCCGCTCTGCGGACGCGAAATGATATAGCCATCCGCCGCCAGCAGCATATACGCCGTCTCCACCGTCGTCCGTGAAAGCTGCAGCTGCAGGGAACATTTGCGGATCGACGGCAGCTTCGCTCCCGGCTTCATCTGCCCGGACACGATCAATTCTTTGTAATATTCATATACTCTCAGATACCGGCTCTGTCCCGGTTCGCTTAAATTCAGTTCCATCGTATTTCCTCTATCTATTTATGTAAACGGCGATGCACCACATCGATCATCCGCATCATCCCATATCCCAGACAACCGCCCCTCTTTCCGTCTTCACAATATTTTTCATCTCCACCACTTGTACCCCCTCATACCCAACTGCCTTCCTCAATTATACCGTTTTCTCCTGCTTATAGGCAATCCCCAAAATTGAGTACTGTTACTGTTCACGCATACGTGCCCAGTAACGGAATTTCCGAGGAAGAAATCAAAGAGCCGATTCTTCCTAAGAAAGAAGAAATCCCCGCATGATTCCGGCTGAAGTTGGTCTGGCATACTGCAACAAGCTTTTCTTTTTGGAAAAGCAGTTCCGTGACCTTACTCCAGAAGAGCGAAAAGACAGACGTCTGGAAACAGAAGTGCCGGTATGGGAAAGCTTTTATGCATGGTTAGAACAACTCAATCCTGTAAAAAGAAGTAAGCTGGAAAAAGCTGTGATATACGCAAAAAACATAAAGAAACGCTACCTGTTTAAGGCGAAGGATACCAAGGGTGCAGTGGACAATACGGTGGATTATTCATCGCTTACGATTTACTAATTTCCCTAAACCATCCCACATTCAATCAAATTAAAAAGAGACACGGCATAAATTATTCTGATAGATTTTACATCAGATTGCTCTATGCCGTGCCTTTTATGTTATTATAATGATTGCTACATACATATAGCAGGCTTCACCCTCCGTTATACACCGGATTCGCATTGATTTTCGGTACGAAGGCAACAGCCGTTCCGCAATTTTCACCATCCTCCCCATACTTCTTCATAGATCTGTCCGGCAGAAAATACCCAGAATGGATGTTTTGCCAAGTATACCAATGTTGCAAATTCCTGACGAGTCATAGAAATCAACTCACCGTTTCGGTATGCTGTTCTCTCCTTCAGCCGAAGCTCCAAGCCCGGAAAAACAAGAGTGTTACAAGGGTGGGATGTCACAATATGGTCAAATCCTGGCTCAACCGCAATAATCTCCATAATTCTACTGAGTATATATTCTTCATGGTCGGTAAGCGACAGTATCAGAAACTTGCCCATATTGTTCACATCCCTCTTTATTGATATTATTTTTGCATTACATTACGGGTTCATTTTTCATCTGTCGGATGCGGTATTCACCGCCATCGTCCCGTCTGCATAGAAGTAGTACCACTTACCATCGATCTGCTTCCAGCCTCCGGCAAACATCATTCCGGTGACCTTGTCCAGCCAGTACCACTTCTGATCCTCGGAGAGCCAGCCCTTCACTGACTCCCCATTTCTGTAATAGTTCCACTGGCCGCTGTCATTCTGCTGCCAGCCGTTTGCGGCCTGCGGGTCAATGACGATTTCCACAAACCGCCGCAAAACTGTGGCGACCTCGGCGCGGGTGGCGGTTCCCTTGGGATCAAAGCGGTTGTTTACCTTCCCGGCCAGGATGCCCGCCTGCTGCATGGACTTGACCGCATCCTTCGCCCAGCTGCTGATCTGTGTGTTGTCCGCAAAGGTCACAGCCTTCAAGGTCTGGGGCAGGTCATAGCCCAGCTTTGCAGCATAATTTTTCATAATCACCGCCATCTGTTCCCGGTTGATGTTGGTGTCCGGTGCAAAGGTGGTGTCAGTAACGCCTTCCACAATACCGGTCTGCGCCGCCCAGTTCACATAGGGGGCATAGTAAGCGTCGGCTTTCACATCGGTGAATTTCCCGGTCTGGTAACTGTCCGGGTTGATGCCCGCCAACCGCCCCAGAGCTGTCATAAACATTCCTCTGGTCATGCCGGTGTCCGGGCTAAAGGTGGTGTCGCTGGTGCCGGAGAGCAGTCCCCGGCTGGCTGCAAAGAGGATGTTATCTGCTGCCCAGTGGCCGGTAATGTCGGTAAAGGCCGGGACAAAAGTTTTGTAGCCCACGCCGTAAACGCTGAAATGACCGGTTTCAAAAACCACCGCTTTCAGGCTGGCATTGTAGCTGGATTTGGTGATCCATTCCACCTTGCCAGCGTCATCTACATAGACTGCATAGAGATTACCTGTCTGCTCACCATTTGCCGGTGTGTAGGGCAAACGCACCGATATAGTGTGACCATTTAAGTTGGCAATCGGTGTTTCTTTGCCGCCGGAGAGGTAGACCAGTGACAGGTCATAGGTCGGTCTTGGGCCGATGGTGGCTTGGGCCTCGGTGGAACGCAGTGCATCCACCTTATCTGCCCGGAGAATGATGTCCCCGCCAGCGGAGGCGGTATCCAGCTGCTTCAGAGTATCCAGGCCGATAGTAACCGAAACCAGATGGTCTGTTGCTACGGTAAACTGCCGGACGTTTTCTTTAACCAGCAGATCCAGTGTCTGCGCCTTGATGGTCACGTTAAAAGAGGTCTGGCCTGCCGCCGAGGTGATGGGAACGGTAACGGCAATCCCGTTCTCTGTGGTGCCGTTCTTTTTCGCATCCTGTTTGGCCTTGTCGATGGCGGACTGGACAGAGCTGTTGTCCACTGCCGCATTGCCGTTTTTATCCGGCTGTATGGGTTTGGTTTCACCGGTGACAGGGGCTTCCGGCTGGTTGGTGTTATCATTGCTTCCGGAACCGTTAGAACCGCCGGAGGATGAGCCTCCACCGCTGCCCGAACCACCAGAGGAGGAACCGCCGTCGCTGGAAGATTGCTTGGAAACAGTCAACGTTCCAGAAACATAGGTGATCGCATAATTGTCATTTGACAGCGTACCAGTAATGTTGATCGCGGTTTTTCCGGTTTTGCTCATATCCAGTGTCTGTGCGTAGTCCAGTGTTACCGTGCCGCTCAGGGTATCTGCACCAACCAGACCTTCCACCTTGTAATCCTTATCTGCTTCCGGGCTGCTCAGATCGGGCGCGGTGCTGCCGGTGTAGGCACTCTTGTCAAGCGCCGTAACGGTGACCGCTTTCTTCGCTACGGTCACAGGCAAGCTTTGTTCTGCCACATCTGCGTACTCTGCATTTCCCTGCACCTTGTACCAAACGGTGTATTCCCCGGCGTTTTTCGCTGTGGGGATCTGCTCACTCCACTCAGAATCGCCAAGCCGGTAGAGCATCGTGCCACCAGTGGTCTTGCCTGCTGTAACCAGAGCCTGTTCTGCACCGTTATAGGTCAGGGCGTTTGCCGTAGGTGCCGTAACAGTGGGGACAAGCTTGTTGGTCGCATTGACATTGACGGTCAGCGTGATGTCCTCATAGTTTGTGCTCTTGATTACCACGGTCACTGTGCCCACAGAGCCGGTGGTTTTCACGTCATTTTTCTGAATGGGCAGGGTCAGCTCGCCGTTTTCCACCTTCGCGCCGCTGGTGTAGTAGCCGCCACCCAGTTTGATCTCGCCCAGCTCATAGGTGGGTGCACCGTACTCTTTGGGCGTTTCCAGCTTGGGCAGGGCGGGGAGCGTCACAGTGTAGGTCTTTTCGTGGCCGTTTACAATGACGAGCGCAGTTTCCTTAGTGAAGTCGGGCGCAGCGGCCTTGATGATGCTGCCAGTCGTGGTGAAGCTGCTCTGCTCCAGGGAGTAATTCTTCGCGGTCTGCCCCATCAGGGTCACTGTGGCAGTGATGTTCTTGCCGTTGCCCACACTGGCATCGTCAAAGCTGGCGGTGACGGTGTAGTCTGTGCCTCGGTTCAAGGTCACGTTATCGAAGGTCACGCTGGTAATGCCCGCGTCTGTCGTGCCATCATAGGACTTGGACGCAGCCGTTACCCCGGTGAGCGTCAGCGGTTTCTTTCCAATGCTGACCTCCACGCTGGCGGGTGTGGTATCGTTGTGGTTTTCATCGCCAATCACCCGATACCACACGGTATATGCTCCGGCATCGGTGCCGACAGGGATGTCCGGGCTGTATGTGCCGTTCTCGGTCAGGCTGTACTGCATGGTGCCGCCGCTGGTCACGCTGCCCGCGGTAATGAGCGCCTGCTCCTGGCCGGTATAGGTCAGGTTTTCCCGCGCTGTGGGAGGCGTGATGAGGCCTGACCTGATGTCGGCCTTTTGTACTGTCACGACAATATCCTGGCTCATCTTCTTGTAGCCGTCGCAGGTGGCGGAAAAGCGGAAGATGTGCTTACCTGCGGACAGCTTTTGTTCGGCGAGATTAAATTGATTGCTTGTTGTCGCACTGCCAACGGCTGTCTCTTTGCCGTCCTCCACCTTGTACCACTGGAAGCTTACAGCGCCGGTGCCCCTCACATTGACAATCAGCGTCCCCGTACCGCCATAGGTCATGCTCATCTCGGTGGGATAGTTCATGCTCTGGATGGGGAGCCTGGCCACAGAAACATTGGTCAGCTCCTTGCCGGTAAGGTCGGTTATCCAGGTGGTGCCGCTCTTGAAGGCACAGCCCTCCGGCAGGAGGGATGCCAGCGTGACATCTCCGGTGACGGTCAGCTTTGCCGCCGTTTTCCCGTTCAAATCCAGCTTGAGCGGGCTGCCGATGGTGAGTTCGCCTGCATTTGCCAGCAGCTTCACCGTACCGCCGCCGGCTGCGGCGATGGCCGCTTCTGTCGTCCGATGGTAGGAAATGCTGCCGTCCTTCTTGGTCACCTCAGCGGCACAGCCGCAGTAGGGGCAAACATTCCCGCCGGAATGGTCATCCGGGTGGCTGCACTTCACAACGGTTACGGCAGTATTCTCATTCATCTCCGACAGCTTGACCAATGCGCCGTCTTTCTTCTGATAGGCATAGCCCCCTGCCAGCAGGGACTGGTAATCTGCGTCATTCCCGATTTTGATGCTGTCAAAGGAGCCGCCGGACAGGGTCACTGGAATATTGTCAAGAAGTCCCAATTTCAGCTGTTCCGCGCTGCCGCCGGACATGGTCAGCGCTCCCTCCGTGTAGATACCGCCGATGACCTTGCCGCTCATTATCACAGCTTCGTTCCCGGTACAAATGAAAAGCCCACGTCCACGGACGCCAGTTCCGCCGCCTATGCTGCCCTCCAGAATGACATTGTCCAGCGTCAGCTTTGCGCCTGTGTGGCGAAACTTTCCAACTTCCACCGCGTTAGCGGACTTGGAGACGCAGGTGCTTCGCACTGTGCCGTTCGCTATGACTACATTGGAGCCGAGGATGCACAGAAGCGCCTTCTCACGGGATTTGCTCAGGGTGTGTCCATTCAGGTTCAGTATAATATTTTTGCTGACCTCGATGGGGTCTGCGTTCTCGATGTCCAAAGGCCCCCGCAGCGTGATCGTGTCACCGTCCTTCGCGGCAGCCAGCGCGTTTTCCAGACTGGTGTATCGCTTGCCGCCGGTTTCAAATGCCTCCACCAGCGCATGGCAGCGGGTGCAGTAACCGGCGCTGTCCACCTTGCCCGCATGGTCGCAGACTCTGCCGCAGACACATTTGCCGTTATGATATTGGTCGGTATGCGCGACCACCTTGACCGCTCTATTCGCAATATCTACATTGGAAACGTTCAGAATTTCGTCGTTATCGGCGTCTGCAAAGGCATATCCCTCCGCCAGCAGAGCCAGGGCCTCCTCACCAAGTGCTGCATTGATTCCACGTTGGAACGTGCCGCCCTGGAGCTGGGTTTTCCCGAGGAAATTCACCTGATGCTGAAACACGCAGTTGCCCTTTACCGTCAGGGTAAACAGCTTACTCCAGGCCTCCCCGCCTGTTGTAACGCTGTCTAATATCAACACCGCGGGGGCGCTGGTGGCAATGTCATTTATCGTGCCGTTTTTGATGGTAACGCTCTTGTACGGGAAATTTTGCAGATCCAGCGTCTTGACCTTGTGGCCCTGCAGATCCAGCGTAATGTCCATGTTCGCCGTATCGCCGTTCCCCGCTTTCAAGGTTGCGTTAGTATCCCGCACAAAATAAGCGGTTCCGCCGGAGAACAGAATGAACCCAACATCAGGGTTATCGCCTTCAAACGTATAGGGGATACCGTTGCGAATAAAGAGCACATCCTTGCTGCACGGTTCGCCGCACTGTTGGCATTTGCCCTCGTTGGTGTATTTTTCATGGGGGCAGGTGTTCACGGTAACGGTGACCGTGTCTGTATTTACGGTGTAGTTCTGATAGGACAGCTTGCAGTAGACCTGGCCGCTGTACTCCCAGTCCTTGCCCTCCGTTGTGGCCAGGTCGGATTGGGTCAGGGTGATTTTATAACTGCCGCTGCCTGTGCCCTTAAATTCTTTTCCGTTCACATACCACTGATAGGTAATATTACTATCCGGACCGCTTTCCAGAGAGGCAATTACCCAGACATCCGCCTTAAATTTCCCATCAATTTTCGCTTCTGAGACCTGCGGCTGCGTTTTTATGGTAATGGGGTTTTTGGGCGCGGCGGCGACGGTGACCGTTGCGGTGGCGGTCGCCTTAGCGGGAGAGACACCTTCTATACCGTCTGCGGTCAGCTTCAGCTTATAGCTGCCCTCCTTGACGTTGCTGTCGGCGGTAACGGTGATGGTCGCGCCGTCAGCGGATTTTACCGCCGTCAGACCGGTGTGCCCGCCCACCCAGTCCACTTGCAGGGTTTCCTTCTTGACCTTGCTGCCGGTCACGGAGAAGGTCGCCGTCTGACTGCCTAAGCTTTCCTGTATGGTTCCCTGCTGCGCGCCGACAATCAGGCTTGCGCGGGGCGCCATCTTGGCGATGTAGATGGTCTTGACGTCCCCTTCTCTTGTCGTATCGGCCGCTGTGCCGACCGACATATCGTCTGTTTTTGCATTCTGACTTTCCGAATACAGAATGGTCAGGTTTTTGTTGATGTTTCGGGCGTTTCCATACCTACTATTCGAAATCGCACCATATTTTCCGGTGGCGTAAAGGGTTCCTCCCTTCATGGTCAGGGATGCAGTGTTAATACCCCAACCGGAATTTAGATTCAGCTTTCCATTCTCAATCACGATGGTTTTAGCGCTCAAGCCGCACAAACCGCCGTTGGTGGTTATCTTTACCCCGTCTTTTATGGTAAGCGTCCCGCCGGCGGTGTCGCTCCAACTGCCGTCCGCAATACCATCTTTCCCGCTAGGAACATTGACCGTCAGACTGCCGCTTCCCTGAATGGTCAGATTGGCGGAATACATATCCAGAGCGGCGGTATATGCGGTATCGGTAATCGTAATGGTATTCTCGCCTTTCAGCGTGATTGTTGTGTCGCCCTTCACCGTCACCGGGGTAGTTATGTTTCTGTTCTCCCAGATAACATTGCCGGAGATGGTTTCATCGTCTGCTGCAGCTGCCATCAGGGGCGTTGCCTGCTCTGTTCCCTTGCAGGCAGAGAGATCCGCATCTTCCGCAGAGCAGACCGGACAGTCGGAATTGACCTCCTCTTTCTCACAGCGGGTTTCGCAGATGCACTCCACCGGAGCATTCCCGGACACGCCGGGAACAAGCCCGCTGTCCTGAGAATTGCACTGCTCGCAGGTATACCTGCAGGGCGTCCCCTCTGTGGCCGGGATGTAGCCGCAGCTATCGTCATGCTCGCCGCGTTCATGAGGACAGCTTAATTTTTTTGTGATACAGCCGCTTTCCTCACTGCATTTATGGGTACACGCGGTCGGCTGG
>ERZ838516.474-NODE-474-length-64104-cov-10.785055_pt1 | contig 64104 bp, 61 predicted proteins | sample MGYA00519910_ERZ838516 | MGnify/ENA primary metagenome ERZ838516 (study PRJEB31850, sample SAMEA3708837) | human gut metagenome | biome: human gut; feature: human-associated habitat; material: faeces | place: China | collected 2014 ... | reverse complement strand
GCAATTATTTTTAACATTATTATAAATTGCAGAAAATGGAAAATCCACCAGGTATCCTTAACAATACCGGATGGATTTTGTTAAAAACGAGGGCAGTTTTCATCATCTCCGCAGTTTCTATCAGGCTTTCAAGATTTTCAATCTGGAAAATGGGAAAATCTTGCACAATCTTCACGACCTAAATCAGAGTTTCGCCTTCTATTCTATTTCAATTTTGCATACTCTTCATCCGATACCAGCTCACACCACTCGTTGGATGTCTCCTCACCCGGTACTTCCACTGCAAGATGTGAGAACCAGCTGTCTGGTGCTGCTCCATGCCAGTGTTTTACTTCTGCTGGAATGTTAATACAGTCGCCCGGTTTCATCTCGATTGCTTCCTTGCCCTCCTCCTGATAATAGCCACGTCCGGCAACGCATACGAGGATCTGTCCACCGCCATTTTTTGCATGATGAATATGCCAGTTATTGCGGCAGAAAACTGGACTACCCCTCCGCAATCCCTTATAGTTACGGGCTTTAACGGCATACACGTCTGTGTTTTGTGCGACCCTTTCATGACGAGCAGTTTCTGCCAGGTTATTTCTCTGCTTCGTCCTCATTCCAAACCTCTTTTGCAAGATTAAAGACTGCCCAGCCTTTTGGCCAGCCTGCATAGAATGCTACGTGAGTGATGATTGCTGCGATCTCTTTCTGTGTTACCCCATGATCCTTTGCATTCTGTAAATGGAATTTCAAAGAGGAATCTGTGATTCCCTGTGCCATCAGTGCTACAACTGTGATGATACTTCTTGTTTTTAAATCAATATCTTCGTTATTCCAGTTCTCTCCGAAAAGAATGTCATCGTTAAAATGTGCAAAATCTGGTGCAAATGTTCCCAGAGCATTTCTTCCTGCTATCTGTGTGATCTTTGCCATGATATCAAACCTCCATCTTTCTTATTTATGGTAATTTGTTATACTCTTCTTCCGGTAAAAACTCCAGCCATTCGTTGGAAGCTCCCTCTGCTGGAACTTCAACAGCCAGATGCTGGAACCAGCTGTCTTTCGCTGCCCCGTGCCAGTGTTTTACTTCTGGTGAAATATTTACTACATCTCCAGCTTTCAATTTACGAGCTGGTTTTCCTTCTTCCTGGTACCATCCTCTTCCACCAGTAACCAGAAGGATCTGTCCACCTTTATGATGGATGTGGTATGCATTGATTGTTCCCGGAGCGAAAGTAACCAGACCAACTGGTACTCTCTCTGTTGTAAGCATATTCAAATAGCATTCACCTGTAAAATACTTTGCGAATGCTACGTTTTCTTCACCGATTGGAAATACGTTACCTCCACCTAAGTCTTTTTTCATCTGTTCGATATCCATAAAAAATTCCTCCTTGCTCTTTTTATTTTATGGTACAACCTGAAGTAAGCTCTAGGTCAATAGATTTTGCAACTTTTTACATAAAGTTCATAATTTTTCTGTGACAGTTTGCATTTCAGGTACACTCTATTTCTTATCGGTATCATCATACTCCCATATTGCTTTCTATGTCCAATACCCATTATTATGGGTTGCTTAATGCCTTTTAAGCATAATCTGTTTCTATATCACAATGCAAAACAGATCTGCTGTATTCTGGCAGACCTACTTTGCATTATGATATAGCTTAAATCTGTTTGATAAGATTCAACTCTTTCTTGGATAGTGCTTTTTTTAACTTCTGGTTTTCCTTTATTAGATTCTCATTTTCGCTTTTCAGTTTCTGTAGCTGTTGCCGGAGCAGATTCATTTCCGCTTCCATCGCCTGACTGATAATGTTTCTCCTTGGATCCACCATACCAGCCTGCTGTTCCATTGCTGCATCAATCTCACCTCTTACAATCGGATTCTTGTAAAAGAATCCTCTAGATAAACCAGTCTTTTGCATCAGTGCTGGTACGGACACCTTTTCTCTCTCCAACACCATTGTCCGTATTGTCAGGACTGCCCGTTCCACTTTTTCTTCGCTCTTTCTTTTATTCAATTCCAGCATCTTGTCGTATTTGCTCATATTCTTCTCCCCATCCGTCCAGATTTGCTAAGATAATCTGTGACATAAGATTTCTTACTTCCCTTGTCTCATCTGCCAGTCGCTGATTGCTCATTTTCCGGTAGTACTGGACGCTTTTCACTCCTTTATGACCCAGGAGCTTTGCTATGGTCCAATCATCCACATGGAGTTCTGTCAGCTTTACCCCATAACAGTGCCGGAACATATGCGTTCCAAATCCGAATAATTTCCCGCTGTCATCTCGGATATCTTTTTCATAGATCATTCGAAGCACTTTATCCTGCAAGGTTTGGTAACTGATTGGTCTCTCCGGTTTGTTCTCGTCCGCAAAGATATAAATGCTTTCAGGATAATGCTCATTTGCATAACTGACTGCCTTTCCAATCAGCTGTGCCAGCTCCCGGCTGATCGGTTTTTCATATCTTCTTGTTTTCGGCTGGTATATGATAATCATATCCTGACGGTCATGTTTATAAAGGCAGTCTTTCCGCAAGGTCAGCGTGTCGGAAATTCTGGTTCCAAGCATCTGGTGGATGATCATTGCCCTTGCTATCTGCTCTTCCATTTTTACAATCTGGGCATTCAGTCTTTTCAGCTCACTGTCCGAATAAGATTTGAATTCTGCTTTCCGTTCTGGCGGAAAATCAGATTTTAAAAACAGTTTTGTAAGATGTGGAAAATCATAAATTTTTCCGATTGTTTCCAGCACATTTCGAAGCTTTAGCAGGTCATCCCGGATGCCATTCCCTCCGTTTGATTCTACCTTGATGTTGATTAAAAATTGTTCTATGATCTCCCGGTCAATCTCTTCGCAGGTGCTGATCTTGGAATGCTTTTCATCCAAATACTTTGAAAATTTATTCATGGCGGACAGTTCACGTTTTATACTGCCAAGGGCTTCGGTTTTCAGATGATGGTAAATTGCTTTTTTTACTTCTTCCCGAATATCTGGTTGCCGGATTCCTCTGAAATTTAGTGTCTTATGGTTGACAATCGGATTTGTCCGCAGGATAAGCGGAAGCCTTTCCAGATGCCAGATATCCTTTGCCAGCTCATTGGTTTCTGATCGGTCCAGTGTAAATTCCAGAAGGCTTTCAAAATACCGGATCAGGGCAGCTTTTTCCACCGATTCAGTCTGAATGTTCGTCACTTTATGCTTCGTCAAAGCCCTACCGTTTTGTATCATCCACATTTTCAACTGCTTTATCCAGAAGTCTTTTTCTCTGTCAAGCAGGCTGTTTTCCTGATGGGATGACTTCTGAAAAAATTCACATAAGCTGTTAAAATAATGCCTTTCCCTTTTTATGGTCAGGATGGATACCTGCGTTCCACGGTAGTAAATGTATTCGACAAATTCTGTCTGAAGCTGGTTTCCCGGCAGTTTATCCAGATCAAAATATTGTTCCTTATTCAGCTTTTCCTTTTGCTCATCGGTAGCCAGCTTATAACATTCCAGTTGTTGGAATTTCAGTTTATTATCCATGCTTCTCTCCTTTCTGCATACAGGCAAGCAGGCTGTTTTCCTCTTCCTCAAAGTATGCGTCATTTTCTTTAGCAATTTTTCTTGGCATATAATCTATATACTGCATGGTCATTTCCTCAAACATATGTCCCAGATAGTCCCGGATGCTTTGGATTGATACGCCATGCTCATAAAAATTGGTTGCTACGGTATGTCGGTAATCATGAGACTTAAAAATATATTCTCCATTCTGTATGCCTATCTGGGAGCAGTATTTTTTCATCTGCCCCATGAAGGTGCTTTTGGAAAATGCTCCACCTTTCCGATTCCGAAAAATGTATGCTTCTTTTTCGGTAGGGTGTTTTTTCAGATAAACCTGCATCAGACGATACAATGTTACCGGAATGGGAACCCTTTTATAATTTTTCATTTTCACCTGGTAGACCTTCATCCAGCAGTCACCATTCTGGATATAATACGCATCCCCTTTTAAGGTGCAGACCTCACTGATCCGGAGTCCCACACACCAGAGATGTAAAAACATCATTCTCAGGTGTTCAGGAAACTGTGAGAGGTTTTGGATAATTTCCATATACACATCCTCTTCCACACTTCTGTCATGGTGGACTGGGATCTGTTTTTCCAAGTAATACGATGCATAAAACGGAACCTTTTTTATATACCCCTTTACTTCCAGAAATTTCATAAAAAACTGTATTCCCGAAACATTGGTATTAAATGTCTTTGCTCCCATAGCACCATTCTGCAAATTCTTTAAATATACATCAATCAGGCTGGCATCACACTTGGTAACTTCCAGTTCGCTGATCTCCTGCAAAAAATTTCGAATGGTTCGGAATCTTTCGTACACCGTACTGAGCGCCAGTTCTCCGATTCCAATTTCGTACTTCATATATTCCTGAAGCAGCAATCGATTCTTGGGCTGTAGAACTTCCTGAAATGATATTTTTTCTATACTGTCACTCTGGTTTATTCTTTCTTTGGCAATACGAAACCGCTCTAAATACCAGATGGTAGCATCCCATCTTGTTTCATCAGTTTCTATAAAAATCACTTTACGGGCAGTTTCCACAATGCTCTTCAGTCGTTTTCGCCGTTGCTCTTTCTCGACTTTCTGCTTCAGGTAGTCCTGAAATGCTGTTTCCTGTTCCAGCTCCAGAAGCTGGATATCTGTAATCTGCTCCCGGATGCAAAATTCGTAAAAAAGCTGTAACCCGGTCAGTTTATATTCCCTCAGTCTGGAAATTTCATAATTCTCCAGAATATATTCCAGCACGGTAAAAATCTGACGTTTCAGTTTCTCACTGGCTGCCGCTTTAAAATTCCAGACCATGTTACTCCGACACCGTACCGTTTCCACACTCTTTACGATTACAGGATCTGAGTGGTATGGAACAAAAAGTATTTCATTTTTATATTTCCATTCACATTCCCTCTGTCCAGCCGGAGTTTTCATCCGTTCCCGGATGTACGCCTGCCGTATCCGGTCGAACGTTCCGGTATATCGGTAAATGTAATTTCGCTTTATCAGCGGTGTTATATATAATTCAAATTTCATTCGCAGTTCATAATCTATTTCCGAAAGATGTTCTACCATCTCATCTGCCAGAAACAGCAGAATCTGTTCTGTAATGGAACTTCCTGCTTCCTCTTTTGCAAACTCCCGGATTTCTTTTCGTAGCTGCTCAATCCGCCTGCTCCGTTCTTGTTCTGCCTCTATAAAAGACTGTAAAAACGCAGGCATAAAAACCACCTCCTATAGCAATTCCTCAATCCCATACAGGGAGGAGTGTTTCTCGTAGAATTCCTGGCTGGCATCCAGCAGTTCATCATCCACAATGTCCAGATAATTGATGGTTGTCTGGATGTGGCGGTGTCCATAGGCCAGCTGTATCAGTTCCAGCGACCATCCTGCTTTTCTCCGCTCATTTCCAAAGTAATGCCGGAGCATATGAGGCGTGATCTTAATCCCTGTTTTCTTATCCATTCTTTTTAGCATAGAGTATACTGCTTCCACGTTCATTGGTTTTCCGATATTATCCCCGGAAATATTCACAAACAGGCTTGTCTGGTGCTGAAGTAGTTTTCGGTACTCTGCGATATACAGATTTAAAAAGCCGAAGGTATCTTTGCTGATCTTCGCACTTCGGTATTCTGCATTCTTTGCTCTCGCTCCATTTTCATTGTCCTCACGGAAATATACCCGGATTATGTGGTTCTGATAATCAATGTCCTTACTGTAATCAATTCCTAAGATCTCACCGATTCGGTAGCCTGTCTCTGCCAGAAGCAGCATGAGAAGCCGATCTCTTATATTGGTACACGCTTTCAAGATTTCCACAATTTCATCTTTCTTTGCTGCTCTCGCCTTATGCTCTTCCTCTTTTAAATAGCCTTTGAAACTCTTTGATCGTATGCTTTTCTTTACGCCTACTGCATCCACGGCTACAAAATAATTATAGGACAGGACTTTCAGCTCCCCGAACTGCTGGTACTCTTCTTCTATAAAAAGATAGAACCTGAACACATCTCTTAAGTATGCGTTGCAGGTTCCATTGTTTGGAGATCTGTGATTTTTATCTCTGGTATGCTTCCCGGCTTTCAGCCAGTATAAAAATTCCACAAAGTGATTTGTCTGTTCAACATAAGGCATTTGATATACGTCTGTCAATTCCTTTTTCTTTTCATGGATGTATTCCAGATAGTACAGGATTGCAAGTGCGGAGCGCCGCACCGTATTCGGTGAACATTTCCTCCGTATCTTGTGCATCAGATATTTGGTTGGAAGCAGGACGATATCCAGTGTTTCCACATCTCTGATAAAGAAATAAACGGTGGAGCCTTCTCTTTCTGTTTCCAGCTCATATCTTCTCATTTCTGCTCACTTCCTTTCCTCTAACGCTATACACAGTATACCCAACTCATGCCGATAAAGCTATCACCAATACTACCAATTCGCTCCAAACCGCCCCTGAAATACCACTAAACTTTTTGTCCTGTCTGCTACCCGGATCTGGGCAGAACCAACAACGCCACGGATGCTCTCAGCTGTAGTAACGCTCCACTTTCCGGCTTCGGATAAAATCTTCTACTTCTTCGATCCGTTCTGCCATCTGGCACTTTGGCAGTGCTTCCAGAACATCACTCCGATACCTGCCTTTTTTCGTGGCACGGTGATCTAAAATAGACACAACGCAGGTGTCCTGCTCCGTGCGAATTGCCCGGCCAAATCCCTGACGCAACTTCTTCTGCATATCTGGCACCACGATGGTCTGGATGTAGGATTTTAGCGATCGGTACTGCTCCCTCTGGGCTTCATGGATAGGGTCCGGAACAGAAAACGGTAGTTTTACGATAATCAGGGACGATACCATGTCACCCGGAAAGTCCACACCCTCCCAGCAGGAGCCGTAAAATGTAGCCAGTTCCCCTCATGCGTTGATTTTACTGGGCTTAACGGCATACAAAACTGTGTTTTGTGTTACACTTTCCTCTACGATATTCACTTTGGAGTTATTCGTCAAATGCTTTGTCTGAATACTCCGTCATGCATTCTGCGTACAATGTTTTATCTTCAACGATGAAAAGATGTGTCTGCACACATCTCTTCCATCTCATTATTTTCACTGTTATAAGTTCTTAATAAAATTCAAATCCTGTTTCTTCAACGCTTTCTGCAACTTTTCATTCTTTTTCTTCAGCTCACTGTTTTCCTTGGTTAAGGCTGCTATTTTCTGGTTCAGCAGGTCGATCTGTTTTTCCATTGCCATGTTCAGGATTTCTCTTCTGGGATCTATCATCCCAGCCTGCTCTTCTACTGCTTGGTTCATGATATCCCGGATGGTTGGATTTTTGTAAAAGAACCCTCTGGATAATCCGGTTTTCTTCATCAGTTTGGGTACTGTAATACGTTCTTTATTTGCCAGCATATCCTGGATTGTCTGCTGGGCGAGACCGATTTTTTCCTTACTCTTCCTCTGGTTTTCTTCAATCATCTTGTCGTATTTGCTCATATTCTTCTCCCCATCCGTCCAGAATTGTATAGATGATATCGCTCATCATCTCCTGTATTTCCCTGGTTTCGTCTGCCATCCTTTGATTACTCATCTTCCGGTAATGCTTTACATTTTTTAGGCTTTTATGTCCCAGCAGCCTTGCGATTGTCCAGTCGTCCACATGCATTTCTGTCAGCTTCGTTCCATAATAATGCCGGAACATATGTGTTCCAAATCCGAATGGTATTCCATTGTCATCCTTTAGCTGTTTTTCCTGTATCATGGACATGACTTTGGCTTTCATTGCCATGTACTGCATAGGCCGATTAGGATTATTTTCATCTACAAAAACATATTTTGTGTCTTTGAATTTTTCTTTCGTATATTCGATGGAACACTGTATTAGTTCTGCCAGTTCATTGCTGATTGGCTTTTTATACCGCCTGGTTTTGACCTGGTATATTTCAATCAGATACTGTCCATTTTCTTTTATCAGGCAGTTTGTTCTTAAGGTGAGGGTATCGGATATTCTGGTTCCCAGCATCTGGTGTATCAGAAGACATCTTGCAATCTGCACATCCATTTTGGTAATTTCTGCATTCAGTCGTTTCATCTCGGTGTCAGAATACACTTTAAATTCTGCTTTTGTTTCTGGTGGAATATCTGAATTGAGAAATAAATGTTCCAGCCTTTCGTAACCATAAATTTTTCCAATCGTTTCCAATTGCCGCCGCAATGAGTATATCAAATAGCTCTTCGTTTTCGCTGCTATTTTAGATGTTGTCAAGCTGATCAGAAATCCTTCCAGTATATCCCGATCTATTTCACTACAGCTTTTAATTTCCGAATATTCCTGTTTTAAATATGACGAAAACTTTCTCATTACCGTCAGCTCTGCAGATACTGTTCTTATTGTTTCGCATTTTAAATTCATATAGGCAGCTTTTTTACACTCTTCCCGAATATCTGGCGGATATATTTTTCTAAAATCCAGTGTTTCCACATTATAGATTGGATTCTGCCGTATTTCGATATCCAGATTTTTTAATTCCCAAACATCCTTTTCTATCTCATCCCGTAAATCAGCCGGTTCTAAAAATTTTAGAACTCTTTTCAAATATAAGACCAGGGGAGTTTCACCGTAGTTGATGGTCCCGTATATACTTTTATTCTCTTTGGTGATTGAAAATCCCTGTTCCATCATCCAGCCTTTTAGAAGCATAATCCATTTTTCGGCTGTGCGATCGCTCAGACTGTTGACATTTCGATTTATGTCACGGTTTAGGAAATTTACAATCTGTTTATAATATCGGTTATCATACACTAAGGTGGTATATTTTCCATTTTCCCCTCGATATATAATGTATCTGCGGAACTCGTCTTTGAAAGTCTCGGTTGGCAGTTTTGACAAATCAAATTTTCCGTCCCGCTTCTTATCGGGCGCTTGGCAGTTCGGAAAATCGCTGAAATATATTATATCCTTTTGCATTTCATCCCCCTTTCTTCAGCCACGAAGCCAGGCTGTTTTCCCGTGTGCTGAAAAATTCTTCATTTGCCTGCGCGATTTTTTTCGGCATGAAATCTATGTACTGTCTTGTCATCTCTTCGTAAGTGTGTCCGAGAAAATCCCGAATGCTCTGAAGAGATACATTGCTGTCAAAAAACATGGTAGCTACCGTATGCCGATAATCATGGGACTTAAATATATATTCTCCATTTGCAATCTCATTTTCTCTGCATGCTTTCAGCATCTGATGACGAAAAGTTTGATACAGGCAGGCTCCATCACCTTTTGCATTTTTAAAAATATATTCATCTGGCTGAATATCATATTTTTTGAGGTACACTTTCATAATCTGATATAATGCTTTGGGAATCGGCACTCTCTTATAAAATTTCATTTTCACCTGATATACCTGAATCCAGTACTCTTCGCCTTGCTGGTAATATGCGTTTCCTTTTAAAGTACACACTTCACTCGCCCGAAGTCCCAGACACCATAGATGTAAGAACATGCATCGAAGCCGCTCTGGAAAAAGATATAACTTTTTCAAAAGTTCCATATATACGATTTCTTCTACGCTCCGTTCATGATGCCCCTCTATTACCTTTTGCCGGAAATATTCCATGTGAAATGGCATTTTGGGAATATACTGCTTCACTTCCATAAATTTAAAGAAATGCCCAATCCCAAAAATTCGGTCATTAAAACCTTTAGCCGTTAGTTTACGTTCTCGTAAGGTCTTTGCATATTCTTTCATGTGTTCCTCTGTCACATCGACCGCAAGAACATTTTTCTGCTCCAGTGCCTCCAGAAAATTCCTTATAAACCGAAATCTATATGTGATTGTAGATACCGCCTCTCCAGTCACGCCAAGCTCGTATTTCATGTATGCCTGCAGAATTTCACGGTTCTGCTTTTCTCTTATTTCCATAAATGAAATACTGTTCAAAGAACTGCTTTTATTAACACGGCTCTTATCAAAATGAAACTTTTCCATGTACCAGACCGTTGCATCCCACTGAATCTGTTCCTGCTGCATAAAAGCATCTTTTCTGCATTCACCTATAATACTCAAATGCGGTGTCAATGCCTTATTTTTAGCATCTTCAAAATCCTGGTAAATGGTTTCCATCTGCTCTATTTCCAGTAATCCAATATCCTGAATATTTTGCCGGACGCAGGAATCATACAGTATCTTTAAAGCCTTTATTCGGTTATTTCTATATTGCATACTCCCCGAAGTCTTTACAATAATATGGCTTAACGTATAAAAGATCTGTTTTTTCAAGGTCTCTGAACAGTCTTTCTTAAAATCCCATACTAAAAATTTTTTATTCCCGACCCATTCAAGGCTTTCACCAACCTGCTGATCCGGATAATATTTCAGGAAAAATATTTTCTTCTGATATTTCCATTCATAGAATCTTTTTCCGGTCAGTGTCTGTATCTGTTGATAAATATGCTGTTGTTTTACGACATCATATATTCTCAAATGCATGGATACAGTTTCAGGAATCAACTTTCCACTTAAATACTGTTCGTAGGAAATCCGCAGGGGATAGTCCATTTCCGTCAAATTCCAAACTCCGTTATCTGCCAGAAATTTTTTCAGATTATTAATCGGTGTTTTTCCTTTTATCTGTATCGGAAATGAGTCAATTTCTGCATATAGTTCCTGCTTCTTCTTTTCAATGTCCTCTTGATATTCAGTCCTGCGTTCTGCCTGCTGTAGTAAATATACAGGCATTTTTCACACCTCCTATTCCAGCAGACGGTCTGCTCCGTAAATGGCAGAATGCTGTTCATAAAACGCATTGCTTGCCTCTATCAGCTCGTCATCCAGCCAGTCCAGGTATTTTATGGTGGTGTCCAGATGCTTGTGTCCCAGTGCCTGACTGATCATCTCCAACTGCCATCCGGCACTCTTCCGCATATTTGCAAAATAGTGGCGGAACATGTGGGGCGTGATCTTGACTCCGGTTTTCTTTTCCATCCGGGCTAGCATATCGTATACACTGTCCACCTTTAAGGGTTTCCCAATGCCATCTCCCATAATGTTTACAAACAGGTAATCCTGATGCTGCAGGATTTTCCGGTACCTTGCCAGATAGTCCATCAGGAATTCAAAAGTGTCATTGCTTATCTTGGCACTCCGGTATTCTGCATTCTTGGCTCTGGCTTCGTTCTCGTTATCTTCCCGGAAGCATACCCGGATCATGTGGTTCTTATAATCAATATCCTTGACATATTTTACTCCCAGCAGTTCTCCGATGCGGTATCCGGTTTCTGCTAATAAAAGCAGCAGAAGCTGGTCACGGCGGTTGGTACATGCCTGCAGGATCGTCACAATCTGATTTTCCTTTGCTGTCCTGCCACGGTGTTCTTCCTCTTTCAGATAGCCTCTGAAAGAATGGCTTCGAAGTACCCTTTTAACACCGACCTGATTGACGGCGATGATCTGGTTGTAAGATAATGTCTTGAGGCTGCCGTACTGTTCGTATTCCGCCTCTATAAATAAATAGAACCTGAACACATCTTTCAAGTATGCGTTGCAGGTTCCCTGATTTGGACACTTCTTCGGTTTTCCATTGGCTTGTTCTGTGTGGTTCCCGGCTCTGAGCCAGTATAAGAAATCCACAAAATGTTCTGTCTGTTTCTCGTAGCCTAGCTGATAGACTTCGGTAAGCTCCATTTCTTTTTCTTCCATGTAGCCCATATAATAGCAGATGGCAAAGGCGGATCGCTTTACGGTATTTGGTGATCGTCTGCATTTGATTTTGTGCATCAGATATTTACTCGGCAGTTCTTCGATTGCCATCGTATCCAGATCCCGGATGTAAAAGTATTTTTCTGTTCCATCTTTTATCGTTTCTACTTTGTAGCTCATGAACTGCCTCCTTTCCTCTAACGCTATACACAGTATACCCAACTCATGCTGATAAAGCTATCACCAATACCACCAATTCGCTCCAAACCGCCCCTGAAATACCACTAAACTTTTTGTCTTATCCGCTGTCCAGATCTGGGCAGAAGCAACAACGCCACGGATGCTCTCAGCTGTAGTAACGCTCCACTTTCCTGCTTCGGATAAAATCTTCTACTTCTTCGATCCGCTCTGCCATCTGGCATTTTGGCAGGGCGTCCAGAACATCTCCCCGGTACCTGCCTTTTTTCGATGCCCGGTGATCTAAAATGGACACAACGCAGGTGTCCTGCTCCGTGCGGATTGCCCGTCCGAATCCCTGGCGCAGCTTCTTCTGCATATCCGGCACCACAATGGTCTGGATGTAGGACTCCAGTGATCGGTACTGCTCCCTCTGGGCTTCATGGATGGGGTCCGGAACAGAAAACGGCAGTTTTACGATGATCAGGGACGATACCATGTCGCCCGGAAAGTCCACGCCCTCCCAGCAGGAGCCGGCTGCGAACAGCACCGCATTCTCCATCTTTTTAAAACGTGCAATCTCTTCCTGGGAATTTCTCCACACCTGCACCATTGGGAACGGAATCTGGTCACGCAGGAGCTGCTGCACACTTCCCATCAGGGTATAAGATGTGAACAGTACCAGCGTATGCCCGTAAGTGGAACACACCAGATCGCGGATCTGTCCGGCAAGCTGCCCGGCCTCTTCCCTGCTTCCCTTTTTCATGGGCTTTAGGTTCTCAGGGATATAAAGCAGACAGTTCTCTTTGTAGCAGAATGGGGATTCTGCCACACACTCCCGGACGCCAGTTTCTTTTTCCAGCCCGGTCATCTGTCTGGTCCTTGCAAAACCGTTCCCGGCTTTTAAGGTACCGCTGGTTAAGATCGCCGGAAATCCCCGGCTCCATAAAGTCGCATCCAAATACTTCGGGATCTCCCGGTTGACCGCCATAAAGGTCAGATGCCCCCGGCTGTCCTGCTGTAAAAACAAAATATACCGCTTATCGTTCTTTAAGAACCACCCGAACAGCTCATCCATCTCTTCCAGCCGCCGAAAGATCCAGTAAGGAATGTTCCCGGCGAGCCGCCGGATCATAAGCTGAAGCCTTTCTTTCGTCTGGGCCAGAATGCCGCCAGCCCCCGGCGGAAAATAAAAACTTTCTTTTCCAGCCATGTCCTCTATACCATCTTTCCGATGCTTTCGGATTTCTTCCTGAAGGGCGGCAAACCATTCCTGCAGCCGTTTCCCTTCGCTCCCTTTATGCTCCCTGGAAAGAAAATAGGAAATCTCCTGCACATCTTCCTTTCCAATGCTTCTTCCATACATCTGGCTGGCAGCTTCCGGGAGCTTGTGGGCCTCATCCACGACCAGAGCCCTGTAATCTGCCAGAAGCGGCCGGTATCCATTTGCCCGGTGCATGGCATCTGCCAGAAGGTAGTTATGATTGCAAATCTGTAAAAAAATGTCCTCTTTTCTGGAAGTGTCCAGATGCTTCTGGTAACGGCATCCTGCTTTCCCCGGACACTCCCTGGGGCAGAATTTGGGTACGCACACCAGCCTGCGATCAAAACCGCTCAGGTTATGTACGGAATCTAAATCAAAGTTATGCCGGAGGGACTTCAATGCCTCCATCTGTATCTGATTTTTATTCTTGTCCCGGACTGCCTCCAATCTTTGGGCCAGCCTGTAATCGCATACAAAATGTTCCTTTCCCTTGCGGACAACTGCCTTTAATTCTCCCTGAAGCAGATCTGCTTTTAACAGTACATCCGATAAGAAAGGAACATATTCCTCTATGATAGCTTTCTGTAAGGCAATGCTGGAAGTGGATACCACCACAGGCCGCCTGTCACATCCCGAATAACCGGAATGCAGTACACTATATTTCCGCATCAGGATGCAGGCAGTCAGATAAGCATAGGTCTTTCCAATGCCGACTCCTGCATCACAGAGCGTGATCTCATTTTTCATAATGGCATCCAACATTTCATGGCAGAGACGAATCTGTTCTTCTCTTACGTGAAGTCCGGTTTCCGGTAGAAGTTCCCGAAAGATCCTTTCCACTTCGCCATGCGCCCTTTTCTGATATTCATTTTTATAACACATTACTTCTCCTTGCCGGAAAGCTTATCTTACCATACCTTTATGGATGGATCTGGCCGCTTCCGGTGTATTCTGTCCCTGCTCCTGCATTTTCTTTATGGCAGCATTCCCTCTTGCCATCATCCTTCGGATATCCGTCCGGGAAACATTCCATGTCCTTACTTTCTGCGGAGCTTTCCTTACCCGCTCGGACAAATGACTTTCACAGAGTTTCGGATAAACCACCATGGCTTCCGGTAATTCCAGCGGATACTCGATCATGGGATGGTACACAATATCCCTTACCACCTGCTCATAGCATTCCATCTGCATTCTGGCTGTACTGTCCTGATAGATATTTTTCCCTTTCATGGCACTGTAGACCTGCGACGAGATATATCCCAGTGATTCAAAACTGCAGTATCCATAAGGAGTTACACCAGAAAGGGAATCCGGATCTTTTAAGGCATTCAGATATACATCTTTTCCCTGGGCGATCAGCCACATCCGAAAATCAGAAAATCCGTCATCACTGCACCCGGTTTCCATCAGAATGCCTGCCGCTGTCCATAAGCCATACTTATAAGCTGCATCCCGGTAACTGTAAACCAGATTGTGGAATTGCAGGACATCCTCCGGTGTCATATAAAAAAGCTGCTGCTTGATCCACACCGCCGAAGCATCCAGATCGGTGCCGCACACTTCCTTGGCCTTTCCGATCAGGCTCCAGAACTGATCCTTGCTCATTCCACTTCTTTTTGTTTCTTCCATCTGTTCTCTCCCCTTGATGTGACGTTAATACCACAAGAATACGGCTGTAGTCCCCTACAGCCGCATGGTATCTGATATCAACGACACACTTCTTCATTGATTTCTGTTTTTTATCTTGCTGTTCCGCATTTGACCTCGCACCCCCGGAACCATCCCTGTTTTTCTTCTGGGAAAGGGGACACTACAGGCGGGCGGCTGGCCTGCCGCCGCTCACAGATGTCCTGGGGGTCTTTCTGATTACAACCCGGAGTCCATCTTCCGCTCTTTGGCTGGTAACGTGTATCATTATCTCCCGTCCGTGATCCTGGCGAAAGGCTGCCACCGCCTTATTCACAGCTATGCTTCCTCGCTCCAATCAGAATTTACCCTTCATTTTATCATGGCGTTCATGCTGTCACGCTTCCACGGTTGGGAACGTACCTGTAGTGCCGATATTCACTTGCCAAAGAACAGCCGAGGGATGTCCCTCTGCTTACTAGCCGATGGCAGTGTATCTTTTTATTCACTCTACACAAAAAATATTTTTTATCTTGCATCCCCGGATCTTTTTTTCTTCTTTGCCGGATTCTTCTGCTGTGCATCCTTCTTCCGGCTTTCCTTCTGCTCTTTTTGTTCCTGCGGCGGCATCTTCATCACATGGATTTCTCCGTTAAACAGGGTAAAAATTTCCGGTGACTGATATTTCTCTTTAAATTTTTCAATCTGTCCCGGTGTTAGCGAAGTATAGTCCTCGTCTGTCAGCCCTACCACAAGAAAAGTTCCTGCTATGACATCACAGGCTCTTCCATGCCTGTCATACAATGCCCGGTTTTCCCGCAATCCTTCATTCTTTCCATTGGCATTTAATAGAATTCCTACGTTATCTTCAAAAGGGCAGATTTCTTCAATGTCACCGCCTACCGCCTGTTCCAGATCCTCCAGTTCCTTTGAAATGCTTTTGACATAGGGTTCTTTCATCGGCTCGACTATCAGTACCGTCATCATTTCTTCCTGCATTTCGGACACTTCTTTTTCATCCATCGTATCAATCCTCCTGTCTGTTCGTTCTAATAATCAGCCGATGAGACCCTTTTGTTTTATTCAAATTTCACGGACTTTTTGATCTTCTCACGCAATCTCCGCAGTCTTGTATAAACCGTCTGTTCCGGCAATTCCATGTGATGGCTGATCTCTTTTGGTGCATAACCCATCATCTTCAGCACAACCATCTGAAGGGTTTTCTTGTCGGTCGATAAGAGAATCTGGAGCAGTTCTTCGTTCTCCACGGTATCCAGCAGGTCCTCCACACTCTCAGGCTGGGATTCTTCGGTTTCTCGTTCTTCCAGAAGCAGTTCCATGCAGTCCAGAAGCGAGGTCTGGTGTTCCCGGAATCTCCGCTCTGCGTTAAAATCGTTCCAGTCATACTCCCGGAGCTTCTGGATCGTCTCTTCATCCACGCCCTGTTCACGCAGGATCTTCTCTTCCTCTGCTTTCCACTGGTTCCATCTATATTCTTCTTTTGCTTTGTTATAAGCCACTTATCTTTTCCTCCGATTTGAATTTTTGCGAAATCAAATCGGAGTGTGGCGGTGACCTGGCTCGTTCTTCCTGCCTACAGGAATGTCCGGCATCTCTGCTGTCTCCCTGCAAACACGGATCTCCTTTGTAATCATTTTTTTACAAAGTCACAGTGTATCGGATGTACCTGTCAGCTAACGGTCAGAAAACTGTCAATTGACGGTCAGTTTTTATCACCTTCTTTCCAGAATAAATAAAATAAGACGAACAATCTTTTTACGGATCATTCGCCTTACTGCTGCTCATTTTCATTATTCAGTTCAAATTTGTATCCTACTTCCCGAACACTGACAATGCAGTTTCCTGCACCATCTTCAATAGCATTCAGCTTTTTCCTCAGTCGCTTTACCAGACACCAGATAATATTTTTTATATCACCAACAGGATAATCTTTCCAGACAAGCTGGTAAATCTGTTCAAATGTATAAATTCTTCTGGGTGATGATGCAAGCAGGTAGAGAAAATTATGTTCTTGTCGTGTCAGATGTACTTCTATGCCATTCCATTTCGCTTCATGATGACTTTGATTTATAACCAACTTTCCTTGAACAATCTTTGTTTCTGAAGCTTTTTTTAAATGTTTCCATTCTTTTGTTCTTCGAAGTAATGAAAAAAGATGCAAGTCAAGTTCTTCTGTACTGCTATTTATATCCATCACACAGTCTGCTCCTGCATATATCAGTTCTCGTTTCTTTTCTGTTGGGTTATTGCTTAAAACAATAATTGGTACTAACGTCATCTTTCGAATAGTCAATATAATTTTACTGATATCTTCTTTATATAGAACAGCACCTATAATAATGGCATCATAAGAGATTAAACTCAAATTATGTAGAAATTCCTGTAAAGATTCTACATAACTTGAGTTTACGCTAGTTGTCATTTCGGGATGTACATGATAATTGTTGTCATATACCAATACATTGTATTTTGCATTTTTCATATCTAGTTTGCTCTATACCTCATAAGGTATCTTTTACATCTAAGCTGGCAAATATATTTTTCCGTTCTTATGGATTTCCACAATAAGAAATAACAACTCTGCTCCCTTTATCTTGATATCAATTCTCATAAGCAGATGTATAATTCTGTTTTATTCTGATATAAGTTTCTTACATTATATAGTTATAATTTTTCAGCTATTTTTCTAATCTCATCTGATTCTGTTTCTCCTATTTCAATTTTTCCCCCTTTCAAAGCACTGCTTTGTATTTCTGGATTTACTGGGAGAACAGCAAGGATTCTTTCAGAATCAGCTATTTCTTTTTTTATCACTTCCGCTGCTTCCGGAGTCATCTTATTTAACACAAAATAAACCGTTTTGCCGATACTCTTTCCCAACTCATCTATTTTATGTAAAAATTGCACGGACTCATAGGCAGGATCACAGACCATCAGGATTACATCAACTTCATCATCGATGCCTCGCCCGAAATGTTCGATTCCAGCCTCCATATCCAGGATAGCAATTTGATTATCCTCCATCTGTAAATTTGCAACAAATTGTTTGATAATTGCACCCATGGTACAAGAGCATCCTTCATTCACCTGCTTGATTTTTCCGCTCACCATCAGTTTGATTCCATCAGATTCTGTATAATATTTTTCCGGAATATCTTTTATTTTCCATGTTTCTTTAATAAACTGATATGAAAATTGAGATGCCATTAAATCACTAAGTGCTTCCTGTTTTCCACCAAAATATTCTGTAAAATCTACCGGGTTGTCCATTCCGAGATGTCGATGCAGTCCATAATTGGATTCATCCGAATCAATAATAAGGACTTCTTTCCCCTGCTTTGCCAGATATCTGCCAAGTAATGTAGTAACTGTACTTTTACCACTTCCACCTTTTCCACAAACAGCAATTTTCATATTTTTTAACCTCTTTTCATTATAATTCTATTTTTTTTACGATGTCATCCAGTGCTTTTCTTACTGGTGAATCGGCTGGAAGCTGAACAATTGGCTTACACTCACAGTCAAAACGATACACTTCATCATCCTGCGGAACAATTCCCCAAAGCTCCAGTTTCTGCTTTTGAATTTCTTCCAGTGTTCCCTGATCCAGCTTTCCATCTGGCACACGATTCACGATCAATCCTACTTTTTGGGGTTTAAAATTCAGTTCTTTCATCAATTCAGCGATTCTTCCTGCCGCCTGAACCCCGCGTCTGGAACAATCACTGACAAGAATAGCTGTTTCCATCATAGGAATGACTCCCCTGCTGATATGCTCCATGCCTGCCTCGTTGTCAATTACAACATACGGATAATGATTCTGCAGCTTTTGCACCTGGTTTTGAACCAGACCATTTACAAAACAGTAGCAGCCCTGTCCCTGCGTTCTTCCCATCACCATCAGATCATATTTATCTTCCTCTGCGATTGCATCCGTAAGTCTCATTTCCAGATAAGCCTGTTTGGTCATTCCAGATGGAATTTTATAACGGTCATCCACACCTGCCCGTTCTATTTCTTCACGCAGTTCGCCCAACGTAACCTCCGAAGTAACTCCCAGTACTTCATTTAAATTGGAATTGGCATCTGCATCTACAGCTAAAACCGGGCCTTTCCCTGTATCACCAAGATATTGAATCAACAATCCACATAATGTTGTTTTTCCTACGCCGCCTTTTCCTGATACGGCTATTACATGTCCCATTTTCGTAACCTCTTTTCCTTTTATTTTTAAACAGGCGCAGATCATCCTTCATGACCTGCGCCTGACATTTATCTGCTGGTATTTTTTATCAACAGTCTCTTATATCTGTATCCATTGTTTACTTGGAGCAAGCATAGTTCTCACCCATTTTCAATAAAGACTTAATAGAATCATCTGATAATTGATAATAAATCTGCTTACCCTTCCGGCTTTTATTGACCAGCCTGTTTATTTTCAGGACGCTAAGCTGATGAGACACTGCTGAATGTGTCATATCAAGTTCTCTTGCTAATTCACTTACACATTTTTCGTCTTCCAGTCCATAAAGTATCTGAATGCGAGTCACATCACCCAGGGTTTTAAACAGTTCCGCAATCCGATCCAGTTCTTCTCTCGACTTTTCCACCAGCCCACCTCCTTTTCTGCAAGCAATGATTCGTTGTGACGGATTTACAGATTCTTTACTCTCAGTGCCCGGATTGCATTTAAGATGGCAAGGATCATAACTCCTACATCTGCAAAAATCGCAAACCACATATTTGCAATACCAACTGCGCCAAGTCCCAGGCATGCAAACTTGATGATCAGGGCAAAAACAATGTTCTGATATACGATACCGATACACTTACGGGAAATCTTAATTGCCTTCGCGATCTGCATCGGCTCATCATCCATCAGGACGATGTCCGCTGCTTCAATGGCGGCATCAGAACCCATAGCTCCCATAGCGATACCAATATCCGCTCTTGTCAGTACCGGGGCATCGTTGATACCGTCACCGACAAATGCCAGTTTATCTTTTTCAGATTTGATTCTTAACAGCTCTTCTACTTTTGATACTTTATCGGATGGGAGCAGATCACTGTAAACCTCATCCAGACCAAGAGAGCCGGCTACCTGTTCCGCTACACGCTTTGCATCTCCGGTCAGCATAACAGTTTTCTCTACGCCAGCCTTTTTCAGTGCTGCGATGGCTTCTTTGGAATGCGGCTTTACAATATCGGAAATTACAATATGTCCTGCGTACTCTCCGTCAACTGCCATGTGGATGATGGTACCTACGCTGTGGCAGTCATGGTAAGGAATGTTCAGTTTCTTCATCAGTTTACTGTTGCCTGCTGCAACTTTTCTTCCATCTACGATTGCTGTAATTCCATGACCGCTGATTTCCTCAATATTAGAAACTCTGCTGCGGTCAATCTTTTTACCATAGGCTTTCTGCAAGCTCTTACTGATCGGATGGGAGGAAGCACACTCTGCAAGTGCTGCATATTCCAGAAGCTTTGCGTTATCCATGTTGCTGTGATGTACGGCACTTACTTCAAAAACACCCTGTGTCAGTGTTCCGGTTTTATCAAATACCACATATTTTGTCTGTGCCAATGTTTCCAGATAGTTGGAACCTTTGATCAGGACTCCTTCTTTACTTGCTCCGCCGATTCCGGCAAAGAAACTAAGCGGTATACTGATAACCAGTGCACACGGACAGCTGATTACCAGGAAAGTCAGTGCTCTATAAATCCATGTTCCCCACTGCGGAGCGGCACTCATAAACAGCATACGTACGATTGGCGGAAGGAATGCCAGTGCCAATGCGCCATAACATACAGCTGGTGTATACACCTTTGCAAATTTTGAAATAAAGTTTTCGGATTTTGATTTTCTGGAACTGGAATTTTCTACAAGTTCCAGAATCTTGGATACCGTGGATTCCCCAAATTCTTTGGTTGTCTGTACTTTTAATACACCAGTCATATTGATGCATCCGCTGATGATCTCATCCCCCTGTTTTGCATCCCTTGGAAGGCTCTCACCTGTCAGGGCACTGGTATTCAAACTTGAATTTCCCTCTATGATAACTCCGTCAAGCGGAACTTTCTCACCTGGCTGTACCACGATGATGCTTCCGATTCCAACCTCATCCGGATCAACTTTTTCAATCTTTCCATCCTTTTCCATATTTGCATAATCAGGACGGATATCCATCAGGGCACTGATGTTTTTTCTGCTCTTTCCTACTGCATAGCTCTGGAACAGCTCACCGATCTGATAGAAAAGCATAACTGCGATCGCTTCGTTGTAATCACCGCTTTTTTCATAAATTGCCAAAGCAAATGCACCTACGGTAGCAACTGCCATCAAAAAGTTTTCATCAAATACCTGGCCGTTTAAAATTCCCTTAAAAGCTTTCCTCAAAATATCATAGCCAATGACTCCATAAGCTACCAGATAGCAGGCAAGCTGCGGGATCCCGGTAATTGGAATAAAATGTAATGCAATCAGCATCACTGCAGTAATCAGGATACGTGTCAGCATCTTTTTCTGTTTCTTGTTCATAATGATGTCCTTTCCCACAAATCAAATTTTTATCATTAAATATTTGTTTAATCGTTTTTCTTAAATAAACGCCCCATTTTCTTACGAGGCGTTTATTATCTCTTTTCTGCAGTCCGGCACTTCTTAGAGTTCGATCTCGCAGTCCGGTTCTACCTTTTTGCAGGCTTTTACAACATCTTTCATAACACTCTTTGCATCCTGTCCTTCTTCGAACTCGACGATCATCTTCTGAGTCATGAAGTTTACGGTTGCATTTGCAACGCCTGCGGTTTTCTTTGCTGCATCCTCCATAAGATTTGCACAGTTTGCACAGTCTACTTCGATTTTGTAAGTTTTTTTCATGATAAAAATCTCCTTTTCTTTTAGATGTTTTTTTGTTCTCATTAAACCTTTAAATACTCGTTTAATGTTTATGTCTGTATCTTATACTCTATGTTTCCAAAAAGCAATACTTCAAAGGGTTTTGCTTCTTTTTGGGATAATACTATTTCCTTTTGGAATAATTTCTTCTGTTCTGGTCGTGGTTTTTGATATCTTCGCATCTCACTGCACAGCCAGAACAGTTCCCGGAGCAGAAACTTTTTTTCTTTTTCTTCACTTCAACCATATATGTTACCGCAAGTACCAGCAAGGTAACAATAATGCTGATCGTGATAATTGTCGCTGTATTCATCCAATCGCCTCCCATATGTTTTCAAGAATACTTCTGTTATTCTTTATGCCCAAACATTTCTTTCATTGTCCGCCACCCCAGGACTGCACATTTTACACGGGATGGCATGTGGGAAATATCCTGAAGTGAAGAAGCTTCTTCCAGTAATTCTATTTCTTCTGGTACCGCCTCATCGTGGATCATTTTCAGAAAAATTTCAGAGAGTTTTAACGCTTCTTCTTTTGTTTTGCCAATGATAAGATCCAGCATCATATCTGTGGAAGCCTGTGAAATAGCACAGCCACTTCCAGAAAAAGCCCCGTCTTTAATCTTTCCATCTTCCACTTTAAGCTGGAGAATGATATCATCCCCACAGCTTGGATTGACACCCTCCAAAGCGAGATTTGCATCCTTTAAGACCTGTTTATGCAGGGGATGCAGGTTATGTTCTGTCAGGATCGTATTATAAAAACTTCTATTTTCCATATCCCATCCTCCTTCGAACGCCTGCCAGGCACTTCAGGAAACATTCGATATCTTTTTCATCATTATAAAATGACAGGCTGGCACGGACGGAGCTCATCACTCCCAGATGTCTTAACAAAGGCTGTGCACAGTGGTGTCCTGCACGTACCGCGATCTGGCTGTCATCCAAAATGGTGGCAATATCATGTGGGTGTACTCCATCCACCACAAAACTTAAAATACCGCCATGTTCTTCAGGCTTTGCACTTCCCAAAATATGTACATACGGAATCTGACTCATACCGTCAAATAATAGTTTCTCAAGCTCTCTTTCTCTCTTCTGGATCGTGTCCATGCCAATTTCACTTATATAGTCAATGGCAGCTGCAAGTCCCACCGCTCCGGCTCCATTGACGGTTCCTGCCTCAAATTTATGCGGCAGTTCCGCATAAACCGCACTTTCTCTTGTCACAGACTCAATCATCTCACCGCCACTGAGAAACGGCGGCATTTTCTCCAATAATGCCTCTTTTCCATAAAGCACACCAATCCCCATCGGTGCCAGCATTTTATGACCGGAAAATGCCAGAAAATCCGCATCTAGCACTGTAACATCTACGGTTTCATGCAAAACCGCCTGTGCGGCATCCACTAACACTACACCGCCCTTTTCATGTACCATTTTTATGATCTTTTCAACTGGATTCCGTCTGCCCAGGACATTGGAGACCAGTCCTACTGCTGCAAACTTTGTTCTTTCGCTGATGACGGCGGCGATTTTTTCATCTGAAAGTCTTCCGTCCTGTTCACACTCCAGATAGACCAGTTTTGCCCCCGTCTGCCTCGCCACCATCTGCCAGGGGAGCAGATTGCTGTGGTGTTCCATGATCGTAACAAGAATCTCATCCCCCGGATTTAAATGGGTAAGTCCATAACTGTACGCGGTAAGGTTGATACTTTCCGTCGTATTTTTGGTAAAAATAATCTCTCGCATGCTTCGTGCGTGGATAAACTCACGCACTTTTTCCCTCGCATGCTCATACTGTTCTGTCGCCGCAAATCCAAGTGTATACAGTCCACGCAACGGATTTGCATTGTATTTTTTATAAAATTTCTGTTCTGCCAAAAGTACCTGCCGTGGCCGCTGCGAGGTTGCCGCATTGTCCAGATAAACCAGATTTTTCTCTTTTAGCAGTGGAAAGTCTTTTTTGTAATCAATCATCCGGATCATCCTCCATAAATACCTGTATTTCTTTTCGGATTTCTGATGACGGAACCCTGCCACAGAGTGCATCGATCCTTGCTCTTGCGATCAGATTTTTCGCTTCTTCTGAGTTAAACCCTCTGCTTCCCAGGTAAAACAAGAGCTGTTCGCTAAGTCTTCCGATCGTTGCACCATGGTTTCCCTCTACATCTTCTTCACTGCAGAGAATCAGTGGTATTGTCCGATTTTCGACACCTTCATCAATCAAAAGTACATCTTCGTTCTCAGTGCCCTTTGCTCCGGTACAGCCTGTGACAAAATCAATCGTTCCACGGAACAGTTTTTTTGCTTTTCCTTTCAGAATACCATTTGCATACATCTGGCTTTCTGTCTTTTTTCCAATATGACGTGCTACATAATTCATATCATAGCAGTCATTTTCTTTTGCAAGATATCCGATGTCCGCTGCAAAGGAACTGTTCGTACCAATAAGTTCCATCAGACAACCCGCATATAATTTTTCTGCACCGAGCTGGATCTGGATCAATTCCACTGATGCGTCTTTATCGCATACACCGCCGATATCAAGCAGGGCACATGCTTTTTTGCCCAAAAGCTGTACTGCATATATATTTACTTTGGCACCTTCTTCTGCATTGACGAGCAATTGGTGTATCACCGTTTCACTGTTTTTTTGCTCTCCACGAAACAGCAAAACAATATGGCTCTCACTGTTTTTTTCTGCTGTGATCTGCAAGCGGTTAAAAGAATTTTTGTCTGCATCATACTGGTATGAAAATACAATCGTGCCCTTTACCTGTCTGTTTTCTTCAATTGTAAGTGTATCTGCCAGTTCTGGAGCGTTTAAATTTCGGATTTCTTCACCCATTCCGGTTCTGATCTCTTTTACTGCCTTTTTCTCCCAGCTTACACCTTCCGGCAGTTCTGTACAGTTCTGTTCCCTTTCATCCGCTGCATGAGGCTTCGCTACACACCAGATTTTCGGAACACACGGGATGCCATCCATCTCTGCCGTGACATGTGCTTCATTCATCTTAAGATAGTTCCATGTCTTTGCCGGAAGCCTGTTTATAATCAGTTCTTTTTCCATCAGCCTATGCTCCCTTCCATCTCCAGCTGGATCAGATTATTCATTTCCAGTGCATATTCAAGAGGCAGTTCCTTTGATACATCATCCGCAAATCCACTGACGATCATGGAGCGTGCTTCCTGCTCGCTGATCCCCCGCGACATCAGATAAAATACTGCATCATCACTGATCCTGCCAATCTTTGCTTCGTGTCCGACGTCTGCCCTGGAGGTTTTGATATCCATGGCTGGTATAGTATCTGACCTTGAAATGCCATCCAGCATCAACGATTCACAGGATACGGCTGCCTTGCTGTTTTCGGCATCTTTTCCGATCACAACAGAGCTGCGGAATGTGCTGACGCCGCCGTCTTTCGAGATTGATTTCGTATTGATATAGGAGGAAGTATCCGGTGCATTCTGCACGACTTTTGCCCCGGTGTCGAGGTTCTGGCCTTTTCCTGCAAACGTGATCCCGGTAAACTCCATGTGTGCGCCTTTCCCATTCAGCACACTCATCGGATACAGATATGATGTATGGGACCCGAAAGAACCGGACACCCATTCAATCGTTCCACCTTCCTCGACCAACGCCCGTTTGGTGTTTAAGTTGTACATATTTTTTGACCAGTTTTCAATCGTGGAATAACGCAGTTTCGCATTTTTATGGACAAATAATTCCACGCATCCGGCATGCAGATTTGCCACATTATAACGTGGTGCAGAACATCCCTCAATAAAATGCAGATATGCGCCCTCATCTACAATGATCAGTGTATGCTCAAACTGTCCCGCACCCGGTGCATTCAGTCTGAAATATGACTGCAATGGAAAATCCAGCGACACTCCAGGCGGTACATAAACAAACGAACCGCCTGACCAGACAGCTCCGTGCAGTGCCGCAAATTTATGATCATTTGGTTTTACCAGTTTCATAAAATGTCTGCGGATCATATCAGCATATTCACCTTTCATGGCACTCTCAATATCACTGTATACAACACCCTGAGCCTCTACTTCCTCTTTCACATGATGATAAACCATCTCGGAATCATACTGTGCCCCTACGCCTGCTAACGATTTCCGCTCGGCTTTTGGGATTCCAAGACGTTCAAACGTGTCTTTGATCTCGCTCGGCACTTCTGACCATTTTCCACGCATCTGTGTTTTAGGGCGTACATAAGTCTCAATATGATCCATGTCCAGCCCGTCAATCGAAGGTCCCCAGTCCGGGATCTGCATCTGTCTGTAAATTTGAAGCGATTTCATACGAAGCTCACGCATCCATACCGGATCGTCCTTTTCATCCGATATTTTCCGCACGATATCCTCAGTCAGCCCTGCCTGTATATGGTAAGCATCTTTATCATCATTTCGGATATCATAAATGGTGCGGTCGATATCCGCTACATAAGTTTTTTCTTTCATTCTTCCACATACTCCTTATATCCTTCACGGTTGATCTTATCCACCAGGCTTCCATCTCCGGTTGCAACGATCTGTCCGTCCACCATGATATGTGTATAATCCACATGAAGCTGCTCTAAAATTCTCGTACTATGCGTAATAACCAGGATACCTTTATCATTGTTTTTACGATATTCTTCGATACCCGCAGAAACCAGACGTACGGCATCCACATCCAGTCCGGAATCTGTCTCATCTAAGATAGCAAGCTCCGGTTTTAACAACATCATCTGTAAAATCTCTGTTTTTTTCTTCTCACCGCCAGAAAATCCGACATTCAGCCCGCGGTTCTTATAGGAAGCGTCCATCTGCAAAATCTTCATTGCCGCATCCACTTCTTTCATGAAATTCCAGATCCGTACCTGATTACCACGCCGCTTGCGTACCGCATTGTTTAAAAAGGAATCCAGCGCCAGTCCCGGTACTTCTAATGGTTCCTGAAAGGAAAGGAAAATTCCATCCTGTGCTCTCTTATCAGCAGATTCCTCTGTGATATCTTTTCCAAGAAAATGGATCGTTCCCCCTTTAACCTGATATTTCGGATTACCCATCAATACATTTCCAAGGGTTGATTTGCCAGCTCCATTTGGTCCCATTAAAACATGTGTCTCACCGCGTTTTATTTCCAGATTGACATGGTGCAGGAGTTCTCTGTCCTCCACAGCCACTGTCAGATCATTTATCTGTAACATAGGTTTCTTCATCTATCGTACCTCTTTCTATCACATTTTTTATGTTTTGATATGAAATTCGGGTCTTGCAAACGAGACCCGAATTTCCAGCATACTCCTGCGGAACTTATCATACAGAGAAAATATTTTCTGTTATTACGCAAGTCCTATTGCCATTCCTAACAGCCGAACTGCAAATGCAACAATCCATGCGATCAGGCACTGGCTCACTGCTGTCATAACAGCCGCTTTTGTTCCTCCCATTTCCCGTTTTACCGTTGCAATCGCTGCCATACATGGGGTGTAGAGTAAGGTAAATACAAGAAATACCGTAGCTGTAAACGGAGTGAACAGGGTATTGATTCCAGCGGTGTTTCCACCAAGCAGTACATTTAAAGTAGATACTACATTTTCTTTTGCAGTAAAGCCTGTGATCAGGGCTGTTGCAACCCTCCAGTCCCCAAAGCCAAGCGGTGCGAAGATCGGTGCCGCCAGATTGCCCAATGCCGCCAGCAGACTATTTTCTGCGGATGCTGCCACATTTAATCGGCTGTCAAATGTCTGTAAGAACCAGATCACGATCGTTGCCGCAAAGATGATTGTAAATGCTTTCTGTAAAAATCCCTTTGCTTTTTCCCAGAGAAGCTGTACCACACTTTTCGCTGACGGAAGTCTGTAATTCGGAAGTTCCATAACAAACGGGATCGGTTCTCCACGGAACTTTGTTTTATTCAGGATCAGTGCATACAGGATCGCACAGAGCACACCGAAAATATAAAGTCCTACCATCGTCAGTGCCTGGTATTTTCTTGGGAAGAACGTTCCCACCATCAGTGAATAGATCGGAAGCTTCGCACTGCAGCTCATAAACGGAGTCAGCAGGATGGTCATTTTCCGGTCACGTTCGCTGGAAAGGGTTCTGGTTGCCATGATCGCCGGTACGGAACAGCCAAATCCGATCAGCATCGGGACAAAACTCCTTCCGGATAATCCGATCTTACGAAGCAGTTTATCCATAACAAAGGCAACTCTGGCCATGTAGCCCGTATCTTCCAAAATAGAAAGGAAGAAAAACAGAGTTACGATCGTCGGTAAAAAGCTGATGACGCTTCCAACGCCCTGGCAGATACCATCTACGACTAAGGACTGTACAACTGGATTTACATTGGTAGCTGCCATCGCACCAGCGATCAGGCTGATCACCGTATCCACTATGGCACCCATCCCATCAGAAAGCCATGCTCCGATAAAATTAAAGGTCATTACAAAGATCAGTCCCATAATTCCAAGGAAGCAGGGAATTGCGGTATATTTTCCGGTCAGGACACGGTCGATCGCCATGCTTCGTTTATGTTCTTTGCTTTCATGCGGTCTGGTCACTGTCTTTTCGCAAAGTTTTTCAATAAAGGTAAACCGCATATTTGCCACTGCCGCCTTCCGGTCAAGCCCGGACTCTTTTTCCATGACCCGGATGATCTCAGAAAAAGCCTTTTCCTTTTCTTTTGATAACCGGATTTCTTTTTCAAGCAGATAGTCATCTTCGATCAGTTTTGTAGCTGCAAATCTTACCGGAATACCATGTGCTTTTGCTTCTGGTTCCAGCATATGTACTGCCGCATGGATGCAGCGGTGTACTGCACCTACAGGATCGCTCTTTTTCTCATTATCCGGACAGAAATCAATTCTTCCCGGTGTTTCCTGAAATCTTGCCACATGGATTGCGTGGTCGATCAGCTCATCCACGCCCTCATTTTTTACTGCTGAAATCGGGATGACCGGAATACCAAGAATCTCTTCCAATTCATTGACCCTGACAGAACCTCCATTTTCCCGAACTTCGTCCATCATATTCAGTGCAAGTACCATTGGAATACCAAGTTCCATCAGCTGCATGGTAAGGCAGAGGTTTCTCTCCAGGTTGGATGCATCTACAATATTGATGATCCCGCTTGGATGTGAGTTCAGCAGGAAGTCCCTTGTTACGATCTCTTCGCTTGAATACGGCGATAAGGAGTAGATTCCAGGAAGATCGGTAACGGTCGCTTCCGGATGGTTTCGTATCGTACCATCTTTTCGGTCTACGGTAACGCCTGGGAAGTTTCCTACATGCTGATTTGCACCTGTAAGCTGATTAAACAGGGTTGTCTTTCCACAGTTCTGGTTACCCGCAAGGGCAAATGTAATCTTTCTTCCCTTCGGGAGTTCCTTATCATGGTGGTGATAGTTCTCTGCTTTTCCAAGCTCTCCTTTTCCCGGATGTGGAATATTTTTATGGTAGGTATCTTTCTTTTGCTGCTTTTCCTGTTTCTGGTGGATATTTTCAATTTCTATCTTTCGTGCCTCATCCCGGCGCAGGGTAAGTTCATATCCCCTTAACTCCATCTGCACCGGGTCACCCATCGGGGCTATTTTCTGGAGTGTTACTTCTGTTCCCGGTGTCAGGCCCATATCCAGCAGATGATGCCGGAGTGCCCCGTCACCGCCTACAGCCTTGATAAAAGCACTTTGCTTCGGCTGTAACTGATCCATTGTCATTGTCTTTCACCTTCCTTTGTTTCTTCAAAATTTTGACTACAAGTATGTTTCTTATTTGACTGATGCTTCATAAATTTCTTTTACAGTGTCTAAAAGCACCTGGTCAAATTTATCCTGTGTCTGATTGACTGAAATATCTTCCAATAATGCTCTTGAGAAGCTTGCGATAAGTCCTGGATTTCTTTTCAGTCTTTCGTCTGCTTCTTTTCTGCTGTACCCTCCTGATAAAGCAACAATCCTCACAACATGTGGATCTTCCATTAATTCAGAATAAAATCCATCTGCTGATGGGATTGAAAATTTAAACATGATCCTTACATCTTCCGGAAGTTTCTGCAGTTCCTCCTGGCAGTATCTTAAAAGAATTTCTTCTGCCTCTTTTTTATCTGCGATATGAATATCTACCTCTGGCTCCAGGATCGGCACCAGTCCAGCCTGAGCGATTTTGAGTCCGATTTCAAACTGTTGTCTTACAACTGCTTTGATTCCATTCTCGTTTGCCCCTTTAATCACGGAACGCATTTTGGTACCGAAGATATACCGCTCTTTTGCATGGCTTAAAACTTCTTCTAATTGCGGCATGTTCTTCATAAGCTGAACGCTGTCTTTTTCCGGCTGCAGACCCTGATCGATTTTTAAGAACGGAACAATTCCTTTCATCTTCCATAAATAATCTGCCGTATACATTCCTTCGATTTCACGGTCCATTGTTTTCTGAAAAAGGATCGCTCCTATGATGTGATCCGAAGAGAACGCCGGGCTGGTAATGATTCTTGTTCTCATTTCATGTACTTTTTCGTACATTTCTTCTTCTGTCTGATAGGCATCTTCCTGGATTCCATACTGTTTCAGGGTTTTCGGTGTACTTCCGCCGCTCTGATCCAGTGCTGCAATAAAACCTTTTCCCTGTTTCATAAGCTCAAACTGTATTTCTTTTGTCATTTTCTCTGACTCCTTTCTTCTGACTGCTTCTTGCAGGCATTTCATGCCAGGCTGTATGTTCTTTTTCTTCTATGTGTTCTTTTCCTTTTTCCAGAATGATCCTGACATGTTCATCTACAATCTTATAAAGAACATTTTTCCCCTCCCTGCGCTTCCGAACCAGCCCGTTTGCTTTTAAAATCCGAAGCTGGTATGAAACAGCCGGCAGGGACATTCCCAGCTGGTCTGCAATCTCCGTTACTGCCATTTCTCCCTGGAAAAGTACGGTCAAAATCTGTACCCGGCTGGGATCGTCCAGCATTTTAAAAAAATCTGTTAATTCCTCGATGTTCTTCCTTGCTTCTTCCAACTCACCATTTATCAAGTCTGACTGCTCACCCCACCCTCCTCTAATAAACCATTAAATAATCTTTTAATCTTTACAGGTGCAATATACTATGCCACAAGTCAAAAATCAATACTTTGGGATGGATTGCTGCCAATATGGCTAAAACTATTTCCTTTTGGATTTATTTCTGCCTTTGTCTGTTTTTCTCTACATATTCGACAAATTCATTTTCCGGCATTGGTTGTGCATAATAGAACCCCTGCACCTCATCGCACTTCATTTTTCTCAGTTCTTCCAACTGTTCTTTTGTTTCCACTCCTTCTGCAATTACTTTCATGTTCAATACTTTCGATAACATAATCACCTGTTCTACCAGAGTTTTTCCTCTATCTTCACATATATGGTCAATCAGGCTTTTATCAATTTTGAGAGTACTAAACGAAAGTTCCGTTAAACTTGCCAGCGAAGAATAACCAGAACCAAAATCGTCTACATGCAGTGCAAACCCTGCTTTTACCAACTGTTCTGTTTTTTTCTTAATTCTTTTACTGTAAACAGCGGCTGATTCTGTAATTTCTAAAGAAATACTGGCAGCTGGCACCTTATTTTCTTTTGCTATCTTTATATATTGCTCTGCCACATTTTCGTAAAGAGCACTGGATCTGGAGAGATTCACAGATATAGCTACCCATTTTTTTGATTGTTCAATCATCCGTTTCTGCATCAGGCAAACCTTTCGGAAAACATATTCATCCAGTTTTCGAATCAGTCCATCCTTTTCATAAACAGGAATAAATTTTCCCGGATATACCATAGATCCATCCGATTTTTTCCATCTGACCAAAGCCTCGGCACCAATCACTTTCTCAGTAACAATGTCTATTTGAGGCTGATAATAAACAACAAATTCCTGATGATCCAATGCGTCAGCAAAACTGTTTTCAATCATCTGATCATAAATTCTCTTCTGTGCCATCTCTTTTGTGTAATACGCATAATCACAGTCATAGTTTTCCATAACTGTTTCGGCCGCCATAGATGCATAATCAGACATTGTAGCAATTGACAGATTTTTATCTATATTTTCATAAATACCATATTTTACTTTTGCCCCGGTAATTGGAGCACGTTCTAAGATCTTATTCACCGTATCGACTAATTCCTGATGATCCAATGTGTTTTTGTCGCAGACTAAACTTACGAAAGAATCCCTTCCCCTTTTTGCTAATAAGCCACTTTTTACTCTTTCGTCATATGCAGATGCCAGATAGCAAACTAGTTCGTCCATTTTTTTCATTCCGTGAATACTGTTAAGCAATTCAAAGTCTTTGATTTTAGCTACGATCAGCTTCATCTCTTTTCCTGAATTAAATCGCATAAGCTGCCTGGCATAATGAAAAAATGCCTGTTCCGTATATAATCCTGTTAATCCATCCCGTTCTACTGCCTTAAGTGTTGTTGAAGATTCTTTTAATCTGATTACATTTTGAATTCTTTTTCTGATGAGCTCAGCATCATAAGTGTTTCTGACATGATCTGCGACACCAAGATCCAATAAATCCAGACATGTTAACTTTATATCTGTTTCACTGCCTGCTGTTATGGTAATGATCGGAATATTCGAAAAAAGCCTGTCTCCCTGCACTTTTTTCAGGAACTCAATTTCATTCGATACCGGCATTGAAACACTTAACAAAATCAACGACAATTCTTCACAATATTCTTCCAATAAATTTAATCCAGCTTTTTCATCTTCTGCTGTAATGATTTCATATTGGTTTTCAAGGATAGAAAACAATATGTTCAGATTTTCTCTATCCTTTTCCATAATTAGTATTTTTCGCTTTTCAGTCTGCATCATGAATCCCCCATTCAATCCAATTTTTATAGCCTATACCTATCATTTTCCCAAACAAAGCAGGGCTGCCGCCCAGCAAAATATTTGCCAATGCGACAGCCCTTTCCTTTCTGCTATTGTGCCATCCTTTCCAGTAACTGAAATGCTTCTTCCAGCTTCGGATTGGTTTCTTCTGTCTGCAGCGCGTCCCGTACACAGCTTTGAATATGTGCCTGGACGATCTGCTGGTTGGCACTTTTCAGCAATGCCTGTGTAGCCAGTAACTGATTCGATATATCGACGCAGTAACGGTCGTTTTCTATCATCTGTAGGATCCCATCGATCTGCCCTCTGGCGATCTTCAGCTTTCGTTCTACGCTTCCATGATCTGCTTTCATATTACTGGATGCTTACAGCCTCATATCCGGCTTCTTCTACTGCCGCTTTTAATGCAGCGTCCGGAGTGCAGCAGCCTACTTCTACGACCGCATTCTTCTCTTCCAGATTTACCTGAACTTCGGATACACCTTCCACTTTTTTCAGTTCCTCTGTTACATGGTTTACACAGTGCATACAGGACATTCCTTCGATATTGATTGTTTTTTTCATGATATAAGTCTCCTTTACTTTTTATAATTTATTGTTCAAGCATTATAAAATGCATGATACCTTATTTATTGTGTTTTGCCTTGAACCATCTGAGGCGCAGGGCATTGCTTACGACAAAGACAGAGCTGAAGCTCATGGCCAGTGCTCCGATCATCGGATTCATTTTCAGACCAAAGGCAAGATAAAATACTCCGGCTGCGATCGGGATTCCGATGATATTATAGATGAACGCCCAGAACAGGTTCTGCTTAATGTTTCGGATCACCGCCTTACTGAGCTGGATCGCTGTTGATACGTCCAGTAGATCGCTCTTCATTAAGACAAAGTCTGCGGATTCAATTGCTACATCAGTTCCGGCTCCGATTGCGATTCCTACATCTGCTCTTGCAAGGGCAGGTGCATCATTGACACCATCGCCAACCATGGCAACTTTCTTGCCCTGTTCCTGGAGTCTGCGGATTTCTTTTTCCTTATCCTCCGGGAATACCTCTGCAACGACGCGGTCTACTCCTACCTGTTTCTGGATTGCCTGAGCCGTCTTTTTATTGTCTCCGGTCAGCATAACAACTTCGATTCCCATGGAAGACAGCTCCTGGATTGCCTGTTTACTGGTTGGTTTTACCACATCAGCTACCGCAACTACTCCAACCATTTTACCGCCATAGGAAAAGAACAGAGGAGTTTTTCCATTGTCTGCAAGCTGTTCTCCCAGTCTTACTAATTTATCATTGGAAACCCGGAAAGCATTCATCATCCTGCTGTTTCCAGCCAGACACACTTTTCCGTTTATGTTTCCGGAGATGCCCTGTCCCGGAATCTGTTTGAAATCTTCTACAGGTAAAAAGTTAATTCTGCGTTTTTTCGCTTCGGCAACAATTGCTTCTGCTAATGGATGTTCGGAAAGTTTTTCCAGTGAAGCCGCGATCTGCAGCACTTCCTCTTCTTTCTTTCCCTTCTCTGTTAAAATATCTGTCACAACAGGTTTTCCCTGTGTAATAGTTCCTGTTTTATCCAGCACAACGGTATTCAGGCTGTGGGCTGTTTCCAGTGCTTCTGCTGATTTGATCAGGATACCGTTGGTAGCTCCACGTCCGGTTCCTACCATGATTGCAGTCGGAGTTGCAAGTCCAAGGGCGCACGGACAGGATACAACCAGTACCGCAATACCGATAGACAGGGCAAATTCCAGACCATATCCGGCAAGCAGCCAGACTACTGTTGAGACGATCGCTATCGTGATAACGATCGGTACAAAGACACCGCTTACCTTATCTGCAAGTTTTGCGATCGGAGCTTTTGAGCTTGTTGCTTCATCCACCAGACGAACGATCTGGGCCAGTGCAGTGTCATTTCCGACTTTGGTCGCTCTCATTTTGAAGTAACCTGTTTTATTGATGGTTGCACCGATTACCGTATCTCCCTCATGTTTTTCTACCGGGATACTTTCTCCGGTAAGTGCGGATTCATCCACAGAGGAATTACCTTCCAGTACAACACCGTCTACCGGGACAGATTCTCCTGCTTTTACAATGATGATCTCACCGGCCTGAACCTCTTCTACCGGGATTCTCATTTCTTTTCCATTTCGTTCCACTCTGGCAACCTTTGGAGCAAGATCCATCAGCTTTGTGATCGCATCCGATGTCTTTCCTTTTGCTCTCGCTTCCAGAGTTTTTCCTAATGTGATCAAGGTAAGGATGGTTCCTGCAGATTCAAAATAAAGATCCATCATAAAGCTGTCAACCATCTGCATATCCATATGTCCAAGACCATAACTGATCTTATAAATTGCATAAATACCATAGACAACGGCCGCTCCAGATCCAAGAGCCACCAGGGAGTCCATGTTTGGTGAACCCTCAAACAGGGTACGGAATCCTGTCTTGTAATAATGAGAGTTAATGAAAAGAATCGGAACCAGCAGAAGGAACTGTGTAAAAGCAAAGTTCATTGCATTTTCCATTCCCAGAAGTCCCTGCGGCAGCGGCCATCCAAACATATGCCCCATGGAAATATAGAACAGCGGAATGGTAAATACTGCTGACCAGAACAAACGCTTTTTCATCAGTTTATACTGTTCTTTTGCGGCATCTTTCTTTTCTGCTCCTGTATTAGAGGAAACCTGTGATTTCTGGGTTTCTTCTTTTACGCTGGCACCGTATCCGGCTTTTTCTACGGATTGTATGATGTCATCTCTATTCAAAGCAGTTTCATCATACGAAACCATCATACTGTTTTTTAACAGATTTACTGAAACCTCCTGTATGCCCGGAAGTTTTTTCACTCCCTTTTCAATTCTGTTGGCACAGGCGGAGCATGTCATTCCAGTAATGTCAAAAAAATCTTTTTTCATGCTTTCTTACGCCTCCTCACTATACCCCTGTGGGGTATTTCTCTTTACAGGCGATACTATAATCAATTTCAGAAAAAAAATCAATACTTTCACACTATTCGCTTCCGTACGGGATAAAACTATTTCCGATTGGGCTATTTATACGAAATATAAACACCTTTCTCCATCTGTCTTGTGTTTTTTCTTTCCTATGATATAATAAACTCAGTTTCTAAAAGGAGGAATTATATGAAATCAGATCTTTTACCGCATGACCACGCTCATGTTTCAGAGTCAGAACAGACAATGGCTGATATTACAAATACAGCTAATTTTATAAATGTAGCAGATTACTTCAAACAGCTTTCCGACGGCAACCGACTTCGTATTTTTCTTTTGCTTTGTCACCACGAAGAATGTGTGATCAAGATTTCCGCTCTGATGGATATGAGCAGCCCTGCCGTTTCTCATCATCTGAGATTGTTAAAGAGTTGTGGGCTAATCACCAGTCAGCGTTCTGGAAAAGAAATGTACTATAAGGCTGTTGATGCTCCAGAAGTTCAGCTTCTTCATAAAGCAATCGAAGGGATGCTTAAGATTACCTGTCCGGATGACTAATGAATTTTACAGAGGTGATATCTAACATGAAATCCAATTTATCAGAAGTGCAGACAACCATTCTGAAATCAAACAGGAAAAATTCCATGCAGACAGTGACACTTGCACCAGGCATGGAACTTTCCTACTATACAATGTACAAAGAAAATTTATCTTTACATCACCAGCCGCTTTCTCGTGTAATGGAAATCAATTATTGTCATGCAGGCCGGATCGGCTGGAAAATGAAAAATGGGTTTTCTGTTTATCTCGGTCCCGGCGATTATTCTATTCATACCATGGAAGTCTGTGCAGATTCAGAACTTTCACTCCCAAATAAGTATTACGAAGGGCTTACCTTATGTGTCGATCTTGATCTGCTCACCAAAGAGCCGCCTGTTCTTCTAAAAGATACTGGCATCACCGGGGAACTATTTTTGAAAAAATATTGTCTGAAAGACAGCTTTTCTTCTTTTGCCGGAAACGAAGAAACAAATGCTATTTTTGAGGGATTCTATGGACAGCCTGAAAACATGGTCTCAGCCTATCAGAATCTAAAAGCCCTGGAGCTTCTTCTGTATCTTGCCAAAGCCGAACCTGCGTCAGAAAAACATCTTGATGAATACCAGGCTGAGCAGGTGGCTCTGATCCGCCAGATTCATGAACAGCTTCTTTCCAATCTTGACCGACGCATTACGATTGATGAATTGTCAAAAGAGTACCTGATTAATACGACTACTTTAAAAAATATCTTTAAAGCAGTCTATGGCACTTCCATCGCAGCCCATGTAAAAGAACACCGAATGGAACATGCAGCCAGAATGTTATTGGAAACAAATACATCGATTGCAGACATCGCAAGTGCTGTTGGATATGACAGCCAGAGTAAGTTTACTTCTGCTTTTAAGGATGCTTATCAGGTAACACCACGGGAGTATCGCAAAAACCATTGACTATATTTTCAACAGCAAAGTAATATCGCAATTTATTACTTTGCTGTTTTTGTGTATCATTATTTCTAAAGACATGTCTTTTTGCACTAGTTAATCAACCCATATCCCATGATCGTTCCGTTATTGATAGCATAGCTTCTCTGGTTCACGGCATTGCTGGAGTTTCCTTCTACGGTGTATACGGTACTGCCTTCGGTTTTCTCCACGATTCCCACATGGTCTGAGGTTCCGTCCCCGTTCCAGTCAAAAAAGATCAGGGTTCCGGGTGCTGGGGAATATCCCCGGCTTTTCCACTTTCCCTTGCTCTGGAACCATGCGATTCCATCATCGCACAGGGAGAATTTTGGCATCTTGCCGCTCTCGATTAGTCCTGCCTGATCCCCACACCAGCTGGCAAAGCAGGCACACCATGCCACATGACTGTCAAAGCCATACCACGACCAGAACTTCTGGCCTCCTTCATTTCCAAGCTGGGTAAGTGCCACCGATACGATCTGGCCGTTGCCTCCAAACAGGCCGGCAAACAATCCGCCGCTGGAATAATACCGCAGGACATGTGGGACGTACTCTGGATCGCCATAGGCACTCCATCCATGCGAAGCCGCCTGCTCGTTGGAAAACTGCAGGGCGTTTTCGGCACTGTAACCGCCATACTTCCGTATCGCCCACGTTATGTATCCGTTGCCGTAGTTATATCCTTGCAGGGACAGTTTCAGCTTATCCATATCCTGTGGACTGGTGCATCCGGCTTCCTTCAGGCAGTCTGCATAATACTGGATTCCTACCTGGATGGAATAATCTGCGTCCTGGATGGCATTGGGACTGTTGGAGTATCTGGTGTTGTATGGGCACTCACTGCTCTGCATGGGATCGGTTCCCCGGCCGCCGGATTCCTGCATCATGATCGCCTGTATCACGGAAACGTATTCGGGGATTCCGTACTGGTTGGCATATTTCTGTATGGTTGCCGTATAGGAAAGGACTTCCTGGCTAAGTGCTTCGCTGCTTTCCGAGCTTCCAGAAAATGCCGCACCGCCGATGATCCCGACCATGATGACCAACAGAAGAACAATAACTGCTCCGGCGGCTCCCAGTGCAGCCATCATGGACTGCACGGTTTTCGCTGCCGCTTCCACGGCGGCCTTGGCTGCCTTGAAGGTATTCTGCCCTGCCCTTGCCGTTTTCTGCATCCGGCGGACGCTGTTGGAAGTCTGCAAGGCAGCTTTCTTTGCCGCCTGTTTTGCTGCCCTTCGTTCCATCTGCTTCTGCATCCGGGCTGTCAGGGCGTTGGAGCTGGCCGCACGGAGCTTCTGCTCTGGCTGGACGCTGATCTTCGCAGACTGGGGAGCCGTCTTGATGGTACGCTTCTGTATGGTTTTCGGCTCCGGCTGTTTCCTTGGTTTTTCCTTGATCCGAATGGTTTCCGGCTGTTTCTGTCGGATGGCGGTCTGCCTTGCGGTATCTTTTGCTTCCTTCTTCCGGCTCTGTTCTTGGATGGAGAGCTGCTTCATTTCTGCTATCTCCTGTCCGTTCTGGATTCTTGGTGTCTCCCTGGCAGCCCGGATCTTCTGCTCTTTCGTTTTGACGGCATCTGAAACCGCCTTTTGCCGCTGGGCTTTCTGGATCTGTACTTCCCGAATCTGTGCTTCCTGAGCTTCCCGGCTTTTGATTTTCCCGTTTACAGCCGCCTTTTCCCGGCTCTTCTGCTTGGGTGCTTCCCGGCTGGCAGGATCGGCAGTCTGTGTGTCCCCTGTTCCTCTGGCGGTTTCTTTCTCCGCTTCTTTCTCTGCTTCTTTTTTGCCAGCGGCTCTCTGTTTGATCTTCTCGTAGGAAGTCTGTGCGGCTGTCTTTCCGGCTCTGGTTACAGTTCTGCCTGTCTTTCTTGCAGCCCATTCCTCTGCGGATGTGACTTTCCCACTGGCATATTCGGATGGGGACTGTTCCCCCATGTCATTGTCCCTGGCATTTGCGATGGTCTGGGATTTTTCCTTGCTCTCCAGTATGGCCGTCCGCATCAGCTCCTTGGGGATTCTGGAGGCAGGATTTTTGGTTTTTGGTTTTGTTGTAACTTCTTTGGTTTTGATATCCTTCATCTCTCACCTCCAGTCCCGGTCTGTACCGCTCTTACGCTTCGCCCGGCTTGGTCGTCATCAGGCGGTACAGTTTGGTATTTCTTGGAAACGAATTTTCAAACGGCACCAGATTCCCGGAGCAGCGGATCAGGCCGTGGCCGGCACCCACATTGGTGATGTAGGATAACTGGTTGTCTGAAATGTTCAGAAGTGCCGCAAGCTCATCCCGGTCGGTGGTGGCCTGATTCAAAAGGATCAGGAACTCACTGTTCGCCAGCATCAGGCGGGCGGTATCAGATTTCAGAAGTTCCTCAACGTTCTGGGTAAGCCCGGTGACAAATCCGGAATACTTACGGATACGCTTGTACAGGCGGTAGAAAAAGTCCGCACTGTATTCGTAGCGGAACAGCAGATAAAACTCATCCGCAAAGATCCATGTCGTTTTTCCCTTCTTCCAGTTCTGGATCACACGGTTGAAAATCGAATCCAGTGTGACCAGCATGCCAAGGGGCATCAGCTGTTCGCCCAGCTCCCGGATGTCATAGTCGATGATACGGCTCTTCGTGTTGACATTTGTTTCCTGGGCAAAGGTGTTCAGACTTCCGTTGATAAACAATTCCGAAGACAGGGCCAGTCCTCTGGCTTCTTCCTCCGGCTGGAGCATGAGCTGTCGGTACAGATCCTTCAAAGTCGGTACCTGCCCTTTGTAACCGCCCCTCATATAATCCCGGTACACATCTGCGGTGCAGCGGTCAAGGATGGATTTCTCCTTTGCCGAAAGGTTTCCGGCTCCTACGAGCTGCTCAAACAGGGACAGGATAAATTCTGACTTCTCAATCAGAGGATTTCGGTCATTGCCATAGGCAGAATCCATATCCAGTGCATTCAGATGGGTATCCGAGGTTGCCGAGATCCGGATGACCTCTCCGTTTAAGGCTTCCACCAGAGAAGCAAACTCCGACTCCGGATCAAGGATGAGAATGTCATCTTCCGTGGAAAGGGCAAGGTCTACGATCTCCTCTTTTGCTGAGAAGCTCTTTCCCGAACCGCTGACACCCAGTCGGAAAGAGTTGCCATTTAACAGTTTCCTTCGATCTGCCACCAGCATATTTTTGCTGACTGCATTCTGCCCATAATAGATGCCGCCCGGCTGCATGATCTCCTGCGTATGGAATGGAATCAATACGGCAGTGGACTCTGTTGTAAGGGTTCGCACGGCATCAATTTTCCGCAGACCATATGGCAGGACGGTGTTCAGTCCATCGACCTGTTGCCACTTCAGGGTTGCCATCTGGCAGAGGTGTTTTCTTGCAATGGAATACAGGGTTTCCGTATCAGAATCCAGCTGTTTCTTGCTGTCTGCCATATGTACCATGGTCAGGATGCCGAACATCATCCTCTGATCCCTGGTAGTCAGGTCATCCAGCATCTCCTTAGTCTCTTTTCTCTGCAGCTCCATATCGTAAGGAACCACGGCAGAAAAGTTATTGTTTGCATTCTGGCGCCTCTGCCAGTTCGTCACGTTGGTTTCCACGCCCAGCAGTCGGTTCTGGATCTCCCTCACTGCTTCATCTGTCGGTACCGGAATGATGTCAATGGACAGCATCAGGTTTCTGCCAAGGCCGCACAGCTCCGATACCATCTCGTCTTTTACATAGCTGGCATAATCTTCCATGAAAAGGACTCTGCCGTACTGCTCACCCAGTTTGAAATGGTCGTTGTGGAATTCCATCGTGTCCGGGCAGATCCAGTCTTTGAAGCTGTGTCCTTTTTTCGCAAAGGCTTTCATGTCAAACGGGAAACTCTGTGGAACGTCTGCCTTGAAAAAGTCCCGGAAGATCTGGAGCCTCTGCTCTGCATCCAGCTCTTCCCCGATGGAGGACAGCTTGGCCAGATGGGTGATGATGTCTGTTCCCACACGGGCGAAGTAGGTTCTGGCTTCATCAATATTTTTCTTATGGACGCTGACGGTCAGATAACGTTCCTGGTAGATGCTGTTGTTGGTACCGGAGATCTTGGACAGGAGCATGTCATTGTACTCCTTCCGGTATTCATCCAGCCCGTCCCCTTTCATCGGAATCAGAAGGGACTGCTCAAACTCTTCCTTGTTGATCTTACGGTTGTTCAGGGTGATTTTCGCCGTACAGCCGGAATCCAGTGCATTTAAAAGTTCGGAATAATCCAGAAACATTTCCGTCTTGTCCGCTTTGCTGGCAATGGAATAGTTGATATCCGTAAACCGGAATGTCCGGGAAAATTTATTCTCTACCTGAAAAATCCCATCCGGCCAGATCTTACGGATGGGGATCGCCTGCTGGACAGACTTCGGTACTCTGAATTTTTCTTTATCCTGTTTCAGTGTCTGACTCAGGGTTTTAATCAAAGGCATCACCCCTTCCTTTTCGCTTCTTTGGTTTCTTCTGTTTTGTCCGCTTCTTCTCCAGAAGCTCTGCTCCGTTTCCCATCATTTTTTCACCCAGCCGCAGGCTCTCTTCCATGCAGGAAAAGTACAGGTTCTCCGACTTGAATACCAGCCGTTTCGGATACAGCAGTTCAGATTTGATGACTGCCCATGCAAACTGTTCTGCCGTCATGCCGTGGTAACGGAAAAAGCCGCAGGCTGCAAAGGGAGCCGCCCCAAGCACACACAGCCATCCGGTTACCTGTTCCCCGGCATACTTTCTGGTGAGGAAATAAATCCCAAGGGCTGCCAGGATCGCCAGTACCGAAAAAAGGCACTGCCGGAAACTTAAGCCCCAGAACATTGACTCCTGATAGTCTCGGATTTCTTTATTCATTTTCACTTCCATGTTGTTTTCTACCTTTCTCTCTGTGATTTGTTCTTTGGTTTCTGCTTTGATGCATTCTTTATCTGGATGCCGTGGCATTCCATAAATTCCCTGGTTCCCTGCGGATCATATTCTGCCAGTTTCTTCAGGTCGAAGGCGACCTTCTGAAAGGTGCAGTAACCGGAAACTGCGGTCTCCGGCAGTACCCTGCCCAGCTTGTATTTCTGGATAAAACGCAGATGATCTTTGCTGAAATTGTGGTCGATATAGGCTTCGTTCACACCGTTCAGCGGAGCATGGTGCAGGTTCACCGTAAGGTCGGAAAAAAGTTCCGGATATCCATATTCTGTCTGGTAAATCCCGACATACAGTCGGTCCCTGTCCAGGTAGCCGCTGACCCGTAAGAATACTTCCTCCGGCTGCTCTCCACTGTCATAAATTAATTTTTTTGGTTCTGCCATTCTTTCCTGCCTCCTATAATCCCATGATTTCTTTTACGATCCGGTCAGATGCCTTGACTGCCCCGACCAGTACCAGTAAGTTAAAGATCAGCTCCCCGATGTAGTTCCAGACAATCGTCACAGCAGACAGGCTGGTATCCCCGACGGCCGGCGGACTTGCAGCAAACACCGAAAAGATGATGCAGGCCAGTGCGATGATGGCACCTTCCAGACACACCCCGGCGTAGGAACGGATAAAGTTCTTTCCCACGGACTGGGTTGGTTCCCCGGCAAAGGTTGCCAGTGGGATCGGTGCGATGGCTGTGTACATATACAGCTTGAACATTCTTCCGTATACAGTCAGGTTCATGACAAATGACAATACCGTAATCAGCAGGCTGCCTAACAGGGTTACGATCCACAAAGGGATGGATTCCAGCATCCCGACTGCTTCGATCTTGTCCACAATCTCTGAGGGCAGTTCCGTCACCGTTCCCCCCGCCATCCCGGAATGGGACATGATATTTGCCACGATCCCCTGCACAATGGAAAAAATCGCCGTCAGAAGCTCCATGCCGGACATGACGGCTCCCTGTGCCAGTGCGAAACGGATAAAGGCTTTCACTACATGTTCCGGCTTCTTCATATCCGTGAAGCTCCCACAGGTTTTCACCAGCCCTGCCGCAAAAAATAAAACCAGCAGGCCGTACCCGATGGCTCGGAGCCCTCCGTTGATGTTCGTCATCACGCTCCAGATCGCACCGCCCTTGAAATTCTCCGGGCTTTGCGTCAGCAGTGTCCAGATCTCGGCCAGCTTGTCACTCCAGGTCTGCAAGGCAGAATTCAGATTCTGTACGATCCAGTTATCACTCAAACAGTTTCACCTCCCATCCTGCAAAAGTGAGCGGGGAACCAGCATTTCGCATGGCTCCCCTTCTGGTCTCTGATCCTATCCCATGATCAGGTCCAGGATCTCTTTTGCAAAGGTAATGATGATACCGCCTGCCAGTGTCAGGAATCCGTTTGCCCTCTGGCTCGGATCGTGGCTCTTTAAGGACAGTCCAACCTGCACGATACCAAATCCAAGCAGGATCAGGCCAATGGCACGGATCAGGGAAAAGATAAACGTAGACAGGTTATTGACGACTGCCAGCGGATCGCCTGCAGCGTAAACGCAGGTTGCCCCGATGCAGAAGGTCAGCACCATCACCGCATACAGGGCAAACAGTTTCTTCTGCCCTCTCTTCATCTTCAGCGGTGTGGTCTCTTTTTTGGTTTCTGTGTGTTTCTTATTTTTCAGTAAATTCATCGGCATTCCTCCAATCAAAAAAGCTCCCCGATGATGTCCTCATCCAGAAGCAGTTCGTAGTCGTTATATCTTGTTTCGTCAAAGGTAAAATCGTCATGTGCCAGCGGTGCTTTCGCATAGTTGAACGGGCCGGCACCGCCGTCCTCGGTATACCGGATGTTTGGATGCTTCATCAGGTCATACTTGGCATCCAGTATGGGACGCTCCCCACGGATAAACAGAAGGGCATTCTGGTTGTCAAGCATACGGACTTCATCCGGCTGTAACAGCTCCCTTCCGCTCTGCTGGAAGTTGGTGGAGTAGCTGCCGGATTTGCCTTTGGTCTGCCCGTAGGTGTTGGTGTCAATGGTCTCTTTTCCCAGTAATTCTGATACATATTTGTGTGTCTCTTTTTCGTTGCCGCCCAGGTATAAAAACTCATCGCAGTTGCCTACCAGACTCTCCCACGAGTCCTTGAACAGAGCTTTTAGCTGGCTCATGTTCTGGATGATGATGCTGCAGTAAATGGAACGGGATCGGCAGGTTGCCAGGATCTTCTCAAACTCGTTTGGCAGGGATACGTTTGGAAACTCATCCATGATGCAGTTGACCGGAACCGGAAGGGCACCGCCATGCACACGGTCTGCCATGTAATAAAGAGTCTGGAAAAGCTGGCTGTAGATCATGCCTACCAGATAATTCAAAGAGGTATCCGCATCCGGGATACAGCAGAAAAGGGCTACTTTCTTCTCGCCCATGCTGGAAAGATCCAGCTCATCGGTATTGGTCAGCTTGGCGATCTGCGGCAGGTTGAAGGCTGCCAGACGGACACCGACACTGATCAGGATGGACTTGGCGGTTTTTCCTGCCGCCTGCTTGTAGATGTGGTACTGCTTCACGGCAATGCTGTCCGGGTCCCGCATCTCCAGACGGTCAAACAAAATGTCCAGAGGGGACTCGTAGTCCTCGTCCTCTTCTTTTACCTGGGCAGAACCTAACATCTCCATAATCATGGCAAAGTTCTGTTCTTCCGGCGGAGCTTCGTGGAGCAGGTACAGCATCAGTGCCTGAAGCAGTGCGGTCTCGCTCTTCTCCCAGAAGGGATCGGAGGACTGGGAACCTTTGGGTGTGGTGTTTTGTATCAGATTGGAAATAAGACGGAGTACGTCTTTGTCATCGTGGACGTACTCAAAGGGATTGTAACAAAAAGATGTGTCAGGATTGATGAGGTCAAAAACTCGCACCTCATATCCCTTTTTCTCCAGCAGGCCGCCTGTCTTTCGGAGCAGCTCCGCTTTCGGGTCTGTGATGACCATTGAGCAGCAGCACTGCATGATGTTCGGCAGGGCAAAGCCTCTGGATTTTCCTGCACCGGAACCGCCCACCACAAGGATGTTGAGACATCTGCGGTGCTTGTGGGTGTCCAGGCTGATGCGGAAGTTCTGGGTTAACAGGATGTTCTGGGAGTACGGCTTCTGGCTGTATTTCTTACAGATCTGCCGGGCATCGCCCCATCTGGCGGAGCCATGCTCTTCCCCTCTGCGGTAGTTCTTCTGGCTGGAATAAAAAATGCCGATCCCGGCTGCGTAAAGTAACGTGCAGACCAGTACCGACTTGATGGTATATTCCGTATAATGAAGCTGGAACGGGTGGTTCAGCTTTTCGGTGAGAACCTCCATCAGCTCGAAAAGGTTCCTTCCCGGCTGGATGGCATCCGCAATCAGGATCGCTGCCCACCAGATGACGGGCAGTCCGGCAAGCCAGATCACCCAGTCTGACTTCCGGCTTCCTGTTACCGGGATGGCTGCTGTTTTGGCCTCTCTGCTCTTGGCAGATCTGTGATGTGGAAGCTGTCCACTCCCGGAACAAGGGCAAGGCTGCTTCCATTCTCCCAGTTTACATGGATCTGCCCTGCATCATCTACCATGTCCACCTTACCTTTTAAACCGGGTGGCATGTGACTTTCCCCTTCCATGCTGTTCAGCGTGACCTCTGTTCCCGGCGGATAACGCTTCCGCATGGATTCTAATCTTTCTTGTGTCATATTTCGATACATTGGTATCGCCTCCTTTCTGATCTGGCTGTAAATAGAAAAAAGCAGACAGAAATGCTTACCGTTCTTTCTGCTTGCTCTTCTTAGGCTTTAAATATTCTTTTGGAAATCCTTCCATCTCATGAAAATGGTATCGTTTGATTCGCTGCTCTTCAAACAGAGGAAGACGCCAGAATCCATCTCGGTCCATATAATAGGATTTTATCTTTCCATTCCGCTTCATCATGATTACATCACTGATGGAAACAGCATGGCCTTTGCTTCCGATCAGATGCTGGGTATTAATCTTTTGAATCAGGGAGTCGATGGTCTCTTCCGGCATAAGTTTCCCACCACCTACAATCTTATAATCTTCGGCATGGACATCCAGCTCCTTTTCCCTGACGTAGCTCATGTCCCGGTACTGATAGCGGTATCCATTGCCATAGCTGCTTCGGGATACCTGGAATACTTCATACTGGTCGGAGGGATCAATATACATAAGTTCCTCATTTGCACGCTGGATTCCACTTTCCATTGTCAGCCGGGCTTTTTCCGGATTCAGTCCTTCCTGCTTTTTCCTGTATTCTTTAACAGTCATACGCTTGTCGGAAAATTCCAGTTCCCGAACAATCCAAAGTGTTTCCCTGTTTTCAAATGGAATCGGGATTGGCAGTAAGACGGCGCCTGCATATCTGGCATTGACATATTCTCCTACCTGAACCCTTTCGTTATAGTAATCTTCTTTCAGATCATAGTAGAAGAAACCAGATGGGATCTCACTTTTTTCTGGCCGTTCTTCAAAATACAATCCGGCAACCCCAAAGAGAGCCACCCCGTAATAGGTTTCTTTTTTATTCATACTGTACGTTTTCCTTTCATCTTCCCCGTCCACGGTATGGGCGGCGATATCTGGATTTCATGATCTTTAAGAGGACGCTGTCGATCCCATCGGAATAGCGTCCGTTTTTCAGGTATGTGTCCCGGAGCTGGTTTAAGGCTTCCACGGATTTGCTGTGTTCGGCTTCTGTCAGGTAGAGCTTTCCCTCTTCCTGCTCTGCCAGCTTCAGAACCAGATCCCGTGTGGTATCCACCGGAAGCCCCTGTTCTTTTTCCTGCCGGAACATTTCCCGGAGTGCATGGATCAGCATGTGGTTCATGATCCGGTCCATCTTTACATATCGCATTCTTGTCATAGGCGAGCCTCCTTTTTTCCTCTTTTTTCTCAACCACAACATACCACACTTCCTCCCGGAAAGCTACTGCAAAAGAGCCGGAAAAGCCCCTTTTTATCAGCGTTCCGGGGACTTTTTGTTCTTGGCTGGTTTCTCTGTTTTTTCCTCCGGGACGGCAAATTCATCGGGCATAAATTCCTGTTCGCTTTTGCCAAGGTTACGGTCTACCTGTTTGCCAATAGAATAGGCTGCACTCTTTACGTCCTGGATAAAGGAACGTAAGTCTTTTGGGTCTTTCTGTCCAAATGCCTGCATCTCGCAAACCTTATCAAAGGAGAAGCCGGAGACATCCACACCGTATTTCTGTGCTGTCACATACGCCGCACAATAAGCCTGTGCCGATGCCCCTGCCCGGCTGTAACTTCCATCGTGATGGTCCAGGGATGCATACGCCAGTTCCCGGCTGATGGAATGGAATGTTGCATTTTCGCTCATGCCGTTTCGGACATAGATCGTCCGCTTGTTTGGAATGTACTGTGCCTGCACTTTATCCGGCAGATTGTCTGCAATCTGGATTCTGACCTCGCTGTCCGTCAGTAGAGCTTCCATCAGCTGGTCCATCGGTTTTGGCTCCGGCTCTTCCGGCTGTTTGGTGCGGATCTGGCTGATGTCATAGGCTTTCTGGATGGAGTACCCCTGCTGGATGACGCCGTCCTTTTCGTATTCCTGACCAACAATAAAGTTGTATCCTTTACTTCCGGTCTTGACGACCTTGCCTTCTTCCTTCCATTTTTCGAAGGTCTTGACCTGTCGGATCTCCGGGTTCTGTGCGTAGAGCAGGAACAGGTTGTCTGTCCTCTGCGGCTTGCACTGTCCCATAAAATCAAGGAATCCTTTTAAGGAGGTCCCATTCTGGAAGACCTCCTGTGCTTTCCCATCAATCATGCCCCAGAGTTCTTCCCTCTCCTGCTTTTTCTGTGCGGCATATTCCTCTTTCGATAGCCGCTGGGTGGACTGCTCCTGTGTATCCTGCCCTAAAAATTTTGTCAGGTCCATCTTCTACCTCGCTTTCGTCTTTCGTTTATTTTTTGTTCTCTTCTGCGTTTTCTTTGGTCCACGGTTCTTTTCCCGGCTCCGCTTCTGGGATTCTTCTGCTTTCTCCCGTTTTATATTCTCCAGTTCCCGGCGGACACTGGGACGCTCCTGTTCCCTCTGCCTTGCATCAGTCCTTTTTTCCTGCCCGGTAGAAGTATTTCTGCTGTGCAAGGAAGAGCCGGACAGATTCTCTTCCCCCTCTTCCTGCACCGGGATAAAATTTTCCGGTTCGGAAAACTCCTTTTCGGGATGATTCTGGTTCTTTTCCCCTTCGGAAAAATCCATGTCACCGACCTGGAATGCCTCGTCCAGATCGCTGATCTCGAACTGCACCTCGCCCTCCGGCATCTGTACAGTTTCCTGTACCGCTCCAGTTTCCGGTGCTTCCATTCCTTCGGTTACCTCATGGACAGCTTCCCCGACCTCACTTCTTACAAAATCAAGGTTCATCTTATCCATGACCCGGTTGACCTTGGCTGCATCATCTGCAAAGACCATGACCTCGCTCATCTCCGGGTTCTTTTTATCCCGGATAATGACATAGAGCAGCCCTCGTTTCCTGCCCTCACTGCAGAATTCTCTCAGGCGGTCGGACGGTACAGTAAAGAACTTCAATGGCTTGTTCTCCTTTAACATCCGCACCATCCGGGTCTTGCCCCTCGTTTTCTTCTGGTCTTTTAATACAGCGGCAACAAATACCGCCAAATGCTTTGCCAGCGTGCCGGAAAGCCTGAGCCCGTGGTCCACGCCGTCCAGGGAGTACCGGACGATCTGGTCCGCCGCATCGCCTCCATAATTCATACTGTTCACCTGCTTTCTGTTTCCTTTTGTCTGGTTTTCTCCGTCTTATCTTCTTCCTGCTGTCTCTGAATCTGCTCTGCCAGACGCATCTTTTCTTCCATCTCTTTGGACTGCTGTTCGATCCGGATACAAATGCGGATATCCTTCCGAAGCGGCTTCAGTTCTTCGTTGATCTGACCGAACCGGACACTGTCCGGTTCGCTCCGGTAAAGCCGCTTCCGTTCTTTGGTGAGTGCCTGCACCTGTTCTTCCAATGGGATTCGGTATGCCAGCAGCGCTTCACGGGTGGTAATCTGATGCTTCTGGAGGAATTCCATCTGCTCGATCCTGGCATCCAGTTTCCGGATATCTGCCCGAAGCACCGGGGAGATCCTTTTTGGCTTCTGCTTTAGAACACCCATCTGATACAGATAGGAATAGTACAGGGCCTGTATCCCCTTTAACTTCTTTTTCGGGGTTCGGGAAGTTCCTTCTTTCCCAGCAGGTGTCCTGCTCTTTGGCTGTAAGATCCACTGCCGGATGCACTCTTCCGAGTAATGCTTTCCAAGGCTCCGCAGACGGATATACCGTTCCATCCCCGGTGCTTTTAATGCAATGTACTTCTGGTTCAGCTTCCACTGGTACCCCCTCTGCTTCATCTGTTCCAGAAACTGTTTCCATGTGAAGCTCTCTGCCACCGCTTCCCGGATATCCAGACGGATCGAGGTTCTCCAGGTCGGCTTTCCGTCCTGTTCTGCCATCCACTGGGCATAGGATTTCCCCTTGCCGTTTTTCGGTTCGATGACGGATAATCCGTATTTCAGGCATAAGGCATCCGATGCTTTCCGCACATCCTCGTAGTAGCTCCTGCTGTTGCTGTGGTACTTTTTCCCATTTTCCATGCTCACGGAATTAAACACGATGTGGTTGTGGTAATGTTCCGTATTCAGATGGGTAGTGATGACTGCTTCGTATTTTCCCTGAAGGAGCCTTTCTACCAGCTCCATGCCGATCTGGTGTGCCAGTTCCGGGGTGACTTCCCCTTTTGCAAAACTCTGCACCAGATGGTAGCCCTGTACTCCGTCCATCTTGTGGTAGCGTTTCTTTGTTTCTACCATATCTTGATAGGCAGTCTCACAGACACAGCCAATGGCATCCTCAAAAACGGAACGCTCTGTCTTGTCCCGGTTCATGGCGTAATCAATGGCTTCTTCCAGAGAGCCGGCACTCTGCCCTTTCTTTGTGGTCTTATCCTTATTTCGGATGTAAGTGATGGAATTGTCCAGACGGCTGACCGGGATGATACTGGTGTATGCCATCGGCTACCATTCCTCTTTGACCAGCCTCCATGTCTCTTTCGTCATGCGGAGCATTTCCCGGATACTCTCTTCCCCAGCCATCCCACAGCCATTGGCTACATGGGCAAGCTGGTTGGCATTGTTACACAGACCGGATATTTTCCGTAAAAGCTCCGCATGATGCTCACAGGGTCTTGCCCGGACTTCGCCGCCCATGACGATGGAACGGATATACTCCTCACGGGACAGTCCGCTTTTTTCTACCTGTTCTTCCAGAAAACGCAGCTCCTTTGCATTGAGGCGGACTGGTATCACATGGTTTCTTTTTCTCATCTCTTCACCTGCTTTCCAACGGGTTATTGATTGTTTCCTTACATTTCACGGTTTTTCCAGATCAGGAAGCCTGTCAGCACGCCAATGGCTGCGGCTGCAGCAATGATCTTTTTCTTCATATAGGCCTCACCCCCTTTCCGGTACCTGGCACAGCTCCATCGGGGCGATCATGATCCCTCTTTTTTCCATCTCTTTTGCGAATTCCAGGAGGTTCCATTTCTTCCCATCGATCATGGCAGAATCGGCATCCAGATAGTGGCAGGTGGATACGTTCCGCTCTCCATTTGGGGCATTCTGCACAAGGCTCTCCCCGTCTGAGAGCCGGAACAGTTCCTGTCCTTTTCCATCCACAAAGCGGATGCATACGCCGTGGTCGATGCTCTCTTTTTTCTTCGCCCGGCACCGCTCCAGTGCCTCATCCTCACGTTTTCCTGAGATCAGTAAACACATCGCAAATACGCCCATTGCCCCTCCGGTCATTGTACCAAGTATAAATCCTAACATTTTTTCGTTCTCCTTTCGTCTGATTGCCGTCCAGCATGGGGGATTGGGGTTCTCCCCAAAGTGCGTTTGGATATCCAAACGCTATGCTTGCAAAACCAGTCGCATTTTGCTTCGTCCCCTCTGAACCTGTTCTTTCTCTGAATTATTCGTTTTCCTTGATTTTGCTTAACCCATCCAGTGTGGTGCAGATGATATGGAGTCTGTCAGCCATGCTGATCTCCGTGTTCATCGTCCCGGTGGTCTCTTTTCCGCAGACGACCACCATCCTGCACCGCCTTAAGATCTGGTGGGACATTCTCCGCATGGCCTGCATATCCTCTGCATCCCCGTCATCAAGGAATGGGGAAAAGCTGTACTGCGGGCAGATCGGCACATATCCCAGTTCGTAGATCTTCCGGCAGTACCGCTGTACTTTGCTCTTTCCCTCTTCTGCAGAACAGCAGACATAAGCAAGTGCCTGTTCCAATACGACCATCTCCTTTCCTGGCCGGACAGGTTTCCTCTGCCCGGCGTTTTTTCAAAAAGAAACACCCACAAAGCATTCCGGCTCTGTGGATGTCTTGTGGACATCTGGATTCTTTTCTTCTCTTTTTCAGATGTCTGCCAGACATCCGGTTACTGTGGTTCTTTGTTTTCCGCTTCTTCCCCGGCTTCCAGTGCAATGCGGACACGGTCGCTTCCGAGCTTATAATACGCATCTGTCACTTCAATGCCGACTGCCTGAAACCCCGACTCTGCCGCCGCAAGGATGGTCGTACCAGCTCCGGCAAACGGGTCTAAGATCAGGCCGCCCGGCTCGCAGATCTGGATGACGTCCTTCATCAGCTGGAGCGGCTTTTCGGTCACATGGATGCGGTTCTGGGGATTTCCATAGCGGAACACCCCCGGAAGGCAGGACACCGGGCGGTTGATCGGCATCGGGCCGTTGCTTCCCCACACGATATATTCTGCCTGCTGGCGGAATCTGCCTTTCTGCGGACGGGAGTTCCCCTTGTCCCAGACGGCAGTCCCTCTCCAGATCCACCCTGCCCACTGGAGGGCATCGGTGATGGACGGGTACTGTCTCCAGTCAATAAAGAGGCAGATCGGAGCCCCTCTCTTGCAGGCTTTCCGCACATCGTACAGCCATTCTGCCATCCAGTGGGTCCAGGAACGCTGGTCTTTATTATCCCCATCAAAATCCGGCAGGGCATTTTCTGCTTTCATGCTGCTGTACTTCTGGTTGGTAGTTCGGTTGCGTTCGTTCTGCTTGGTTCCCCCGGACGCATAGGGCGGATCGGTTATAACTGCATCAAAGATCCCCGGCTGGAATCCTTTGACCAGTTTTAAGGTATCTCCATGCAGGATACGCCAGTTCTCCCCTCCGGCAGACTCATCCGGCACACAGTCCGGTTTTAAAAGATCTTCAAGTTTCAGGGTATTTCCCATAGGCATCATCCTTTCGGTCGCTTATTTTCCAGATTTCTCTGGAAGTGCTTTTCTTTATGGAACTGCTCATCGGCAGGTATCCTCTTTTTTCAGTGTTTCTTTTCTTGGCGTTCTGGGCTGTTCACGGTGGTCCGACAGCTCGGTTTCCACGTATTCGCTGATGATTCCCAGCGCTTCATAGTAATTGCTGCTCTTGTGGACACGATCCGCCATTTCGTTGGCCTGTTCGGACATCCCAGCACGTCTAAGCAGTCTTGCGGCATCCCCAAGGATTGAGAAAATATTTCCGTCATGCCCTAAGAGCTTAAGTTCTGGACGGGACGGCTTTTGTTCCGGCTGCTTTTCCTGCACACCGTTTTCCGGTGCTTTCACCTGTATCTGGAAATCCGAGCCGGCACCAACATAGAAATGTAAGTATAATTCACCACCGTCTACCTTGATCTCCCGCTGTTCCAGACTTTCTCCCCAGCCATCGCTGTACTGCCCTCTCAGATACTGCCCCACCACACGGTATTCCTCTGGTGTCAGATTCTCCCGGAGTGTCAGGTTTGCACAGCCATATAAAACGCCCTCCTGTTCCTTTACCGCCATTGTAATGCGTTCCACTTTTTCCTTAATGTCCTTGTTTTGGTCAAAATAATCGATCAGGTTGCATGGCTGGTTGTCAGGCATACCGAGCCGATTGATCTCGTCAACCTTTTCTGCGATGGATGTCTGATACTGCACCAGGTCAGGTCCTTCCAATGGCTCCGCATCATCCAGATCCACAATGTCTGAATAGTCCGGAATAAACTCTGCCATCAGAGGTGACAGCATTCCCACTTCTATTTTATCTTTCAAAGCATCACCTCGCTTCCCTATTCTGCCGTTTCTCCGGTGTACGGGCAGCCATTTTTGCCATGTCTGCCCAGTCTGCCCCTTCGATTTCCGGCAGGTTCTCGATGATCCGATAGCTTCCCTCGTAGGCTTTTCGGATATGTTCACACGCCCACCGTCCGGCAAAGTCATTGTCGGTACACACTTCGATCTCGGTGATCTCCGGGTGCTGGGACAGAAAATGTTCCAATGCCTGCGGCTTTTTCATGCTCCGCTGGCTCTGCCCTTCTTTTGGTGCGCTGATCCCGCCAAGCTCCAGACGGTACTTATCCCGGCTTCCTTGTCTCTGTTCCAATGTCATGTGGGCAAGCACATCCACACAGGCTTCATAAACAGCAACCCGTCTGCATCCCGATTTCGCCGGAACACAAAAAGCGTATGCCTTTTCACTTCCGGCCTGTTCCATCTTAAAAGACTTTCCGCTGGCATCGTAAATCCCACGCAGGAAAGCATATCTTGCCACCTGGTTTTCATCCCGTCCTATGAACACGGCATTGTGGTAGGGCAGACTCTCATATAAGATTCCCAAATGAACACACCGCTGTAAGACCTCGCCACTGATGCCCCGCTCTTTCAGATAGCGGAACACCCTGCGGCAGTCTGGGCTGGCCGTAGGCAGGACAAATGGCTTCTTTGGCTTTGCTTCCACTGGAGGAGGGATATAGGTGGGATACTCATCTTTCAGCATTTGCACTGCCTCCAGAAAAGAACACCCGTCTACATGAATCAGGAAATTTAAAGCACTGGTGCCCCCGATATCTCTGGATTTCCAGTGCCACTGGCTGGTCTGCTCGTTAATCTTAAAGCTGTCGTGGTCTGTCAGCTCCCATTCATTTCTGGCTGAAGATTTTTTCAGACGGTTTGGCTGATATTTCTTCAGGTATTCAATGGCGGTGATCTCCCTTGCACGTTTGATTTCTTCTTCCGGAATCCACGGCATTACATCACGGTATCCCGGAGCTGCTCTGCCTTATCCGTTTTCTCCCACGGGAATTCCTTTCTTCCAAAATGCCCGAACACCGCACTCTGTCGGTAGATTGGCCGCTTCAGGTGCAGGGTGTCACAGATCTGGCTTGGGGTAAGCCCGAACACCAGAGGGATCGCTGCGGCGAGGCAGTCATCCGCACAGATCTTTCCCGTTCCAAAGGTATCCACCTGCACCATGACTGGCTGGGCAACCCCAATGGCATAGGCAAGGGACACCTGGCATCGGCTGGCAAGTCCGGCAGCTACCATGTTTTTGGCGATGTAACGGGCCATGTATGCCCCGGAACGGTCAACTTTGGAACAATCCTTCCCGGAGAATGCACCGCCGCCATGCGGTACCAGGCTGCCGTAGGTATCCACCATTAGTTTCCTTCCGGTCAGTCCGGTGTCTGCATCCAGACCTCCGCACACAAATCTGCCCGATGGGTTAATCAGGATCTTGGTATCCTCATCCGGTGGCAGCATACGGAGTGCCGGGCGTAACACTTTCTCCCGGATCTCATGCTCCAGCTTCCGAAGGGATTTTTCCTTTTCATGCTGGCAGGACACAATGACGGTATCCAGCCGGGCAGGTCTGTCATCTTCATACTCCACGGTCACCTGCGCCTTTCCATCTGGCAAGATTCCCGTGATATATCCGCTTCTACGGCTTGCAGACAGTTCCCTTACAATGCGGTTCGCCAGAACCACTGGCATCGGCATAAGCTGCGGTGTCTCATCGCAGGCGTAGCCAATCATGATGCCCTGATCCCCGGTACCGCTGGCAAGTCCGCTCTGAACAAAAACAGTCCCTGCCCTTCGTTCTCTGGATCTCTCCACTGCCCCGGCGATATCCGGACTCTGTTTGTGGATGAGGGCATCCATGTGGATTTCCTCTGCTTCATAGCCTGCACTCTCCAGCACCTTTTTGATGATTTCAAACACCTGTGGCTCAAATCGGCTGGTGATCTCTCCTGCTACAATGATGTTCCTTTTGGTCGCCAGCACCTCGCAGGCCACTCTGGAATTTTCGTCCTCTTTCAGACACGCGTCCAGAATGCTGTCTGCGATCAGGTCGCAGAGCTTATCCGGATGTCCTTCTGTTACGGATTCTGCTGTATAAAATCGTTTCATAATCGTTACCATCCTTTCCAAGTAAATAATAACGGCAGGAAACGCTCCTTTCTGGAACACTTTCTGCCGGATCTGGGTTATAAGTTGTCTCACATTCTGCACTTTTCTGGTACTTTCAGACACTTTTTTCAACCTAAATACTACCAATGCACACCCTTCATAATCCCCCTGTTTTGAACACATCCCTGCCCGTGCGGTCATTATTTGTCTCATTTTCTGCACTTTTCGGGTACTTACGAACACTTCTGACTCCACACTGCCCCGGAAACCGGCACCGCCAGGACGATGTTCCTGGCACCGCTCCATTCATATGAACACGTGACGAGCGTCAAAACCTTATCGTATATACACTTCAGGTAATCATCCCCGGTTTCGAACACTTCCCTCTGCTTAGCTGCTTTTAAATATTCCTGCACTGCCTCCGCATCTGCGAGTTTCTGCTGGAATGGGAACAAATTCCTGTCTGCTTTCAGCACCGTGACAATTCGGTATTCCTGAATGCTATCCTCTGTCTGAAGATAAGCAAAGGGATGCTCCTGATAGTACGTTTCATCTGCATATAAGTCCAGATTTCCGAACATTGCCCCACTGTTCATGTTGTGACCGTAAATGATAAGGTTCCGACTTTCAGACACTTTACAGTCTGCCTGTAAAAACAGGCTTCCGTTGATGTCATATTCCTTTTTGTAATTCCGTTTCAGGTAAAACTCCCCATTCTCCTGTTCGGACTGAAGCACCGGGTAATCAATCCCGGTATCCGGTATTGTCAGCCATCCCTGCACATCCGGGTATTGTTCCCGAAGAGAAACAAGGTCTACCGCAGCCACCGGGCATTTTCTTCCAGCTGGTTGGTCTTTCTTTTCAGAGCCTGAGGCTCCCGGAGCTTCCGGCTCCGGGAAATTCCCTTTCAGCTCTGCCATCAGCTTTTTGTTCTCCATTGGAAGATATACCATGTGGTAAATCAGAAACCCGGCACTTGTCAGCGTCACTGCAAGGCAGATGATCTTGAAAAACCTCTGTAAGATTCCTGTCTTTGGTTTTTTCTTCATCGTTCCTGTCCGGCTTTTCTCTGCTTCTTTGGCTGACTCTTCTGCGTCTTTCCCGGCACAGGCGGTTTCCTTGCTGCTTTCAGGATCGGCTCTGTCGGGATTTGGTTCTGTCTGCAGCCCTTTAAGATCCCAGTCAGGTACGACCGTCCGGGCGGATTAAAGTTCTGCATGTAATCTTTTGTCATGATATAGACAATGGCTTTGATCTCTCTTCCATCTTTGTTCTTGACAGTGATCTCCTGCTTGTCGTAAAAATCAGGATAGCCTTCATAAAGATCCAGGCTCTTTTCACAGTCCCCGGTCAGTGACCAGAGGACGCCGTCCACATGGCTTCCCTCTTCCGGGAAGATGGTGGCAAGGCCGCTTCCTGCGGCTGCAAAGGTCAGCCGATACCCCTCCAGGCGGACGATTTCTACCACCTCCGCCTTTGGGCACCGATATGCCATCTGGTCCAGATCCATGTTGCTTCCATACGCAAAATATAATTGTTTCAGCCTATCTGCCCCCTTTTTTCTTCTTTCTTCTGGATGCCACACCCATGCCGATCAGACCGCCTGCGGAAAGAATCAGGCACAGGGCCGGAATCCAGAGGTTGGTGTCATCGCCTGTTTTCGGGTTGCTTACAAACGGGGTATCCTCCGGCAGCTTCTCGTTCGTCACTTTCTGGATGACTTCGATCACTGGAGTTTTGTCATCTACATAGGTAAATGTCACCTCATGTTTGGTCTCATCCAGCTGATAGCCCTCCGGTGCTTTGGTCTCAACCAGATAATAGGTGGCTGCCTTATCAAATTTGCCGTCCTTATAAGTTCCGATTGCAAGCAGTCCGCTGGTTGCATGGCCGTTTTCATCAGTGGTCAGGGTTTCTACCACTTTGCCATCCGCATCCCTCAGTTCAAATTCTGCATCTTTCAGTGCTGCTCCGGCATCCTTATCTGTTTTCTCAATGATCAGGCGTCCCTTTGCGGTGTCATCTTTCATGGCTACCTTCTGGATCTCTGCGGTATCTGCCACCTCGAAGGTGATCTCCTCTGCAACGACATAACCGTTTGGAGCCTGCTCTTCTTTCAGGGTGTATTTACCAATCGGAAGTTTTTCGATATAATGCGGCTCTTTACCGGAAGTCCAGGTTTCTACGATGTTGCCATTTTCATCTGTGATGGTCAGTTTGGCTCCTTCGATCTCATTATCTCCGGTAATATCCGTTTTGCTGATCTTCACTTTGGTCACGTCATCTTCCATTACCTGTTTCTGGATCTCCGCAGTATTCTCTACGGTGAATGTGATGCTTTCCGCAGTGGCATATCCATCGGCCGGCTTGTTTTCTGTCAGGGTGTAAGATTTTCCTACAACCAGTTCTTTGATGATGTGCGGCTCCTTGGTGGATGTCCATTCCTCAACAACAGCCCCGTTTTCATCCGTCAGCTGTAATCTGGCTCCCGGCAGTTCCTCGCCCGTGGTCAGATCGGTTTTGGAAAGCTCCACGGTTGTCGGCTCATCTTCAAATACAAATTCATAGGATGCTTCTGCTTCTTTATCCCCCTGGTACTCAAAAACAAATTCCTGCTCTTCTCCGGTGGTGACAAATCCATCCGGTGCATACAGCTCCTTCACATAATAGGTTCCGTCGATCGGCAGGTCTGCAATAAAGGAAATCTTTCCATCTGCATCTGTTGTTTTTAACTCGATCAGGGTATCTGCTTCCATCAGCACCTTTCCAGATGCGGACAGGATGTCGTTTCTGGTGTACAGTCCAAAGATGCCGCCTTTTAATACACGGTCGGTATCCTTTTCTTTCTTCAGGACGTTCACTTTTACTTTCTGACGGTTGTTCTGCCAGTCCTCATCGTATACGACAACCGGGGTATCCTGGTCACGGTAGGAAAGATCTACATATCGTGGTTTTTCATCCAGCACATAACCATATGCTGTGCCCACCTCTTTGACATAGTATTTTCCAACCGGAAGGTCAGATACTTCTGCAACACCGTTTGCATCAGTAGTCACGGTTGCCACCAGCTCGTCCTTAGCATAATAATCCGGGCTTACACCATCGGCTGCTTTGATATCCTCTGCAGTGTAAATCTCAAAGGTAACGTCTGACAGGCTTCCTGTGATGTACTCAAACAGATGCTCTACAACGCCTTTGACATTGTCCAGCAGGGTGATCTTATCAAGGAATTCACCCTTCTTGTTTACGATCAGCAGGGCTTTCGGCACATCGTCTTTCATTTCCACTTTCTGTACTTTTGCGGTATCCTGAACGGTGAATTCCACATCCGTGGTCTTTAAATAACCAAGCGGTGCAAGAGATTCACGGAGGGTATAAGTTTTTCCAACGGTCAGGTATTTGATCACATGAGGCTCATCCTTTACGGAAGTCCAGCTGTCGATCACATTTCCATCCTTGTCCAGAACAGAAAGGGATGCCCCGTTCAGCTCTACGCCTGTGGTCAGGTCGGATTTTGTCACCTCGATGGTGGTCGGCTGGTTCTTCTTCACAGATTTCAGCTTGATGGTCGGAATGTCCTGCCCCTGATAGGTGGCATCAAATTCCAGTATCTCGTCAGAAGATACAAAACCATCCGGTGCAGAAATTTCTTTCACATAATAAGTTCCAAGCGGCAGGTCCAGGGTGAAGTGTGCCTGTCCTTTTTCATCGCTTGTGATCTCCTGTAATAAGGTATCTGCTTTCACAATAATCTTGTCACCGGATTTGATCTCGTTCTTATTGTAAAGACCGAATGTAGCTCCAGCTACCGTGCTTCCTGTTTCTGCATCCTGTTTTTCCACGGTGATGCTTACTTTCTGGCGTTCATTGGTAAAAGTCACTTCTTCGTCTACGACTGGGGTATCCTGTCCGGCATAGGTAAAAGTTACTTCTTCGCCTTTGGCATTCCAGGTGTAGCCCTCCGGCGTTTTTTTCTCTTCTACACGGTATTTGCCGAGCGGAAGGTTCTCTACTACGGCACTTCCGGTTTCATCGGTTGTCACCGTTGCCACCAGTGTGTCTTTGGCATATTCCAGATAACGGTTGCCGTTCTCATCTTTCTGATGGTCTGCGGTATAGATATCTTCTGCGGCATAAACCTCAAACACGGCTCCTGCAAGGCTGGCTTCCTCGTGGATGAAATCCTTGTCAAAACCTTTGACTACTTCTCCTTCCTTGTGGATGGTCAGTCTGCCTTTTGCCGGGTGGTTCTCGAATTCCACCTCGATGATCAGGTCACCGCTGACCGGATCTTCCTGGTATGCAGTATCGCTGTCTACCTTGATTTCCACGGTATTGGCACTGTGGGTGTATCCATCCGGTGCAGTCACTTCTTCGATGCGGTAATTTCCACAAGCCAGATTCTGTGGCAGGATCAGGTATCCATTCTCATCCGTAAAATAAGATTTATGTACCATAGTAGATGGGTAGGTGGTCACCTGTTCCACATATTTCTTGTTATCCAGATCGTATACTTTAAACTCAGTATTCGGAACCAAGACAGATTTCTTTGTCTCGTCATCTTTTTTGACGATCTTTAATTTTGCTTCAAACTCTTCGTCCAGAAGCACACGCCATACCTGCGGCTGATCCGGATTGTTTTCCGAGATCACAACCTTAAAGTCATCGACTGGTTTGAAGTTGTGCGGTGTGGTGGTCTCCCTTACAATGTAGGTTCCGTATGCAAGCGGAATGGAGCATGCATATCCACGCTCATCCGTGAACATTTCTGTCTGTCCGTCTGCGGTCAGTACAACCGGAGTTGCAGATGCAAAGTCATAGGAACCGTCCTTATTTTTCTTCAGGCTGCTCTCCAGATATGCACTGAATCCCACACCTTTTAACAGATCGGCATCGGTCTTACCATTGTTGGCTGCTTTAATGACCTGGAACGGCTGTTTGATCACATCTTCCAGAGAAGTTGCGGTACGTTCTACCGTCTGAACCAGATCTCCCTCGTCATTACACTCCAGATCATGTTCTTCCGGGTCTGCCAGATATCCAACAGGCGGCGTCAATTCTTTCACGTAATACTTTCCGAGATAGAGGTCTGCGATTTCTGCATTTCCCTCTGTATCCGTAGTCAGGGTTGCAATCTGCGTTCCTGCCGGGTAAAGGACACCTGTCTGTCCATCCGGATGAACGATATCCTCACGGGCATACAGTCCGTAAACCGCACCCTCAAGGGTTGCATCTCCCTGTGCGGTCTTTCCGGTTTCGGAATCCTCTTTTACCAGTTTGATCTTCGCATTGACACGCTCGTTCTGGAACGTGTGGCTGAAAGAAACGGTTGCCTCTTTGTCTGTGGTGTACTGGAACGTAAAAGAGTACACATCCTCACTGTTTCTGGTATATCCGGCCGGTGCAGAAACCTCTTTCATGTAGTAGCTGTTAGCGATCGGCAGGTCTGCCTGATATACGGCTTTTCCGTCTGTTCCGGTCACTACCTTCTCAATGAGGGTATCTTTTTTGACCACAACGGTTCCGTCCGCTGCTTTGATGTCGTTTCCGGCATACAGGCCATAAGTGCCGCCCGGAAGGTATTTCCTGGTTTCCTTATCCTGTTTGTATACGCTTACGCTTGCTTTTTGGCGGTCATTTTTGAATGTCACGCTTCCCATGACCTTCTCCACATTGCTTCCGGCATAGGAAAGGGTGATTTCCTGGCTTTCGCCTGTGCATACCAGATTTTGTGGTGCCTGCATTTCTTTTACCACATATTTTCCCAGATATAGATTATCCAGTGTGACACTTCCGTCATCCCCGGTAGTAAGTCCGGCTTTGACCAGTGCGTCTTTTTTATAAATGACGGTTCCGTCTGCGGATACAATATCCGCTGCGGCATAAACATTGTAAACCGCACTCTTCTGTTTCTGCTCGGTATAAACAAAGGAAACACCATCATCAGTTACCTTTGCTCCGGTCAGGACTTCTCCTAATTTATAAACAGTCAGGCTTGCCATCTGCTCTGCATCGGTAACGGTTTGTTTTACAGTATCTCCGATGACCAGTTTCACATCGTAGGCTTTGGTATCCAGCAGATATCCGTTTGGTACGGAGATCTCTTTCAGGTATACGGTATCCTGTGTTTTGGTGATCGTAACGCTGGAAGCTCCGTTGGCATCTGTGGCCGGCATCTTTGTGATCAAGTTCTTTCCATCCTTGTCACTGTAAACGCCATAAACTGCACCTGCGATGGCTTTGTTGCTCTTGCGGTCCTTCTTTACGATCTCTAGAGTTGCCTGTTTTACCCATGACACTTTAAAATCTACATACTTCTCATCGGTCACGCCCTCGCCAAATACCAGGGCAAGGTCCTGTGTCTCGCTTCCGGTTGTGATCTTGTAAGCGGAATAGTCTTTGATGATGCTTCCCTTCATGGTAACAGACCATTCCCCTTTGACATCCACTGCCTGTGTCAGCGGTGCAGATAAGTAGAATTTGGTACCGCCGCAGATCTCCACGGATGCACCTGCACTGCTTGTTTTTCCCGTTGTCACATTATGCAGTTTGACACCGGAAGGCAGTTTCATGGTGATGGTCTGCAGTTCGGATGCCTTAAAGGTGATCTCTTCTGTTCTCTGGCTGTTGCCGCTGATATATGCGGTAACATCTGCATTGGAGAAACTCATGTCCACTTCCGGTATCTCCGGCTGGCTCATGCAATAATTGTAGAGTTCCATTGCCAGAGCCTGTCCGGTTGCATTCGTACCGGAAAAAGCGTCACTACTGTTATTGGCATAAGACGCAGCCAGATGGACAATGATAAACTGTTTTCCAGCGGAAAAATCAGGATGTTTCTCTGAGAAAAATCCATTTTCGCCGGATGCTTTTGTGCCGTAGTAGCATACTTTTGCCAGTGCTTTGCTGTCACCCAGTTTGGTGATCTTATAAACACCATCCCCAGGTCCTGCTTTTGACGGCTGCACACAGTAGGCAGTTGCAGACACGTTTCCAAATTTTACGGTATATTTATAGGTTACATAAGAACCCAGACCGTAGTCTGCATAATAGTATGCAGTCCCTCTTGTCACATCTACATCCTGTGTTGCTCTTGTACTGGTATTGACTGCGGTGAAAGAAACGGTTTCCCCATCTTCCATTGCCATAAGGTCAATATCCTGTTCCCCTGCCTGCTCCAGAACATCGCTGAGTGTCAGCCCGGATTCTTTATCGGTTGTATTTTCTGTTTCGGCTTCCTCTAATGCGGCATCAAACTCAGATTCAGAAAGTCCACCCTGAAATTCGGGTTCTGTTTCTTCCGGTTCTTCTGTTTCAGATTCAGCTGTCTCCGGCTCAACAATTTCTGTCTCTACAGGCACTGTCTCAGTTTCTTCCTGCGAGGCAGCTTCCTCATCATCAGAACCTGTATCCTCTTCGGTAACTGCCTGTTCTGTCTGCGGTTCACTCTGAGCTGCTGTCACAGGCTCTTTTACGATCAGGTTTCTCCCAATCTGATAAACCGGGTGGTTCTGGTTGACTGGCTCCACATAATAAACGGCATGGTAAATGTCTGCATGGCTGGTGCTGAAGTTCTCCCCGGCGTCATTCTCTGCTTTCTGGAATGTCACTTTGACTTTGCTTTCGTCCTTGATTTCCAAATTTGTAAAATCCGTGGAAACATCAAAGTCCTGTCCGACTTCCAGCTCCAGATCGGTGGCTTTTACCACTTCATTTTCATCCAGCTGATCCTTTACGGATTCATACGCTGGCGGTTCCGCCGCTTTCGGCTCTTCCGAAGCATACACCGTCAGCGGTGAAATGACCGTGGATAAGATGGTGACTGCCGCCATCACCCCTGAAAGGATTCGCCTGAATCGATATTTACTCTTCATGTTTTCTACCTCTTTCTTCTTTTTCTTCATTTTGCATAAGAACAGCCGGATGTTTCCACCCGGCCTGTCTGTTCTCATTATTCTGTTATCTCGCATCATCTGTCCGTCTTGGATTCTGCAGACAGGCATAGGTACTTTTGTCATACCGCCATGCCTTATCCCCGTCCAGATTGGCAAGTAGATGCTTCCGTACATTTTTGTATTCGTCCCCGATCAATCCGAGGCGGAGCAGAAAGGTGCGGAACGTAAATGCCGGGTTATCCCCGATCTCCGTCTTTTTTGCATGGGTACAAGATTGGTTGATCGCCTGTGCGGATATGGCAAGTGCCAGTGTGATATTCGACCGGACTTTTCCTGCATGGAGGGTGCTTTCAAAACAACGCCATTCCAGTGTTCCCTTGGAAAAAACAGCATGTAGGTTTAAGGCATAATACCTTGTCCAGTTGTAATGCTCGGAGCTTCCGTCATTTCCCTCATACCATGCCCTTTTGAATTTTTCCATCGTGATGGTGCTGTTTGGCATCCGGCGGATCTTCTCCAATACCATAGGACGGACTTTCTGGCAATACTCATCTTCCCTTCTCGTCTGTACATTTAAGGCTTTGAACAGAATATCCTCTTTGCAGTACATGATCGTCAGTGCATTTTTCAGACTCCTTGGTGTATGATTGGATGCGTCCACATGGACATGCATGCCACAGGATGAATTGACAAAAGCACCTGCGTTTTTGACACACCGCACCACTTCCTGGAGTTTTCCCATTTCCGAATATTCCAATTTCGGGGATACCATTTCTGTCGAATAATCTCCATCGGCATCTATTACAGTACCATTTGCCAGCCTTTCACAGTCGATACTGCTGTCTCTTGAAAATTTCCACGTTTTTCCATCTGAATCTTTTACACACCAGGAATCGTAAGAACGTAAGCGTCAAATAAAACAGTGTATAGAAAAATAACCGTCAGCCTTTTATACTAAAAGGTC
>ERZ838516.469-NODE-469-length-64458-cov-4.772604_pt1 | contig 64458 bp, 55 predicted proteins | sample MGYA00519910_ERZ838516 | MGnify/ENA primary metagenome ERZ838516 (study PRJEB31850, sample SAMEA3708837) | human gut metagenome | biome: human gut; feature: human-associated habitat; material: faeces | place: China | collected 2014 ... | reverse complement strand
GAGCCAGTCGGCGCCGCGCCGGCCCGTGGCCACCACGGTACGCCGAGCGCGGATCTCGCACGCGCCGTCCGGGCCGGCGACGGCCACGCCTCGGCACCGCTCTCCCTCGATGAGCACCTGGGTGCATTCCGTGCGGAAGAGCAGGTCTACGCCCGCCTCGCGCAGGTGGCGCTCGATACGCGCGTACAGATCGCGGGCGCGCTCGGTGCCGAGATGGCGCAGCGGGCAATCTACCAACTTGAGACCCGCTTTGATAGCGCGGCGGCGGATCTCGTCCACCTCCGGTTTGCGTTCTGCGCCCTCCACGCGCACGTCGGCGCCGAAGCCCAGGTACACGCCGTCCACTTCCCCGATGGCGTCCTGCGCCTCATCACGCCCGATGAGGTCGGGCAGGTCGCCGCCTACGTCGGCCGACAGCGACAGCTTTCCGTCCGAGAACGCTCCCGCGCCCGAGAACCCCGTCGTGATACGGCAGGGTTCGCAGTTCGCGCATGGCGCGCCCGCCTGCTTCGGGCATACGCGATCCTCCACCGCCAAGCCTTTGTCCACCATGACGATGCGCCCCGTGAAGCCCCGCTCCAAAAGGGAGAGCGCGCAGAAAATACCGGCGGGGCCCGCCCCCACGATGACCACGTCGGTGTCGATGGTTCGCATAAGCACGCTCCTGTTCCCGCGCCGTTCCGACGGCGCGATTCGTGTTCTGCATCATTGTACCCCTCCTGCCGTAGGCTCGTCCGGGATCCGGCGACGGGAGAGGAACAGCCGATCGGAGCGGATGCTTCGCATGAGGAGCTCCGACGCGGAACGCGGTCTGCCCGCCAAGTTCCTGTGAAGGATTCTTGAACCTCGTGTGACGGTTCGCCGGACATTCATACGGTCGCGAACTGCGACGTTGCCGTTTTGTTACCATTCCTCTTCGCGCCCGCAACCATACCACGCCAACGAACCCGACGCGGACGCAGGAAGGATGCCTCAATGGTATCGCACCCCTCCCGTCGCGCGCTTGCGTTCGGCGCGGCGGTCTCCCTCGGCATCGCGTGCATCGCACCCTCGCAAGCTGCGTTCGCCGTCGAAAAGCTCCCGCGATCCCCCTCGTCCGGCCCGCCGTCCTCTCCGCAGCCGTAACGCTGCCGGGCGCTGCCGCCGAAGAAGCCGTCGCCGACCTCGAGCAGGTGCGCGCTCTCGCGGCGCAGCGAGCAGCCGAGCAGGCCGCCGAACAGCGCGACAAGCGCCTCGACTACGACCCCGCCCTCATCGCCGCCATCGGCAACCAGTCGACGGGCGGCCACACCATCTGCTGCCCCGCCTATGCGTGCGCCTACGGCGACGCGATCCTCACCGGCCAGGCCAACGACCACGGCGCGTACGGCTGCGGCTGCTGCACGTGGCCCGGCTGGGGCGGCGGCAATTCGTCGTTCCGCTCGCTCGGCTCCGACGAGGCTTTGCTGCGCGAGGCCTACGACGAGATCGCGGCCGGACGGCCCACGGTCGTCCACGTGGCAGGCCCTTACGGCGAGCACTGGATCTGCCTCATGGGCTACCAGGGCGTGGAGGATCCCGACGCGCTCTCGCTCGACAACTTCATCGCGCTCGATCCGGCGAACGGCCTGGAGGTCACGGCATCCTATCGGTACGCGCCCTACGGCGACGCCTGCGAGCACGTGAGCGACCTCCGCTAACGCCGCACCCATCCTCAGAACAGGCGAGGCGGCGCTTCGGGCAGCTTGGCCGAGGCGCATTCCTCCACTGTATCGTCGGGAGTCAGCTCGTCGCAGAGCATCGGCGAAGCCGGATCGTAGCGCCGCAAGCGCCAGGGATCGGCCGCCCCGCACGGCGCGGCCGACGTCCCCGGATTGGCGTAGCAGTACACGCAGCCGTTCGCGCACGTGTCGTACGTGCCGATGTCCACGCTCGGCGAGCAACGGCAGGCTCCCCTCCGAGCGCCGCCCGGAGCGCGTTTTGCCCGTACGCCTGCAACGCGCTCCACGACAGCGGCATCGATGCACCCTGCTCGAGCCAGCCCCGCATCGTCGAGCGCCCCGTCACCGCAACCGCCCACCTCGATGCCGTGCGCGGCGCCCAGTTCGGCCAGCCGCAGCGCAAGCGCGGCCTTCGCCTCTTCCGGCACTCCGACGAACCCGAGCGCCGCCATGCGACCGGCAATCTTCGGATACATGTCGAGGAAGCTGATGCGGCAGGTGCGCGTGCTGCCTTCCAACCGCGCCGCGAACGCCTCGAACCACTGCATATGGTGCGCGATGTCGTAGGCGCCTCCCAACAGGATAGGGCTGTAGCGCCACACCACGCGATCGGGCCCCAGAGCGTCCGCAAGCGAGCGGAACGTTTCCAGCAGCCGCGCCTTGCGGGGCAGGCCCGCCTCCACGTCGGCACCGTAGGCGTTGAGCGTGAACTGCACGAAATAGGGCGATGGGCAGACGCGATCCAGCTCGGTTTTGCGCGCGAGCAGCACGGAAGGATCCTTCGTCCAGAACGCGACGCAATCCACCGTGTCCGGAGACAGGATCACACGGCTCACCCGAGTGCGCACCGCCGGGTTGCGCACGAGCGCGAAGCCCTCTTCGAACCGTCCGAGCAGCCAGTCGAAATGAAACCGCGGGATGTCGGTTCGTCTCGATGCGCTGACGATCACAGCTCTTCGATGACCTTCGCCGACACAACGTTGCTGGGGGATATGAGGATGGTGCCGACCTTGCCCGCCTCGGGAGCGTCCACGTAGAAGGTGCCGTCGATGGTTTCGCCCATCACGAACAGGTCCTCGTCTTGAGTCGAGATCACGATGTCGATGCCGGAGGCGTCGTCGACGTAGGCTTTGTCGGGCGTTATGGCCACGATGAAGTCCACCTTGTACTTGACGAAGTACGCAACCTGCTTATCGATGGCGCGCACCGTGGTGGGGGCGGTCACGCTGAACACGCCGAAGCGATGACCGCCCTTCTTGAGGATGATGCCTTCGCCGTACTGCCCGAGATCGGTCGTGTCCAAGGAGAACACGGTGGCCTTCTTGTCCTCGTAGCTTTTCTGAGCCTCCGCCACCGTCACGGTCGGCTTGGACTTCGCGCTCGTCCCGTTCGAGCGCGCTCCCGCCGCCGCGCTCGCATCCGGTTCCGCTTCGACCGCCGACGAAGCAGCATCCTTTTCGGGAAGCTCCCGCTCGTCCGCTTCCCGTCCGGATTCCTCGCGCTCGGATGGCTTCCCTTCGTCGTCATCGGCGGCAGGATCGAGCTCGTGCGACCCCTTCTCGTCCGAAGAAGCCGAGCCAGCAGCCCCCTTCGCGGCTTTTTCCTCCTTCGCCGCTTCCGCCGCCTTCTCGGCTGCCGTCTGCGGCACGGCGGTACCCTCGTACACGATAGCGGTATAGCCGTCCATACTGCCGAACGTGTCGTCGATGTTCGACGCGGCAACATTCCAGGAATGCCCGGCGACCAGGTACCATCCTAAGCCCAGAAGGCTCAGCACGATGAGGGCGGCGAACACCGCCAATGCTATTTTCTCGCGCGATTTGACCGACATAGTGCTCCGTATTATACCCTGTGGCGAGCGGGCGTCCGCCGAAGCGCGCGAGCGACAGAATTTCGACAGGAAGCTGAACGGCACCGCGCCCGAACGGCGCGTTCCCGACAACGACGCCCCTTTCCGGTTGCCAGAATCTCGGAAGAAGCTCGCCTGGCTACACGAGCCGCTCGTAAGCGATGCGCTCGGGCGTCCCCCCTTCGGCATGGGCGATGTAGATGATGCCGCACTGCTCATAGCCGGCTTTCGCCAGCAGCTTTCTCATAGGCGCGTTGCCGGGGTGCGTGTCGATGCGGACGCTGGCGCTTCCGTTCGCGCGCGCCAGCTCTTCGGCGCGAGCCAGCAGAAACGTCGCGGCGCCGCGATTCTTCCCGTCGGAAGCCACGGCCACTCGGTGCACCACGCCGTAGCACGGACGCTCGGACGTGCAGGAAGTGAGCCACGAGCCCTCTTCGATGCGATCGTAGTCGCGCTCGCCCGAGAAGCCGATCATAGCGGTGGCAACGATGCGGTCGTCGGCCTCCACCACGTAGGAGTCGCCGCGAGCTGTATCGTCCTCGATGACGGCGCGATGCGGGTAGCCGCCCTGCCATTGGTCGATGCCGAGCGCTGCGAGCGAGGCGCGGCCGTCGGCGAGGATGCTCATGATGCGATCGATGTCGCATGCGCAGGTTCTGCGAAATTGCACAGGAGGTTCTCTTTCTTCTTTGGATACGTTCGCTTAACAGAGGTTGGGTTGGAGCGGCGAAGCCGAAAGGCTACAAGACGCGTTCGAACACGGCTCGGTGTTTGACGCGGCCGAAGCGGGAGCGGATCTCCACGTTGCCGCAGAACTGATAGCCGTACGACAGCAGCAGCTCGCGCATGGGGACGTTGTCCTCGTAGATGTCGCAGCAGATGCTGACCTTCCCGTCGCCCTTGGCGATGCGCTCGGCGGTTCCCAGGATGTAACCGCCCACGCCGCGTCTTCGCGCATCGGACGCCACGGTCACCCAATGCAGCGCCGAGTAGGCGGGGTTGTCGGGCGAGGAGGGCTCCGTGGCCCACTTCGCACCCGTCATGTGCGCATAGGCGGGATCGCCTTGAGGATTGAGCGCGAACATGCCGATGATGCGGCCTTCGTCGGCCGAGGAGCCATCCGTCCTCGAACCGCTCGAGGACGCAACCACGACATAGGTCTTCCCCGCGTCGATAGAACGCATGAGACGGCGCGCGGACGGGTACTTCTTGAGACCTTCCCTTATGCCGAGCGAGGCCATGGCGCGATGACCGTCCTCCAGCAACGCCTTCGCGCGTTCGAAGTCGTCGCGCGTGGCACGGCGCGCCTTGTAGTAGCCCAGCTCGGTGGCGCGCCCTTGGAACGGCGGAAGGTCGTATGCCGCCCCGTCGTACGAGGCCGCGCCGCCGGAGCCCTCTTCGCGCTCGGTGACGAGGAACACCATGCCGATGATCATGGCGCAACCGACGACGTCGACGACGCCCACCGGCGTGCCCAGCCACACCGCCGATATGACCGTGGCCGACACCGGCTCGACGCAGCCGACGAGACCCGCGCGCACAGGGCCGGCGTCGGTGATGCCCTGGAGGTAGAACAGGTAGGCGGCGAACGTGCCCACGATGATCATGGCGAACATGACCCCGGCAAGCTCGGGCGAAACCTCGACGGGGATGGTCCAGGGCTGCACGGCGACGGTGGCCACCGCGCCGCCGATGAGCATGGCGAGGCCCGTCACGATGAAGCTGCCCCACTTCTCCAGCACCTTGCCGGGAAGCAGCGTGTAGAACGCCAACGCGAACGCCGAGATGATGCCCCAGAACAGGCCTTCCGCAGGAATGGCCAACGAACCGAGGTTGCCCTTCGTGGCGATGAGGACGGTGCCGCCGATGGCGAGCACGAGGCCGGCGGCCTCGCGGATGCGCGGCAGGCGCCGCATGCGCAGGCACACGTACACCATGATGACGATGAGGCCGAGGCGCTCCAGCACGGTGCCGGTGCCCGCGTTCGTGTAGGAGATGGCCGACAGGTAGCTCACCTGGGTCAGAAGCACGCCCAGCAAGGCGAACGCCGCGATGCGCCCGAGCGAGCGCACGTCGCGCAGAGCGGCCAGCAGGTTGCGCGGCTCCCGCACGCCGCACACCACGAGGAAGATGACCGCGGCCAGCAGCAGGCGCACGCAGGTGATCCAGGAAACGGGAACGCCGAAACCGCTGGTCATGAGCTGAGCGCACGTGCCCGAGAAGCCCCAGCAGATGCCGCCGAGAGCCGCGAATACGATGCCGCGGACCACGTGGTTGCCCGATGCGGCGGTACCGCCGCCCTGCCCGGAGCCCGATGCGACCGTCTGACCCACGTTTCCTCCTCTCATCGATCCTGCGCCTCGCGCGGCAGCAAGCCTCTCGGCCGGCGCCACGTTGCATCAGCGCATTGTCGCATGTATGGGCAGCGCGGTAAAGATGTTTTGCAAGAGTTTTGCCCCAGTTTTGGACAGGCGAGCAAAACACCATGTCAAGGGGTGAATACCCCCTCCGTCAACGCAACATTCTCTCGTAGCCCACGCGATGTTTCACACGCCCGAACACGTCTTTGATCGTGATGGTTCCGCAGCGTTCGTACCCGTGCTTCTCAAGCAGGTTCTGCATGGGCCCGTTCAGCTCGTAGACGTCGGCGCGAATGCTGGACCGGCCGCCCGCACGGGCGATCTGGTCGGCCTTGTCGAGGATGAACATGCCGACGCCGCGGCGGCGAGCCGGATAGTCGACGGCCACCCAATGCAGCTCCGCATAGGGCTGCGGTTCGGCCGACGTGTCGGTGAGCCAAGCGCCGTCGATGGGGCGCTCGTAGTTCTTGTCAGGCGAGAAGGACACGGCGAACATCGCGATCATGCGGCCGTGGGCATCCTCGATGACGTGCGTCGTGCCGTTCTTGATGCTGTGCATGAGACGACGCGCCGATGGGTACTTCTTGCTCCGACCCTCGTCTATGCCGAGCTCCGCGAACGTCTGATGCCCGACGTCGAGCAGCGCCGTGGCACGCTCGAAATCATCGCGCGTGGCCGGACGGCTGGTGTAGTAGCCCAGCACCGAAGCGCGGCCTGCGAACAGCGGCGGGTCGTCGTAGGCGTCGGCGAGCGCGCCCTCGCCCTCGGCGGCCTGCTCCGTTTTCGGCTCTCGCTCGGTGACGAGGAAGATCATGATCACGATGAGCGCGCATCCTGCGAGGTCCCAGCCGCTCACCGGCGTATGGAGCCACGCGAGCGCGAGGATCATGGCCGAAACGGGCTCGACGCAGCACAGAAGGCTCGCCTTGACGGGGCCTGCGTCGTTCACGCCCTGCAGATACAGCATGTAGGCTCCCAAGGTGCCCACGATCACGATGGCAACCAGCGCCGCGATGCCGCCGAGCGGCAGGTTCACAGGCATGGTCCACGGCTGCACCACCACCGAGGCGGCCGATCCGCCGAACAGCATGGCAAGGCCCGTCACCAGCATGGAGCCCCACTTCTTCAGCACGCGCACGGGCATGAGGGTGTAGAACGTCAAAGCCACGGCCGACACGAGGCCCCAGGCCAATCCCTCGGCGGGGATGGCCAGCTGGTCGATCTCGCCTTGCGTGGCGATGATCAGCATGCCGCCCAGCGCGAACACGAGGCCTGCCGCCTCGCGAGCACGCGGCAGGCGCTTGGCGCGAACGCACACGTACAGCATGATGAGCACGAGCCCCACCTGCTCGATGGTAGTGCCCACGCCGGCACTCGTGTACGAGATGGCGTTCAAGTAGCTGAGCTGGGTCAACAGCACGCCGAATATGGCGAACGCCGCGATCTGCGCGAGCGAGCGCCAGTCTCGGAACACCGCTACGAGATCGCGCCAGTTGCGCACCGCGGTAAGGAACAGGAAGAACACGGCGGCGATGACCATGCGCACGCAGGTGATCCACGTGGCGGGAGCGCCGTAGTCGTTCATGAGCAGCTGGGCGCACGTGCCCGAGAAGCCCCAGCAGATGCCGCCCGCAAGCGCGCATACGATGCCGCGCACAACATGACGGTTCCCCGCCACCGTTTCCGCCACTTGAATCGAACCCTCTTCCCGCATGCTCTCTCCGCCGTCTGCAAAGCGGGCATTGTCGCACGTCCCGCCGACGCGGTAAAGGGGGTTTCGAGAGATCGCCGCAAAACACCAGCAAGCGGTCGAAAAGATCCCTCGGCCTGCGTTCCCTACAGCCGGCCGTCCTCCAGCATCTTCTTCACGAAGGCGCCGGTGTAGCTGCCCTCCACCTGGGCGACCTCCTCGGGCGTGCCCTGGGCCACCACGGTGCCGCCGCGCTCGCCGCCCTCGGGGCCGAGGTCGACGATGCGGTCGGCGCACTTGATGACGTCGAGGTTGTGCTCGATGACCAGCACGGTGTTGCCCGCGTCCACCAGGCGCTGCAACACGATGAGCAGCTGGCGCACGTCCTCGAAGTGCAGGCCGGTGGTGGGCTCGTCCAGGATGTAGAACGTCTTGCCGGTCTGGCGGCGCTGCAGCTCGCTGGCAAGCTTCACGCGCTGCGCCTCGCCGCCGGACAGCGTGGTGGCCGGCTGCCCCAGGCGGATGTAGCCCAGGCCCACGTCGAACAGCGTCTGCAGCTTGCGCTTGATGCCGGGTATGTTCTCGAAGAACGCCAGCGCGTCCTCCACGGTCATGTCCAGCACCTCGGCGATGTTCTTGCCGCGGTAAGTCACCTGCAGCGTCTCGCGGTTGTAGCGGTCGCCGCCGCACACCTCGCACGGCACGTAGATGTCGGGCAGGAAGTGCATCTCGATCTTGATCTGGCCGTCGCCCTTGCACGCCTCGCAGCGTCCGCCGTTCACGTTGAACGAGAAGCGGCCCGGCGAGTAGCCGCGGGCCTTCGACTCCTGCGTGGAGGCGAACAGCGCGCGGATGTCGTCCCAAAGGCCTATGTAGGTGGCCGGGTTAGAACGCGGCGTGCGCCCGATGGGGCTCTGGTCGATGTTGATGACCTTGTCGATCTTGTCCAGCCCGGTGATCTTCTTGTAGGCGCCCGTGCGGCGGTGCGCATGGTTCACGCGGTTCGCGAGCGCCGGCGCCAGCGTGTCGGTGACCAGCGAGCTCTTGCCCGAGCCGGACACGCCCGTGACCACGGTGAGCGTGCCGAAGGGAACCTCGAGCGTGACGTTGTGCAGGTTGTTCTCGGTGGCGCCCGTCAGCTTGAGCGACCCGCGGCGCGGCTTGCGGCGCTTCTCGGGCACCTCGATGCGGCGCCGGCCCGACAGGTAGTCGGCCGTGAGCGAGCCTTCGGCCTTCATGATCTCGTCCGGCGTGCCGATGGCCACGATCTCGCCGCCGTGCTCGCCCGCGCCCGGGCCCATGTCCACCACGAAGTCGGCGCTGCGGATGGTGTCCTCGTCGTGCTCCACCACGATGACGGTGTTCCCTAAGTCGCGCAGGCGCTCGAGCGTGGCGATGAGCCGCTCGTTGTCGCGCTGGTGCAGGCCGATGGAAGGCTCGTCCAGGATGTAGAGCACGCCCATGAGGCCCGCGCCGATCTGCGTGGCCAGGCGGATGCGCTGCGCCTCGCCGCCGGAGAGCGTCGCCGTGGCGCGCTCCAGCGTGAGGTAGTCCAGACCCACGTCCACGAGGAACTTGAGGCGCGCCTTGATCTCCTTCACGATGGGCCCGGCGATATGCTCCTCCGACCCGTGGAACGCGAGGCCGTCGAAGAATTCGAGCGAGTCCGCCGCGCTCATCTCGGTGATGTCGTGGATGGAGCGTTCGTTCACCGTGACGGCGAGGATCTCGGGCTTCAGGCGCTTGCCGCCGCAGGTCGGGCACGGAACGATGGCGAAGTAGCTGGCCAGCTTCTCGCGCTGAGCGTCGGACTGAGCCTCCTGGTAGCGGCGCTGCACTGCGGCCAGCGCTCCCTCCCACTCGATGTACCAGTACGTCTCGCGACCGTCCACCGTGACGTAGTCGACGCGCACCTTGTCCTTGCCCAGGCCGTGCAGAAGCCCGTCCTGCGCCTTCTTAGGCATATCCTCCCACGGGGTGTCGGCGTCGGTGCCGAGGTGCGCGGCCACGGCGCGCAGCACCTGCGGGTAGTAGTTGCCGGTCTTGAACGGCGCGATGGCGCCCTCGTTCAGCGACAGCGACGGGTCGGGCACCACCAGCGACGCGTCCACCTCCTCGCGGCTGCCGATGCCGAGGCAGTCGGGGCAGGCGCCATAGGGTGCGTTGAACGAGAAGTCGCGCGGCTGCAGCTCGTCCATGGAGTGTCCGTGCTCGGGGCATGCCAGCGCGAGCGAGAAGATGTGCTCCCCCGCGCCCAGGCCGCCCGTCGCGCCGGACGAGCGCCCGCCGCCCTCGCCGAGCGGCTTGCCGTCGTCGCCCAGCACCTGCACGAGCACGCGCCCGTCGGCCAACTTCGTGGCCAGCTCCACCGCCTCGGCGATGCGGCTCGTCGCGCTCGCTTTAAGCTGCACGCGGTCCACCACCACGTCGATGAAGTGCTTGATCTTCTTGTTGAGCGTGCGCGGCTCGCCGTCCAGCTTCACGATCTCGCCATCGATGCGCACGCGGCTGAAGCCCTCCTTCTGCAGGTCGGCGAACAGCTTCGTGAACTCGCCCTTGCGGCCCGCCACCACGGGAGCCATGATGATGGCCTTCGCATCGGGCGCGAGGGCGAGGATCTCGTCGGTCACCTGGTCGGTGGTCTGCTTCTTGATGACGCGGCCGCACTCGGGGCAGTGCGGCACGCCCACGCGCGCGAACAGGAGGCGCAGGTAGTCGTAGATCTCGGTGGTGGTGCCCACCGTCGAGCGCGGGTTCTTCGACGTGGTCTTCTGGTCGATGGACACCGCCGGCGACAGGCCGTCGATGCTGTCGAGGTCGGGCTTCGACATCTGGCCCAGGAACATGCGGGCGTAGCTGGACAGGCTCTCCACGTAGCGGCGCTGGCCCTCGGCGTACATCGTGTCGAACGCCAGCGACGACTTGCCGCTGCCCGACAGGCCCGTGATGACCACCAGCTCGTCGCGCGGGATGGAGAGGTCGATGTCCTTGAGGTTGTGCTCGCGGGCACCCTTGATGACGATGGCGTTCTGTCCCATGTGGCTTATCGCTCTTTCTATCGTTCGCAGCCCGGCGCGGCGCCGGAGTCGAATATGGCTACCGGAGAACTATCATTTCCGTGCAATCGCTCATTTTAGCGCAGTCCGACCGCGGAATAGGCAAAAACATCCGTTCGTCTGATTCGTTCAAATTCTGAGCACAAACTGTTCGATTCGGCATGGTTCGAGGTCGATCCGCATTCCCCGACTCAAGGGAAAAACGCGCGTGCGCGTTCGGTTGGATTCTGGTATCCTCGCGATCGAGACCAGGAGGAGTCACATGACCCAACAGGACAGCCCCAAGATCGCTCGGCGCCGCGACCGCGAAAAGCGCACCATATCCCAAATGGTGGCGTTGTACTGCGCCGACAATCACGACGCGGCCGCGCGAACGGAAACCGCCCACTGCGGCGAGGCCGTGTGCCCCGGCTGCGCGAGCATCGACGCCTATGCCGTGCTGCGCACCGAGCGCTGCCGCAAGATGGACGTGAAGACCTCGTGCGACGAATGCGAGCACCACTGTTACAAGCCCGAGGAACGCGAACGCATCCGCGCCGTCATGCGCTACGCCGGCCCGCGCATGCTGAAAAAGCATCCTTTGGCCGCCATCCGCCATCTGCTGGGAAAGTAGAGGCGCCTTCGACCCGCATGCCGAGACCCTACTCCGCTTTGTCCCCGTAGGCGGCATAGTAGGCCGACGTTGCGGTATCGCAGCAGTTCATTACCGTCCCCACGAGATTAGCGCCCGCCGCGCGCAACTGTTCGGCTGCCTTCTGGACGCTTGCGCGCTCGACGAAGCCTTCGCGCACCACAAGCAGCGTCGCATCGGATACCTGGGCGACGACGGCGGCGTCCACGAACGCGCCCACCGGCGGAGTGTCGATGACCACGTGGTCGTAACGAGCGGCCAGGCATCCGAGCAAGCGCCTGAATCGTTGGGAATCGAGAATGTCGACGGGGCTGGTCACGCCTGCTTCGGCATCGAGGAAATGCATGCGCGGCTGACGAGTGGCCACGATAGCCCGCCCCGGTTCCTCATCCCCCATCACGACGGCGCAGAGCCCGACGGGAGCGCGCACCCCCAACCTGTCCGCCAGCGAGCGCCGCCGCAGGTCGCATTCCACGAGCAGCGTGCGCTTCCCCGCCACGGCCATCACGCGAGCCAGCTCAACGGCCACCGTCGTTTTGCCCTCGTTCGGCACCGAGCTCGTCACCACGATCGTGCGCATCGGCTTGTCGAAGCTCATGAACCCCAAGTTCGCGTACAGCGTGCTCATCGCGTTGCGCTGCAGCGGGCGCGGAAGCTCGGCGTTCAGAACCCTCGTCTTCTTCTTGAACATCTTCATCATCGATTCTCCGGTTCGCGCAGGAGGAAGCCCGGCTCGACCGCCCAGGGTCGCTTACGCACCGTCAAACTTCCTCCCACATCCTCAACACGGCTTCATATATGAAGCCGTGTTGAGGATTATACCGAATAATCTGAACGAATGGATGCTGATAGGAAAAGAGTGCTTTTAGGGAGCGCGATTCGCGAGCGAAGGGAGGCGCAGAGCCTGTCTCAGCAGAAGCTCGCCCTCATGATCGGCAGCAGCAAATCGCACATCTGGCGCATCGAGTCGGGACGCGTGAGCGTGGGTCTCGACGACCTCGGCCGTATCGCCGACGCCCTCGACGTGCAGGTCCGCGACCTCTTCTCGTTCTAACCGCGCATCGTTCGAGGCGCGGCACCCCCCCGAAACACGTTGTCGCCCGAAAGCCGCTGTTTTCACGCTGAAAACGCGGCTTTCGGGCGACAACGAGCATGCGGAGGCGGCCCCGACGCAAGCCGACGGGGCCGCCAACCGGCTCCTCTTCCTAGCCCAACAGCTTCTTGCCAAGCGAAGCGCGGATGATGCTGCGGCTGGCGAAGTGCGTGACCAGGAGATACGCCCCGTACACGATGCCTGTCAGCACGCCGGTCATCAGCGCGGGCTCGAGTACCGAAACGCCCAGCTGCGCGAGCACCGCATCGCTGATGACGCCGACGGCGCATACGGTATGGCACACGGCCAAAGCGAGAGGAACGAGGAAGTACACGAGCACCTGCGCGCGCAGCGACCGGAAGATCATACGGCGGTCGCAGCCGATCTCGGCGAGCACCCGGTAGCGCGCCAACGAGTCGCTGGTCTCGGACAGCTGCTGGATGGCCAGAATGGCAGCCGTGGCGATAAGGAACACGAAGCCGATGTACAGTGCCAGGTACGAGATCATCATGTTCATGCCGCTCGACTGGACGACCACCTCCTCGGCTGTGAACGAGAGCGTCACCGGCCAGGGCTTCGGGCCGAACTTCCACCCCGAAGCCGCCACCTCGGCGCTGGGAGGAGAAGCCTCGCCCAGCATCTGCGCGAGCAGCTTGTCGCCTTCGGTTCGGCTCGTCTTGTACATGAGGTTGAGCACGGACTGCTCGGGCACAACGCCCTGGGCGCGCAGGTCGGCGATCACCGAGTCGGGGACGATCGCCTCGGCGCCGCTCAAAGCGAACGCGGCGTCCTCCAACGGCTGGCGCCGCAGCTCGCCCGTCGACGTCAGCGTGCGACCGGCCGCTTGGATGGTCTCGCCTTTGCCTGCGAGCGCCTCGGCAAGGCCCTGCATGCCGTCGAGCGTGTTGTTCACGGCGTAGCCGTCCTCGCCCACGTCCACCGTGGGCCGACCCGTCAGCTCGGCAAGCGCATTGAACTGCGAGACCCCGACCAGCGAGATGCCCTGCCTGTGCATCGCCTCGTTCTGCTTATCGTTGCCCGTGTCCTTGCCGTAGCGATCCATGATCGCGCCATAGCTCTCATCGGCGTCCACGTACACGTCGACCTGCACCGAGCGATCCACCAGCGCGTCCCACGTCGGCGAAGCGTCCGCCAGCTTCGCGGCGATATCCCAATCGTACGCCTCGGCGTCCGCGGCGATGGCGGCGGCCTTCTCGTCGGCGACTCGCTGATACTCCCGATCCTCCTCGCTCATGCTCGCGAGCGCCTCTTCGTCGTGGATGCCGCCCGCGTTGAGGTACACGTTCGCCGTGAGCGTGGCGTCGTACAGCGTGCCCTCCTCGACGTTGCCGCTGAACGCGCGCGCCAGGCCCATGCCCGTGGAGAACACCGTGAGCGAAAAGAACAGCATGATGCATACCACCGACAGCGACACGAACGCCGTGTTCACCTTGCTGGCGATCTGGCGCGTCGTGAACATGGCAAGGCCCTTGAAGTAGATGCCGCGCGTGCGCTCGATCGCCGCAAGCGCGAAGCCCGCGAGCGACCAGAAGAACAAAAACGTGCCCGCCACCATGAGCGCCGTGGCCCGCCAGAACCCTTCGTCGAACTGCATGAGGCCGTTGTCGACGAGCGCAACGTACGACCACGCGATCACGGCGACGGCCGCGAGGAAGCCGACGAGGCTGATCCAGGGGTTGCGCACGCGGAAGCGCGCGTTCTTCGAGCGGGCCGACAAGAGGTCGATGAGCTTGTAGCGCCGGATGGACAGCGTGTTGAACAGCCCCGTCACGGCGAAGATGAGCACGAAGCACCCCAGCGTCAGCAGGAAGGCGTTGGTCGAGAACACGAATCGGTACTGTTCCATCTGGATGTTGAACAGCCCCGCCGTGACGAACGACAGCCCTTGCGACAACGCGAAGCCCAAGGCCAGGCCCACGCCCAGCGAAACGAGGCCCACCGCCACCGTCTCCAGAAGCACGATGACCGACACGCTGGACGGGTTCATGCCCAGCATGAGGTAGGTGCCGAACTCCTGCTTGCGTCGGCGGATGAGGAACCCGTTCGCGTACAGCACGAGAAAGCCCAGCACGCAGGCGATGACCACGCTGAACATCCCCAACATCTGACCGGTCATCTCGAACACGCTGGCCGTGGCGGTATCCTCGAGGTCGAACAGGATGGACTGGCCGGTCACCGAGTTGAACGCGTAGAACACCGCCACGCCGAACACGAGCGTGACGAAGTAGATAGCGTAGTCGCGTACCGAGCGCCGAACGTTGCGGAAAGCGAGTTTAGCCAGCATCGCGCACGTCACCGCCCAGGAACGTCACCACTTCCATGATGCGGTTGAAGAAGTCGCCGCGGCTCGTGGCGCCGCGGCGGATCTCGTTGAACACCGCGCCGTCCTTGATGAACAGGATACGGCTGGCGAACGAGGCCGCGAACGAGTCGTGCGTGACCATCATGATGGTGGCATGCAGATCGGCGTTCATCATGGACAGGGTCTCCAGCATCACCGTGGCGCTGCGCGAATCGAGCGCGCCCGTGGGCTCGTCGGCCAGCACGAGCTTCGGATCGGCGACCATGGCCCGCGCCGCGGCGATGCGCTGCTTCTGGCCTCCGGACATCTGGTAGGGGTACTTGCCAAGCACCTCGTCCACGCCCAACGTGCGGGCGATAGCCTGCACGCGAGGCTTGATGGAGGCGGTGGACTCGCCCTTCACCGTCAGCGCCAGCGCGATGTTCTCGAAGCCGGTGAGCGTGTCCAGCAGGTTGGAATCCTGGAAGATGAAGCCCAGGTCGTCGCGACGGAACTTCGCCAACGCGCGGGAGCGCAGGCCCGTGATGTCGCGCCCGTCGACGAGGATGTGCCCGCTCGTCACGGTGTCGATGGTGGCGACGCAGTTCAGCAGCGTCGTCTTGCCGGAGCCCGACGGCCCCATGATGCCCACGAACTCGCCGGGGGCCACGTCGAAGCTGATGTCGTTGATGGCCCGGGTGACGGAATCGCGGTTGCCGTACACCTTCTCGATCTGGCGCACCGACAGGATGGGACGGGCGCCGAGAGACGGAGCCGAGCCTCCGGGGCGCGCCGCCGTCTGGGTTTGCGGAGTCGCGTAGACTTCGGTCATGATCGTATCCTTCCTCGCTTGCAGGTCTTCGACCATGCTACGGCGCGGCGCGCCCGGGCGCCATCGAATCGGGTGACGCGTACCTTACGAAAATGCAAGGCAGCGCGGCCTGAACCCGCAGGCCGTCATCCTGATCGGAGGCCGCAGGCCGGAGTCGAAGGATCCCGCGCGGTGCCAGCTGCGGCGGTTCCCGCTATCGCCGCACGAAAGGCAGAGGAAGCGCATGCCGTTCACGACAGCAGGTCGAGCTTGCGGCGATCGTGCGGGAACGCCAGCAGCACGCGCGTGCCCTCCCCCTCTTCCGAGGCCAGCGCCACGGCGAGACCCATCTTCGCGCACAGCTCGGCCACGAGGTACAGCCCCATGCCCGTGGACGAGCCCGCACGCCTGCCGTTCTCGCCGGTGAAGGCGCGCTCGAACACGCGAGGCACGTCGCCGGCCGGCACGCCCCAGCCGTCGTCGGCCACCTCGAGCACCGTGCGCGCGTCGCTGGTCCCTGCTCCCTCCTCCCGCACCGAGAAGCGCAGCGTGCTCGCGCCGTATTTCCCCGCATTCGCCACGAGCTGGCCGATGACGAAAGCGAGCCACTTCACGTCGGCGAACACGCGAACGTCTTCGTCCACGTCCACCGTCGGCGCCACGCCGCGCTCGATGAGGAAGCGCGCATGCTTCCGCAGCGCCTCCCGCACGGCCTCGGCGAGGCTCGTCTCGCGGATGGCATAGTCCTGGACGAGCGAGGTGGAGCGCGCATAGTACAACGCCTGCTCCACGTAGCCCTCGATACGGTCGAGCTCGCCCTTGATCCGTGCGGCCTGGGGACCGTGCAAGCCTGAGGCCATGAGCGCCGCCGCGGCGATAGGCGTCTTGATCTCGTGGATCCACAGCTCTATGTAATCGCGGTAGGCTTCGGCTTGCTGCTTGTGCGCGGCCACGTCGTCGGCGGCGGCCTTCCCCGTCGCCTGCAGGGCCTCGTAAGCCAGGCGTCCTTCCAGGAAGTCGGGAGGTTCTATGAGCGCCGTTGCGTAATAGGTGCGGTCGAGGTCTCCCACCACCTGTTCGAGATCGCGGTAAAACGCGCGACGACGCGCGTAGTCCACCGTCAGGGCGAAGGCCGCGCATGCCAGCACGATGCATGCCGCCAGCACCGAGGCGTCCGGACCGGCACCGAGCACGGCGACCACGGAGCCGATCGCGATCGCGCACACGATGGCGACGGCGACGGAAAGGGCACGATCCCTGAGAAAGGCTGCCGGGCTCATCGCGCACGGCACCCCCGGAGTCGTCGGGGCGCGCGCATCACACCACGTATCCCTGCCCGCGGCGCGTGACGAGGAAGTCGTCGGGCACGCCGATACTCGCCAGGCTCTTGCGCAAACGGTTGATGTTGACGGTCAGCGTGTTGTCGTCGATGAACGCATCGGACTGCCACAGCTCCACCATCAGCTCCTGGCGCGAGATGATGGCGTCGTGATTCGCCATGAGCATGTGGAGGATCTTCAGCTCGTTGCGCGTCAGGTCGACGGAACGTCCGCCGTGCTCCACCCGCCCGCGCGCCACGTCCAGCACCACGCCTCGATGCTCGATACGCGTCGGCGGCTCGGTACGCTGCGTACGGCGCAGAACCGATTGGATGCGCGCAAGAAGCACGGCTGGGTTGTAAGGCTTCGTGACGTAGTCATCGGCGCCGAGGTTCATGCTCAGAACCTCGTCGAACTCGCTGTCGGACGACGTGAGCATGATGACGGGCACTTGACTCGAGCGCCTGAGATCGCGGCAGACCGTATGGCCGCCCGTGCCGGGAAGCTTGAGGTCGAGGATCACGCAGTCGGGCGCAGCCGCCAAAACATCGTCCACGATGCGGTCGAAGGCGGTGCCGGTCAGCGCGGTATGACCCTGCAGTTCGAGCAGGCGCATAAGCTCCTCGCGCAACGACGCGTCGTCTTCCACGACGAATATCCGTGCCATTCGCCCTCCTCACACCGTCCGCATAAGACGGATCCCTCGACTTCGATACCTCCCCATGGTACGCAGCGAAGCGCTTCCGTCGGCGAGGCGTAACCGTTTCGTTGCCGCCCCGAAGCTATTCCTTATGATGTTTGGTGTACGTGCCGGGCATCGCCGGACACGCAGGCTTCGAGCTTTTGAAGTAACGCAGTATGAAGCTGACGCCCGCAACCGCCAACGCAGCGCCCAACCCCGTATAGAAGAACGCGATGAACCACTCGGGCACGACGCCCGATGCGCGCAAGGCGATACCGCCGCCCATCATGATGGCCATCATGATGTAGCCCTTTTTATCGAAGAACTTGAACAGGTGGGTTTTGTCTTCCTCGTAGCCCCTGATCCTGCTCGCATGCTTGCCAACCATCTTGGTGAACACGAAGATATGGAACAGCACGAATATGAGGAGGGTCCCCCCTATCAAGACCCAGAACAGCCACCCGGTCTCGTCCAGGAAAGCCGAAAGACCGATGTTCACGATGTTCGCGCCGGCAATGAGCCACACGATGCCGGCGACGAGCAGAAGTTTGTCGGTCGAAACCTTCAGCAGCTGCATGCCATGCTCCTTCGATGCGCCTTGTATCCGAACGCCCGCGACGCGGAGGCCGCGCGCGGGCATCTGAACATTATAGGCTCGAACTCGACGGGGGCAAGGGCGCGCCGACGTTCTCCATAGCGCGATATCGGCCTGCGGCGCGGCGTCGACGCGCTACTTGACGCCCTGGGGAACGCGAGCATCGTCGGCATTCGTTCCCGCGCCTGCAACGTCGAGGATCTCGATGGTCGTGGGCTTGAAGTCGGTGCCCGATCCCGTGCCGCGCATGACGATGACGTCGTCGGCGGAAAGGGTGCGGCCCTCGAGTTCGGCGCCCGATTCATCGACGATGGAAACGTCTCCCTCGTCGAAGGTTATCTCGTCCTGACCCGCGTTGAAAGCCTGCGAGCCGCTGCCGTCGTTCGCATTGGCGAGGGTGCCTACCACAACCGTGGCCGTAGAACCGTTCATAGCCATGACCTGACCGTATTGCACGGTCTCGCCGATGGAGCCCTCGGCCTCGTTGCGCGATTGCTCGTCGGCGTTCAGCTCTTGCTGGGCCTGCGGGTTGTCCTCGGCGTCGTTGGCCGCGCAGCCGCTCAAAAACGGTACGAAAGCGAGCACGACGGCCATCGCGCCGGCGAACGCCCGCATCTTCTTCTTGCTCATGGAAACCTCCTTATGGTCGGTGCGCAACGCGCACATCGCGAACATGCACGACGAATGCACCCGATTGTGGAGGAACAGGCGGGAAGGCTGCGCGGCGCGCGGCGACCGTCAGGAAGCGGTCACAGCTCCGCAACCGGCCGGGAACCGGAAAAGCGCGCACCAGGGGACGGAAAGCGTGTCAAAGGGACGGGTGGTTCGACACGGTGCTCTATCCTCGGGGGTGGGTGCGGGCGTGCACCTGCTTGAGGCGGCCGGGGGAAAGATGGGTGTAGATCTGCGTGGTGGACAGGCTGGCATGTCCCAGCATCTCCTGGACGCTGCGCAGGTCGGCGCCCCCGTCCAGCAGATCGGTGGCGAAGGTATGGCGCATATCGTGCGGCGAGAGCGACTCGTCCAGACCTGCCTGGCGCAGCGCGTCCTTGAACATCTTGCGGATGGCGTCGGTGCCCATGCGGTTGCCGCGCGTGGACACGAAGAAGTAGTCGCAGGTGCGGTCGCGCAGGATCAGCGGGCGGGCCCACGTGGCATAGGCGCGCATGGACGACACGGCCATGTCGTGCAACGGCACGATGCGCTCCTTCGACCCCTTGCCGAACACCTTCACCTGCCCGCTTCCGAAATCCACGTTGGCCGCAAGCAGACCGGACGCCTCGGACACGCGGGCGCCGCATGCGTACAGGAATTCCAGCAGAGCGAGGTTCCGCGCATCCACGGACGACTGCTCGCGCTCGCGCCCGGCCGCGTCGCGCTTGCCGTACACCGTCAGCAGCTTCACCATGTCCGACGCCCGGATGACGTGCGGCAGGCTCTTCGGCTGTTTGGGCCCCTGCAGAATGCTCGCGGGGTCCTCGTCGGCGATGCCGGTGACGTTGAGCCAGCGGAAGAAGCTGCGCAGCGCCGACAGGCGGCGGTTCACCGTGGTGCGCGAGTACTGTGCGCGGTCGAGCTCGCCCAGGTAACGGCGCAACTGGCGATGCGTGGCAGCGAGGATGTCGATGCGCTCGCGGCACGTCCAACGCGCGAAGTCCATAAGATCGATGCGGTAGGCGCGCAACGTGTGCACCGAGGCGTTGCGCTCCACGCGCATGGCGTGGCAAAACGCGTCGATCAGCTCGACGATGCGCGGATCGCAGTCGAGAGGGTCGACGCGCAGGGACGACGAGGCACCGTCTGCAGTCATGAGGATGCCTCCGGCCAGCCGCCCGCGTCGGGCGCGAGGCCGCGCGCGGCCAGCTCGGCCTTGTATGCCGCGAGCGCCTCGGCGCCGCGCTCGGCGTAGGCGGCGTAGCGGTCGCGCTTGTTGCGGATGCGCTGCTCGAACGGGGGCAGGATGCCGAAGTTCACGTGCATGGGCTGGTAGTCCTTGACGGCGGGATCGGTGGCGTAAGCCAGAAGCGCGCCGAACGCCGTCTCGCGCGGGAGCGCGGGCGCCTGCGCGCCGCGAAGCTCAGCGGCCACGGCGAAGGCGACGTGGAGCCCCGAGCGGATAGCCTCGCAGTACCCTTCGGTGCCCGCGATCTGACCGGCAAGGTGCACCGGAACCCCGAGGCGCTCCGCCTCAGGCGAGCGCAGGCGCAGGCTTTCGTCCAGCAGGCGCGGCGCGTCCACGAACGTGTTGCGGTGCATCACGCCGTAGCGCGCGAACTCGGCGTTCTCGAGCCCGGGGATGAGGCGGAACACGCGGCGCTGCTCAGGGAAGGTGAGGTTCGTCTGGAACCCCACGAGGTTGTAGCTGGAACCGTGCGCGTCCTCGGCACGCAGCTGCAGCGCGGCCCATGGGCGATGCCCCGTGCGCGGGTCGGTGAGCCCCACCGGCTTGAGCGTGCCGAAGCGAGGCGCGTCGTGTCCCTTGCGGGCGATCTCCTCGATCGGCTGGCACGCCTGGAACAGATCGCGCGTCTCGAAGTCGCGGCGGATCACGCGCTCGGCGGCCACGAGCTCGTCGACGAAGGCGTCGTACTCCTCGCGCGAGAACGGCGCGTTCAGGTAGTCGCCCGCATCGGCGGCGGCGTCCTCGTAGCGGCTCTGGCGGAACAGCTTCGCGTAGTCGAGCGAATCGGCCATGACGATAGGGGCGGCGGCGTCGTAGAAGGCCAGGTGCTCTTCGCCGGCGAGCCGGGAAAGCGACGCGGCCAGCGCGTCGGACGCGAGCGGCCCTGCGGCCACCACGAGCGCATCGGCGCCCTCGGCGGCTTGAACGAGGTCGACGACCTCCTCGTGCACGAGATCGATGAGCGGATGCGCCTCCACGAGCGCGGTCACCGCCTCGGCGAACGCCGTCCGGTCGACGGCCAGCGCACCGCCTGCGGGCACGGCATGCAGCTTGGCCTGGGCGTACAGCTGCGATCCCAGCTCGGCCAACTCGCGCTTCAGCATGCCGGCCGCGCTGTCGGGCTTCTCGCTTTTCAGGGAGTTCGAGCACACGAGTTCGGCGCAGCATCCCGTGACATGAACGAGCGTGGGCGTCTTCGGGCGCATTTCGACCAAACGGACCCGCACGCCACGATCGGCGAGCTGCAAGGCCGCCTCGCTCCCAGCGAGCCCGGCCCCTACTATGGTTACTGATTGAGACATGCCGACTAGGATAGCAAAACACAGGCTCCAGCGCATCCGGAAACCCTCGAAACTACGCGCGTTTCTTACCGAACGCGCTCGCTCATCGCGAACAGGGCCTCCGGATACACTTCCTGGCCGTCCGGCCATCCAAGCGCCATCCCGCCGTCGATGATCCGAACGAGCTTCAAATACTCGTCGTCCCGCAGCCGTTCATACGCGCCTCCGCGTTTGAGGAACGACGAGACGTCGAGCCGGCGAAGCTCGCCCGTTTCAAACTCCAGCAGCAGAAGGCAGCCTCCTTCGGCAACGACCTCAACCAGATCGGGTTGGCTTTTGTTCATCACCATCCCGCGCTCTTCATCGAGCACCGGATACCACATGCTACCACCGCCTATCGCAAAGGATCGATCCGAAATGCGGCAAGCCCCTCGCTCATGAGCTTCCAATCGGCCTCCAGCTCCTCTTGATGAAGCACGATCCATGCTCGGAGCAACGCGAGCTTTCGAGGAGGGAAACGGCCGTCGAAAACCCTGCCTTCGAAATCGATAGAGCATTCGAATTCCGCGAACCGAGCATGGATATGAGGCGTATGGTGCCTGCCGTCCGCCTCATTATACATAATGATCACGATGCCGTAGAACATGGATAACGTCGTCATCGCGCTCCTCCTCTCTCATCTCACCGCCGGGCCCCAGCGGCCGTCGGGGTGGCGGGCGACGGCGCCGGCGAGCTCGGCTTCGACGAGGCGCTCCATGAGCCAGGATCGCGCATCCTCCCCGCCGCACGATGAGGCGGCGATCGCGTAGAGCTGCTCCATGCTCAGCGGCTCGGCGCGCAGCGCGTCCGCCACCGGGTTCGACGGCTCGTCCGCACGCGGCGCACCGGTGCGCTCGACGGAAGGGACGGTCTCCTGCTTCAGGCATCCGAACAGCGAGAACAGCGCATCCTCGAACGTCTCGTCATCGATGACGGGCGTCGCGCCCTGGTAGATGAGGCGGTTCGCGCCACGCGACGAGGCAGCGGTGATGGCGCCGGGCACCACGAGCACGTCGCGGTTCGCCGCCAGCGCCTCGTCGGCCGTGGAGAAGGTTCCCGACGGCAGTCCCGCCTCCACGATGAGCGTGGCGCGGGCGAGCCCGGCGATGAGGCGGTTGCGCAGGCGGAAACGGTACGGCTTGGGATCCTCGTCCCACACGTGCTCGGAAACCACCGCCCCGCCCCCGTCGACGATGCGCTGGAACAGCCCCTCGTGCTCGGCGGGGTACAGCCGGTCGCGCCCGCCCCCCTCCAGCGCGGCCGCATGCGCCGCCGCGTCGCAGCCGCGCGCCCCGCCCGACACCACTACGATGCCGCGCCGGGCGGCCAAGGCCGCGAAGCGCTTGGCGCACCCGCGCCCGTACGGCGTGGCCCTGCGCGCGCCCACGATGGCGATGCCCTCCTGGAGCGCGAAAGGATCGCCTACCACGTACAGCCGATCCGGCGGCTGCGCCACGTTTTCCAGCGCAGAAGGGAAGCCTTCTCCGCCGCGCGCGAGCACCGTGCGCTCGCCAGCGAGCGCGCTCACGATTCCCCCTCGCGCAGGCGGAAGCCGATGGCCTCGCACAGATGGCTGCGCTCCACGCGGGCGCTCTCCTCCATGTCGGCTATCGTGCGCGCGAGCGCGAGCGTGCGCATGATGGCGCGGCCGCTCAGGCGCCCCGCCTTCGCCGCGCCCTCGAGGAAGCCCTCGTCCTGCGTCGTCAGCGCGCAGGCCCGAACAAGCGCCTCCGACGTGAGCGCCTTGTCGTCCTCCCCGTTTCGCGCGCGCCGCCACGACGCGAACTCCCGCGCGCGCAGCACATCGCGGCGCAGCTCCTCGGAGCTCGTGCCGTGCCCGGTGGCCAGCACCTCGCCGGGCGGGATCCTGCGCACCGCGATATGCACGTCGATGCGGTCCATGATGGGTCCGCCGATGCGGTTGCGGTAGAGCTGCATCTGCCGGTGCGTGCACGTGCACGGCTCCTCCTCGTCGCCGTAGTAGCCGCAGGGGCACGGGTTGGTGGCCGCCACCAGCATGAACCGCGCCGGGAAGTCGACGTTGCCGTCGGCGCGCGTGAGGGTGACCCGCCCCGACTCCAGCGGCTGGCGGATGCCCTGGAGAACAGACGGGCTGAACTCGGCGAGCTCGTCGAGGAACAGCACGCCGTTGTTCGCGAGCGATATCTCGCCGGGACGCAAGGGCGAGCCGCCGCCGACCAGCCCCGCCAACGTGGCCGAGTGGTGCGGGCTGCGAAACGGCCGCACCCCGCCCAGGATCGGTTCCACCTCCTCGCCGGCGACCGAGTGCACCACCGCCGTCTCGATGGCCTCGGCCTCCGACAGCGGCGGCAGGATGGACGGCAGCCTCGACGCGAGCATGGTCTTGCCCGAACCGGGCGGTCCCGTCATCAGCACGCCGTGGCCGCCCGCCGCCGCGATCTGCAAGGCGCGCTTCGCCATGTCGTGGCCGGCGATGTCCCGGAAGTCAAGCGCGGGCGCACTGCTCGGCTTCGCCGCGCCGGCCACGGCCGGGAACAGGCCCGTCCTGAACCCCGCCAGCGACTTCGCCGCACGGCGCACCAACCCGTCGAGCGCGACGAAACCCTGGTCGACCGGCGCGCATACGAGGTCGACGCCCAACCGCTGCGCGCACAGCGCGTAGGCCAGCAGCCCGGCCACCGGGCGCACCGCCCCCTCGAGCGACAGCTCGCCCACGAACAGCTGGCCGCGCACCGCACGCGGGTCTAACTGCCCCGAAGCGCACAGGATGCCCGCCGCGATGGGCAGGTCGAACCCCGACCCCGTCTTGCGCAAGACGCCCGGTGCCAGGTTCACCACCACCTTGCTGGCCGGCAGCGAGAAGCCGCACGAGCGCAGCGCCGCCTTCACCCGCTCGCGCGATTCCTGCACGGAGGCGTCGGCCAAGCCGACGATGGAGAAGCCGGGAATCCCGTTCGCCATGACCACCTCGACGTCGACCGGAACGGCTTCCACGCCGCGCAGCGTCGCGGACCGCACGACGCACTGCCCCCGCACGCTCATCGGCCCGAGAACGCGTTGATGTGGTGGCGGATCATCGCGCGGTCGGGCGAGATCGCCACGATGGACACGATGTCGAAGCGCACCGGCACGTCCACCACGTCGAAGCCTTGCAGGAACAGCGCCGCGATGCGCTCGTAGCGGTCGCGCTTGGCCTCGTCCACCGCTTCCGCCGGCATGCCGCAGTCGCAGCTCGACCTGGTCTTCACCTCCACGAACACGACGCTGTCGCCGTCGCGCGCGATGATGTCGGCCTCACCCGCCGCGCACGTCCAGTTGCGCTCGACGATCTCGTAGCCGCGCCGGTCGAGAAAGCGAGCGGCGGCGTCCTCGCCTCTACGCCCCAGCTCCGCGTTGCGCCCCCCCGCCGTCTTCTCGCGATCCTGCGCCCGTTCGCCCCGTTTCGCACGCCGCTTGGCCCCCGAGCCTACTCCTCGCCGCTCGCCCGCGCCGGCCTTCTTTCCGCACGCCGCCTGCTCACCGTCCTGCCATTCGATCGTTGCCGCCGTATCCTGATACATGGCACCACGCCCCTTTCGTCTGTGGTTCCATGATAAGGATGCCGTCTTACGCGGCGATGGCACGTATCCAGCGAAACGCACCGCGAAACCTTCCCGGAAAGACACGCCGTTTCCATGCGGATGACACGCGCCTTGCCTCCGTTTCCAACGCGGATCGAACGTATCGTCCATGCACTTTCGACGCAGATTCCGCACCGAAGAGAAACCGCAGATGGAAAAGCCGTCCAGCTTGCACCCGAAGGCGCGCCGAACGGCTCGCAAGCGTGGAAAACGCAGCGGTGGAAACGTGTGGAAGGACGCGGAGGCGCTAGAACAGAGCAGGTTGCGTGAAGGCCGTGCAGAACGTCGCGCGATGGATGGGCGTGAGACCGTAGCGCTTGATGGCCTCGATATGGGCCGCGCTCGCGTAGCCCTTGCAGGCGTCGAAGCCGTATTCGGGGTACTCCTCGGCGTAGCGGCACATGAGCGCATCGCGCTCTACCTTCGCCACGATGGAGGCGGCGGCGATCGAGGCGCACTTCCCGTCGCCCTTCACCACGTTCACCTCGCGCTCGTCGAGGCGCATCGGGTTGCCGTCGAGCAACACCACGTCGGGGCGCACGCCCGCTTCCTCGATGCGTCTGATCGCGCGTCGGAACGCCAGCGCGAGCGAGGCCGTCATACCGCAAGCGTCGATGTCGGACGCCTCCACGTACTCGACCGTCCAAGCCACGGCCACGGCCTTCACCTGCACGGCGATGCGCTCGCGCGCCTCGGGCTTCACCTGCTTGGAGTCGTTGAGGCCCTCAATGAACGGCTCGGAGGGCAGCACCACCGCGCCCACGGCCAAAGGCCCGGCGAGCGGCCCGCGCCCCACCTCGTCGAGCCCTACGATCACGCCGTCGCCGCGCTCTGCGGCCAGCGCGCGCTCGAACGCGTACAGCGACGCCAGACGCTGCCGTTCCGCCGCCTCGGCCGCCAGACGCGCCCGAGCCCGCTCCACGGCGTCGCGCACGCCCTTGCGCGCGTCGGCCACGAGCGAGCGCTCGAGCACCGCGAACTCGCGCTCGTCGGCTTCGTGCAGGCGTTGCTTGATATCGGCGACGGTCGGTCCCATGAATCCCCCTCGACATGCTCTTCTTCGACCGACCATGATACCAGAAAGGCGCTGCGCGGCCTCGCCCGTCCCTGCAAAAAAGAACCCCCGCCGTCCGGAAGGACGGCGGGGGTTCCTGCAAATCTGAAGCGTATAGAAGGCCTAGCGGTACGCCTTCTCCTTGATCTTCGCGGCCTTGCCCACCTTCTTGCGCAGGTAGTACAGCTTGGCGCGGCGCACATCGCCCTGACGCACGACCTCGATGCGCTCGATCTTCGGGGAGTGCACGGGGAAGGTGCGCTCCACGCCGATGGAGAAGCTGATCTTGCGAACGGTGAACGTCTCGCGATTCGAAGCGCCCTGGCGACGGATGACATCGCCCTGGAACACCTGGATACGCTCGCGGTTGCCCTCGGTGATGCGGTAGTGAACCTTCACGTTGTCGCCGACGTTGAACTCGGGGACGTCCTGCTTGATCTGCTGCTGTTCGATGGCGCGAATGATATCCATGACCCGTTCCTTCTTATATATTCAATGAAACCTAATTGCATGTCGTCTAGTAAAGACACGATTGGATAGTATACCGTCAACGGAACGGTACTGCAAGGAAAAACCTGGGCACATGCGCAAAAACTTGGGCTCTCCACGCATAATGCCGAATTCCGCCGCGCTTCCGGCCCGGTCTTCCGATGCGCACGGCCTCTACAGGAGCATGAGCAGCGCGTACGCGGCCACACCCGAGACGGCGCACCACAGAAGCGATTTCGTCTTCCAGGCGACGAGCGCCACCGCAAGCGCGGCGACCAGGGGCGCGGCTGCCGGCCACAGGCCTGCGTCGAACATGCCGGGCGTCAAAAGGTCGTTCGCGACGAGCGCGGCGAACGCGGCCGGCGGAATGAAGCCGAGCGCCTGCCCGACCCCTTCCGGCAGTTCCTTGCCCTTGAGAACGAACAGCGGCACCACGCGGCAGACCAGCATGGTGATTGCGCAGCACCCCAGCACGATGAAGTAATCGCCCCAGCCCATCGGTTCCATCAGCCGCGCTCCTTCGCCCACGTGAACAGCAGCGCCGCCATCACGCCCACGAGCGCGCCCACGAGTATGGCGGGGCCCGAAAGCCCGATGGTCTTGCATGTGTACACGCCCAGGATGGCGAACGCCGCAGCCACCACGTTGGCCGGCGTCACCTTCTGCGTGACGAGCAGGCAGATGAAGATGGACGTCATGGCGAAGGAGGCTATGGCCAGCGGGATGCCCACGGCGTTGCCCACGAGCACGCCGGCCACGTTCGACAGCGCCCACGAGCTTTGCGAGAAAAGGTTCACGAGCGTGGCGCGGCCAACCGACCAGCCGCCCTCCTCGAACTTCGCCGTGTTCACACCGTAGCTTTCGTCGGTCACCGTAGCCGCGAACAGAAACGCGAGGCGTTTCTTCACACGCTCGCAGCGCGGCGCGAACGAGGCCGAGTACAGCATCTGGCGTGTGTTCACCAGCGACACGCTGGCGATGATGGACGCGAGCGGCGAGCCGGCCAGCCACATGTTCGGGATCATGAACTGGCCCGCGCCCGAGTAGAACACGGCCGACAGCAGGAACACCTGCAGCTCGTTCATGCCGATGGAAGCGCTCAGGATGCCGCAGGGTATGCCGATGGCGACGTAGCCCAGCATGATGGGCAGCGCCGCCGAAAACGATTGCCTGATGTGATCCCCGGAAAGCATAGTTAGACGATTATACAATTCTTGTGCACCCGCGCAACGAAGAAATGTCCTTAGGCCGAGGGAACCTAGTAATGCAGCGCGTTGGGGATGAACAGCCTTTGGTAGAGGTTCTTGGCGTAGCGGTCGGTCATGCCGGCGATGAAGTCGGTGACGGCGCGCAGGTCGTCGCCCTCGGAGATGGCGCGGTACTCCTGCGGAACTTCGCCCGTGTGCGCCACGTAGTAGTCGAACAGGTCGTCCACGAGGTGCGTCGCCTTCGCCACCTCGTCGGTGACGGCAGGGGCGCTGTACACGCGCTCGAACAGGAACGACCGCAGCTCCATCATGGCGTTCCACACCGCGTCGCTCATGCGGATGTCGTCGACGGCGGCCGACGTCTCCACCATGTCGAGCACGAGCGTCTCGATGCGCGACGAATGGTCGGGGCCCAGCATGGCGTGCGTCGACGCCGGCAGGTCGACCTCGCGCAGGATGCCCGCGCGGATGGCGTCGTCGATGTCGTGGTTGACGTACGCGATGCGGTCGGCCGTGCCCACGATGCGCCCCTCCAGCGTCTCGGCGCGCAGGTCGCCGGTGTGGTTGAGGATGCCGTCGCGCACCTCGGACGTGAGATTCAGTCCCTTGCCGCCGTTCTCGATGCGCTCGACCACGCGCAGGCTCTGCTCGTTGTGGCGGTAGAGCGCCTCCGCCTCGGGCGATGCCGGGTCGATCCCCTTGTGGCGCGCCAGGCAGCGCGCGAGCGCCTCCTCCCCCGTATGCCCGAAGGGCGTGTGCCCCAGGTCGTGGCCGAGCGAGATGGCCTCGGCGAGATCCTCGTTCAGCCCCAGCGCGCGGGCGATGGTGCGGGCGATCTGCGCCACCTCCAGCGTGTGCGTGAGACGGGTGCGGAAGTGGTCGCCCTCGGCGGCCAGGAACACCTGTGTCTTGTGCGACAGGCGGCGGAAGGACTTCGTGTGGAGGATCTTATCGCGGTCGCGCTGGTAGTCGGTGCGCAGGATGTCGGGCTCGGCGGATCGGTCGCGGCCGTCGCTCTCGTCGGCGAACGCCGCGTCGCAGGAAAGCTCCACGTGCTCGCGCTGCTCTTGGTCCTCGCGATGGATGATGCGCATAAGGCCCTCCTTTTCCGTCGCCCGTCCGTCGGCGACCTGCAGGATCAGTATACCAACTTATCCGGCTCGAACGCGCCGCGCTCCGTGACGATGCGCGTGATGAGGCCGGCCGGCGTCACGTCGAAGGCCGGGTTCCACACGTCGACGCCCTCGATCGCGACGGGCAGGACCTCGGAGGCATCGCGCTCTTCGATGGGGATGCCCGAGCCGTCCGCGATCGCAGGGTCGATGGTGGAGATGGGCGCGGCCACGTAGAACGGGATGCCGTGATGGCGGGCGAGCACGGCCACGCCGTACGTGCCGATCTTGTTCGCCGCGTCTCCGTTGGCGGCGATGCGGTCGGCTCCCACGATCACGGCGTCCACCTCTCCTTTAGCCATGAGGCTTGCGGCCATGTTGTCGCAGACGAGCGTGCAGGGAACGCCCGCGCGCGCCAGCTCCCACGACGTGAGGCGCGCGCCCTGCCCCACCGGGCGCGTCTCGTCGGCGTACACGCGCTCGATCTTGCCCTGCTCGGCCGCGGCGTATACCACGCCGAGCGCCGTGCCGTAGAACGCCGTCGCCAGGCTTCCGGCGTTGCAGTGCGTGAGCACGCGGCTGCCCTGCCGCAGCAGCGCGGCTCCGTGCGCGCCGATGGCGCGGTTCGCGGCTTCGTCCTCGGCCTCCATGCGCTTCGCCTCCGCGAACAGGGCGTCGGCCACGGCCGCAGGAGCCGCGCCCCCGTCGAGCGCAACACGCGCGCGGCCCAGCACGCGCTCGACCGCCCAGCGCAGGTTCACCGCGGTCGGGCGCGCGCAGGCGATCTCCTCGGCCGTCCGCTCGAGCGCGGCGCGGTATGCGGAAACCTCGCCCGCGCCCGTGTCGCCGCCGGCGGCCTCCCGAGCCCAAAGCGCCACGGCAGCGGCGCCCGCCACGCCGATGGCGGGCGCGCCGCGCACCGCGAGCGTCTTGATCGCGTCCACCACCGCCCCCCAATCCGCGGTTCGCTCGATCGCGAGCTTGCCGGGCAACAGGCGCTGGTCGACGTAGGCGAGCGTCGCGGCGCCGTCGGCGGCGCGCGCCAGCTCCACGGTGCGCGGGAGACGGTCGAGTCGGAGGTTCGCGGTCACGGGGCTTCCTTTCCTTCGGAGACCACCATTCTAACGGAAAGCGCCCGAGCGCGGCGAGAGGACGTCGCGCCGCGCCGACCGACGGGACGGGGAATGCCCTCCGAACGATCGACCGTCCGATCGGCAACCGGCTCGTGACGGTTCGATCGACGCGAGCCGCGGACGGGTATCGTGGAAGCGAACACCGTCGCAACGACCGCGCAAAGGAAGCTCCATGCCGAACACTCAAGCACCCGTCAAACCGCCCGCATCCCGACCCTGGCAGGCGGAGCCCCTTTCCGACGTCCTCCTCGAGCTCGACTCCTCGCTCGAAGGGCTGAGCGAGCTCGAGGCCGCGCGCCGCCTCGCCGAGACGGGCCCCAACGAGCTGAACGCGAAGCCGCCGCGCACGCTGGCGCAGATGGCGCGCGAGCAGCTGACCGACCCCATGATCCTCATCCTCCTCGTGGCGGCCGTGCTGTCGGCGCTTCTGCAGGAATGGGCCGAAGCCGGCATCATCTTCGCCATCGTGGTGGTGAACGCGGTCATCGGCATCGTGCAGGAGCGCAAGGCGCAGTCCTCGCTCGAAGCGCTAAGATCGATGAGCGCGCCCGAGGCGCGCGTCGTCCGCGACGGCATGGAGATGGTGGTGCCCGCGCGCGACCTCGTGCCGGGCGACCTCGTGCAGCTGGGCGACGGCAGCATGGCGCCCGCCGACCTGCGACTCGTCGAGGCGGCCGGGCTGCGCATGCAGGAAGCCGCGCTCACGGGCGAGTCGGTGCCCGTCGAGAAGGACGCCTCCGCCGTGGTTCTGCCCGGCGCGCCGCTGGGAGACCGGTCGAACATGGCGTTCGCCACCGCCATCGTCACCGCGGGACGCGGGGCGGGCATCGTGGTGGCCACGGGCATGGGAACCGAGGTCGGGCACATCGCCGGCATGCTGGAAGGCGACGAGGAGCTGGACACGCCCATCAAGCGCAAGCTGGCCTCGTTCGGCAAGATCCTCACCATCGTGGGCGTAGCGGCGGCGCTGGCCGTGCTTGCCGTCGGCCTGGCCTACGGCCGCCCGTTCGCTCCCTTGCTGCTGCTGGCCGTGTCGCTGGCCATCTCGGTGATCCCCGAGAGCCTGCCCGCCACCGCCACCATCACCATGGCGCTGGGCGTGCAGCGCATGGCCCGCCACGAGGCGCTCGTGCGCCGCCTGCCGGCCGTCGAGACGCTGGGCGGCGCCACCGTCATCTGCACGGACAAGACGGGCACCCTCACCGAGAACCGCATGAGCGTCGTGCGCGTGTCGCTGGGCCCCGACCTCGACCGCGACGAGGCGCTCGAGCCCGCCGAAGCGCTCGAGGAGCACCCCGACCTGTTCGGCTACCTCGCATTCGCCGCCGTGCTGTGCAACGACGCCGCGTTCGCGCCCGCCGAGGAGGGCGCGTCGGGGGCGCAGGCGTTCATCGGCGACCCCACCGAGGGCGCGCTGCTGGTGCTGGCGCGCGACAACGGCATCGACCCGACCGCGCTGCGCTCGACCTACCCGCGCCTGGCCGAGCGCCCCTTCGACTCCGACCGCAAGCGCATGTCCACCGTGCACGAGCGCGACGGCGAGATCGTGGCCGCCGTGAAGGGCGCGATCGATTCGCTGCTGCCCCGCTGCGCCTTCATCATGGACGAGAACGGCCCGCGGCCGATGACCGACGAGGATCGCGCCCGCGCGCTGGCCGTGGCGCAACGGCTCTCGGACGAGGCGCTGCGCGTGCTGGCATTCGCCACCCGCGCCCTGCCCGGCGTGCCCGGCGACGTCGAGGACATCGAACGCGATCTCGTGCTCATCGGCCTCGTCGGCATGATGGACCCGCCGCGGCCCGACGTGCGCCAGGCCGTGGAAACCTGCCGCACCGCCGGCGTGCGCACCGTCATGATCACGGGCGACCACGCCTCCACCGCGCGCGCCATCGGCCGCGAGCTGGACATCTTCCGCCCCGGCGACCTCGTGGTCACAGGCGCCGAGCTCGACGAGATGGACGACGCGGCGCTCGACGAGGCGGCCCGCAACACCTCGGTGTTCGCCCGCGTGTCGCCCCTGCACAAGCTGCGCATCGTGCGCGCGCTGCAGCATGCCGGCGAGGTGTGCGCCATGACGGGCGACGGCGTGAACGACGCGCCCGCGCTCAAAGCCGCCGACATCGGCGTGGCCATGGGCATCACGGGCACCGACGTGGCGAAGGACGCCTCCGACATGATCCTCATGGACGACCGCTTCACCACCATCGTCTACGCCGTGCGCGAGGGCCGCCGGGTGTTCCGCAACATCCAGAAGGTGGTCTCCTTCCTCGTGGCCGACAACGTGGCTCAGATCGTGGTACTGCTCACCGCCGTGGCCTTGAACTGGAACGCGCCGCTCACCGCCGTCATGATCCTGTGGGTGAACCTGGCAACCGCCTCGCTGCCCGCGCTCGCGCTGGGCGTGGAGCCCGCCAGCCGCCACATCATGGAGCATCCGCCCATGCGCGTGAACAACCTGCTGGACGGCCCGCTAGCGCGCCGCGTTATCTTTCAGGGCGTGTTCATCGCGGCGCTCGCGCTGGTCGCCTTCGTGATCGGCCAGAACGCGGGCAGCTACGAGCTGGGCTGCACGATGGCGTTCGGCGTGCTGGGATTCTCCCAGGTGCTGCGCTCCCTGAACCAGCGCTCCGCCACCGACCCCGTCTGGGACCGCGAGGGCGCCCGCAACCGCCAGCTGGGGCTCGCCGCGGCGGCCAGCATCGCGCTCATGCTGGTCGTGCTGCTGGTGCCGCCCTTCATCGACGCGTTCGGCGGCACGACGATGGACCTCGGTCAGTGGGCGCTCGTGGTGGGCTTCGCCCTGCTGTCCGTCGTGCAGACCGAAATCGCGAAGGCCATCGGACGCTGGCGCGCGCGCCGCTAAGCGCGCAGTCGCCGGAAAAGGGCATCCTCGCGCGCGAGAGCGCCGCCGTGCACGAACGGCGTATTGCCTACATGCACGCTTTTGACAAGGAAAACGGGTCGGAATGCCCGTACATGCTTGACAAAAACGTGCATGCGAAGGAAAGGCTTGCTGCTCGGACGCATGCGCGTTCGTCCCTCGTCGCTGCTTTGCCTTCGGCGACGGCGAAGTGGCGCTCTGATGGGTTTTCCCCGAACCGCTCATGCTCGCGCTACAATATCGTTTCACCGATGAACGAACTGCAGAGCGCGCGAAAAAAGGAGGGGGTTGAGCATGGGCGGGATCGAAACCGAGCGCGACCTTTCTCTCGACTCGACGTTCTTCGTCGCGTTCGACCTCACCCATCGCGCGCTCAAAAGCGGGCTGGCGCAGGCCAGCAGCCTCAGCGTGACGCAGTACCGCGTGCTGGTGAAGCTGCTGTCCGCAGGCCCGGACGGCATCGACCAGTCCAGCCTCGGAAAGATGCTCGACCTCAAACCGAACGTGGTGACGCAGGCCGTGAACGCGCTCGCAGCCGCCGGGTACGCGACGCGCCGACGCGCCGGCGACGGCGATAGGCGCGTGCGCACCGTGGGCATCACCGACGCCGGAGCAAGCCATGTGGCGCAGGCCAACGACGCGCTCGTCGAGCGCCTCTACGCCCTGTTCCCCACCGAAGACGCTGCCCACCGCACCATCCTCGAAGCCTCCATCGCAGCCGGCGCGAGCATCGAGGCGCCGCCGCCCGGCGAGACGGCCGGCCGCTACGCCGCTTCGCGGGCGCTCGTGTCGCTGGAACTGGTGAAGCGCGCGATGGAAAGCGCCCTCAAGGCCTCGTGCGGCGCGTCTCTCAGCGAATGCCGCGTGCTGCAGCGCCTCGGCGAGGTGGGCGAGCCGCTGCGCATCGGCGACCTGGCGTCGCAGCTGCAGATGACGGCCGTCGGCGTCGCACGGGCGGTGGACGGCCTGGCCGAGAGAGGATGGGTGGAGCGCCTGGCCAGCCCCCGCGACCGAAAGGCCGTGTTCGCCGCCGCCACGCCCCAGGGCGAGCGGCAGCGGAGGGTCATCGCGCGCACCATCGACCTGCTCGCGCGCAAGCACCTGTGGAGCAGGCTCGACGACCGGCAGCGCCGCGCGCTCGCCCGCACCTGGCGCATCGTCATCGCCGACGTCCAAGCGCGCGAGGAGGCCGAGCGCAAAGCCGCCCTCGGCCTCCTCCAGCCCATCGACTGACGCGCACGCCGTCTGCGCATGGATCGCCGATGCCAGACTTCCGCATGCAAAAACCTTCTCCGCACCGGAAAAAAGACGAGCAAGACGCTCGCACTTTCTTTTTACCGCCATTGGCGGTAAAATACTGGCGGTAAAAATATTCGAGAGGAGGCCTCTGGTGTACGAACCGCCCTTCGACCCCACCGACAAGATTACTGCAACCGCCTTGGATATCGCCGAGATGGTGGGACGGCTCGCACCCGACTCCGCGCTGTCCTCCTCGCCCGTCCTCCATCGCGAGCTGCGTATCAAAACCATACACTCTTCTCTGGCTATCGAGCAGAACACGCTCACAATGGAGCAGGTGACCGATATCATCGACGGCCGGCGCGTCTTCGGTCCGCCCGACGATATCCGGGAGGTCCGGAATGCCAAACGAGCATACGACTTGCTCGGCAACTGGGATCCGCGCAACATGGACGACCTCCTCGAGGCCCACGGCGTCATGATGGAAGGCCTGCGCAAGGACGCGGGAACCTTCCGGACGAAAAACGCAGGAGTATACGACGGGGATCGATTGATCCATGCCGGAACCCCCGCATCCTACGTTCCCGAAGTTATGGCCGACCTGTTCGAATGGCTGGGTTCGACGAAGCTCCACCCGCTTCTCGCTTCGTGCGTATTCCATTACGAGTTCGAATTCATCCACCCGTTCTCCGACGGAAACGGCCGCATCGGAAGGCTCTGGCACACGCTGCTGCTGGCTCGATGGCGCTCCGTGCTCACCTGGCTGCCGATCGAAAGCATGATCCGGGAGCGCCAAGACGCGTACTACGCCGCATTGAACGAATCGAACGCGACCGGATCCTCGACCGCCTTCGTAGCCTTCATGCTCTCGGCCATCCGCGATGCGATGGAGCCTTTCTGCACGGAAGAGCGTCGAGAGGACGGGCTGAGGAATAGCATCCTGAGCCTCATGGCCGAGAACCCTTCGATCACGGTCTCCGAGATCGCGGAAGCCGTCGGCCTGGCAAGACGCACGACGGAGCGCGCCATAGCTTCGCTCAAGGAAAGCGGGCGCGTCCGGCGCGTCGGAAGCCCACGCGCCGGACACTGGGATATTCCCTAAAAGAAGGCCGCGCTTCCCCCTGTCCGAAAGGAGAAGCGCGACCGGGATTCCATGCTACGCGCGACCCTTCTTCACCAGCGCGCCCATCCCGAACATGATGGCCAGGTTCACGACCACGTCGGCGGCGAACCACGCGCCCACGGCCGCCAGGTTGATCGACGCTGCATTGACGGCCGAGAACGTGCCCACGGTGAGAACCATGACCACGAGACCGCAGACGAAAGCCGCGAGCACCAGGTTCCAGCCTGCGCGCTTCTCGTCGCGCGCCCGCGCGAGGCAAGCGCACACCGTCATGGACGCTGCGCCCAGAAGCGTGCCGAGAAACGCCGCGAACCCCACGAGCGCCAGCACGAGCATCGGCAGGGAGGGCAGCTTCGAGCTCATGGACGCCACCTGCACGGCCGAGAGTATCCCGCTCGCCGTGATCAGCAGGCACACGATGGCCGCAAGCGCCGTCGCCCAGCCCCACAGAAACGCAGTCGCCGGCCTGCCCGCGCCCTCGCTGCGGCGCGCGAACAGCAGACCGTGCAGCGCGACGCCCGCCGTGGACACGACCATCGCCAGCGATGCTGCGTACATGAACGCCACGAGCGCCGACCCGGTCAGGATGGAGCACACGACGTCGAGGATGGGCACGTCGGCCGCCGAGATGTAGTCGTAGGAAAGCGCTCCGGTCAAGTCCATCACGGCCAGCCCGATGCGCCCCACGATCGCCACCGCGAGCGCGATCAGGAACAGCATCGCATACGGCCGCGCCATGTCCTTCAACTGCTCTTTCATGCTACTCCCCTCCCTTCATCTCGTTGGCGACGGCGTACGTGCCGCACAAGTACCCGCCGCAGAACGCCAGGCTCACGTCGCCCAACAGCGAACCCAGGATAGGGTCGCCGATGTAGCTGTTCTCGCCGCACGCGCCGCCGGCCGTGTGCCAGCCCGCGTACAGGCCGGGGATCACGGTGCCCTTGGTCGAGATCACCTGCATCTCGTCGTTGATCATGAGGCCTGCCTTCGTGCCGTACAGGTTTCCGCCGATGCGGCAGCCGTAGAACGGCGGGTCCTTGATGGCGTGCAGCCACTCGGGAGGCATGGGATACATGAAGTCGTCCTCGCCGCGCTCGCAGCACGCGTTCCACTTCTCCACGGCCTCTACCAGCACGCCGGGGGCGAACCCCAGGTCGCGCTCCAGCTCCTCCAGCGAGTCGCGCTTCTTCAGCACGTCGGCGTCGATGGCGTCCTGCACGCCGTGGTGCCAGTCGCGATAATGCTCGGGCACCTTGTCGATCTGCTCGAGGTCGGGCGTGATCAGCTTGCGGCAATGCTCCTGCGCGAAGCCGGCCAGATGATCCTCGTAGTGCGCGTCGAAGACGATGTAGGAGCGGTGCCCCGGCGGCGTCATCTGGATGGTGGCCAGATCGCCCAGCGCGTAGATGGCGTTCGCGCCGTCCTCGCCCACGCGGCTGTCCATGTAGCGAAGACGGTTGCCGCAGCGGTCGACGGTGAACCACGGCTGGCGCGACAGCTGCGTCATGCCGTCGTAGAGGAAGCGCGCCCACTGGCCGCCCTCGGCCTCCCAATCGACGCCGCCGTCGAAGCTGGCCGAGCTGTTGAAGCCCGACACGTCGGCGTTCACGCCCAAGCCCATGCGGAAGCACTCGCCCGTCTCGCCCGCCGTGAGGTAGCTCGAGGCGCAGCCCATGGCCGCCGTGGGGATGTAGCGCTCCAACAGGGCTTTGTTGTTGCAGAAGCCGCCCGCCGTGAGGATGACGGCGCGTTCGGCGTGGATGTACTTCTCTGCGCCGTAATCCTCGCGCACCACCACGCCCACGATCCTCCCGTCGCCGTCCTGCACGAGCGCCTCCGCCGGGCTTTGGAAGAGGTACTGCACGCCGTGCTTCTGACCAAAGCTGAACATGGCGTCGGTGGCGTCCTTCATCTTGAGCACATGGTGGTCGAGCGTCGAGTTCTTCGGCGCCACGTACACCGGCACCTCGCCCAAGCGCCACCGGACGCCGCAGTCGGCCATCCAGTCGATGCACGTGCCGCCCGCCTCGGCGATGCGGTGGATGAGCAGCGGGTCGCACGCGTAATGGTACTCGTCGATGGCCCAATCGGCCAGCTTGCGCGCGTCGAAGGGGTAGGACGGGAACGCGAAACGCTTCGACTCCTGCAGCTTCGATCCGCCGAGGATGGCGCACATGCCCGCCTCCTGGGCGTTGCCGCCGTGCAGGCCCATAGCCTCGACGCAGATGGTCCGCGCGCCCTGCTCGGCCGCGCGCGCCGCCGCGTTCAAGCCGCCGCCGCCCGCGCCCACCACACAGATGTCGCACTCGCAATCCCATGTCGCGGGCACCGCGCGCGGAGGGATAGGGCTTGCATCGTCCGCCGGGAACGCCGCGCCGTTGTGCTCGCGATACGTGCCGTCCGACCAAGAGGCGTTGGTGACGGCGCTGTCGGGCACGTCGACGGCCTTCGACCCATCAGCCGCCCAGTCGCCGATCACGCCCTCCTGCACCGCATAGGCCGCGCCCGGCACCGCCGCCGCGGCCGCGGCGGCTCCCACCGTCAAGCCCGCCCTCGTCAAGAAATCGCGGCGAGACAGCGGCGCATGCGCGCCCGTCTGCCCGTGAACCTGCTTCGTCATCGGAATCCCCCCTGTTCCTGCTTCGCGGCGGCGGCTTCTGCCTGCGAGAGCGCGTCCTCCACCGCCTGCCTGACGCCCGCCGTGGTGATGGTGGCGCCGCTGATCGCGTCGATGCCGGCGCCTTGCGCGGCCTCGATCATGGCGGCGAACCTGCCGTCGCGGATGGCCTCGTAGCCTCCGCGGCTCTGGCTCTCGCCCTCCTGCGCGGTTTCCAAACACGAGATGCGGTTGTCCTGCACGAGCAGCTTGACGGTCACGAGGCCCTCCATCCCTTTGCCCGTGCCCGTGTACACGCCGTCGGCGAGCTCGCCTTCGGCCTTCGCGCCCTGATCGGCCTGAACCTCCTGAGCCCACGGATCGTCCAGGCGCATGGCCAGCTGCTCGGCGCTGGCCGCGTCCTTCGACCCCGAGCCTTCGAATCCCGCGCCGCAGCCCGTCATGCCCGCCGCCAGCACCGCGGCCCCGCATACGGCCGCTGCCGTCCTCTTCATCATCGCTCCTCCTTTTCGCACGCCCTACCGGGGGCTTTCCCAACCGTCGGGAACCGCGTAGTCGTGACACGCGTTGCAGTACATATACGACGATCCATGCGCGCCGTGGCAGTTGCTGCAATCGATGGCCTCGCCCTGATGCGACGCATGCGGGTTCACCCCCGCCTCGCCTCCCCAATCCTCGGTGGCGGCCTTCACGTCTTCCCAATCATGGCAGCCGGCCGATGCGCACATCTTCTTATCGGCCGTCACGCCATGGGTAGTCAGATGCCCCGTCTCGTCAGTGGCGAAATCGCCGCGCACCCACGACAGCCCTTCGGCGACCTGATCGGACAACTTCGCCTCGTGGCACTTCAAACACGTAACGTCGGCGCGCTCGTGGGCGTTCGCCATAAGCGTCGCGTCGTTGAAGTAGCCGTCCACGTAGACGTCCATCGGATCGTGGCAAACGGCGTTGCAGAAGCTCGGCTGCTCGTGCCAAACCCAGAAACCCGCGCCCGCCGCCACGACGACCGCCGCGATCACGCCGACCACGATAGGCCAGCGCCTCCCTCTCCGCTTTCCGCTCGGCTTGCTCTCCTCCATGACCCCTCCTTCTCGGTTTCGCGTCCGCTGCTCCGCGATGCCCTCGGCATCGGATCGCCCGACGCCGCCTCGGCCGAGATGCGGCCCTGCGTCCGCTTGCTCCCTCATTAGTTCATCTGCGTTCTTTTTTCGTTTCACAAATGAACTTAATGACCTGCATGCTAGCATCCTCGCAGGCAAAGAGGAAGCCGCGGTTGACGGCTTCGCGCGTTTCGTCATTGCCGTCGCGGACGCGCGCGCTTCGCCGCTTACGTCCCCCTCTTCGTTGACGAATCCCTGAAACTGTCTATTGACGCTCCGTCAACCAGGGGCGTATGCTGCGCTCATCAGGGGATCGAACGAAACACGCCGCCATGGCGGCGAACCGCAGGATCGTTCAAGCGAACGGGGCAAGGAGGGCGGCATGGCAACCTCGAACGAGAAGGCGCGCAACGCGGCATCGGCCGAGCGTCGAGCCGACATCGTGGCCGCGGCCCGCGAGCTGTACGAGGAGCAGGGGCTCTCGAAAACCTCCGTGCAGGACATCACCAACCGCATGGGCGTGGCGCGCTCGCTGTTCTACCATTACTTCCCTGACAAGGAGGCCGTCACCTCGGCCGTCCTCGACGACTACGTGGCCGACTTCATCGAGGCCACTCATTACTGGAACGCGCAACGGCACCCGGGCGACATCGAAAGCGCCCTTTCCAGCGTCGTAAAGCTCATGCGCCTCGGCGTGTTCGAGCACGACGCGTTCCGCCGCTCGCTGGCCTCGCACGAGAACGCGGCGCTTTACATCGACTTCGTGAACCGCGTGGCCGACCGCGTGGCCACGTACATCGTGGACACCACGGTGCGCGACTACGGCGCGCTGCACGAGATACGCATCGAGCACGTCTACGAGACGTTCTACGTGCTCATCTTGGGCATCGTCGGCTACCTGCGAACGCATCCGGACGTCGACGACGAGGTGCTGAAGGATCTCATCGCCCAAACGCTGCACATGGACCGCGGCGCGAACGGCGCACCCGAAAGCGGATAGAACCTGCGCAGGCGAACCCGCATGCAACGGTATCGATAATCTCATCTGAAGAAACAGCAGGCCGGAAGGCGGCCTGTGCGAAGCGTACCCTGAAGAAGGAGGGTGTCATGTTGTTCCAAGTCTACGGGGAGAACGCCCTGTACCAATGGCTCGGCTGGGCCATCGTGTTCATCGGGTTGATCCTCATCAACGAAGTGGCGCGCCGCACGAAGGCGGGCGGCGTGTTCTGCTTCATCGTGCTGCCCGTCGCGTTGACGGCGTACTTCGTCGCCATTTCCATCGGCGCCGGCATCGGCCAGCAGTGGGCGCTCGACAACCCCACGCACGTGCACATGAACAGCTGGTTCCACTACGCGAAGCTCTACGCGGCCACCATCGGGTGCATCGGCTTCATGGCCATCAAGTACTCGTGGGGCGCTATCGGCAAGGCGCACTGGTTCAAGTGCTTCCCGTTCGTCATCGTGGCCATCAACATCCTCATCGCCGTGGTCAGCGACTTCGAGAGCGCCATCCGCGCCTGGGGCACCACCTGGGTGTCCTCCGAGGGCGTCACGCTGTACGGCGGTTGGCACAACGTGTTCAACGGCGTGGCGGGCATCATCAACATCGCCTGCATGACCGGCTGGTTCGGCATCTACATTTCCAAGAAGCGCCAGGACATGCTGTGGCCGGACATGACCTGGGTGTTCATCATCGCCTACGACCTGTGGAACTTCTGCTACACCTACAACTGCCTGCCCACGCACTCCTGGTACTGCGGCCTGGCCCTGCTGCTGGCCCCCACCGTGGCGGCGTTCTTCTGGAACAAAGGCGGCTGGATCCAGAACCGCGCGTTCACACTGGCCATCTGGTGCATGTTCGCCCAGTGCGTGCCGGCGTTCCAGGACTACAGCGTGTTCAGCGTGCAGTCGGTGAACAACCCGAACGTGAACCTGGCCGTGTCCGTCATCGCGCTTCTGGCCAACATCGCCGCGTTCGCCTACATCATGTACCGCGCCAAGAAGCTCAAGGTGAACCCGTACATGAACGAGGTGTTCGCCGGCACGAAAGACTACGACAAGGCCATGGCGCGCCGCGCCACCCCCGCGGAGCTGGCGGAATCGTAAGAAACCAGAAACCGATCCATGTTTGGGAAGCGGCCCGCAAGGGCCGCTTCTTTTTCGTCCGCCGACGCGTCTCGGCTTGCTACAATGAGGTTTCGACCGTACAGTGCGCGAAGAGGAACCTATGCAGTCCATACCCCAGCTCGTCAACGACCTCGCCTTGCTGCTCGCCGTGGCGGCGGTGGCCACCATCGTCTGCCGGCGTTTCAAACAGCCGCTCGTGCTGGGGTACGTGGTGGCCGGATTCCTCGTGAGCCCCGCTATCGGCTGGATCCCCAACATCGTGGAGACGGCCGACGTGTCCACCTGGTCGCAGATCGGCGTCATCTTCCTCATGTTCGGCCTGGGACTGCAGTTCAGCGTGGTGAAGCTGACCACCGTGGGCCGTCCGGCGCTCGTCACGGCCGTCGTGGAGATGTCGCTCATGATAGCGGCAGGGTTCGCCTGCGGCACGCTGCTTGGCTGGTCGCCGTCAACCAGCCTGTTCCTCGGCGGCATGCTGGCCATCTCGTCGTCCAGCATCATCGTGAAGACGTTCGGCGAGCTGGGCCTGCGCACCAAGGCCTTCGCCCAGCTCGTGTTCGGCGTGCTGGTCATCGAGGACATCGCAGGCGTGTTCCTGCTCGTGGTGCTGTCCACGGTGGCGGTCAGCGCGTCGGTGGACGGCGGTGCGGTGGCCGTGCGTATCGGACGCATGGCGCTGTACCTCGTGGTATGGTTCGCGCTCAGCGTCATCCTCGTGCCGAGCGCCCTCAAGCGCCTGCGTTCCGAGCTCAACGACGAGATCCTGCTCATCGCGTCCATCGCGCTGTGCTTGGGGATGGTGGTTCTGGCCGACGCCATCGGGTTCTCTTCGGCGCTGGGCGCGTTCCTCGCCGGATCCATCCTGGCCGGCACCGTGCAGGCAAAGCGCGTCGACGCGCTGTTCAAGCCCATCAAGGATCTGTTCGGAGCCGTGTTCTTCGTATCGGTGGGCATGCTGGTCACACCCGCGGCCGTGACGGAGAACCTGGGAGCCATCGTCGTCATCGCCTTGGTGGCCATCATCGGACGCTCGCTGTTCTGCGGGTTGGGCGCTCTGTTGTCGGGGGCAACGCTGAAAACCTCGGTGATGAGCGGGCTCAGCCTGGCGCAGATCGGCGAGTTCTCGTTCATCATCGCCGCGCTAGGATCGGCGACGGGCGTGACTCCCGACTTCCTCTACCCCGTCATCGTCACCGTGTCGGTGGCGACGACGCTCGCCTCGCCTCTTCTGGTGAAGAATTCCGAACGCATCTACCACCTCCTCGTGCGCGTCTTGCCCGAAAGCCTGTTCGCACTGCGCCATGAGCATCTGGAGCGCGCGCAGGAAGAGGACGGCGAACCGAACTTATGGGTGGACTACCTCAAACGCTGGACGCTCAAGCTGGGGCTCGTGGTGCTGGCCGGCATCGCATCGGTGGAGGTGCTCATGAACACGGCCCTTCCTTTGCTGTCGGGTTTCGTGCCGGAGGCCGTTCTCAACCCGTTGCTTGCCGCGGTGGGCATCTTCGTGACGGGACTGTTCCTGTCGAACCTGTTCTACACGGGACGAAAGAACGAGTTCGGCGTGCTGTGGATGAAGAGCCGTCGAAACCATGTGCCGTTGGCCGTCCTGATGCTGGCGGGCGGCGCGGCGTCCTGCGGCGTGGTGGCCTACATCGTGCATGCGGCCGGCGCGCGCCAATCGGTGTGGATGTTCGTTCTGGCGGCGACGTGCTCGCTGTTGCTCGCGCGCTCGCGCACGCTGCATTCGTGGTTCCTCAAGCTGGAGACGAGCTTCGTCGGCAACCTCAACGAGTCCATCCTGGCCGAGCGCCTGGCGGAATCCGACGAGGAGGAACGCGCCGGGTGGGTGGAGGAGCGCCTGTACGTGGTGGAGGTCGAAGCGTCGCGCACGCTGCGCCGATTGGGCGCCGAGCGGTCGAGCGACTTCCTGTTCGGCATAGCGCACAACCTGGATCTCATGGCCATCGAGCGCGAGGGCGTGCGCATGGGATCGCAAGCGCTCGCGCGACTGACCAAGGAGGAGCTTGTGCGGCGCATCAACGACCCGGCCGACCCGCTGGGCATACGCGAGGGCGACGTGCTGACGTTCCTCGGCACCGAGAACGAGGTGGACGCCTACCTGCAAACCCTGCTCAAGGAGGACTCCATCGACGAGGCCGATGCCGTCAGCGCATCGTTCGACGAGTACGCGGCCGCGCACCCCGACAAGTTGGATCTCGCATGCGTGTCGCTTTCCGTGGAAGCGGGCTCGCCCTTCGCCGGCAAGACCATCGGCGCCGTCGATTTCAAGGGCTCCTTCGGCTGCCTCGTCGTCGCACACGAGCATGAGAAGCTGCTCAAGATGAAGCCGAGCCGCAACACGCGCCTGTTCCCCGATGACCGCATCTGGCTCGTGGGCGAAACGGCGGCCGCCCAAGCGCTACCGGAAAAAGACGGTGCCGCATGACCGGAGCGCGAAGATCCATGCACTTGGCAGATAGGTACAAGCGAGAAGGATTCGACATGAGCCAGCCATCCGCATTCGAACAAGTTTGTTTCGTAGCCTTTTTCGCAACCTTGCCACTCTACTCCCCGAACATGATATTCAGCCCCGACTTGGCAGGCTTCGACTTGGCCATGCCGTATTTCGTCCACTCCACGTTGGCGAGCGCCATGGTCGCCGGCATGGCAGCCGCGTGCATCGCGCTGTGCGCGAAAGAACCAAGTCGGATAACATTCCTAACTCCTCTTCGAATGACGATCGTCGCGCTTCTCTACCTGACGGGGCTTTTCCTGCTCTTCGCTTCCCTTCTTCTCCCCGGAGTTCCGGTCGAATTGTGCTCCTTGCTCGGAGGAACGCTCTGCGGAACGACGACCTTGCTCCTTTGCATCGCTTGGGGAAGCGTATTCTCCACCCTCACGTTCCGGGAAGCCCTCATTCGCCTGAGCGTCCTGCTGGCCATCTGCGCGCTCATCAATACGGGATTCGTTTACATGGGTCCCGAAACCGGGGTCGCGAGCTTTCTTCTGCTCAGCATTCTCGGACTCGTGCCCCTGCTGATCCGCTCTACGCACGGCGAGTTCGTTCGCCTGCTGAACGTGCAACGCGATGCGAAAAGCCAAGATTCCACCGTGTTCCACTCCTTCTTCTCGGTCGCCCTCGGTCCGTTCGTGGGTTTTTTGCTGTTCGCCTTGACGATGGCGGTACGCAAGATCGCGGTTTTCGGCAACATGTACGCCGAAAGCATCGGCACGATCCTCGCCGTCGTCTCGGTTCTGCCTTTATGGCTTAGGAAGTCGGACAAGCCTCTTTTGCCGTTCGTGTTCCAAATATACCTGCCCATCTTCGCCGCCATATTGTTGTTTCTCAGCAGCTTCCCCACAGGTCATGCGGTGCACAGCATCGGCATGATCGGCATTTACGTGTTCTTCGGCGCTATAGGGGTGCTTGCGCTGGCCTCGTTCTGCGCGATCGCGCACGCGCAAGAGTTCTCGGTGCCTCTGATCTTCGGTAGCTCGATCTCCGCTTTTTGCTTGGTTTCGATCATCGGCTTGCATTTCGGCGATCTTGCGGGCATCAGCGGGAACGAGGAAGCAGTATTGCTTGCGCTTTCCACCCTGTACTTCATCTCGTTGGTTCTGGTGCCCAATATACGCTCGTGGAAAACAATGTACCTCCCTTCGCAGCAGGCGAACAAGCCGAACCTGCTGTCGGACTTGGAAACATGCTGCAATCGGGTTGCCGACAAGGGCGGCCTGTCGAAACGCGAGAGAGAGGTGCTCTTGTTCCTAGGGCGCGGCTACTCCCCCGCCTACGTCGCAAAGAAGATGTTCTTGTCCGACTCCACCGTCCGCTCCCATATCAAGAGCATCTACAAAAAGCTGGACATCCACTCGCGCGAGGACCTTCTGCAGCTTATAGAAAACGAGAACGAGCCGTCTTCGATGACGGATTTCTAAAACCGGAGACTCGTCGCCCAAGCAGCTTCGCTCCGGCGAACCGGCGAACGCCATAAGCGTTTCACCTCGTGTTTTGCGTAATTCCCCAAAAACCGCGATGCTTTCCAGGCGCTTTGCAAGGACTCTTTTCCCAATTCCCTCAATATCGCGATTCCGAAAAAGAAGCGGTTTGCGTAGTCTTTGCCTTGCTGCCCGGCTTGAAGGCAAACCGACCGGCAGCATCTTTCGTGTTAGCTGTTGAGATGAACGGAGAGAGGGATGGATAGGCGTAGTTTCATCAAAGGCGCAGCGCTTGCTGGCGTAGGAACCGTAGGAGCGGGTTTCTTGGCGGCGTGCTCGCCGAACGGAAAAACGGACAGCGACAAGTCCGATGAGAAGAACGTATCCGACGGCAGCGCGACGGAGGGCGCAATCTCTTGGCGGACGCCGCAAGATTACTCCGCGCAAGCAAGCGAAGCCGGTGATTACGATGCGGTCGTGGTGGGCCATGGGTACGCGGGCGTAACCTCGTGCCGAGAGCTGTCCGAGCAGGGTTACCGGGTCGCCCTTCTCGAGTTCCAACCCGAAGAAACGTACATGGCAACGGGCAACGAGAGCTGTGGCGTCAACTCGAACCTTGTCAACAAGATCACCGAAGGCAACCAGTACCATGATGTCGACCCGGTCGAGTACTACCAGAATTGGATGACCATGATCGGCAACCAGGGCAACCCCGGGCTCATCATGAGGTACTGCCAGAACATGGGCGATAACATCGATTGGTACTACGACAGCCTGACCGATTCGGACATCGCCACCTTGAGCCATAGCGGATCCCCCGCAGCAGGCGAAACATGGCCGCACCTGCTGCCCAATATCGGACCCATCAAGTTCTACCCCGGCGTCATATCCGCATATGCGGAAGAGTGTAATCAGACCAAGATCCAGGGATACAACCGCGAAAAGGCGAAAGCCGCAGGAGCGGAGTTCTTCTTCAACACGCGGGGACTGCAGATCCTGCAGGACAATGGCAAGGTGTCCGGCGTCATCGCCGAGAACCGGGCCGACGGGTCGTACCTCAAGTTCAGCTGCAAGGCCGTGGTGGTGGCCACGGGCGGCTTCGCCTACAACGAGGAAATGCTCAACGACCTGATGCCCGACATCAAGAACAACATGATCGAGGGAGAAGCTTGGAAAGATGCCTTCGGCAATGAAAGGTTCGTCGGGGACGCCTCGAATTGGCAGTATCAAGGCGACGGCATCAAGATGGCTCATTGGGCGGGAGCTCATTTGGAGAGCATCATCCCCGGCATGAACGCCAAGCACATCCAAGCACCCACTTCTATGAACAACTTCCCTCAAGCTGTATGGGTCCGCTCCGATGGCAAGCGCTTCATGAACGAGTTCTACCCCGTTGTCGAGCAGCGCGGCGTGCCGAACGTGTATCTGCCCCGAGAGCCCATCTCCTGCGTGTTCGATTCGAACTTCCCCGAGTACCGCCAGTACACCGTGCCGCAACACGGCATGTTCAGCCCGACAACGTCCGCGATCGAAGAGCTAAAAACAGGCATGGACAAGGCTTATCAGAAGTTCAAGGGAACCTGGGTCGAGCCCGAATCCTCCAAGGAGGACAACCAGGCTGGAGCGATGTTCGCAGCACCGGAATTCATCGCGGACGACACGCTGGAGGGCCTGGCGAAGCAGCTCGGGCTCGAAGGCGATGCTGTCGAGACGTTCGTCGCGGAAATCGAGAAGTACAACAAGTTCTGCGAATACGGCATCGACGAGGATTTCGGTCGCTACGCGGAAGTGCTCTTCCCCGTCAAGGATGGTCCGTTCTACGCGCTCGCGGGCAATCCGGGACTTGGCGAGATCATGAGCACCTGCGGCGGAATCATCACCAACGCAGAGCAGAACGCCCTCGATGCCAACTTCGAGCCGATTCCCGGCCTGTACGTTTCCGGCAACGATTGCGGTCGTCGTTTCGGCGTGGAATACATCACCCCCACGCCCGGCGTAAGCCTCGGCATGGCCATCGTGTTGGGCCGCGAAGCGGGCAAGAGCGTTGCCAAGTACCTTGAGACGGTCTAGCTGCTCCCAACAGAGCCGGCACATCGCGCGACCTGTTTTGCAGCATACAGTTTGAAACAAGCTGTCCAAGCTTTCAAAAAGGGCTCCGTCAACAAGATGGAGCCCTTTTCGCACCCTCTCACTGAAGGTTTCGCGTCCCGTCGCACTCGCAACTCGACGCCGAACGCGAAAGGGCCCGCAGCGCGATGCTGCGGGCCCTTCGATCATGCGAGGTCTCGGACGGAGGCTACTTGTCGCGGCCGTCGCCCATCTTCTCGGCCAGGGCGGCCTGACCGGCGGCCAGACGGGCCAGCGGCACGCGGTACGGGGAGCAGCTGACGTAGTCGAGGCCGATCGTGTGGAACGTCTTCACGGAATCGGGATCGCCGCCGTGCTCGCCGCACACGCCGCAGACGAGGTCGGGGTTGCCCTTGTGGCCCAGCTCGACGCCCATCTCCACGAGCTTCGCCACGCCCGGATCGATGGTGGCGAAGGGGTTGTAGGGCAGCAGGCGCTCGGCCAGGTACTGCGGGACGAACTCGGCCTCCACGTCGTCGCGGCTGAAGCCAAACGTCGTCTGGGTCAGGTCGTTCGTGCCGAAGCTGAAGAAGTCGGCAACCGCGCCGATTTCGTCGGCCGTGACGGCAGCGCGCGGCAGCTCGATCATCGTGCCCACGGGGATGTCAAGCTCGACGCCCTGCTCGGCGGCGACTTCGGCGATAGTGTCCTCGGCGACCTTGCGCAGCTTCTCGAGCTCGGCCACCACGGACACGAGCGGGATCATGATCTCGGGCTTCGGGTTCAAGCCCTCTTTCTGCAGCTCGGCGCAGGCGGTGGCGATGGCGCGCACCTGCATGACCGGCAGGATGGGGTACACGATGCCCAGGCGGCAGCCGCGCAGGCCCAGCATCGGGTTCGCCTCGCTCATGCCGTCGATCTGCTCCATGAGCATGCGCTTCTCGGCGATGAGCGCCTTATCGCCGCCCGCGGCCTCGAGCTTGGCGATCTCCACGTCGAGCGCGCGGGGGCTCTCCAGGAACTCGTGCAGCGGCGGGTCGAGCAGGCGCACGATGACCGGCAGCCCGTCCATGGCGCGGAACATGCCCAGGAAGTCGCCCGTCTGGGCAGCCAAGAGCTCGCCCACGGCCTTCTCGCGCACGGCCGGATCCTCGTTGAGGATGAAGGTCTGGATGATCTGCTTGCGGTCGCCCAGGAACATGTGCTCGGTGCGGCACAGTCCGATGCCCTCGGCGCCGAAGCCGCGGGACAGCTCGGCGTCCTCGGGGTTGTCGGCGTTGGCGCGCACGCCCAGCGTGCGGAACTCGTCGGCCCACTCGAGGATGGTGTCGAGGTCGCCCGTCATCTCGGGCAGCACGAGCTCGACCGCGCCCAGCACCACGGAGCCGGTGGTGCCGTCGATGGAGATCATGTCGCCTTCCTTGATGACGATGTCGGTGCCCACGACGCTGGCCTGCTTCTTCTCGGCGTCGATGCGCAGCGCCTCCACGCCGCAGACGCACGGGGCGCCCATGCCGCGGGCGATGACGGCCGCGTGCGACGTCTTGCCGCCGTGCGAGGTGAGGATGCCCTCGGCGGCGATCATGCCGGCGAGGTCGTCGGGGTTCGTCTCCCAGCGCACGAGCACGCACTTGCGGCCCGCCTCGGCCACGGCCACCGCGTCGGCGGCGGAGAACACGGCTTCGCCCACGGCGGCGCCGGGGGAGGCGTTCAGGCCCTTGGCGACAACGTCGTAGGAGGCGTTCTTGTCGAACTGCGGGTGCAACAGCTGGTCGAGCTGCTCGGGATCGACGCGCATGACGGCCTCCTCCTTCGAGATGAGGCCCTCCTTCTCCATCTCGATGGCGATGTGCAGCGCGGCGGCGGCGGTACGCTTGCCCACGCGGGTCTGCAGCATCCACAGCTTGCCCTGCTCGATGGTGAACTCGATGTCGCACATGTCGCGGAAGTGGTTCTCGAGGGTGACGAACACCTCTTCGAGCTCGCGGCCGGCCTCTTCCAGACCGTCCACGTCCTTGAGCTCGGCGATCGGCGAGGTGTTGCGGATGCCGGCCACGACGTCCTCGCCCTGGGCGTTCACCAGGTAGTCGCCGTAGAACTCCTTCTCGCCGTTGGCGGGGTTGCGCGTGAACGCGACGCCCGTGGCAGAGGTGTTGCCCTTGTTGCCGAACACCATGGACTGCACGTTGACGGCGGTGCCCAGATCGTCGGCGATCTTGTTCTGCTTGCGGTACAGCGTGGCGCGCGGGTTGTTCCAGCTGCCGAAGACGGCCTCGATGGCCAGCTGCAGCTGCACGCTGGGATCCTGCGGGAACTGCACGGCACCGTCCACGACGAGGCTCGGATACGCCGCTGCATCCACGTTCTCGGCGAAGATCTGCTTGAACTCGGCCACGAGCTCCTGCAGGTCCTCGGCGGTGAGATCGGTGTCGGACGCCGCGCCGCGAGCGTGCTTCATAGCCGTGATGGCGTTCTCGAACAGGTCGCCGTCGAGGTTCATGACCACGTTGGAGAACATCTGGATGAAGCGACGGTAGGAATCCCAGGCGAAGCGCGGGTTATCGGTCTGCTTGATCAACCCGTTGATGGACTGATCGTTCAGGCCGAGGTTGAGGACGGTGTCCATCATGCCCGGCATGGACATGGGGGCGCCGGAACGCACGGACACGAGCAGCGGGTCCTCCGCATCGCCGATCTTCTTGCCCATGCGGGCTTCGAGATCCTCGCGATACTCCTGGATGGTGCCGAGCGCGCCTTCGGGCCACGCGTTGCCCGCATTGGCGTACTCCATGCAGGTCTGGCACGTGATGGTGAATCCGGGAGGCACGGGCAGCCCGATGTTGGCCATCTCGGCGAGGTTCGCGCCCTTGCCGCCGAGGATCGCCTTCATGCTGGTGTTGCCCTCAGTTACGTTGTTGCCCTGCGCGTCCTTGCCGAACGCATACACTCGCTTGACTTCTTCAGTCACCTTTTTCTCCTTAACCCGACGTACCGACTTTACCTACCTATACATTGGGAACCCTAGTCTCAGGCTGACCCTATCATATCAGCTGATGGAGGATGGGCTCGCTCATAGTAGCGCAAAATTTCCTGCGCCGTTTCCTCAACGGCACGATTTTCGGTGTGGATGACAATACAGCCCAGTTTGCGCATGAGCGCGCGGGCGTCCTCCAAGTCCCGGTACACGTATTCGGGATCGGCATAGCGCGAAGCGACGGCACTCGCGCGCCCCAAACGGCGCTGCCGAATGCCGATGAGCACCTCGGGCGTCGTCATCAATCCGAACAGCCGCGTGCGGTCGACCTGCTCGAGCTCCGCCGGAGGCTCGGTGGTGGGATCGAGGGGGATGTTCGCCACTTTGTAGCCCTGCTGCGACAGGTAGATGGACGTGGGCGTCTTCGACGAGCGCGACACGCCCAGAAGCACGATGTCGGCCTGGTGGAGCTCCTGCGGGTTGCGGCCGTCGTCGTGGGCGATGGTGAACTCGATGGCCTCGATGCGCCGGAAGTAGTACTGGTCGGCAACGTGCAGGCCGCCCGGCTTCGTGGACGGCTGCTTGCCCGTCATGTGCGCGATGGCGCCGATGGCGTCCGTCACGAGGTCGACCGCCACGATGTCATCGCGACCGCCGGCGTATTCGGCCAGTTGGCGCGAGAGGTCGCGGTCGACGAGCGTGTAGAACACGAGCATGCGCCCATCGCCGGTGTTGCGCTTGTGCACGGCGCTGTGCTCGTCGATGAACTCCTTGATCTCCTCGAACGTGCGCACCTTCGGCAGCACCTCGATGACGGGGTTCGTGACGCCGAACTGGGCGGCGGCCGCACGGGCCACCGCCTGGGCCGTCAGACCCACCGAGTCGCTGATCACGTGGATCGTGGGCAACTCGGTGGAGCTTCCGTAGGCGATGAATTCGTCCATGGGCTACTTCGCGCCCTTGGCCATCTTGCCGAAGTCGGCCACATGGGCGAACACGGCGACGAAACGGTTGAGCAGGCGCAGGCGGTTCTCGCGCAGGGCGAGGTCGTCGTCCATGATGAGCACGTCCTCGAAGAACGCGTCGATGGGCGCGCGCAGCGCCGCGAGGGCGGCGAGGGCGGCACCGAAATGATCGACAGCGAGAGCCTCCTTCACGCAAGCAGCAGCCTCGTCGGTGGCGGCCAGAAGCGCGCGCTCGGCGTCGGATAGCAGCGCTTCGTCTACCTCGACGCCCAGATCGGCGTCGCGCAGGTTGTTCGCACGGGCGTAGGCCGTGGCCAAATCGTCGAACGCTTCGGGAGCACCCAAACGCTCCGCCTCAAGCACATAAGTGCGGGCGATGATCTGCGCAGGCTCCTCCACGCCGGTTGCCAACACGGCGTCCATAGTGTCATGAGAGCAGCCGCCGTCGCGCAGCATGACCTTCGTGCGCGTCACGAAGAAGTCGGCCACCTCGGCGCGGATCGCATCGCGGTCGAAGTCGATTCCGGCATCCTGGTAGGTGCCGAGCGCCGCATCGATGGCGGCGGCCAACGACACGGGCAGGCCCGCTTCCAACATGGCCACGATGCCGATGGCGCTGCGGCGCAACGCGAACGGATCGGACGAGCCGGTGGGACCCTGGCCCACGGCGAACAGGCCGCAGACGGTGTCCAGCTTGTCGGCCATGGCCACGATCCGTCCCACGTCCGACGCGGGAGGCTCGTCGCCGGAGAAGCGCGGGCGATAATGGTCGGCGATGGCGCGGGCCACCTGGTCGCTCTCGCCGCAGGCGGCGGCGTAGTAGGAGCCCATGACGCCCTGCACGCTGGTGAACTCCACCACGGCGTTCGTCACGAGGTCGGCCTTCGCCAGGTACGCGGCGCGCTCGGCGTCGGCGGCGTCCGCCTCGCTCAGCTGCGCGTCGGCGGCCAGATGCTTCGCCAGGGCCACGATGCGGTCGGCCTTCTCCTTCATGGTGCCCAGCGTCTCCTGGAACACCACCTCGTCCAGGCGGTCGACGTACGTCTCCAGCGGATGCTTGAGATCCTCCTCGTAGAAGAACTTCGCGTCGGACAGGCGGGCGCGCACCACGCGCTCGTTGCCGCCCGTGATGGTGTCGGCGTGCGCCGGGTCGCCGTTCGACACGACGATGAAGTTGTTGGTCAGCTTGCCGTCCGCGTCGTACAGCGGGAAGTAACGCTGGTGCATGAGCATGGCGTCGACGATGATCTCCTCGGGGACGCGCAGAAACTCCTCGTCGAACGTGCCCACCAGCACCGTGGGCTGCTCGCAGAGGTTCACAACCTCCAGAAGCGTCTTCTCGGGAAGCTCGGCGCGGGCGCCCGTGCGCTGCTCGGCCTGCGCCACGCCCTCGCGGATGACCGCCTCGCGCGCCTGCTCGCTCGACACCACGTGCGCGGCCTCGACGACGCCTAGCAGATCGGCGGCCGTGGCCACCTCGTGCGGCCCGGGGGCTAGGAAGCGATGGCCGCGCGTGAGGTTGCCGGCCGTAAGGCCCGCGAACCGCACGGGGATCACGCGCTCGTCCAACAACGCCACGAGCCAGCGCACCGGCCGCGAGAAGTACTCGCTCGTAGTGCCCCAGCGGCACGACTTCGGCCACGAGGTGCCCGTGATCACGCCTTCCAGCACGCCGGGCAGCAGCTCGGCCACGTCGCGGGCGGCGATGCTCTTCGTGGCGAACACGTACTCCACGCCGTTCTCCTCGCGGCGTTCGAGCGCGTCCACGCCCACGCCCTTGCCGCGCGCGAAGCCCGTGGCGGCCTTCGTCGGGTTGCCGTCGGCGTCGAAGGCGATCTTGACGGACGGGCCGCGGAACACCTCTTCGAGCGCCTCGGTCTCGTCGGCTACATCGGCCACGATGGCGATGAGCCGGCGCGGCGTGGTGTAGACGGCCACATCGCCGTGCGGGATGCGCACCGCGTCCAGGGCCTCGGGCACCAGCTTCTCCAGCTGGAGGGTCGCGCGGTGCAGGTCGAACGCCGGAATCTCCTCGGTGCCGATCTCGAACGCAAGCGTATGCAGGCTGCTCATCGTCCGGCCTCCTTCCCTGCTTCGTCGTCCTCGGCGGGCTTGATGCCCACCACGTGCTCCATGTACGAGGCGCACACCGCCTTGGCGATGGTGCGCACGCGCAGGATGTAGGCCATGCGCTCGGTGGCCGATATCACGCCGCGCGCGTCCAGCAGGTTGAACGCGTGGCAGCACTTCAGCACGCTGTCGTAGGCCGGCAGCGGCAGGCCCGCCTCCAGCGTGCGCAGGCACTCGGCCTCGCGGTCGTTGAACTCCTGGAACAGGAAATCGGTGTCGGCCACCTCGAAGTTGTAGCGCGAGTACTGGCGCTCGTTCTCCAGGTACACGTCGCCGTAGGTGAAGTTCACGCCGTCGGCGCCGCGGCTCCACACGATGTCGAACATGCTGTCCACGCCCTGGATGTACATCGTCAGGCGCTCCAGGCCGTAGGCGATCTCCACCGGCACGGGGTTGCACTCGAAGCCGCCCACCTGCTGGAAGTAGGTGAACTGCGTCACTTCCATGCCGTCGATCCACACTTCCCAGCCCAGCCCCCAGGCGCCCAGCGTGGGGCTTTCCCAGTCGTCCTCGACGAAGCGCACGTCGTGCGCGTCCACGTCGATGCCGATGGCGCGCAACGACCCCAGGTACAGCTCCTGGATGTTGTCGGGCGAGGGCTTCATGAGCACCTGGAACTGGAAGTAGTGCTGGGTGCGGTTCGGGTTCTCGCCGTAGCGGCCGTCCGTCGGACGGCGGCTGCCCTGCACGTAGCAGGTGCGCCACGTGTCGGGGCCAAGCGAGCGCAGCGTGGTGGCCGGGGCGTTGGTGCCGGCGCCCACCTCGTTGTCGTAGGGCTGCAAGACGACGCAGCCCTGGTCCCCCCAGTATCGCTGGAGGTTCATGATGACGTCCTGGAACGTCGGAGGGAGCTGCGCTGCAGCCCCCTGCTCCGCAGCGGCGGATGCATGTTCGGTTGACATGGTTCTCCTTGTCTCGATCAAACCCGTACCCCTCGGCCGCGTGCGCTAGTCGAGTAGGCTGAAATCATTGAGCGGCCAGTACACCAAAGCGCCCCTTCCCGTCACCGAGGAGACGGGTATGGCTCCGAAGAATCGAGAATCCTGCGAATTCGTGCGGTTGTCCCCCATCATCCACAGATAGCCCTCGGGCACCGTGTAGGGATAGGAGACGTCGCTGGCCAGCGTGTAGGAGGGCAAACCGCGGGTGTACGGTTCGGACAGCGCCACGCCGTCCACGTACACGAGGCCGTCCTCGTCGTTGATGTCCACGGTCTGCCCGCCCACGGCGATGCAGCGCTTGATGAGCACGCGCCCGGGGATCTCGGGATCCTGGAACGTCACGATATCGCCCGGCTCGGGGTCGCGGAAGTAGTAGCTCACCTTCTCGGAGAACACCATGTCCCCCACCATGATGGTCTCCTCCATGGAGCCCGAGGGGATCTCGTAAGCCTGGAACACGTACGTGCGCAGCACCCACGACAGCCCGAATACGAAGGCCACCATGACCAGCAGGCTGAGGAAGGTTCTGAGTATGCCCGGGCTCTGGCGGTCGGCGTGCTGTCCGGAATCCATGTAGTCTGTCTATCCTTTCGAAGCGGGCGCTCGGCGCCCGAACAAGATCACGAGCGTATATGATAGCGCGTCGGCGCAATTCGTCCGGCGCGTTCGACAAAGTTTGCAGAAATTCCCGATCACCGGGCGAAACCCTCGCGACGCGAGAGGCGGGAGGCTATCCCAGCAGGCCCACGTCGCCCAAGGGCCAGAGCACCGCCACGCTGCGCGCCTCCGCCGACGCGACGGACACGGCGCCGAAGTAACGCGAATCTTGCGAGTTCGTTCGGTTGTCGCCCATCATCCACATCATGCCTTCGGGCACCGTGTAGGGGTAGGAGACGTCGCTGGCAAGCGTGTACGTGGGCAGGCCGTCGGTGTAGGGCTCGCGCAGCGCGACGCCGTCCACGTACACGAGGCCGTCCTCGTCGTTGATGTCCACGGTCTGCCCGCCCACGGCGATGCAGCGCTTGAGCAGCAGGCGGCCGGGGATATCGGGGTCTTCGAACATAACGATGTCGCCGGGCTCCGGGTCACGCAGGTAGTAGCTCACCTTCTCAGCAAGCACGCGGTCGCCGGTCATGATGGTCTTTTCCATCGAGCCGGTGGGAACAGCATAAGCGTGCCCCACGTACACGAACGTCAGCCACGACAGCAGCGCAACGAAGCCCGTCCAAGCGAGCAGGCCGAAGAAGCGGCGCAGGATGCCGGGCTTCTGGTACGCAGCGTGCTCTCCGGAATTCACAGGCCCAGATCCTTAAGATAGGCGCGATCGGCCGCGCTCAGATCGACGTCCTCGAGCAGATCGGGTCGCAGGCGCGCGGTGCGCTCGAGGCTCTGCTTGCGGCGCCAGTCGGCTACGGCCGCGTGGTTGCCCGACAGCAGCACCGGCGGCACGCCCATGCCGCGAAACGTCGCCGGACGCGTGTACTGGGGATATTCCAACAAGCCGTCGGCGAAGCTCTCGCCCAGGGCGCCCGTCTCGGCGCCCAGCACGCCGGGCAGCTTGCGCACGGCGGCGTCGATGACCACCATGGAGGCCAGCTCCCCGCTGGTCAGAACGTAGTCGCCCAGCGAGATCACGCGATCGGCCAGCGCGTAGGCGCGCTCGTCGATGCCTTCGTAGTGGCCGCACACGAACAGCAGGCGCTCCTCGCGCGACAGCTCGCATGCCACGGCGTCCGTGAACGGCTCACCGCACGGCGACAGGAACACGGTGGTCGGGCGCGGGCCCGCGCCCGCGATGTCGTCGTAGGCCTCGAAGATGGGCTCGCACTTCATCACCAGGCCGTCGCCGCCCCCGTACGGGTCGTCGTCGGTGGTGCGGTGGCGATCGTGGGTCCAGTCGCGCAGATCGTGCGCCTTGAACTCGAGGATGCCCTTCTCCTGGGCGATGCGCATCATGGAGGAGCCCATGACGGAGGCGTACATGTCGGGGAACGTCGACAACGTTTCGATGATCACGGGCGGGTCCTTTCGGGCGCGGGGGCGAGGGCGCGGCCCGCTACAGGTCCAGCAGGCCGTCCGGCAAGTCGACGTCGATGCGGCGCGCGTCCTCGTCCAAACCGACGACCAGCGCGTCCACAAGCGGCACGAGCACGCGCCTGCCCCCGTCGGCGGGCGCGACGCTCAGCAGGAACTGCCCGGGATTCTCCACCACCGACTCCACGACGCCCACGAAGCCCGCGCGCGCGTCGTGCACTTCAAAGCCTTCCAAGCCGTCGGCCTCGGCGGCCAGCGCGCTTTCGGGCAGATCGGCGCGGCGTACGAGGCAGCTGCACCCCACCAACAACTCGGCGATGTCGATGGAGTCGACGCCTTCGAACGTCACGAGGAAGGCGTCTCTGCCCGCGTCCTGCACGGACAGCACGCGCGCACGGCGCGGCGCATCGTGCCGAGGCGGCACGAAGGCCACCTCCATGCCCTCTTCCAGCAAAAAAGGAAGACCCGGCGCGCAGCGCGCGACGAGCCCTCCTGTCAAGGTCTTCGTTTTAGATAGCTCGGCAACGTTCGCCCACGTACGCATTTAGTCGAGAAGCTCCACTTCGACATGGGTGTTCGTACGCGATGCAGCGGCACGCGCCAACGTGCGGATGGCCTTGATGACCCGCCCCTGGCGACCGATGACCTTGCCGGCATCTTCTTCGTTCACGCGAACTTCGACGAGAATAGAACCGTCCTCGGCATCGCTCGACGTGATCTCCAGATCGTCGGGAAACTCGACGAGCGGGCGCACGACGGACTCGACGAGACCGACGATGTCTTCCGTCTGCTCGGCCATGATGCTTACGCGTTCTCGCGAGCGCGCTTCAGCAGGCTGGCAACCGTATCGGTCGGCTGGGCGCCGTTCTTGATCCACTGGTCGACCTTCTCCAGGTCGAACTGCACCATGGCAGGCTCGGTGCAGGGGTTGTAGCGACCCACTTCCTCGATGAACTTGCCGTCGCGCGGGCAGCGGGAATCGGCAACGACGATGCGGTAGTACGGGCGCTTCTTGGCGCCGTGACGGGCCAGGCGAATTTTGACTGCCATGAAGATGAACTCCTTTTGCTTCTTACATTCGATTCGATGCGTGCAGCGCGTATGCGGTGCAGCGAAAACAGCAATTGCTTATGATACGGCGTAATCTATCGTTTGACAAGCGATTACCAAGCAGAATTGTAGCGCGGCGAACCTTCAGGCGCATCCCCGACCTCCCGCATCCTCGAAAATCCCATGTTTGGCAGCTACGAGCACCGAAGGCCCTCGTCGCGCGACCGCGCGGCTAGCCTCCCAGGCGGCAGCCGAAACGCCACACGGTTTGCAGGTACACCGGGTTCGACGGGTTCTCCTCTATCTTCTCGCGAATTCTTCTGATATGCACTGCTCTTTAGCGCCGATGAACAACTGCCCAAAAAAGCGCAAGGCATTAGTCGGGCCTACTCCACATAGTTGTTCAGCATGCTGAGCAGCTGCTGCTTCTTATGAACTCCCACCTTCGCATAGAGGCGCCGCATATGGGTCTTCACGGTGTTCTCGGAGATGAACAGCTCCTGGGCGATGGCCGCCATGGTATAGCCCCGGGCGAACAGGTGCATGACCTCGATCTCCCGCTGCGACAGGTAGTACTTCTTGCCGATGAGGTCGCAGCGTATGGACAGCCTATCGGCGTACTTGACGTCGTCGTCCCACGGCACCGCCGTTTCGCCGTCGTCCCCCTCGCCCGTTCGGTGGGCCTTGCGCGAAAGCGAGAGGAATTCGATATCGCGGCCCTCCTCCTCCTGCGAAATGGACAGGCCGCGGGTGAGGTACATCACCAACGCCAGCATCGCCACCGAGATGAGCGCTATGGACGCCAGGGGCGGGATGCTCGACAAGACCGCGATGTTGACCGCGTTCCCAAGCAGGTAGCCGAGGCCCTGCGTGCATAGGGATACGCCTATCTGGAAGCTTATGCAGAACACGGGGTTGACGCCGTAGTCGTGGGCGGTCTGGAGGCACAGAACCTGCAGGCTGAGCCCCATGAAGCTGTACGTGATGTAGATCGCGGCCGCCGTCACGACGAGGGAATCCATGCCGATGAACGGAAGCGCGCACAGGACGACAACGAGGAACGGGAACATGACCCGGAACAGGTGGTTGATGCTGTACCGGATCGTCCTGAACCGCCATATCGCCACGAGGGCGAGGGCCGATACGAGCCCGCCGAGAACGGAAGCGTAGTTGATGTACATCATCGCGTCGGCCTGCAGCGAGAGGGAGCGGATGACGCCCCCCAGGAAGGCGAACGAGCCGCCGTACAGAACGCATTTCCAGATGCTGCGCAGGGCATGCACGTAGCTCGCCCTGTTCTCGCTGGGCTTGTTGGCCACCATGGGCAGGCTCTCGTCGACCCGCTTCGACTGGAAGAGCAGCAGCCCCCACATCAGGCAGACGAGCAGCGCCGAGATGGCGAGCTTCGCCGCACCCCCGTCGAAGAACTCGAAGAATGCGCGGAGCAGGACGGTGAGCACCCAGGCGAGAAGGATGCTGAGAAGGCCGTTCTCCATATCCTGGGCGGCGACGAGGAAGAACCAGGCGAATATGAACAGGTAGGTCCCCGCCACGGGAATGGCGTAGCCCACGAGCAGGTTGAGCGGCAGAAAGACCGCGGAGCCCGGAAGATAGGAGTAGAGAAGCGCGAGCACCATGACGGGCGGGTAAACCCTTTCGAGGAACAGCCTCAGCGACCGGGGGCTCGCGCAGGACCACGCGAAGGCGGCGAGGCACACGAGCACGCCGACCAGCACGCCGACCCCATGCGAGCTGTAGATAGACGGAATCGACGAGACGAGCCAGCTGCTCTTCCATAGAATCAGGGAAGACAGCGACATGGCGATGCCTAACCCGACAGAAGCGCGAGCGACTTCGCGCGTATCGATGAGCTTCATTAAGGCCTCCCCCCTACCTGCCTCTCGTAGTTTAGCATGACGCGTCTCCGGAGGGGCGAGCGGATGCGCCACGCGCAGGCCGGCCCCGGCCCAGCGGGGCGCGTTTCGGCGAATTAGCGAAAAAAGGTGACAGCATCCGCGCCGGTTCACCAGTTTTGGGTCTCAGGCCCCTTCCCCAAATGGTGCGAGACTGGCCCGTGCGGAAAGCCCCCGCGCCTGGGGCGGGGCTTTCCGGAAACAAGAAAAACCAAGGAAGGAGAGGTTCATGGACCAACAAGAAGGGATGGGGGTCTCGAGACGCTCGTTCGTCAAGGGGTCGACCGTCACGGCGCTCGCCGCATTGGCCGCCAGCGGCGGCGCGGCGAGCCTGTTCGGCTGCGCCCCCAAGGAAACGGCGGAGGAACCGGGCGGGCGATCCGACGGCGCCGTGTTCGCCAACGAGGTCCCCGAGGAGGGGGAGGTCATCTGGCAGAGCTGCTGCCATTGCGGCTTCGTCGCATGCCCCATCAAATGCCACGTCGTCGACGGCACGCTCCGCTGGATAGACAACGACACGGACGGCGATCCGGAATTCGGGGGGATATCGTTCAGGCCCTGCCTGAAGGCCCGCTCGGTGCGAAAATGGATCAACAGCCCGGAGCGCCTGAAATACCCCATGAGGCGAACCGGCAAGCGCGGAAGCGGCGAGTTCGAGCGCATCTCGTGGGACGAGGCGCTCGACATCATCGCCGAGAAATGGACGTACACGCTTGAGAAATACGGCCCCGAGGCCTTCTACAATTGCGCGACGGGCACCCGCAACTACCCGATACAGCGCCTCATGCACCTCACGGGCGGCTGCCTCGGCACCATCAACTCCGAGTCGAACGGCCAGATCGCCCAGACCGTGAACTACCTCTTCGGCATGGATCCCAAGAACTACGACTGCGCCGGCGGCCTGGGGAGCCACACGTCAGCCGTCAAAGACGCCGACTGCGGCATCTTCTTCGGATGCGGCTCGGGCGAATCCCGCATGTGCGGCATGGGAGAGGTCTACGAAGTCGCGAAAGCCCGCGAAGCCGGCATCCCCATCGCATTCGTAGACTACCGCCTCGGCGAAGGCTCGTCGGGCAACCCCGACGAATGGTTCCCCATCTACCCCGGCACCGACGGGGCCCTCGCCAGCGCCATGGCCTACGTCATCATCAGCGAAGGCAAGCACGACAAGGGGTTCCTCGACAAGTACGCCGTCGGGTTCGACGCCGACACCATGCCCGAAAGCGCGCCGGAGAACTCGTCGTACATGGACTACATCATGGGCACCGGCTACGACATGGTTCCCAAAACGCCCCAGTGGGCGGCCCCCATCTGCGGGCTCCCCGCCGAGAGGATCGAATACCTCGCGCACTTCATCACGGACCACGAAACCTGCTTCATCACGCAGGGCTACGGCCCGCAGCGCCACCACAACGGCGAATGGAACGCGGCGGCGATCGCGGCCCTGCCGGTCATCACGGGCAACGTCGGGCGCGCCGGCACGAGCCCGGGGCTCAACGGCAAGGGCATGCAGATGAGCTTCGACGGGGGCATGTGGAACTCGGTTCCCATCGGCGAGAACCCGGTCAAGAAGAAGATATCCATATCCGGCCGATTCAACGCCATCGACCATCCCCTCGAGATGACGGCCCTGACGGACGGCATCACGGGGGGCGACAAGCTGGAAGTCGGCATCAAGTTCATGGTGCTGTACGAGGCCGGCTGCTTCGCCAATTCGAGCTCCGACCTGAACTGGGCGGCGACGATACTCGAAGACGAGAGCAAATGCGAGTTCATCCTCGGCGTAGACGTCATCATGTCGACGTCTCTTCCCTACTGCGACGTCATCCTCCCCGACCTCATGTACCAGGAGCGCATGAACTTCGTGTCGAGCGTCACAGGCGGCTCCGCCTACGGCTTCGTCTTCGGCAAGCCCGTGCAAGAGCCCCAATTCGAGTGCCGGCTGTCCTACGACTGGTGCGCAGACCTCGCCGAGAGGCTCGGCCTTCGCGACGAGTTCACGGAGGGTCGCACGTGGGAGGAGTGGATGGAGATCCGCTACGAGGAGGTCAGCCGGCCGTCGGCGCCCCACGGCAACGCCCCCTCCTTCTCCGAGGGCGTCGAGATGGGGTTCTGGCGCGATCCCGAGCCGGCGGAGCCCTACATCGCGCTGCAGCCCTACATCGAAGACCCCGAGGGCCGCGCTCGGACCACGCCGTCGGGCAAGATAGAGCTCTACTCCGAGCGGCTTGCCACCATCAGGGACACGTGGACGTTCCACAACGGCGACCGCGACGTCGTGCGCCCCGTGCCGAGCTACTTCCCCGAGATCGAAGGCGCCGAAGACGTGAACGACGAGTACCCGCTCATGTTCGCCACCTGGAAGGCGAAGAACCAGTTCCACAGCCGCTACCAGGTCATCGAGGAGCTCCAGCAGGCCTGCCGGCACTGCCTGTGGATCAACCCGCTCGATGCAGAGCCGCGCGGCATCGAGAACGGCGACATGCTCATCGTGCGCAACGACCGCGGCGCCGTGCGGATCATGGCGCGCGTGACGCCCCGCATCATGCCTGGCGTTGTCGGCATGCCCCATGCCCATCGCCGCGAGATCGACGGCGGGGTCGACGTGGGCGCGAACGCCAACACGCTGACCGGCCACCATTGGTCGCCGATTTCGAAAAACTGTCCGTCGACGGGCTCCACGCTCGTCCAAGTCGAGAAGGCTTAGGAGGAGCAAGATGACGCAATACGGATTCTACTTCGATTCCTCGCGCTGCACCGGTTGCAAGACCTGCGAGCTCGTATGCAAGGACTACCACGACCTCGGCCCCGGCATCCTCTTCCGCCGCGTCTACGACTACGAGGGGGGAGCGTGGGCCAGGAAAGACGACGGCACGTGGGAGAAGACGGCTTTCAACTACCATGTGGCCCTCTCGTGCAACCACTGCGACTCCCCGGCCTGCGTGGCCAACTGCCCGACGGGCGCCATGCGGAAAGACGAGGAGACCGGCCTCGTGAACTCCGACCCCGCCGTATGCATCGGCTGCGGAACCTGCCGAAGCGCATGCCCCTACGATGCGCCGCGCATCGACGCCGACTCGAACGTATCCCGTAAATGCGACGGGTGCCTCGCCCGCGTGCGAGAGGACGAGGAGCCGATGTGCGTCGGCGCCTGCCCGCTGAGGGCGCTCGAGTTCGGCCCCATCGAAGAGCTGCGCGAGAAGCACGGCGACCTCGCCCAGATCCCCCCGATGCCGGAGCCGTCCACGTCCCCCAACATCGTCATCGGATCGTGCCAGGCGATCGATTCCGATGCGTACGACGTCGGCGAAGGATACGTGGCCAACCCCCTCGAAGTGGAGTAGCGGGATGGAAGCCGAACTTGCCGACGCAGGCTCGTGCGCCACGCTCCTTGGGGCTTTGCTTTTGCAAAGCCCCAAGGGCGGCCCCGTCGCCGAAGCAGCCGAAGGGCTGTGCGCCGCAGACCTCGAAAGCGAGTGGCCTTTCGGCACCGAAGACGAGCTGGAGGAGATCGCCGCCCTGTTAAAAGAGGCTCGCCGGCTCCCGCCCGAAGACCTCGACCGGGAGTTCCATCGCTTGTTCGTCGGCCCCCGGCGCCTCGATGCGCCCCCCTGGGGATCCGTGTACCTCGATTCGGAATCCGTGGTCTTCGGGGACTCGTGCATGGAGCTTGCCCGCTGGATGCGCGCGAACGGCATCGCCCTGCACGAGGGGGAAAGCCGCGAGCCGACCGATCAGATCGGGCGCATGCTCGTCCTCCTCGGCTGGATGTGCGAGAACGAGCCCTCACTCGTCGACGACTACCTGCGGCTGCATCTGCTCACATGGGCGCCGCGCTACTTCGAGCGCCTCGAGGCTGCGGCGGACGGACCGTTTTACCGAGCCGTCGCCGAGCTCTCGGCCCTCACGCTCCGCGGCGTAGCCGAACAGAGGGGGCTGACCGCGGAAGACCGCGACCGGGGTTTCGATGCGCTATGAACTTTCTTCTCGTACTGCTTTGCACTGTGGTATTGGTCTTCGCGCTGAAAAAGCCGGTCAAGCGGTTCCCGGTGCTGTTCTACGGCATCGCGGTTCTGCTCGATGTGCTGTTCATCTGCAACGCGTTCGTTCCGTTCCCGAGGGTCGTATCGAGCGCGCTCCTTCTCCTCATCCATAAATGCACGCTTTCGCTCGCCCTGTTCGTCGTCGTGATGTACGTCGGCGTGTTCGCCCAGGGGTCGAAGGCGAAGACGTACTTGCTGCCCATCCGGGCCGAGCTGTCGATCATCGCGTGGATCCTCTCGCTCGGACACATGGCGGTGTACCTGATGTCGTACGTGCCGCAGGTCTCCCACAGCGTCGAGCATATGAGCGGCGCGACGCTTGGCGCGCTCGCCGTCGCGCTCGTGCTGTTCGCGTTGCTGCTGGTCCTGGGCGTGACGTCGTTCAACTTCGTGAAGAAGCGCATGAGGAAGGAATCGTGGAAGCGCGTCCAGATGCTCGCGTACCCGTTCTTCCTCCTCGTCTACGCTCACCTGCTGCTCATGCTGCTCCCCGCCGCGCTCAAGGGCGGGCTGGCCGCGCAGGCGAGCGTCGCGGTGTACTCGGCCGTCTTCGTCGGCTACGTCTCGCTGCGGCTCTATCGGGCCGCCAAGGGAGAGCCGAAGCCGAGTCGGGCCGGGCAAGCGATCTGGGGCCGCCTATTAGAGGCGGCCCCAGATCGCTTGCCTATTCGGCGGGGGGATGCTGCGGGATGCGAGGCGGTTACGCGCTGGGTCGGCGTATCACATCGAAAAACGCCGACGCGCCTTCCGCGAGCGGACCGTACACGCCGTCGGAAAGCTCGGCCGTGCGCTCCATGAACGAGGGCATCCAACGCAGCGCATGGCCTTCGAGGAATCGCTCGATGCGGTCGCTGATCAGCTCCTCGCCCTCCGCATTTTCCTCCCATGCCGTCGCAGCGAGGTTCCCGTACAGGTAGGAAAGGAAGCTGAACTCCCGGAAGACGCTGTCGCACGGCTCCCTCCGGGCGTCCCGGGGCGCCATGCCCGCCTCGCGCATCTGCCTTCCCACGTCGAGCGTGGAGGCGGAGCGGAAGAGCGGCGGCGCCCCCTTTCGCCCGCGTTGGGCGTGGAGGTAGGCGCTCTCGTAGGGCAGCACCGGAGCCGTTGCGCCTGGCCCGAGGAAGAGAAGGGAGTACTCGCGCCTCACCTCGCCCAGCAGACCATCCGCATCCCTTCCCGCATACGCGCGCAGGCCGCCCTCGACTGAGGCGACGACGGCTCGATCTATGCCGCAGTCCGAGCAGCAGGAAGCAAAGTCGGCGGACAGCCGCCCGTCGGCCAGCGCTTCGGCAACGCGGCGTTCGGGGAAGGCGAAAGCCGCCCCCAGGAGCTCGCACATGTCGGCTCTGCCGACGGCTTCCGCAAACCGCTCCTCTCGTTTCATCGCACACCTCCAGCCCGGCG